>Ga0209061_1000676_pt1 | contig 75445 bp, 58 predicted proteins | sample Coa_R1_10_FD_187157 | JGI IMG/M metagenome (GOLD analysis project Ga0209061, IMG submission 187157) | Surface soil microbial communities from Centralia Pennsylvania, which are recovering from an underground coalmine fire - Coalmine... | ecosystem: Environmental > Terrestrial > Soil >... | reverse complement strand
CTGCGGGAAGCTCAGTGCGAACTCGACACTTGGCTCCCCGACCGATGGAAGCTGCGCCACGCCGCCCGCACAGCCGCGCTGGCACAAGTCACAATGCCGTAGAACCTGTGGTTCACGTATCGCTCACAAATCATACTCAGCTTCCTGCGGATTTAGGGGAGCAGGTCACCCTGCTGCGCTATGTGGACGATGGTCACCTGGAGATCGACAACAACGCCGCCGAACGAGCCTTGCGTGCGGTCGCGTTGGGGCGCAAGAACTACTTGTTCGCAGGATCAGACCGCGGCGGCGAACGCGCCGCTGCGATCTACAGCCTGATCGGCACGGCAAAACTCAATGGCGTTGATCCTGAAACGTACTTGCGCGAAGTGCTCTCGCGCATCGCCGACCACCCGATTAACCGCATCGAGGAATTCTTGCCCTGGAATCTCACGGCTGATCGCCCCGTCGAATCAACTCACGCTGCATAGTCAACCTCACCGGTCAAGACGGCCCTCAGACGCCGCTTACGCTGTCGCTAATTTCACTTCGACAAATTTCGTCCCGGCTGCCTCCCGCAACCGTTTCTTCCACCAGTAAAAATGCGGAATACACAACCGGTGCTCCCGGCAGAACGCCGCCACACTCTGCCCGCTGCGCCCCTGCTCGGAAACCAGCTTCTGCCACTTCGCTCGCGCCTTCCTGCTTCGTTCTCGCTGTGTCACTGCGCCTCCCTCTCCGCCATCAGGCACAGTGCTCCACTCCACCTCGCCCAAACAAGATGCGCTTTACGTATCGCTCACGTGATTGTTCACGTTTTGCCGCGTTTCCCCACGATTGGCGTTACATCTGCGTGACAGCATTCTCGCGCCCATTAGCGCGGTGGATACTACGTCTTTACTATGCTCTAACGCGATGCCCGCCCAGCCTATGGGCTTCGCAACCTGTCTCTCGGAAACCGTGCCCATTTTCCTGTGCCGTTTCAAGATTTCAAGGCTTCAACCCAAGCATTCCGTGAGCGGCATCATTCTTTTCTGCCTGTCTGTATACCCTGCATGGAGGGTCGCCATAGGGCTGCCCAAGCGCCCAGAGAATAAGCAATTGAGCTATAAAACGGAGCTACCGTAAATACCTGTTCAACGCCTGCACCCTCTGGAGGGCCAAAGAGATATGAGAATGTGAACTCCCAACCGAACTTTCTATAACTGTAAAAATCGAAGAGAATGACCAGAGTCCAAGGGATCCAGGCCCACTTTGCGGAATCAGACCGTAAATGCCGATTAATGAACAGCCCTCCAAAAAACCCGAACACGATATAGGCCAGAAAAGCGGGCCCTCCAAAAGCTCTGTCGGCCATTTTCTCACTGAGATGCGTAATGCCTGCTCCGATGAATGTTGTGATGAGGAAAACGGCAGCAGTGCCAATGAAAACGTGAACCAGGTAGAGTCCACCCGATCTCGTAAACTGTGCAACTCCTAATCTTCCGGAGTCCATGTGCAAGTCCACGGAAAATACAAGCAAAATTCATCATTATATCCGCTGCCACCTCCACCTCCACCGACAATGATCTTGCGGTGCTTACACTTTGGGCCGGGATAGAAGGGCAGGTGCTGAAGCAGAGTTGGAAAAACCTGATTTTGACTATGTGCCTCTCCAAGATTGATAGTGCCGGGAGGCTCAAGATCTAGGGGGCCTTGCAGCCAGTCATTCAGAAACCCAGTTCCAGCAAAAAACGTTGTACTTTGAGCGCCCATGATGTTCGTGAGTTCCATTGGCATGTAGGGCATGACATAAGCAATGTTGGCGGGGGCCAAGTTAAGCCAGACAGTGCCTCCAGCGGCCCAGTTCTGCGGGGCACCAAGGTCGGACATCGCCTGGTTGTAATATCCGGCACCAACACTAAATGTAATGACAGATGTAGGCCCACCGTCAGGGCCAGAGGAAGCCAGTATTCCCTGTTCCGTTGCGCTTATTCCCTCCGATGAGTACGTTCCCAGCAAATCGTTTGCCACGCCAGGCAACATAGATGGAGAGGGAAATACCACGTTTGCCCCAATCTGGTGGGCGAAGTCGAGGATTGCTTTGCTATTTTGGGGGTTGTCACCGGTACCCGCCACAACTAACGGGCACGGGTCCAGACCTGTCGGATCTGAAAAGCTGGTCGGAATATTGCTAGTATAAGCGTACAGATTTAGTGATTGACAATTGTCTGGGGACCCCGGTGCCGGATCTGGAGTCATGAAGCGGCCTAACCGCGAGCTATAATATCGCGCGAAAGCGTAATAATTACCCGTTTCTGGGTCGTATTCGTAGCCGGTAAACTTGTAATTAGAAGAGCAGGTTTGGGGGATGTTTGGATTAGGCACCTCCTGGCCGTAAGGCGTGAAATTGGCATCGTAGCACGGATGAGCCGTCGCGTCCGTGATGGTATGTGTTGTCCCAAGCGCGTCCGAGTAGAAGTAATCGACTGTGCTTCCTGAAATTCGCGCGATCCGACGGCTCGCGAAAAACACGTATTCATTCTGAATGTTACCCTGCAGGTCGGATTCTGCCAGAACATCGCCTGCGATGCTGCGCCAGTAGAGCGTGCCGCTCGACTTTTCGACGCGCAATCCATCCCCGTCATATATATAACACGCGGTTGCGGTTGAACAGTTGCCCTCTGTACCATCCACTTGGGTGATCCGACCCTCCGCGTCGTAAAAGTACGTGTGGGCACCGTCACTCTTCATGTCGCCTGCATTGTCGTAGCTGTAGCCTGTTGCAACCAAGTGATTATCACCATCCGTCGTCACGCTCAGCGAGCCTCCCGAACATTGCGTGAGGCTGATACCGGTGAGATTCGCGACCGAATCTATGGCGAAATCCTGCCCCCAGCAATCGTTGCCTGAGGTAGACTTCGTTACTCCCGAAGAAATGCGGTTCAGGTTGTCGTAAGCAAAAGCCTGTGTCTCACTTGAATCGATGCTATTTGCAATGCCCGTCACGCCCCCATTGTTTCCGGTTGCCGAAATAGAACACGGCGTATTCGAGGAAATCGTAAATGCCGTGAAACATGGGGCCAAGTTTATGATGCTACCGTTCGAAGAGGAAGCCTGAATGGAAGTCAGTTCCAGTCGGTTGTTATATTGCCGGTTTTCCGTCGCGCCGCCGAAGCCTCCAGTTACCTTCCCGTAAATAGCTGCTGAAAGGGCACCCGCAGCCGAATAGTTGGCCGTGACTGCGTATTGGGTTCCATTGGAATCGGTCACGGACAATGGCCGCTCCGCGTTACCGATATTGTAGGAGACGATCCGACCGCTCGGGTATGTAATCGCGGCAATCGACCCGTCAAAATTGTACGAATAAGAAATGGTCTTTGTGATGCCTGTAATCGTGCGCTGCTCGACCTTCACGCGTCCGACTGAGTCGTAGCTCCAACCGGTGTTGCCCGAGCCATCTGACATCGCTGATCGCCGACCTTTTCCGTACAAGCTCGAATACCCACCGCTGATACAAGCAGAGTTATTCCCATCATAGCAGTACGTCACTGTTGGGGTGCCGTCCGAATGCGTAATGCTTGTAACGCGATTAAGCCCATCATAAGTGTACGTCGTCGTGACCCCACGCGGATCAGTGCGCGAACAAACGGAATTTGGATTCCCGCTGCACAATCCAGTGCCGGTCGTATACGAGTAGGTTGTGGAATTCCCAAACGTCTCCGGTGTAGCAACGGATGTAAGGCGCGTTAAGTCATCAAATGCATAGGTTCGCGTTTGGCCTGTAGCGCTGAGAACTGATGTCAAAATGTCGTTCAGATCATAGCCGTAGCAGGTATCCTTCGTCAGGTTATTACTCGGATCCGGTTCATCGACCTCAATGGTTTTTCCAAAGCCGTTCGTCCATACTTCGCGCTTCCTCCCAGCTTCGTCAATCGTCAAAGCTGGATAGCCCCATCCATAAGTCACCGAGGAACAGAGTTGGTTTCCGATCCCTCCGTGGCTGCCGACAGTATAACCATAGTACACGTCTATCGCAGTGCCATCGGTATGTGTGATTTGCGTGACTCTGTCGAGCCCGTCATAGGTGTACGAGTCTTGGCCATTGACAGTTGTGCGGTAGGGATTGGTCTCACTCGAAACGCGGCTGTTCGAATCATAGCTGGTGGCCACTGTTGTCTCACCATCTGGATCATTCACCAAATCGCTATCGCTGAGCCTTCCCAAATCGTCGCTTACAATTTCATCGTGGCGACACCCAGATGAGCAAGAAGTTGAAGGCGTACCATCCGTGATTCCCAAGTAAGAATCCGTTTCTGTCTCGGAACTCGCGTAGGCGATTTCATCCCAGCCGCCATCAGGCAGTAGTGTGGCCGTCGGTCGATTGAACGGATCATAGTAGTGATAGGTCGTTGTTGCGCTGTTCTGGTCTGTTGAGAGCGCCAATTGGCCGGTACCGTAGTAATACCCAAACGTTTGAGCTCCGATAATTGGAAGTGTCGCAGTCGTTAAGTATGCGTTTGTTGGCGAAGGCGTGTAGGGCACTAATGCGGTGTTATCGCCAGCATCGTTGTAAAAATTATCCGCATAATCCAGGGTGGTAGCATTGTTGTTTGGGTCCGTGATCGACCTCACCTGTCCGGTCGTATCGTAGGTCATAGAGGTGGTCAGATATGTGGTTCCGCTAACCAGCTTGGAAATTGAAGTCGGATTACAGCGAGTTGTGTAATTTGCTCCGAAATTCGTGTCATCGTGATGCGTGATGCCCGTGAGCGATATCAATCCTGAACCGTAGCTGTCAAATGTCGTATTAGTTTGCGCGACCGTCTGCGTTCCGGCCCCATTCGTCACAGTTATATTTCCCGGAGAGGCATCGCAGTACGAGGAGAAGGTCGTTATTCGGTCTGGCGTGGCAGGCAGGTTCCCATCTCGATAGTAATTCCATTCTGAAATCTTTGAGAAAAATGGCAACGAGCTACTGACGTATGTGTACTCCGTGGTCTTTTCAATCCCAACGGAATCATCCTCGGCCGTGGTAACACTCAGCTTCTGCACGTTCGTGGGACCAGACGTCCAATTTACTACAACGCTCCTCAATTGCGCCGTACCTTGGCGGTATATTATGTCTGCCAACCAGGACCCGTTGCTGCCGCTGTTTGTGTCGAAGTCGTACTCTATTTCGTCGCCGCTTGGTTTCGTGACCGTCACCTTCTGACAATATGAGTATCCAGGGTCACAATTCGGCGCGCCAATGTTCACGGGGGCATAGGTCCACGTTCCACCCCCAGACGTTCGCGTATAAAGCCAGCGATTGGCGTTATTGAACGTATCAAAATACGTCGTCCACGTGTAGGTAATCAGCCCACCTGTAGGCAGCGTCACCCCGGTCAACTCGCCATAAGTCGTATAATCATAAGCAAAGCTGTAGTACTTGTTGTCCGGCAAGGTTATCGTCGAAATTACGGGGATGCTGCCAGAGTATTCAGTGATGCCGGACTGATGAAATGCCGTACTGACCGAAACTGTCGTGTTCACAACGGTATAGCGAGAGTAGGAGCCTTGGTCGTTGAGCACGTCGTAGCAGGTCTCGCTTGAATTGTTGTTGCAGTCAGTGGTCACCTTGACAGGCGTCCGTCCAAGTGTATCGACGATGTTTCCGTTGGAGTCCGTCGAATAATAATTCCCATTGGTGTCCTTAAAGGAGGGATATACTTGAGAACCATCGGGCGCAAAAACGGTTGCCGACGTGTAGTTTGTGACAGACATGTAATAACCCGACGAGTCGTTTGCATAAGCGCTTCTGCTTGAAATGCTTCCGCCGTCGCAGTCATAATGATCGTTTTTCGTTGTGATGGGAAACTGATGGATCGTTCCATCGGGTGCCGTCCAAACAAAATTTGAAAACGTGGACCATTCTCCGCGCGTGGCGCATTGATATACCTGAGTCATATAATTCACCGTTCCAGGGCTTCCACTAATCAGGAATCTCCAGCCCCCTTGTGAACCCCGGAGATTCCCCGGCTGCCAGCTATTACCTGATATGTACCAGATTCGACTGTCATACACTAAAGCGGCGTTAAGCGTGTGTCCTACTCTCTGAGGCCACGTGCCCAGAGGAATCTGCAAATGCAGATTGCCCGTGGAGGCGTCATAATTGCCGAGTTCCACGGGAAGCTGGGTTGAGAATGTGTTATTGCCGACCTGTGAGAGATAACTTTGCGCGCCGCTTTTAGAAGCGAAGAAGAAAGTGCCAGCGCCGATTACAAACACTACAAGAGCTCGCTTTCCTAGCATTTCTCGTAGATTGATCACTGCGCACCTCGCTCCAATCGCACAGAACTACAAGAACGACTGTCATGAGCTCAAAATTCGAACGTGCCGGTCGTAAGGCCAGAGTTGAACGTTACGTTTCCGAGTTGCAAGGACCAGGTTTCCTGGCCGCCCATTTTATTTTTGATTGATAATGGCACTGCGATTCCGTTCAGTGCCTTGAAATCCGAATACACGACTTCATGTTTCGTTGGCAGCATTCGGCCGTCATCGGACCAAAACGTATCCAGAGTTTCAAGGATGGCAAACGTCTGAGAGTCAATCACGTAGCTTTTAGTATTCAGTTTGGTAAGGTCTCCAGTGGGGTCATCAGCCGCAGCATAGGTCGGCTGGATTTTGATTATCATTCCCTGCCGACCGTTTACAGTGGTCGTGCCTGCAGATGAAACTGAAACGGAAGAGTCGTTCAGAGCATTGAGAAGGGCCAGGTAAGGCAGAGTCAGACTGCCCCGATTAAGCGCGTTCGCGTAGGAAATCGGGATTGACGATCCGTCAGCATTCTTGGTCATGCCCCCCGAACCGTTCACGATCCATGACCTCGTGCCCTCAGGCAGGTTCGCATCTAAACGAAAATCTTGGAGGCCAAGACCGAGAACCGTAGCTGTGCCGGTAACCTGTTGTCCTGCCCAAAAGTATGTGATATTGCCGGTTCCGGTGAAGTCGCGAATGGCCGAGATCGCCTGTGCTCCTCCAGCTGCGGCCAAGCACTGTTGCAGCGTCCCAAGCGCCTGGGGATCCCGGACGGACGCTGTTGAAGCTTGTTGGGCACGGCTGGCAGGTACAAAAAGTATAAGAGCGCAAGCGACAAGCGGCCCGAGCCGACTGGTACGCATCGGTGCACCCCCTCAGTTGTAAAATGGGAGCACTTCTATTCTTTTTATAAATATTTGTCAATAAAGATATCCACTTAGTACGAAAGTACTATTAGAGGAAAGCGCCGCTCGGCACCCTAATACGAAGGTAGCATCGACGGCTTTTTCAACCCGCCCAAATGTCGCCGGTCCCGTTAAGAAGCACAAGTTGCTCGGGATCTTTCACTGGCAAGGCACGGAGCATCACGGCATCAACAAGGCTGAAAATCGCGGTGTTGGCACCGATGCCGAGGGCGAATGTGAGAATGGCGACGGCGGTGAAGCCCGGCGATTTGCGCAGCATGCGAAGGACGAAGCGAATGTCGGAGAAAGAGCTTTCGAGGCGCGGAAATTGCCATACTTCACGGCTGCGCTCTTCAGGGAGCGTGACGTAGCCAAATTCCCAGCGAGCCGTTTGCGCAGCTTGCTCGCGGGACATGCCGGAAGCGACCAGCTCGTCGATTTTTTCGTTGAGGTGCTGTTCGATCTCGGCGGAGAGATCGCCGTAAAGACGGGGGCGCGAGAACAATCGGCTGATCCAGTTCATGATTTTACCGGCGCAAGCACGCGCGTGACTCCTTCTAACATTTGCTCAAAGCTCGAAACCTCGCGATCGAGGTGCTTCGCTCCAAACCGCCGCACCGTTCTTATCCGAACAGGCGGTACACCTTTGGGTCCACAGAATCATGCAACCCCTTCAGGAGGCGGCCCTCGCCCTGGATGCCGCAGGTGACGAGCCATCTAGCCTGCTTAATTCATGAGGGTTGATTTTTGTTCATTCACCGTTTGAGTTTTTGGCGTTCGGGTTTTCGCGAGGACGCGGGAGCTTGCCGGGGGCGGGAAGTTTCCTTCCCCAGGGAGGGAAACAGCTTTCCGGGAATGCTCCGCCACAAGCTTACCGGGACGAGCGGATTTGGATGCGGCGGGAGCAGTCTAGCCTGTGTTCAAGGCCCCAGCGAGTTCGCGGCATAGAGATTGCCACGGCCAACCGCTGGCGAGGTGAACGCGGATGCAGCGGGCCGTCTGGCGGACGCGAGCGCCAATTTTGAAGAGTCGAGCACGCAGAGTTTCGATTTGCGCCGAGCGCCAGGACGGCGGAAGCTGCAGCAGGCGAAACAGGTTGACCAGGTTGTAGGCAAAGCCGTGCAGGAGCAGACGAAAGGCATTGGCCAGAAAGCGGTGACAACTGAGCCGGTCGGCGCGGAAGCCGTTCTTGAACTCCTCGATACGGTTTTCGCATTCGCCGCGGTCATTGTAAAAGGCGAAGACTTCCGCCGCACGGCCCAGCACAGTTGGTGATCAGGAAGCGCAGGTTGGTGCCCACGGCGGTGTGCTCCGCCTTGTAACAGATGCGGCGCTGGTGCGACCAACGGCCTGCCCGATGACGGAAGCTGGAGAAGCGGCGCTGGGGAACCCGGCTGCGGCGATAGCGGCGCGCCAGCCGCTTCTGCAGGAGCTCGGCTCGGCGCTGGAACACCACGTTGGCGGGAATGCCCAATACATACTGGATTCCGAAGAACTCGCAGAACTCATAGAGCAGCGGCAGCGCGAAGCCTGCGTCGCCGCGCAGTTTGATTTTCACACCGGGGAAAGCAGCCTCTAGTCGCGGTACCAGACGCACGAGCATGGACACGATGCGCGCGTGAGAGGAAGCATTGCCCGGGCGCAGGCGTGCACTGAGCAGGCATCCGGTGTGGCGCTCGAAGATCAGCATGGGGTGATACATGTGCTGCCCGTAAGCCGCGTTGAAGAAGCTGAATTGCTGCTGGCCGTGGGTGGGATCGTCCGTGGAGTCGATATCGAGCAGCAGCTCGCCGCGCTGGCGAACCTGCTCGCCGCAGAGGCGAATGAACTGATCGAGCAGGGCGTCGTTCAAGCGCACCACATCGCGGGCGGAAGGCGCGTTCTCCCAGCGACTGAGCGTGGGCTGGGAGCCGAGCGCTTCTCCCAGCTTCTGATCGGCAACGATTTGTAAGATCGGGTCATGACGCAGGCGGTCGGCATCGTTGGCGTCTTCGTATCCGGCCACGATCTGGTAGATGCGCTGCCGCAATAACTCCAGCGAATCATGCCACACGCGTTCCTCCTCGCGCGGGTCGCTGAGCTGGGCAGCCCAGTCGCGGGTCAGATGGTGGCGCTGGTCAAAGGCGCGCAGCGGCAGCAGACCGGCATCACTGGTGATCTGGCCACCGGAAAAATCACAGTGCACGGGACGGTGGTGGTAGAAGGAGAAGCGGAACTGTGATATACGACGAGTTGTCACTTTTGGGATGCTCCAAAATGGTGTACTGGGTTCTCGTGGAACCCAGTGTTCATGCACCTTTTAGAGCATCCTTTCTTTTTTCGCTACCAAATTCAGTGAATAATCCAGGCTAGGCGAGGAGAAGTTGACGACACACCAACTGCGGGCTTTCTACGGTCATGTGAAGCGACTGCACGCTTCACTCAACAGCGGTCGTCCATTCAAAGAGATCTACCCGGAGATATGCAAACTGAAGCCTTTCGCGGAGGAGAGATCCGCGAAAGGGAGAATCCCGAAGTATTTTGGGGATTTCATTTGCCGGAATGCGGATAAAGCAAAGGATCAGAAAGCCTTTCAGGCAGGTTTCGTCGAGCATTTCCAGGCGGTTGTTGCATATTGCGCTGGCACTATTCAGGCGAGGTGAGACCATGGAGAACACAAGAGAGCTAAAACCACCAAAGAAATGGACGGCCATCGTTTCCCTGACATTCGACATCGTCTGCGTCGAGGGTTGCCGCGTCGGAGGCAGCGGCGGCGGTCTGGAGATTGGCGGTGTGGAACCGAATCTGACCGCGATTCGGAGTCCCCTAACCGGTGAGCCCTATCTGCCTGGATCATCGCTGAAGGGGAAGCTTCGTTCGGCGCTGGAAAAGGAACAAGGAAAAGCGCTCAACGGCGAGCCGTGCAAGTGCGGCAGAACAGACTGCCTGATATGCGTAGTCTTCGGCGCGCACACGAACCCGAACGCAGCTTCCAGCCCCACGCGTATCGTCATTCGTGACGCGCCACTCTCCAAAGAGTGGCGGGAGAAGTTCCAAACCGCCATCAAATCAGGGTCGCCCTTCTTTGAGGAAAAAACGGAAAACATTGTGGATCGCAAGGCCGGAACGGCCAAGCACCCAAGAACGGGAGAAAGACTTCCTCCAGGTACCGTTTTCAAGGGGGAGATCATTCTTCACGTTTACGAAGGCGATGACTCCGACAAGGTGACGGAACTTGTTCGGCACGGGCTCGGGGTCATCCAAGAGAGCAGTTCACTTGGAGCCAGCGGTAGTCGCGGCTACGGGAAAGTGCGATTCGAAGACATTCGGCTAGAGAAAAAGAAAATTGCCGATCTGACAGTATGAAAACGTATCAGTTTAAATTAGAGCCGCTTGCGCCATGGGCCACGCCTTGGCACGCCGATACGTTGTTCTCTGCGCTCGCTTGGCAGGTCGTGCGACGAGCGGGCGAAGGCTCTCTTCGTCACATGATTGACTCTTTCACTGAAGGCGGTCCGCCCTTCGTTCTCTCGGATGCCTTTCCCGAGGGATGGTTGCCGTGCCCCTTATTCGCATCGCTGCAGCCTCTTGTTGATTCCAACACTAAGCCAAAGTTGCCGGCCTGGGTGAGCGAGGAACAATTTCGCAGCCTTGCGAGGAGGCCGGCACCGCTCCTCCCTCAGCCCGCAGGGCCGTCTCCGGTTGCTTTCTCGCGTATGCTCCACGCTTCGATTGACCGCTCCTTAGGAACGACGGGCGGTGCAGGCAATCTCTTCGAAGTGGACTCCTGGCATCTTCAATCTGTCGAATCCCAATCAGGAAGATGCTTGGTCGTCTACGTCAAGACGGCGGAATGGTTGGACCGCGTTGTCGAGCTCTTTCATTCTCTTTCGTCCGAGGGCTTCGGCAAGAAGAGATCAACAGGCTGCGGCGCGTTTAAGTTTGCTGGCGATCCAGAAGATTGCGCATGGGTTGATCATGCCGACGGCGCCGACGGCTACGTTTCCTTGAGCCACTTCATTCCTGCGCCGGGTGATCCAACAGACGGACGATGGAGTCTGCTTACGAAGTATCCGAAGTTTTCGCCGGGAGTTCCGGCGAACAGCCCGTTCAAAGGCCGGGTGTTGATGCTCCGCCCAGGGTCGGCATTTCGAACCTCAGGCCCCATCCGGCCATTCTACGGAAGGATAGTGAAAGGCATCTGGCCAGGGTTTCCGGCGGCCATCCAGTACGGATTGGCGTTTCCCGTTCCTATTCGATGGCCCTCGTCTGTACAGAATACGACTGCTTCGTAGATTACTTGCCGTTGTTAGGCGGTGGGTCTTGCAAGACGAAAAGCGGCTGGTTCACAAGCTCATTATCTACACAGTAGGAGGCACGTCAGACCCTATCGTGGTGTCGGTGCTCAGCGAGAGGCCGGAGCGGATGATCTTTGTGTCATCTCCACAGACCAAAGCGATCGTCTCCGACTCGATTTTGCCAATGCTCGATCAGAAAGGATTCGCAATTCTGCCCGTGCAATACGAGATCGCAGTAGTTTCCGATCCGGAGGACTTTGAAACCTGTTGCAGCACCATGCGGAGTCTGGAGCCCGAAGCGAATCTTTGGCTTCAACGTGGCTCCGATTTTACTCTTGCCGTGGATCTGACCGGCGGGACGAAATGCATGTCGTCGGCACTCGCCCTAATCGCCAGCCGCTGGCGAGCCGAGTTCATATACGTTGGCGGTAGGGAACGTAACAAAGGTGGGGTTGGGGTCGTTGCTTCGGGCGCTGAGCATGTCCTTCGGCGAGCTAATCCTTGGGACAGTCTCGGATATCAGACAGTTGAAGATGGTTCGCTATTTTTTGACCGGGGCCTTTACGCTGGCGCGATCCGCGTTTTCGAAGAAGCGATCAAGCGAGTCAACCGACCCGACGTGCGGCGCGAGCTGGCCACGTTGAAGCGTTTGGCAGAAGCTTACGACGCATGGGATCGCTTCGACTTTTGTGCTGCCAAAAATGCTCTCTCAAACGATGTCTTAAAGAACATAAACGACCTTCGGCATGCCTTCCCTTGCGGATCCCAACAGTTAGAGCAGACACTACAAAGCCATCAAGAACTCCTCAGTAGGATGCTGGAACAAGAACCCAGCGAATTGTTGGTGTGGGACTTACTGGCGAACGCCCGCCGAAAAGCTTGGCAGGGAAACTACGACGACGCTGTCGCTCGCTTATATCGTGCGGTTGAGGCCCACGGGCAAGTCGCACTCACACAACATGGTTTTACTTCCAGAACGGAATTCGGCCGGCTCCCACAGCACCTGCACGACAAATGGCGCCCAAGGGTGCAGGACGATGGATTGCTGAGGCTTGGCGTTCGCGACCTATATGAGTTGCTCCGCGACCTTGAAGATCCTCTGGGCGCGGACTTTGCCTTGTCACCTCTTGCGGGGCCAGAGTCGCCTCTGGAAACCCGTAATAACTCCATCCTTGCCCACGGGTTCGATCCGGTCACGAAGGAAGGATTTCAGTCGTTGTGGAATCCTGTCGTGAAACTAGTCAAGGTGCAGGAACAGGACTTGGTATCTTTTCCTAAGCTGAGGCCGATTGGATAGAAAGCCGTATGGAACTCCAGACCCTGGTCATTTATGACGTGGAGGACGATTGGGCGCGAACGCGCGTGGCGGAGGCTTGCAAGGATTTTGGATTGGAGCGAGTCCAGTACAGTTGCTTTCGCGGCAAGCTTTCGCAGAACAAACGGGAGGAGCTGTACGAGCGGCTGCGGAAGATCCAGCGGTCCTGGGAGAGCCGCTGGCGGAAGGATTTTCCAGATTTGCGGGTGCAGCCGAGGGACTTCCCGCATCCTCCAGATGAGGAAGCGTCAGGGCGCTGGGACCCGAACTTCAAAATTCTCATCCAGCCGCTCTGTGAGAAGGATGTGAGTGGGGCTACTTATGCCTATCTGTTTGTCGATGTCCCCCGGTTGGTTGCGGAGACTCAGGGCCGCCAACCGAGAGGCATGAAGGCCAAGCGGAAAGACCAGCGGCAAGACAAGAAGGAAAAGCTAACCGAGCCTGACGGTAGAGGCGAGACATGATCCAAATCCAGCAACCGCCAATGGAATCTGGGCTCGTGCCGCTGCGTGTGAATGACTTGAAACAGTTCGAGTACTGCCCCCGCGTCGTGTTCTATAACACGGTCATGCCCGTTGAGCGGAAGAGCACCGTCAAAATGGATCGCGGCAAGGAGGAGGAATTCAAACTGGATGCGCTCGAAAAACGGAGAACTCTAGCGCGCTATCAGTTGGCCTCCGGTGAACGGCGCTTTCACGTCTGGGTCGAATCTTCAAAGCTAGGACTGAGCGGCAAACTCGATCTGCTGATCGTTTCACCTCAAGGATATGTCCCCGTCGATTTCAAATATACTCGCGGCCGTCCTCATCGAAATCATGTGTTCCAACTCGCGGGTTATGCCCTCCTTGTCGAAGAGGAATTTCAGACTCAGGTTGGAACCGGTTTTATTTACCTGGCGCCGGTCCAAAAGATCATTGCGATTCGGATAACTCCGGAGTTAAAAGAGAGAACGCTTGGCCTTTTGGCGGAGATTAGAAACATGATCCGGGAAGGAATCCTGCCGCCTCCAACGGATGTGCGAAGCCGATGCACGGAGTGCGAGTTCCGAAATTACTGCGGAGACATATTCTAGTGGTGGCCACAACCCATTTTGGGCTTGGTTTTTCGCAAACCTCCCCTGTTTTTCGGCAATCGAAGAGATTTCGTAGAAATTGTGCTCTGTTGGGCTATAATCCCTTGACAGGGCGAGAGATAGCGAGCCGTTCCAGAGACTTCCCCGATGAAGAGGGGACTGAAAGAAAAAAGTTTAGGCGAACCAAACCGGGGAAGCCGCGTTCCAGAGACTTCCCCGATGAAGAGGGGACTGAAAGCCCGTTTTTTCCGTCTAGTTTGCTTCCCGCGCGGGCCGTTCCAGAGACTTCCCCGATGAAGAGGGGACTGAAAGGTTGTATCCAAGCCTGTCACTCTCACTCCGTTGGTGCGTTCCAGAGACTTCCCCGATGAAGAGGGGACTGAAAGGAATCTACAAGCACCGTGCGGACATCGCACATTTTGAGTTCCAGAGACTTCCCCGATGAAGAGGGGACTGAAAGAGGCTATCCTGGTAGGCGTGGAGTATCTCGCCTTCGTTCCAGAGACTTCCCCGATGAAGAGGGGACTGAAAGATTGAAACTTTTATCAGATGAGAAAATTCGATGTCAAGGTTCCAGAGACTTCCCCGATGAAGAGGGGACTGAAAGGACCAGTATTCAAACATCTACAACAGCCTGTTTCTCGGTTCCAGAGACTTCCCCGATGAAGAGGGGACTGAAAGGAAAATCCTTCCGGATTTCGGAGTTTCCAGAGCGCCCGTTCCAGAGACTTCCCCGATGAAGAGGGGACTGAAAGCATAGTAGCTGTCTTTCATGCTCGGCGTTTTAACGAGTTCCAGAGACTTCCCCGATGAAGAGGGGACTGAAAGGTGTACGTTTCTGTATAAAATGATGAGCAAGAAGGCCGTTCCAGAGACTTCCCCGATGAAGAGGGGACTGAAAGTGACATCCACGTTGACGGTGAGCTGATTCTCGGCCGCGTTCCAGAGACTTCCCCGATGAAGAGGGGACTGAAAGGTGAGGTATCGAAGTTTCGCGGGCACCAAGTGAAAGTTCCAGAGACTTCCCCGATGAAGAGGGGACTGAAAGGGAAGCTGGCCGCCTCGGGGGGCACGCGAATCTCCCGTTCCAGAGACTTCCCCGATGAAGAGGGGACTGAAAGGTTGAAAGAGTAGAATGGAATGACGCCGTAAGGATGTTCCAGAGACTTCCCCGATGAAGAGGGGACTGAAAGGCAAAGATGACGTGAACGGCAAGGCGTTCGCCTTGTGTTCCAGAGACTTCCCCGATGAAGAGGGGACTGAAAGAGTTAGGAGTCCCTGAAGTCGTTCCCCGCGTTCCGTTGTTCCAGAGACTTCCCCGATGAAGAGGGGACTGAAAGGGAACATTGAGCCGAGCAGAACCGCCCTTTTTCGACGTTCCAGAGACTTCCCCGATGAAGAGGGGACTGAAAGGTTTGAAATCCGGCTTCCAGGGTAAGCCAGACGGCGGTTCCAGAGACTTCCCCGATGAAGAGGGGACTGAAAGGCGATCATCTCGCGCGGCGGACTATCCTTGCCGACAGTTCCAGAGACTTCCCCGATGAAGAGGGGACTGAAAGTTGAGACAGCTAGGCTGTGGGCTAGTGGAAAAGCGACGTTCCAGAGACTTCCCCGATGAAGAGGGGACTGAAAGGAGATAGTGGACTCTTTGGGGCATTTTGACCTCGATCCGTTCCAGAGACTTCCCCGATGAAGAGGGGACTGAAAGAGTGGGAATGGATTATTACCAGAACGTGGTGGCCCGGTTCCAGAGACTTCCCCGATGAAGAGGGGACTGAAAGAAATTCGTACGGAAACCTAGTGATTTCCGGACGCCGTTCCAGAGACTTCCCCGATGAAGAGGGGACTGAAAGTACTTGAGGTCAGTGCCCACGCGCAGAAGGAATCGCGTTCCAGAGACTTCCCCGATGAAGAGGGGACTGAAAGGCCTTCAGGTCGAATGAACCATCCGGCTTTACCTGAGTTCCAGAGACTTCCCCGATGAAGAGGGGACTGAAAGCTATTAATTGGAGAGTAGTGAGGTAATGTCCTTGTATGTTCCAGAGACTTCCCCGATGAAGAGGGGACTGAAAGACGATTGGTGGACGCCACCGGAGATAGTGGACTCTTTGTTCCAGAGACTTCCCCGATGAAGAGGGGAGTGAAAGGCCCCCACGCGTAGCGCCTCAAGCGTCACCTCGTCCTCCAGGGTGCGCTCCAGCGCCCAACCTGCCTTCGCGGCTCATTCCTTAGAAGGTAAAACGCGCGCCAAATTGGAACTGGCGCGGAGTGTTGATGTCGTTCGTGATCTGCCCAAATTGTTGGCCCGGTTGTGCCGCAGTGACCACATCCAGCACGTTTGGGTATCCCCACTGCGCATAGTTCGCCACGTTATAGCACGAGACATCGAAGCGGAGCGCCTTCGTTTCTGTGAATTTCACTGTTTTGTAAACGGAGAGGTCCAGTTCACGCGCGCCCCGCGTTCGAACGTTGTCAAGATAGTCCGGAGCAGTTCCGGGAATAAATGGATTAGGAGCGCCGCCGTTTTCGGTACCCGGTTGAACAAAGCAACTGACATTGAACCATGCCGCCGCCGTGTGTGGGGCGCCCTTCGCGGGATTGCAGACCATGTCCGCCCGCTGATTGAAATACGACGGGCTCGTTCCTGAGCTCGGTGCGTTGATCGGCACGCCGGTGCTGAGGTAGAGAATGCCGTTGATGGTCCAGCCTCCCAAAAGGTCATTCGATACACCGTTTAATCTCAGGGCCCGGTCTTTACCCATCGGCAGGTCGTAGGACACCTCCCCGGTGAACGAATACTTGAGGTCCTGAGGACTAATCGAGTGCTCATACTGCGGATTTCTCCAGTCCTGAGGTGAGCCAAAGTGGGTACCTACGAAACTCAGGGGTGGGTTACCGTCGTCGGTCATCAGCTTTCCCCAGGTAAATGTCGACAGCATGGTGAAATGGTCTGTCAGCCGCTTTTGCACCTTGGCCTGCAGGGAGTTGTACTCCGAGTCGCCTCCAGGATAGCCGCTCACAATCACGCCGTTGCCGGAACCGTAGCTGCCATCGCCGAATTGCGGAAACGCCTGGAGCACAAACCACGGGGGCACGGTGGCCTGCCCGTTGAACGAGCCAGGGAGAGCCGCGTACGGATTCGGCGCCGTGCTGCAGCTCGGGTTATTCGTGATGCATAGCGAAGAGTTATATTTTGCGATGGTAGCCAGGTCCAGCTGGTTCAAGTCGACACTGCCAAGAGGCAGGAACAATCCCCGGCTGCCGACATAGGCGGCACTCACGACCACCTGGTGTGGCAACTCGTACTCCAATCCAAAGTTGTAGTTGTAGGTGGTAGGCGTGCGCTGGGAATGCAGCACGGTATGCAGCGTGATCCCCAGGTTATTGGCCAGGCCTGACGGCGGCGTGGTGAAAACCGGCACGACTCCCGTCGGAAACGGATTGCTCAATGAGTAGGGGCCGGTGAATACATCCGTGGCGCTCCCCGTATTCACTCCGCAGGAGGTGCCGTTGAACACTGTGTTGCCGTCGGCGTTAGCGCAGGTGCCGTTCCATGTCGTCTGCGAAGAAAATCCATCGGTGTTGATGAGCGCGCTGGCGACATTCTCCGTGCTGGGGCCGTAATAGATTCCTGCACCGGCGCGCACAACAAAATTGGTGACCGGCTGCCAGGCAAGAGCCAGGCGCGGACCAAAGTCGTGCAGGTTGGTTGTATACGGTGAGCGGTTGCTGCTGTTGGCGTAAATTTCCGCACCCGTATAGGGCGCGCCATTCACGGTATTCGTCACTCTTGGATCAAAGTACTCCTGGCGGTTATAACGCTCGGTGCGCCCGCCGAAGATGTCCCATCGCAGGCCCGCGTCAATTGTGAGCGTCTTCCAGGGATGGTAACTGTCCTCGACGAAGCCGGCATAGTACGGGTTAGACTCGGCGGCGAGGATGTCTTTGGTGAAGTTGGGATAGAAGTTTGTTTCCGGGTTTGCGCCGTTCGGGTCGGCCGCCATCCCAACGAGGAGCGAAGCGAAATCACTGCCGCCCACCGCGCAGGCATTGCACAGGTCCGTAGCACTGATATCAAATTCGTACGCGCCTGCAGGCGCCGGCGGCTGACCGACGTTGAGATAGCGCTTCATCCACTCGAAGCCAAACGACAATTCGTTCGTGCCAATTACCTTGGTGACGGTGGCATTCGCGTCGCTGTTCTCGCTGGCATATTTGAATATGTTGAAGTCGGCCGTGCCGCCAACCCCTCCACCCAGGTCGCCAAAGATCACAAAAGGCAACTGCTTGATGGCCTCTTGCGCGGCTAGCGAGGAAGGAAAACCAACCGTCGAGCCATTGACGGTGCCCAGATTGGTTAGGTCTATGCTCGAGTACGAGGGCGGCCCTCCCTGATTCTCGTAGTGGCGCGTAAAGGAATAGCGCAACTGCAGGATGGTAGACGCGCTGAGGGTCAGGTCGTCAGCGACCAGAATGTTGCGCCCGTTGGTCACGTTCTGCGCGTAATCCATGTCCCACCCGCTGGGGAAGACATTGGCAGTGGAGAAGTTCAAGCGATCGTAGGAAAACCGGGAGAAGATGTGCTGCCTTTCGGTCGGGTTCCAATCCACGCGCACGTCGAACCTGTGGGCGTTGAATGGGTCCAGTCCTGGCGCAGCATAATTGGGGCTGACGTCAGAGGTTGCCTGATCGCACGTCGAAGGGTCCGGGAAGTTGCACTTCGGCATCTTCGACAGGTACAGCAAGCCGATGGGATTGGGGTTGGGGATAATGTTCCCTGGAAAAGGCTGCCGGCAAAAGCCGTTTGTGCTGTTTGTGGTTCCCGCAGGACAGGCGACGTCAGGCTGCGTCGGATCGTAGATGGTGAAACCCATCTTCGAGAAATCTCCTGTTCTTTCAGCGCTCGTCGGGACAGAATAGGTTTTCAAGCCCTCGAATTGCTGCTCCTGCGTGTCCTCGTAATCCCCGAAGAAGAAGAGCTTATCCCGTTTGATAGGGCCGCCAATGGCGCCGCCCTCCTGATAACGGTAGAAGGAGGGTGGTGAGTTAGGCTGGCTGTTAGCCAGCTCATTCTGCTTATTGAAATAATCGTTTGCCGCCAACACGTCGGGCCGGAACACTCCGAAAACGTCCCCGTGAATATGATTGGTGCCGGACTTGCTGGCGATGCTGATGACCCCGGCTCCGCCGCTCTGGAAGGAGGCCGGCGTATTTTGCGTCTCCACACGAACCTCGGAGACCCCATCCTCGGGAATGCTCATTGCCGGAATGATGGCAGCGGAATTGTTCTCCGCGACTCCGAGGGGCGTGCCGTCGAGCATGTAGTAGACGGACCCCACGATCGAGCCGTTGAAGGTATCGGCGGAAACGTCGACGCCCGGGCGTCCGATGGAAATGTTCTGAATTGACTGCATCGAGTCGCTCGAATTGGGCGAGCCATTGACTGCATTCACGCCCGCGCTCAACTGGGCAAGGTCGTAAATGTTGCGTGAGACCAAAGGCACGCGGTCAATCGTCGCAGCCGGGATCAGCAACCCGACGGTGGCGTTGCTGGGCTCGGCGAGGCTCACTCCCCCCTTGACACTCACTACCTCCGTTACAGTGCCGATGCGCAGGGCGATATTGACCAGGGTGGCCTGATCGACGTTCACCGTGACGTTATCTCTGGCGACGCTCGCAAATCCTGTATGGCTGGCGGTAACCCGATACTCACCAGGATTGAGCGAGATGAAACTGTAGAACCCCGCACTGTTCGTGACACTATGCTCGACCACTCCGGTTGCCTGGTTTAGCAGGACCACTTGCGCTCCGGGAACGACTGCACCAGCCGGGTCAGTGACCGTGCCGCTGATGCTGCCTCTTCCCGCTTGGGCATAGACCCTACCGCCGGCAAACAGCAAGAATGAAATCAGCAGGAACAAGAGTTTCTGCATGGGTCCCTGCCCAAAAGGGCATCTGCCAAGCCTGGTGTTCAACCATGAAACGCATGATTCCCGAACCGGTGAATCCGCAGAGTCGTTAGGTCCTTGCACATTCAATCGCATGAATCTCATAAGAACCTCCGGCGGCAAGCATTGAAAATCTCGGTAAGGGCAGAGCTGCGCAGACGATTCGGAATAGGAGATACGGCGGACACAGCAACGCATCGGCAAGAACTGTTTCCGTATTGCGCGATCAACGGAGTCGCCATCGTCAGCGCCACCCCAGCGCTGGCGCAACCCGCCCTCCAGGATTGCCCAACAACCGCTGTATTAAATCGGATTAATAAGCGCCACGTCAAGAAAAAACCGCAACGAAACCCCGCAGAATCCGCCCATTAACTCGCCGGCCGCGTGGACTCGCGAACCACCAGTTCCGGAGCCAGTTTTCTGTGGCTCGTCACGAACTCGCGTTTTTCCAGCGCCGCGTCCACTCCCTCCAGTACGGTAGCCGCGGCTGCCGCACCCATCTGCTGCAAAGGCTGCCGGATGGTCGTCAGCGAAGGCACGGACAACATCGAAGGAGCCACATCGTCGAATCCGATCACCGAACAAGCCTCCGGAACGCCTACTCCTGATTTTTTCAGTGCGCGAATCGCTCCAAACGCGGATAGATCATCGAAGGCCATCAGCGCCGTAAATCGCGGTCGTCGCTTGAGCAGCAACGCCGTCAGACGGTATCCGTTTTCAAAACTCGAGCTTGGCTCGAGCGAGTTCGGCAAGTCCACGACCAATCGCGGATCGATTCGCAGCTTCGCAGCTCGCGCAAAGGAAAGAATTCCGTGCCAGCGCGGCGCGCTATCCGCCAGCGTTTTTGGCCCGCGAATGAACGCGATTCGCCGGTGCCCCAGCGAATACAGGTGCTCGAGGCCGAGGCGCGCCCCGCTTTCATTGTCCACCATCACGGAACTGATGGCATCGGTCTTCAGCTCGCGCCCGATGATCGCCGCTGGTATATTCCGCTTCTCAATGTCGCCCAGCAGGTTGATGTCCACGAAAAGCCAGTTGGCTACGACAATCAGCCCTTCTACGCGCCGGTCGAGCATCATTTCCAAATAGCGCTCAAAGCGGCTGCGCTGATTGTGGATATCCATCAGAATCGGCAGATACGAAGCCTGATACAGCGTTCCCTCAATTCCCCGCAGAATCGGAATGCACCACGGGTCCGTCAAATCGAAGACCATCACCCCTACAGTGTGGCTCCGCTTCGACCGCAAGAAGCGCGCAATCACGTTGGGGCGGTAGCCGAGGTGCCGCGCTGCTTTTTCGATTCGCCCTTTGGTCGTCGCCGGAATATATCGCGCCAGCGGAGCGTTATTCAGCACAATGGAAACTGTCGCTGCTGAAAAGCCACTTTCCTTTGCGACGTCGCGAATCGTCACCATGTTCGTAGTTCTCCACGGAATATGGTGAATTGATATTCCATAGCCCCGCGTTTTTCAACAGCAAAGGGGAATTTGAGCCGGCGGCAAAAGTCTCGAGAGAGGATGCGGCGGAAGAAATTCTCTGGCGAGCAGCGCCGGGAGGGACGATCTCAGAACTTTCCTGGCCAGTTTTGTAGCGGTCTTGGCGCAAATCGATCTGGCTGACGCATGACTTCAGATGCTCAAGTCCTGGTCGCGACCGAGATCCGCCGGCGGCCGAGCGAGGGTCGGCGAAAAGCAGCAGCGCCGCGGGGCTCGCCGGAATTGCCCGGGCGGGCGCAGCCGGGCTTAGGCCGTCAACAATAGAGAAGCATTCCGAGCATGCCTCGAGGCTTTCCCCCCGTTGATTTCCACAAATCGCCGTAGGAAACTTGAACGAAGGAGGGCCAAATGATTAAAAAAGTCAAAGGCGGCTACAGAGTGCTTTCCGAACACGGCAAAAATCTAGGCGGGCCCTACAAAACCAAGGCGGAAGCCGAAAAGCGGCTGCGGCAGGTCGAGTTTTTCAAGCATCGCAAGGGCTAAACGCAAACCGGCGGCAACACGCCTCACTTTTCAAAGCCGTATTTTCCGGCGCGCTGCGTCAGCGTCCGCGCCACGTCTTCAATTACCGCGCTCGGCGCACGCTCCAGTATCGTTTCCAGCGCCGTGAAAAGTTCATCCTGCAGCTCCTCGGAAACCCGCCGGGAATAGCGGCGCGTGCGGGTCCCGGCAAGCAAATCGCGCAAAGAGCCGGCCTTTTTGTATTCGTTCCACGCCCAGTTCCATACGAATTCGAGCAGATCGCTGCGGTGCCGCCGCGCTTCCTTCTGCACCGCATCTTCAATTTCGTGAAGCTGTTGCAGCGGGATTCGGAAGCTCACCGGAACGTTCAAATCGCGCTGCACTCTTGTTTTCATTCCGTCATCGTGCCCGTCCGATTTTCTGTTGACAAGCGTTATCTCGCGAATCATCGTATGCTTTGTATGCATACAGGACATACATATCTAGTTGAGAGAACAACTTACAACGAGTGACCACGATGAGAGATGCACAGCAAGCCGCCGCTCCTTTCGCCAAACCGTCCAGCAGTTGCGAAAAATTTCCTGAAAAAAGTCCCGCGCCGGGATACGAAAGAAACGTCCGAATGATGAAAACGCCGAAAAATCGCGCGCGCGGCGCCGGGCCGTTTTTCGTGACCCGCTGCGAGGCGCGGATGAGCGATGCGCTGTTTCCCGCCAACGGTCTGCTGATTAGCGTCGGCCAGCTGGTGCGCGAAAGCGGGCTGCAAAAAATCTGGGAGTCCATTTTGCTGCGATGCGAGGAAGAAAGCGACGGCACGCTGGCCATTCGCGTGATGGTGGCGCATCCCGAATGGGAGCAATTGCTGCAAATCGCCTGCATTCGCTCGCGGCCGCACGATCCGGAGTCGCTGACGCCGCTGGCGTGCAATTTGGATCACGAAGAATTGCCCGGATAAGCGGATACCGTGCAGCGGCGGCTGAATTAATCTTTTTTCCATTTTTTTTTTGCTTACACCGTGAAGCGGGGGCCATTGTTTGAATTTTTGAATCGGCGGCTGATGGGGAAAAAATCGGGAGAGAAAAAGGCTCCGAGTTTTGCGAGCACTCGGAGCCTTTGCGTCAGAGATTTAATCCTGGCGGCGACCTACGTTCCCGCACAGTTACCCGTGCAGTATCATCGGCCCTGCGGAGCTTAACTTCCGTGTTCGGGATGGGAACGGGTGTGACCCCCGCGGTTAGACCACCAGGAAAATGGCGAGCTGGAAGCTCAGGGCTGAGGGCCGGCGGAAAATGCACGGCGTACAACCCGAAGCGCAGCTGGAAATTTTTGGTTCGCCGGAAAAGGCCGGCGAACTTTGCAAACTGAAGGAAGCGGAGAAATCCGCGATTTTGCTGAAGTAGCGCACATAGAAGACGCTTTCCGTAGCGCAGGCCGCCGAGAAGGAGCGGATTTAGTCCGCTGCTCGCGGGGCGGGACACGCGTTAAGAAAGTTTTATGGTCAAGCCGAACGGCCGATTAGTACGGGTAAGCTGCACGCATTGCTGCGCTTCCACCTCCCGCCTATCAAGGTCGTAGTCTACGACCGGCCTTCATACCCCGCCGCAGCGGGGTTGGGAAACCTTATCTTGAGGCGAGCTTCTCGCTTAGATGCTTTCAGCGATTATCTCTTCCGAACTTCGCTACCGAGCGATGCTACTGGCGTAACAGCTCGATCACAAGAGGTTCGTCCATCCCGGTCCTCTCGTACTAGGGACAGCTCCTCTCAAGTTTCCTGCGCCCACACCAGATAGGGACCGAACTGTCTCGCGACGTTCTGAACCCAGCTCACGTACCGCTTTAATAGGCGAACAGCCTAACCCTTGGGACCTTCTACAGCCCCAGGATGCGATGAGCCGACATCGAGGTGCCAAACCTAAGCGTCGATGTGAACTCTTGGCTTAGATCAGCCTGTTATCCCCGGCGTACCTTTTATCCGTTGAGCGATGGCCCTTCCACGCAGAACCACCGGATCACTAGATCCAGCTTTCGCTTCTGCTCGACATGTGTGTCTCGCAGTTAACCCGGCTTATGCTCTTGCACTCCACAGCGGGTTTCCAATCCGCCTGAGCCGAGCTTTGAGCGCCTCCGTTACCGTTTAGGAGGCGACCGCCCCAGTCAAACTACCCGTCTGGCCATGTCCTCCAGCCCGTCGAGGGCTGCAAGTTAGACCGACAGAACAGTCAGGGTGGTATTTCACCGTTGTCTCCCCCCGAGCCGAAACCCGGGGTTCACCGACTCCCACCTATCCTACGCAGACCGTTCCGTTAATCATGACCAGAGTGCAGTAAAGGTGCACGGGGTCTTTCCGTCTAGATGCGGGCATCCGGCGTCTTCACCGGAACCACAAGTTCGCCGAGCCGTTCGCCAAGACAGTCGTTCGATCGGTACGCCATTCGTGCAGGTCGGAACTTACCCGACAAGGAATTTCGCTACCTTAGGACCGTTATAGTTACGGCCGCCGTTCACCGGGGCTTCAGATCAAGCCTTCGCCGCCTTGCGGCGGTTGAGCCATCCCTTTAACCTTCCGGCACCGGGCAGGCGTCACCCCCTATACGTCGTATTCGACTTAGCAGAGAGCTGTGTTTTTGTTAAACAGTCGCCGAACGCCTTTCACTGCGGCCCCCTCGGGCTATAAACCCTAGCGGGGCACCCCTTCTCCCGAAGTTACGGGGCTAATGTGCCTAGTTCCTGAGCGAGCGTTCTCTCGAGCGCCTGTGGATATTCACCTTGTCTACCTGTGTCGGTTTGAGGTACGGGCACCTGTCGAACTCCTTAGAGGTTTTTCCCGGCAGCGTGGAATCGGGAACTTTGCGGCCGTGCGGCCTCGCGCCCAGTCTGACTGTTAACGACCCCGTGGATTTGCCTGCGGGATCCAGCTTGCACTGGGCAATCGGGACATCCAACACCCGACTTCCGTATCCTTCTGCGTCACCCCATCGTCAAACGTTCAACAGGCGGGGCAGGAATGTTGACCTGCTATCCATCAGCTACGCCTTTCGGCCTCACCTTAGGACCCGCCTAACCCTGAGCGGATTAACCTTCCTCAGGAAACCTTAGACTTTCGGCGACACGAGTTCTCATCGTGTTTATCGCTACTTATGCCGGCAGAGTCTCTTCCGTAACGTTGAGTAGTCCTCTCGGTCTACCTTCAGACTTTACAGAATGCTCCCCTACCAAATCCAGAGACTTGAAGCTCGAAACTGGAGACTGGAGAATTTCCGGAAGAATCAACGCACCGTCGCAAGAGCTGGGCAGCAATTCTGCGAACCGGGGAAATGAAAAAAAACCGCATTTCAGTCCCGATTAGAAGTTTTTAATTGCTGCGTTTTGAGGAACTTAGCTCTTTACGACTGGCGTTTTGTGTACCGATTAGAATTTTCGGCACGATTCTTCAGGCAAACGCTTTTTTTTCAGCTGATTGCAAAGACGACTCGCTGATTCGGAGTCGTTCAGTTTCCAGTCATCAGCTTCCAGCATCAAGCCTCTGGAATTTCACATCTTCGGTGACAAGCTTGAGCCCCGTTGGATTGTCGGTGCGTGAGCACTTGACCAGTGAGCTGTTACGCTTTCTTTAAAGGATGGCTGCTTCTAAGCCAACCTCCTGGCTGTCTGTGCGCCCACACGTCCTTTCCCACTTAGCTTGTACTTGGGGACCTTAGATGGCGATCTGGGTTCTTTCCCTCTCGACCACGGAGCTTATCCCCCGTAGTCTCACTCCCGAGTTACTGTTCACGGCATTCGGAGTTTGATTGGATTCGGTATCCTGGATGGGACCCTAGTCCATTCAGTGCTCTACCACCGTGGCAGATCACACGAGGCTGCCCCTAAAGGCATTTCGGGGAGAACGAGCTATCACGGAATTTGATTAGCCTTTCACCCCTACCCTCAGCTCATCCGAGCGATTTTCAACTCACAACGGTTCGGTCCTCCAGCTGCGGTTAAGCAGCCTTCAACCTGGCCAAGGGTAGATCATCCCGCTTCGCGTCTATTCCCACAGACTAGTCGCCCTATTCGGACTCGCTTTCGCTTCGGCTCGCTTTACGCTTAACCTTGCCTGGGAGAATAACTAGCCGGCTCATTAAGCAAGAGGCACGCCGTCAGGCATTTGCGCGGCCGAAGCCACGCCATAGCCCTCCGACTGCTTGTAGGCATACGGTTTCAGGTTCTATTTCACTCCCCTCGCAGGGGTGCTTTTCACCTTTCCCTCACGGTACTGGTTCACTATCGGTCGCCAACGAGTATTTAGCCTTGGAGAGTGGTCTCCCCAGATTCCCGCGGGATTGCACGTGTCCCGCGGTACTCAGGATACCGCTTCGAGTCCGGTAAGCTTTCGGTTACAGGGCTATCACCTTCTTTGGCCCCGCTTTCCAGCAGGTTCACCTAGCCTCCGGATTGGTAACTCTACTTATGCGGTCCTACAACCCTCCGGTGCAAGCACCGAAGTTTGGGCTGATCCGATTTCGCTCGCCGCTACTCTCGGAATCTCTGTTGATTTCTCTTCCTCCAGGTACTGAGATGGTTCACTTCCCTGGGTTGACTCGCACCCGCCTATGGATTCAGCGGGCCGTATACTGAGTTCATCAGTATGGGTTTTCCCATTCGGAAATCCCCGGATCAAAGCCTGCTTGCGGCTCCCCGAGGCTTATCGCAGCTAGCCACGTCCTTCGTCGTCTGTTGGCGCCAAGGCATCCACCGTACGCCCTTAGTAGCTTGACCATAAAACTCACCTAACACGTCCCGGCAAAAAGCCGGGAACCGGGATGCACGGCGACAAGGGACTCTTGCCATCCCTTGCCGAAACGCACCGCGGCGCTTGCGCTCGTGCGGAGAGTTCGCCTTTCCACATGCGCTACTTGAGCAAAACTTGCGGATTTCCTGACCAGCAGACGCAAAGGCGGCTGCCCGTCAGGATTGCCACTTCCTTCAGTTGTCAAAGAACTGTGTTCCGAAAAAAACCGCTTCCGGAACTCTCCGCACCCGGCGGAGCCCGCACGCCTGAAAAGCAGGCGTGGCGGGAAATAAAAAACCCGGCGTCAAGCGCCGGGCGATTCCTTCCGAGGGTATCCCTGGGAAGGAGTTGCGCGAAGCTCGACAGTTTTTATCCGGTATTCGTAACCAACCCCACCTCGTTACAACAGGGGAGATGACCGGCCCGCCGGGTCCTCCGGGCGTGCCCGGTCTTCCGACATCATGGAAGTATACCTATTTCTCCCGATACGTCAAGTAGGATGCGAACTTTTTTTACCGGGTTTGCTCGATTGCGGGTGTGAATTTCACCGTCCGGCAGTCGAAATGAACTTGCACGACGGTCCCAGGGATGACGAGCCAGTTCGCAGGTCAGCTCCTTATGGAGACGGCGCATATCGGGTCAGTTTTCGCAAGTCACCTCCGTCTAACGATACAAAATTCTCTTGCCAAGGTGCGAGACGAAAGGGCATGGCTCGAAATAGGCGGAGGTGCGCACATATTGTCTCTCCGGGACCAAATAGCGATTGTGAATCTCGGACGGAATTTCGACGAGATAATACCCCTCGCCGAAACGCTCGAGAAGTTCCGCCCACGTCACGTAAATTTCTTGTTTTGGGCTCTCGATCTCGCCGACGAATTCTTTCCTTGCAATAGCGCGCAAACGCCTGCCTCTTCGATCCTTGCGCCCTTCCAACTCCACTTCTTCCCGTACCCGCCAAACTCTGAATGCTTTTCGAGCGATAGTTTTCTCCCTCCTGTTCGCAGCCGGGACCGCGAATATAAAGCGCAAAAGAGGCGCGAATGGCTCGCCTCTATCAAGCCGCTTAAAATAAGCGACTTAGCGTTCGCGCCTGTACACGAATGTGAAGGGCCAATCTTTGAAAATAGGGAACTTAGTGCGATGGAATTCTTGGGATGAGAATTAGTTCGCGCTATAGTGCGCGTTTAGTGAAGGGCTAGGCGGGGAAGAAAAAAGGCGGACCTGTGAATAAGAGTCGTCAACCGTGCGTGGGCATTTTTTATCTTGTGGGCAGGAAACTCTTCCTTGACACCACTCCTACGGAGATGGCCGGTACCTGGGGCGAGTTTGCCGTTCACGAGCCGAGCCACCAACACTACTGGGAGCAATTGACTACAAAGCGCGCGGTACCGGACGCTGAGTATGAAGAGTATCCTCGCGGTAGAGTCGGCTTCAACAGGAGCACACATGAGTATCTTCTGCTGGCTGACGCTTGCATTCTGAGCAAGAAAAGCATCGTCAAGAGGATTCTGCGAAGGATGAATCTTCCGGCGCGAACGAAAATTGAGAGAGATAGTCACTACCGCTGTTCTTGCTGCATGAAGAAGGCCGCCATTGACTGAACTTGGCGGCCTTCGCGGGACAAATTCGCCGAGCACGTTGCGGGCACGGACAAAGCTAGCGCGGGGCGGCGGGTTTGTTCACGCGGGAGTATACGGTGGTGAGGGTGGAGAGGGTGCCGTCGGGGGCTTCGCCGAGGAGCTTGACGGTGAAATGATCGGGGTCGTTCTGAGTGACGATGACGCGAAGCGTCTGGCGCCGGCCGGTGGGGCCGATGAAGGCTCCGGAATAGCGAACGGTTTTGCCGCCGTCGTCGCTGGTTCCGTCGAGCACCAGAAATGCGGTCGAGCCGTTGTAAATCCAGATCGCTTCGTATTCCTTTGAGCCGTTGTTGTAGCCGTAAAGGCGCAGGCCGCGGTAGGGCTGACCGAGCGAGCTGCCGGAATTTTTTTCTTCAAGGAAGCGTCCGCCGAGAATGCTTTTGAGCGTGGCCGTGCCGGTGGATTGCTGCGGCGGCATGCCCGCCTGATAGAAAGTCTGCGTCGTAGTATAGACGCCGGCGCGCTTCATGAGCTGCGCGTGCTCGGGGCCGGGACGCGCCGCGGCGATGGCGGCTTTCATGGCGGGGCTGAGTTGCTGCGAGTTTCCGGCGGAATTCCGGGAGTTCTGCGCGAAAACGCGGGAGGCGGGCAGCAGAAGGCAAAGACAGAGGCAGATTCGCGGAAGGAACCTAGAATTCTCAGACATAAGTTTTCTCCGGCACTGATTCAGGATTGGTTGCGCGGGAAGCGCGGTACGTTGCCGCGAAAAAAGAGTTACTGAATGTTCTCGTCCTTTTCGATTTTGCCGTCGCGAAGACGAATGACGCGATGCGCGTGTCTTGCGATGTCCGGTTCATGAGTGACAAGGATGATGGTGTTTCCTTCGCGGTGCAGGCGGGCAAAGAGGGCCATGATTTCTTCGCCGGTTTGCGAATCGAGGTTTCCGGTGGGCTCGTCGGCGAGCAAAATGGAAGGATGATTTACGAGCGCGCGGGCAATGGCGACGCGCTGGCGCTGGCCACCGGAAAGCTCGTTGGGACGGTGCATCATGCGTTCGGCCAGCTCGACTTGAGCGAGGGCATGGCGGGCGCGTTGCACGCGTTCGTCGGCGGGGGTGCCGTTGTAAATCATGGGGAGTTCGACATTGTGGAGCGCGGTGGCGCGAGGCAGAAGGTTGAACGTTTGAAAGACGAAGCCGATTTCCTTGTTGCGAATGTAGGCGAGTTCGTCGTCGTCCAACTCGCTGACCAGCCTTCCGGCGAGCCAGTAAGAGCCTTTGCTCGGCGAGTCGAGACAGCCGATTAGATTCATGAGCGTGGATTTGCCGGAACCGGAAGGGCCCATGATGGCGGCGTATTCGCCTTTGCGAATCTCGAGCGAAATGCCGCGGAGCGCATGGACCTGTTCGGCGCCCATTTCGTAGGTTTTCCAGAGTTCCTCGGTGCAGATGACAATGCCGGCATCGATCAAATCCTGGCGAAAGGTTTGGGAGGTGAATTCTTCGACGGCCATCAGGCTCTCGGATTCCTCATTGTAGCGTACAGCGCGGAGTTTTGCGGACGCTGACTCTCCGGCTATGAAGCAAAGTTGGGAACGGAATTGTCGATTTTCACCGTTGCGCCGGAATGCAAACTGCGCAGGGTTTCGTAGCTGCCGGTGACAATAACGTCGCCCGGCTTTAGGCCGTTGGTGACCTGCACGTCGGTGACGCCGGTAATGCCTGTTTTGACGGGCACGAAAACGGCCTTGCCGTTGCGGACGACAAATACGCCCTGAATATCGTCATTGGAGATGGTGCCGTCGGCGTTGACCGTCGGTTTAGGCGCCGCGAGAGTTACACCGACGCCGCCTTTTTGCCTTTCCGCATCAGCCTGCAGTTCCTCTTTGGTGCGAATCACCAGAGCTTGAATGGGAATGGTCGTCACATCGGAGCGATGCGCGGTTTCGATATTGGCGGTGCAGGAAAGACCGGGGCGAATGCCCTTCGGAGGGTCGTACAGGCGAACGTGGACCTTGAAATCGCGCGCTTCCTGGCTGTTTGCGGAAGTTTCCTGAGTGCTGGCGAGGCCGGAGGTGCGCAAAATTGCTTCTTCGCCGACGTCGTGCACGTAGCCTTTGAAAATTTTGTTGGGATAGGCGTCAATGGTGACGTTGGCTTTTTGTCCGGGTTGCACGCTGGGGATATCGGTTTCGTCCACCATGACCTCGGCATTGACCCTTGACATATTGGAGATGGTCATCAAAAAGCTGCCTTCGGAGTTTTGAATTCCGGGCACAACATATTCACCGACTTTGACTTGCACATAGGTGACGACGCCGCTGATGGGAGCGACATAGGTGGTTTTGGCCAAAACATCTTGCAACTGCACGAGGCTGGCGGCGGCTTGCGCTTTGTTGTATTGGGCCTGCGCCAATTGCGCGTGAGCCTGTTTGGCACGCGCCTTTGCCGCAGCGAGCGCGGCAACGTCGGCATAGTAGGCGGACTTATAGGTATCGTAATCGGATTTGGCGATCAGACCTTCTTTATAGAGGCTCTGCCCGCGCTTCCAGTCGCTCAGAGCTTTCTCGAGAGTTGCCTCGGCTTGCTGGACGTCGGCGCGGGTGGAAGCATCGTTGGCCTCGGCCGACTGAATCGCAGCGTCCATGGAATCAAGGTCCGCTTCCTGCGCTTTGACGCCCGCAGCCGGCTGGATGCTTTCGACATGCAGCAGGACGTCGCCCTTTTTCACGAAGTCGCCTTCTTTGACGTCAATGTCGGTGATTTTGCCAATGCCCTGTCCGAGCACGTTGGTGTACGTCTGGGCGCGAATTTCGCCGGACGCGGTTACGATCGAGGTGATGTTCTGCTTTTTGACCGTGGAGGTTTGTACCGTAACGACATCCTTATTTGCCTCGGTCACGCTCACGATAACAATGATGGCGAGAACCAGAATGCCGACAATAATTACAACGGGCTTCTTGCCTTTTTTCATGTATGTTCGGCTCAGCTTCCGGAGTCAGTGTACCCACCCACTATGTTAATACGGTAACGGAGCGGGAAAAGTTTCTTTTGGAATCAGCGTGTTGTCGGCGCGCCCGGGCCATCTGGAAAACAGTGCCTGTGGCTCAGGAAATGAGGCGCTGAATCTTGAATAACGATTATTAGACGCCGAGGAGCGGCTGATGGCAGCTTTCATCGGCAAAAAAGTTCATCAAAAGTTCATCGGGGGCAACACGAGCACAAACGGCGGCGCGTACGGGCAACCCCAGCGCCGGCCTGGGAATCGGATTCGGTAAGGTTTTGCAGGGGTGCAGGTTACGATTGACGCGTGTTCGCATGGAGCATAGAATTCAGAGTGTCCGGGGGAATCCGCTATGAATCGCCGTTGGGCCATACCATTTTTTGCCCTATTGGGCTTGAGTCTGCTTCTACCCACTGTTGCGCGTTCCCAGGACAACAACAGCCAGAGCGAACTGGACGTCCGCAAAGCGGAAAAGCGAAAAAAGGAAAAAGAGAAGGATTTATACAAGGAGTTGGAGCCGGTTTACAAAAAATGGCTGAACGGGCCGGTTTCCTACATCATCACGCCGGAAGAACGGTCGGCTTTCCTTCATTTGGAGACGAACCAGGAGCGCGAGAACTTCATCGAGTCTTTCTGGCAGCGGCGCAACCCGGATCCGGGCTCGCCGGACAACACGTATAAAGAAGAGTTCTATCGGCGCGTAGCGTACGCGAATGAACATTTTACTTCGGGGATACCCGGGTGGAAGACCGATCGCGGGCGCATTTACATCATGTGGGGCCCCCCGGACGAGGTGACGTCGCATCCCGCGGGCGGGCCATACGAGCGACCTCCGGATGAAGGCGGCGGCGAGACTTCGACGTATCCCTTCGAGGACTGGCGCTACCGATATCTGCCGGGAATCGGCGAGAACGTGATTCTGGAGTTTGTGGATCCTACGGGAAGCGGCGAATACCATCTGACCATGGATCCCAGCGAAAAAGATGCGCTGCTGTACGTTCCCGGCGCGGGTCTCACGGAAATGGAAGCGATGGGGCTGGCGTCGAAGACGCAGCGCTTTGAGAACACCGATGGAACGCACGACGCGCAACCGCTCGGCGGCGCGCCGGAAAACATGAATGAATTCAGCCGACTGGAACTTTACGCAAAAATCCAGATGCCGCCGCCGGTGAAATTCAAGGATCTGGAAGCGGTGGTTGACTCGCGCATGACCGCGAATCAAATTCCGTTCCAATGCCATCCGGACTTTCTGCGCATCACGGACGACACGGATCTGGTGCCGATCACCATTCAGATTCCGAATCACGAAATGTCGTTCCAGGACAAAGACGGCGTGGAGGAGGCCACGCTGCATCTGTTTGCGCGGATTACGAGCGTCAGCGGGCGCATCGTGAACACGTTTGAAGACACCATCCGTGCGGAGACGCCGAATTCGCTGATGCAGGAGTATCTGAAAGCGAGCAGCATTTATCAGAAAGCGGTGCCGCTGAGCCCGGGTCTTTACCGGCTGGATGTTGTTGTCAAGGACGTGAACAGCAATAATCTGGGAGTGATCAACACGCGGCTGGCGGTTCCGAGGTACGCAAACGGCGAGCTGGGCTCGAGCTCGTTGATTCTGGCGGATCAGATCCGCAAAGTGTCTTCGCAGGACATTGGGACGGGCCAGTTTGTGATCGGCGATTTGAAGGTCCGTCCAAAACTGAACGCCACGTTTCCACAGAATGGAAACATGGGAATATTTCTGCAGGTGTACAACTTGAAAGTGGATCCGAAAACTCACGAGGGCAATGCCACAATTGATTATCAGGTGCTGCGCGAGAATGATCCCGTGCCGGTGCTGAATCTGGCGGAAAATTCGGAGCAGTACAATCAGCACGGAGAAGAAATCTGGATTGAAAAGGCGCTGAACCTGAAATCGCTCGTTCCCGGGCATTACCGGTTGCGCATCTTGATCACCGACAACAACGACCAGCAAAAGATCGCTCCATCGGCGAATTTTACGGTCGAGGCTCCCACGACGGCCGAGGTCCAGGCAGCGGATTAGAAACGGCTGGCTATCGCCAACGCGATAGGGAGGTAACGGGAAGTGAGTTATCGAAATACAGGCAAGATCCTTTCGATGCTGGGGCTGCTGGGCGTTGTGGCGCTGCCCCTTGCCGCGGCTTCGCGAAGCGGACGCATTTCGGGACTGGTTCGTGACGAGAGCGGCGTGCCGCAAATGGGCGCGACGGTGGTAATCATTTCGCATGCGCTGATTTCTTCCGGTCCGGCGCGACCCATCCGGTTGTTCACCGATGCAGAAGGACGTTTCGCCTCGGGAGCGCTTTTACCGGGGCGGTATGTGGTGCGCGTGAGTCTGGCGGGATTTTTGCCGGCGCTCGAATCGGTCGTGGTGAACGGGAACCGGACGACGGATGTTCAGGTTTCGATGGGCTCGATTTTTACGGGATTGGCTTCGCTGCGACGGAGACCGAAGAAGAAATCACCGGCGGAGCAGTGGAGCTGGGTGCTGCGTTCGGCATCGGCGACGCGCCCGATTTTGCGCTGGAGGCAGAGCGAAAGTTCTTCCAGTAATGCGGCGGATCCGTTTACCGAGGCAGCGCTGGCGGAGCGGCAGCCGCACAGCCGCATTGACGTCACCTCGGGCGCGCGTCCGGGCTCGGCGACGAGTTTTTCGGATTCGCCGGCAACGGCCATCGCCTACGAAGAGAATATGGGCACGCTGGGGCAGTTGCTTTTAGCGGGCCAGTTCAGCTATGAGAGCGACACCGGAAACGGCGGATTTGCGGCCATATGGCGCCCCTCAGGGGATGGCGCCGATGCGCCGCAGACGACCGTAGTGGTACGGCAATCGCGCCTCGGCATAAACGGCCCCACGCTGCGGGCCGCGCGTTTGGACCAACAGGGCACGCTGGCTCTCTCTGACAATCTTACGTTGCGATACGGTGCGGAATACTTACTGACCGGGCTCGGCTCGGTGAGCACCACAGGCATTCGTCCGCGAGCGGAACTGGCCATCCGGCTTTCGCCGAATTGGCAGGCTTCGGTTTTGCTGGCTTCGCGTCCCTGGCCGGAAGCCAGCCCGGAGGCTGTTGCGCCGCTCGAAGGCGCGATGGATTCGCTCGATGCGTTTCCGACGGTGCTTTTCCGGAACGGAAGGCCGATTCTGGATAGCGGCTGGCATGAAGAGTTTGCGGTGGAGCGCCTGCTGAAGCATCGGCGGGGACGCATTATGTTTGCGGCATTTCATGATGCGGCGAGTGACATGGCGGTTTTCGGGCAGGGCAGTGCCGTGAACAGCAATCCGAATTTCCTGCAGGATTTCTTTTCCGACGGATTTGCCTACGATGCGGGCGGGTCGGATTCATTTGGCGCGCGCGCGGCTTATCAGGAGCAATTTTCGCATCATCTTGCCGCTACGGTCGTTTACGCGTGGGCCGGCGCGCTGGCGCCGATCACCCAATTCGCGCCGGACGCCAGCCTGCGAGATCTGCTGGCCACGCGCTACCGTCACAGCATCGCGGGCCGGGTGACTTCACGGCTTCCCTTCACTGGAACCCAGCTCACGGCGGGATACAAATGGATTAGCGGAACGGCCGTTTCGCGGCAGGATGAATTCGGGGAGGCATTTTTTGGGGTGGATCCGTACCTGAACATCGTGGTGCGTCAACCGATACCCTGCATGAGGCACCATATGGAAGCAGTGGCCGACTTCGGCAATTTGCTGGCACAAGGCTACATTCCCATGGCGACGCGCGACGGCCGGGTTGTGCTGGTCTCGGCATACAGGACATTCAGGGGTGGGATCAGCGTCCAGTTCTAGAAACCAGGCCCTACGGAAAATGGAAACAAGCTTCCGAAAAATGGAAGCAGGATGAACCGAGCGTAATGGCGCCCCATAGCCACAGGATTCCACAACACTTACAGTTGAATCGCAATCCGTTTTTTGGAAAGGAACGTGCAGAGCTCGAGCGGGAGATGTGTGGGCGCGTGAATGGCTGCTAAGCGATGAAAGCCAGTTATCCAAAACGGTTTGCCGCAGCGCTGCTGATGCTTTTGACGGTCACGGCGGTGGTGTTCGGAGTGCTGAACTTCCGGCAGCGCGGCCATTTCGCGATTCCCGATGATGGAGTCACCTGGCTGGATACGTCTGCGGGTGTACAGGCATGGCGGATTCAGGCGAATTCACCGGCGGCGCGGGCGGGGGTAAAGCCCGGAGATATTGTGACCGAAGTCGGCGGCGTGCCTGTTTCCCGCGCGACGGATGTGACCCGGCAACTCTGGAGCGCAGGAATTTGGGCGCGCGTCCCGTACAAATTGCTGCGCAAGGGAGTGCCCTTTCGCGCGGAGATCGTGACCGTCCCATTTGTCCGGCCAAACGTCATCTGGAACTGTTTTGGGCTGGTGGCACTGCTGTTCCTGATGATTGGGCTTTTCGTCATCTGGAAGCGCTGGACGGCGCCGCGCGCGCTTCACTTTTACGTGTTTTGTCTGGTGTCTTTCATTTTTTACGCGTTTCATTACAGCGGCAAGCTGAATTCCTTCGACTGGAGCATTTACTGGTGCAATGTAGTGGCGCTGCTACTGCAACCGGCCCTCCTGGTTCATTTTGCGCTGGTTTTTCCGAGCCGGCGCATTCGCCATTTAGGAGCGTGGCTTGGCGGGGTTTATGGTGTGCCGCTGGCGCTGCTTTTGCTGCACGTGAGCGTGGCGAATGCGGCCGTGGATCTGGTGCCGTCCATCCAGAGCCGCGTTTTTCTGGACCAGCTTGAGTTTGGATACTGGGGCGCCTATTTCCTGGTGGCTGCGTTTATTTTTCTCTACAGCTACCGGCGCGCGCCGAGCGGATTGGTGCGGCAGCAGTTGAAATGGGTTACCTTCGGCACGTTTGCAGGCATTGCGCCGTTTTTCACGCTGTACGTCATTCCATTCATGGCGGGAGCTTTGCCTTCGGCATGGATGGTCATGTCGGTGTTTTCCCTGGTGCTTATACCGCTGTGCTTCAGCTATGCGATTATTCGCTACCGGCTGATGGACGTGGACATCATTTTCAAGCGCGGACTGGTGTACACGCTGGCGACCGCGGCGGTGGTGGCGGTCTACTTCGGGATTGTTGGAGCGATCGGCCTGCTTTTCCATTCCACGGGCTCGGTGGGAGCCGTGGGAACGGTTGTAGCCATTGTAATCGCGGCCTTTCTGTTTCAGCCTTTGCGGGACTGGATGCAAGCGCGTTTGGACCACTTTTTTTATCGCGACCGTTTGAATTATCGCCGCACGCTGATTGAATTCGGCCGCACGCTTACCAACGAAGTGCGGCTGGAACCGCTGCTCGATTCGGTGCTGGACCGCATTTCGCAAACGCTGCTGATCGATCGTCTGGCGATTTTTCTGGAGGAAGGCGCGCGGCCCGGGCGCTTCGAACTCTCGCGTTCGCGCGGATTGAAATACGAGCCGCCGCTGGATTTGAGTTTTCTTGACCCGGCGGAGCGGCCCGCTCTGGCACGCACGGGACTTTTTTTTGAATCCGCGCGCGGGGAATCGGAAACGGAATCTGTGCGGCGAAGTCTCGAGAAACTGAATCTGAATTATTTCGTGCCGTGCCGGTTCCGCGAGCGCGTGGTGGCGGTTCTGGGACTCGGAAAAACCGTTGACGGCGACTATCTGACGAGCGAAGACATGGAGCTGCTCGACACGATCGGCGGTTACGTGGCCATCGCCATCGAAAACGCTCGGCTGTATCACTCGCTGGAGCAGAAGGCGCTGCAGATCGAAAGCCTCAAGGAATTTCACGAAAACATTATCGAGTCGCTGAGCGTGGGCGTGCTTACGGTGGGGTTGAACGATCGTGTGGAGTCCTGGAATCCGCAGATGGAGCGCCTGCTGGGGATTTCGCGCGAAGAGGCTGTCGGCCAGCCGATGGGAGACGTTCTGCCCGCGGACCTGTTTGCCGAACTTGCGTCGCGGGCGCATGACGAGCATGTCACGAGCGTTTACAAATTCAGGCTGCGTTCGCGGAACGGAGAGCATTTCGTCGTGAACGCATCGTTCGCTCCGCTCCTTGGAAGAGACGGGGAGCGCGCGGGGCGGCTGATTTTGCTCGACGACATTACGCAGCGGATCCGCATGGAAGAGCAGATGATGCAGAACGAAAAACTGACTTCGCTGGGACTGCTTGCCGCGGGGGTGGCCCATGAAGTGAATACGCCGCTGGCGGTTATTTCAAATTACATTCAGATGCTTTCGAAACAAATGCCGGCGGAAGATCCGAGGCAGAAAACGATCGACAAGATCGTGAAGCAGACTTTTCGCGCGAGCGAAATCGTCAATAATCTCCTGAATTTTTCGCGGACCGGCGCGGCGGAATTCGTGGAAGTGGACTTGAATGCCGTGCTGGAGGAAACGTTGAGCCTGGTGCAGCATCCGTTCAGGACCGCGCGGGTCACGGTAATCCGGAGCTTCGGCGAAGGGTTGCCAACGCTGCTCGGTTCTTCGAGCAAGTTGCAGCAGGTGTTTTTGAACCTGTTCATGAACGCGCGCGATGCCATGCCGTCGGGGGGAATGCTCGAAGTGCGCACGTACGCGCAGAATGGCTCGGTGGAAGTGGAGGTAACCGACACGGGTACGGGAATTCGTGCGGAGAATTTGCATCGGATTTTCGATCCGTTTTTCACCACCAAAGCTTCCGGGCGCGGAACGGGTTTGGGGCTTTCGGTAAGCTATGGAATTGTGAAGGAACATGGCGGCAAGATGGAGGTGCGTTCCACGCCGGATAAAGGAACCTCATTCCGCCTTGAATTTCCTGCAGCGAGAAGGGCGGTCCATGCCTAAAGGCGCGATTCTGGTAATTGACGACGAACTGGAGATCCGCGAAGGTCTGGAAGCGCTGCTCCGGTCGGAGGGCTACAGCATCACCGGAGCGAGCACGGGCGAGGAAGGTCTGGCGCGACTGGAAGAGCAGCCGTTTGATCTCTTGCTGCTTGACGTAAGCCTGCCGGACCGCAACGGCATTGACCTTCTGCGCGAGGTTCACGCGCGCGACCCGCATCTGGCGATCATTCTAATCACGGCGTTCGGTTCGATTGACATGGCGCGCGCCGCATTTAAGAACGGCGCGCAGGACTACATCACCAAGCCGTGGTCCAACGACGAGCTTCTTGCGCAGGTGTCACTTGCGATCGAGGGCGCACGGCTGCGCGAGGAAAACCGGCAGCTCAAGCGCGCGCTGAAGGAGCGCTACAACTTTCCGAATATTGTGGGCAAGAGCGAGAAAATGCTGGCGGTGCTGGACCTGGTAGCGCAGGTGGGGCCGTCGCGTTCGACGGTGCTGATCCACGGCGAAAGCGGCACCGGAAAAGAGGTCATTGCCAAGGCGATTCACTCGGCATCGCCGCGAGCGGACAAACCATTTATTCCGGTCAACACGGGCTCGATACCCGTGGACCTGCTGGAATCGCAGCTTTTCGGGCACGTGAAAGGGGCCTTTACCAGCGCGGTGGCGTCGAAGAAGGGGCTTTTTGAAGTTGCCGATCAAGGCACGATTTTCTTCGACGAAATCAGCACCATCGGTCCGGAAACGCAAGCCAAGCTGCTGCGTGTGATTCAAGAGCGGGAATTCATGCGGCTCGGCGGCACGGAAACGATCAAGGTCGACGTCCGGATCATCGCCGCTTCGAACGAAAATTTGCGCGCGCTGGTGCATCAGGGGCGCTTTCGCGAAGACCTGTTTCACCGTCTGAACGTGATCGCCATTTCTCTGCCGCCGTTGCGTGAGCGCAAGGAGGATATTCCGCTTTTGGTGGAGCGTTTTCTGGAGCGTTTCACAAGGGACAATGGCAAGCCGGTGCGCCGATTTTCGCTCGCGGCAATGCGCACGCTCATGGATTACGATTGGCCCGGCAACGTGCGCGAGCTTGAAAATGTGGTGGAGCGCGCGGTAGTGCTGTCCGTTCAGGAAACCATGGACATTGATTTGCTTCCCGAGACGGTGCGCAGCCACGGGATTATACGGGGCTCGGATCTGACATTCAGTGAATTCCTTCCCACACAAACCGGTGGTTCGCGCTCCCTTGCCGAAATTTTAGAGGAGATTGAGCGCCGAATCATTCTGGAGATGCTCGAGCACTGCAGCTGGAATCAGACAGAAACCGCGGAACGATTCCAGGTGCCGCTCTCCACTTTGAATCAGAAAATCAAGCGGCTGGGCATTGAAATCCGGCGCCGCAATTCGGCATCGCGAGGACCGGGTTTGAGTTCATTCTTCAGCGGCAATTTTATTGCGAATAAGCAGATGTAGTCGCGCGACGGAGAGGCATTTCCTCGGAAGCCACCGCACGGCTGATCAGACCAGCGGCTTTAAATTCAGCGTTACTTCAAACGTTTTGCCATTTCGAAGCAGCGTGAGCGTATGCGTCGTGCCCGGTTCGCGGAGCAAGGCGCGAAGCTCATCGAGAGTGTAATTCGAGGAGGGATTTCCATCAGCCTGCTCGATCATATCGCCGACGGCAACTCCTGCCTTCGCCGCCGGCGATTTTGCTTCAACGCGCGCCACTTCGAACCTATCGAACGCCGGCGGAATGGCGATGATGGTCAATCCGCTCATATCGCTGAGGAAAAGATCGGGCAGATGCTGATTCGGCTCGAAAATGAGCTGCCTGCCCGGAAAATCGAGAATCAGCGTGAAACGGTCCAGAATCGCCCCACCCAGAGCGCCGATCATCGGGACCGGCATTTTTGACCGGGATTTCGAGGCGTTTTTATCTTTCGGACGATTCCTGGTGTTCGCGGGGAAGATGGCGAGCGGGTCGGTGAACTTGATTTTTCCGAACTGCAATTCGTGAATCCGCCCGATGCGTTCGCGAAAGCCTGTGTCGGTTGCGGCATCCGGCGAGGGAAACGGCAGCGTTCGAATCGGAAGGTCTGCGAGCGAGTGCGCCTCGGCAAACTGCGGTGCAAAGCGCAGCGGCGCCGTTTCGCCCGTGGATATGGCAAGCAATCCGCGAAAATCTCCGCGATGCGGAATGGCGACTTTTCCGGAAATCGCTGGAGCGCCGCCGGCGATCGTTAAAGGGAGCCTCAGGCCCTTGCCGCTGTATCGAAACGATGCCGGATTGTAGAAGCGCACGGATTCGCGGGCGTAGTTGATCTCCACAATCAGGCGGCTCAGCACGTCGGCGCCAAGCACTCCTTGCACAACGTGGCCGATGCGGGACGACAAATCACCATAGGAACCGAGCACCAAAGTGGGCAGTGAAACGCGCATGCCGGGGAATTCGAGCCGCACGTTCGCGAAGGACTTCGGCAACGTGCCGTGAGCGGAAGGAGAATAGAGGCCGACAGCGACGGCGCGTACGTCGTCAATGGCGGAAACAGGCTGCGCGGTCGAGAGGAGAAACCAGGAGGGTTGAGAGCCGTTCACGCGAACCGGCACGAGCGCCAGCGAATCGACTATTTGCGCGGGAACCTGGGCGACATTTCCGCCGTAGCTGAATTGTATCCGGCCGGCGATTTGTGCCGAGGCGGCCTCGACAGTGTGAGCCGGCTGGGCGTAGAAACGCGGGCGCATTCGCATGCCCGCGGCGAAGACCCAGCACGCCAGTGCCGCAACGGGCACGGCAATGATTCGCGATTTCCCTGCTCCAATATGATTTCTTTTCATCTGCGTGGATGATCATACGCGACCGTCCCATGGGCCGCGGCCGCACAAGGAAGTTTAGTTGCCGGAAGGAGTCGAGGGGTTTGCACGCGCTTCGGTTTTGGGAGTGGAAAGATAACCGGTAATGTACTTCTTCTGCACATCGTAAACGACGATTTCGTTCAAGCCGCGCCACCCGCGCGTGTAAAACTGGATGGGCTCTTCGATGGTTTTGTCCTTTCGCTCGACGCGCCGGTCGTCGGCGAAAATGTCTATGGTAAAGCGAAAATGCTTGGCGTCAATTTTCCGCACCTGCAGTTCGATGGGGCCGACGTGTTGCGGAATTTTCTCCTTGCCAAGCTTGAATTCGTAGATATTGTGCTCGCCAAGCCGCTTCAGTTCTTCGACTTCTTCGTGATTGCGCGCGATTAAGCCGCCCTGGATTCCAAGATCTCCGATGGCGGAAGTGAGTTTGCTATTCGCGTCGTTCAGGTCTTTCCGCGTGCTGGCAAGATCGCTTTTGGTTCCATTGAGCTGGTCGGAAAGCGCTCCAAACTGGCTGGAAGTCTGCTGCTGCACCTGGCCGAGCTGTTCGCGAAGCAGATTTGCGCGACGCTGTTGCAATTTTTCCTCGCGACCGACAGTCACGGCCATGCTGCGCGCGCGGGCCAACTCGTCCTCGGTGAGCCCGAGTTTTTGAGACGTCACTTGCAGCTGCGATTTCAAGTCGGCGATTTGCGAATTGGTTTGGTCCAGCTCCGCATGCAGCGCCGTCAGGCGCTTCGATGCATTGTCGAATGCGTTAGCGTCCTGCTGCTTCTGCTGAATCAGGGTGTACCCCAGATATCCGATCAGTCCGAACGCGAGCAGAAACGCTATCGTTACCCACCGTGGCGTGTAGGGATAGGATTCCGGCAGCGGCGGGGTGGTGCGGCTGCCTTGCTGGACGTCCAGCGAGTCCATCTCAGTTTCTCCTTAGCCGACATTGGCCAGTATAAGTGCGAATTATCTCGAACGGGCCGACTAAAGTCTACGACCGCGCGCCGGAATTGTGCCGTTGCGGCCAGTGCGCTTCTACGGCGGTGAAAAGTCCGCCGCGCGGGGTGAATTCTCCGCGAACCGTGCACCATACAGGTTTCGTGGCGGCCACAATGTCGCGCAGCATTCGGTTCACTGCATTTTCATAAAAAATGCCCAAATTGCGGTATGCCAGCAAATACATCTTAAGGGACTTCAGTTCCAGGCAGACCTTGCGCGGTTGATAACGGATGACAATTGTGCCGAAGTCGGGCAGGCCAGTCTTGGGGCAGACCGAAGTGTACTCCGGAAAGCGAATGGTGATTTCGTAACCGGAGAATTGGTTGGGCCAAGTCTCCAGCCCGGGAAGTGTTTCGCCGATTCCGGCGCGCGCGTGCGCTGATGTGTAATGCGGCATGATCCCTCGTCCGATATTCTATAATGACCGTTCAAGAATGGCGCTACAGGGAAAATTGAGATGAGCCGTGCGCCCCGAGATTGCACCAAAAACCATGCCACTGCGTGCACCGATTACAAAGTGAAGTTTCTGCTGAACATAGCCCGTCTTACGCGAGATGTCTCAGGCCGCTCACTTGTCTTTCGCGAACGTTTGCGGAGTGGCCCCGTAGGCGGTTCCGCCCAGTGGGCGCAGTTATAGAAGACCCACGCCATTCTCAGAAGAACGGTCAGACGGAATGCGACGCGCACGAACCGTCTTCAATCCCATTCGTGACTTTGCAAGCTGCGAGGAATGCCGGTTCGGGCGTCTTGCAATCGCTGCGCGACGTCGCGGGAACAGAATCGGCGTTTTGCGTCAGAAAATCAGCTTCAGTGCGAATTGCAACTGACGCGATGAACCGAAATCCCCCACCGGGAAACGCGTACTCGTAATAACCCCGAACGTGGCGCTTCCGAAACTTAGATTGGGATCGCCGAAATTCGGATGATTGAAGATATCGAATGCCTCGGCCCGGAATTCGGCGCTGACGCGCTCGGTTATTTTCGTGTCCTTAATCACCGAAAAATCGGTATCGATGAAGCTTGGCCCGATGATTGTGTTGCGGCCTTCATTTCCCGGCGCGCAGACCAGAGTGGATCCTGAGCCGGTGCAAGGACTGCTGAAGACGGTCGGATTGGCGATCCACTGGACGCCGTAAGTTCCGGTCGCCGCGACGCTCTCGGTCTGAATCGGCCCGCTGACATTGGGCCGGATCGTGGCGTCCGGGAACAATCCACCGACACCCGCCATGTAGGCGGTCAGCGGATTACCGCTCTGAGCCTGCGTTACCAGTGCAAGCTGCCATCCGGAAACCGCACGGTTCCCTTTGAAGGGCAAAGTGTAAAAACCGCTCAGAACCCAGCGATTGGTAGCATTGAAATCCGACGGGCCATATTCAGCGCGCAGGTCATAGCTGTTCTGCGGAAGGTTGTTGGGAAAATCAAGCGATGAATAATCGAGCGACTTCGAATAGGTGTAGGAGGTCAGAAGCTCGAACCCATGAGAGACGCGTTTATTCAACGTCACCCATAGGCCATTGTAGTTCGAATTTCCGGCGCTGTTGATTTCCAGGATGTCGCTGAAATTCGAGTAAGGAGCGGTGCTGGAGAAAAGCCCACCGACTACCGGCGGCTGGTTAAGGTTGACTTCCTGCTGCAGATGCGTGCTCTTGCTGCCGACATAGGCCACTTGCAGCCCCACCGTGGGCGTGATTTCCCGCTGAATGGTCAGATTCCAGTCCTGCGCATACGCATCGTGATAATTCGGATCAATGGTAGGGGGCGCTACAGTGTTGGGATTGGCCGGTGGCGCTTCCAGCGTAATGCTGTTCGTCGCGGAGCTCGATGACAAAGGCGTGGCGAACGGAGGGTTTCCCGTCAGACGCGAGACGATATTTGTTGTGGGAGTCTGCGCTAGAATTGCATAGCCAGCCCGGATTGAGGTCTTACCGTCTCCCCAGGGATCCCATGCCACTCCGATGCGCGGCTGAAACAGTTTGTTGTTTGTTTGGAACGGCTGGCTGAAGCCCGGCGTGCCGATGGTAACCAACGAGTCGGAAGCGGGATCGAAAACCGCCAGGCGGTTGCTCGCTTCCGATGGCGTGCTGTTCCAATCGTAGCGGAAACCGAGGCTAAAGGTAACATTGGGGCGCCATTTGAAGCTGTCCTGCGCAAACACGCCCCATGTGGGCATTAAAATCTTGTTATCGGTGTTGCCCTCCAGCGTAGAAAAACGCGAAGCGCCGTCGTTCAGGAAATCGGCGAGTGTGTTGAAGGTGAAGGCTCCGACATTTTCCCCGATGTTGTTGTTATAAAACCGACTGATGTCGACGCCGAAATCGAAGGAATGACGCCCCTTGAGCCAGCTCACCGTGTCATTAAACGCCACGGTGGTGTCGCCACGCCCCTGCGGCTCGCCTTGCGGATTCCCAAAGAACAGGCCGATGTTCTGAATGAAAATGAACGGTATTCCCACGTTCGGGACTCCGGGCGGCAAACCAATTCCGAGGCTGGATGCGGTCAAGTTGCTGTCATTTGGCAAAAAGGTGATGAACAGCCGGTTGAATCCCAGTCGGACCTGGTTGGTGAGGTTGGGGCTGAAAATGTGGCTCTCAGCTAACGTTAAGAGTTGCCGCGAGCCGTCCCGCGTGTCACCGAAATTCGGAACGTTGGTGGCGGAAGTGGGCTCAAAGCGATGGTCCTTCTCAATCGCATAATAGCCGTGGAATTCATCATTGCTGGTCAGGTTCACGCTGACGTCGCCCGTCCCAATGTCTTCATTCACCGGCGCATTGGTGGCTCCCAGGAATGTAGCCGTGCCTGGGACACTGCCCGCCGCGCCATTGGGCGCGGGAAGCAATTTGAGCAGATTGTTAACGGTCGGGTCGGATGAGGTGGTTCCACTTACCGGAACGATTGTGTCGAGATTCAGCGCGTCACGCTGGCGAAGCCCTTCGTAGCTCAGGAAGAAAAACGCCTTGTTGCGCTTAATCGGACCGCCGAAATCTGCACCGAAATCGTTGCGCTTGAGCGATGTTTGCGGTTTTGGCTTAGGGTTAAAGAAATTGCGGGCGTCGAAAAAATTGTTGCGGAGGAAATCGAATACTTCACCGTGAAATTGATTCGTCCCGGAGCGTGTAGCGACGTTGATGATCGCTCCCGAATTTCTTCCGTACTGTGCCGGGAAGGTCGAATTGTCGATCTTGAACTCCGAGACCGTGTCGATGGAAGGCTGAAAAGTGACCTGATTTTGTACTTCATCGTTCAAGTTGATGCCGTTCACCAGCATGTTCAGTGTGGTTTCCCGCTGGCCGGCGGTGTCGATGCTCAACGAGCCCAAGCCTTGCAAGGGCGAAACCAGAAATCCGTTTTGAGGCGGCGTCATGGTGCCCGGAGTGAGTATCGCCAGATCCAAAAAATGGCGGCCGTTCAGCGGTATTTCTTGTACGGTTTTTTGGGTGATGACCTGGCTCACGGCCACGCTGCCGGTACTCACCAGAGGTGTGCCTCCGCTGACGACGACTTCTTGATTTACTTCGCCGACTTTCAATTGCGCATTTTCCACAACTGTCGTGGCAACGTTCAACACAAGGCCGTGCACCACGAATGTCTGAAAACCGTTGGCGCTGACTGTCACGGAATAGGCCCCCGGCGGAAGGCTCGGAACCAGGTAAGCGCCGGCCTGGTCCGTTTGCGTCGTCCGCTGTACGCCAGTGGCCTGGTTTACTACAACCACTTTTGCGTTCGGCACCGCCGCATTCGAAGTGTCTGTGACCGTTCCTTGCAGCGTGGCTGTGGCTTGCGCCAGAGCAGGGAGTGTTATTGCGAGAAGGCAAAAAAGAGCAACAAGAACGCGAGCAGCTTGGCTGCGAAGCGACCGGTAGATGATTCTGTGCATAAACCCTTCCATTTAGATTTAGGGAGATGACCTTCCAGCACCCTTGCGTTCCTCCGTCGACGAGGCAACACCGCCCGCGGCGCAAATGCTTAGGAAAGCGTATACACCTCAGCAAGTTGATCGCCACAGGCCGAGGCGATTGCTAATGTCCATCCTACACAATCACAAAGACTTAACTAAGGTCATCTCAAGAGACCGTGCTGTACAATACGTAATTCCATATACTTATACCAGCCATTGCAGAGCCTTCAAAAGAAAAAATATGGACTTCGACGAAATGGAACTGCTGGAGCAGGGCCGTTTGACACCATGATGCTGACCCTTGAGCGGCGCCTAGTAAACCACTGGCATCATCAAACCGATTCAGTTCGCAAGATTTCACGAAAAGCATCCAGAGCGGCGGCTCACTTTTCAGTTGACGCACTTCTAATCCTCGGATAGTGTGTGCCGCACAATTTCAGAGACTGAGCTGCTTTAATCAGAGCCCGGGGCCCTTTATGCCGCCCGTCCGTGTGTACGCAGGTTTTTGCTGTGCGCTTGCCGTAGCACTTCTTATTCCTCCGAGTGTCGCCCAGTCTGCGAATGCGCCTGTGCTTGCGGTTGACGCGGCCGCCAATCTGCATCCGATCGATCCGAACATCTACGGTATTGCATGCTACGGACTTAATCCGCAATTTGCGCAGAAAATCCGCGTTCCCAACGTTCGCTGGGGCGGCGATACGGCTACGCGTTACAATTGGCTTGTGGACTCGACGAACATGGGATTCGACTGGTTTTTTATCGGTGGCAGCACGCCATTCGCGCAAGCAATTGCGCAGAGTGATCCGGGCAATCCCGTTCCCAGTGCATCGGTGGATCAGATGATTGCGACTTACGGAGCTGCGGGAGCGCGGACGCTGGTTACCATTCCGGTCATCCCGTACATAAACCGGAGCGCAACGCTGACTTGCAGCTTTCCTGTTTCGATTTACGGCGCGCAAGAAAAGGAAGATCCTTACGATCATCCGAACGGCGACACGTGCGGAAACGGAATCTCGATTTTTGGCATGCGGCTCAAAGATGGCGACATCTATGCCAACAATACCGACAACAGCGTCTCACTCCAGCAAGGCTGGATTGAGCACCTGATCAACACCTTCGGAGACGCGGCAAACGGCGGTGTTCCTTACTACCAGTTGGACAATGAACCGTCAGGGTGGTCCAACACTCACCGTGACGTGATGCCTGACGGCGCGAACTATCCGCAAATTGCGGCTCTCGGCGAACAGTACGCAGCGATGATCAAGCAAACGGATCCGTCCTCCAGCGTGTTTGGTCCCTCGGACTTCTCGGGGCTCGGCTGGATTGGGAATCCGCAGTTGCAAAACAATTTATACGCCGGGCAGTATTATCTGCAACAGATGGCTTCCTATCAGCGGCAGCACCATGTTCGCATTCTCGATTATTTCGATGAACACTACTATGCGACCAGCTTCGATGATGCTTCTGAGCTGGCTTCCACGCGCACATTGTGGGACCCGACGTACTTGGGTCCCGGCGGTTCGGTTTTTAAGGCTCCTATCGATCTAATTCCGCGATTCAAAAGCTGGATTCAGCAATACTATCCCGGAACGAAGCTCTCCATTTCGGAATATGGATTCAGCAGCTGGCGCAATCCACTTGTGGATGCCTTGACGGAAGCGGATGCGCTGGGGATCTTTGGCCGCGAAGGCCTCGACTTTGCGAATATGTGGACAATACCCATGCCGCCTCCACCGGTTCTCTCCGTTTTTCAGCTATTTCGCAATTATGATGGACAGGGCGGGCAGTTCGGAGATATCTCGGTTAAATCCGTGAGCAGCGATCAGGGGCGGCTTTCGATTTATGGAGCGTTGCGTTCAAGCGATCATGCGTTAACAGTGCTGGTGATCAACAAAACCACGCAGCCGATTGCCACCACACTGTCACTGGCGAATTTTTCCGGATCCACAGCCTCTGTTTTTTCCTTCAGCGACGCCAATCTCACGCAAGTGGTGCCTCAGGGCGGCACGTCGGTGGTGGCAAATCAAATTGATTATGATTTTCCGGCGTATTCGGCAACGCTATTCGTGATTTCAGATGATGCTCCACTTCCAGCCGTCGGCATACAACTTTCCTCGTCGGCTCGAAGGCCGAAGTTTGGGCAGAGTATTACCTTCACCGCAACTGTTTCCGCGCAGGGGAACGGCGCCATGCCGAGCGGCACAGTTGCATTCATAAACAACGACACCGTCCTCGGAACCGTGGCACTCACTGGCGGCGAAGCTTCCCTTCGAACGTCGTTGCTTTCCGCCGGCACGCACAAGATTACAGCCTTGTATTCCGGGGATGCGAACTATGCGGCGTCTACATCAAATGTTCTCGATCTGAATATCGCTCCTCTGGCTGACTATTCCTTGAAGCTCAGCAGCTCGAGCCTTGATGTAAAGTCAGGCTCCAGTGCATCTCTGACGCTCACAGTAATTCCGCAGAGCGGGTTCGCGCAAGCTGTTGGTTTTGCCTGCACGGGATTGCCCGCGGGGGTGATCTGCAATTTTAATCCGCCAGACGTGATGCCGCGGGGCGGTTCGGTAAGCACGACGACAATGACCGTCTCGGTTCCTTCATCCTTCCGTGCGGGCCAGGTGATTTCACATCCATCGCCAGGCTTCCCCGAATGGATTTTCTTTGTCCTGGGGATTGTGCAGATTGTATGCCTGATTCGAGCGAAGATGCGCTCAGAACAGTCCGTGCCTGCTCGGGCTTTTGCGGTTCCGCTGATGATGATCCTCGCCGCTTTGTCTCTTTTCGGCTGCGCGTTTGAAGGTTCTAGCTCGTTCAACAAGCAGTCCTCCGCGCAGAGCCGCACGTCCTATGTTATCGGCGTGAATGCCGGCGGGCTAAACGTACCCGACCATTCCCAGCAGATCACACTGGACGTATCGAATTGAAAAAATTCCCTCCGGTTCCAACAATTTGATCATCGGCAAATTTTGAATTCTGCGGCGCGACGGCTTGTGTTTTCATCTAAAGGTGACCTGCGCGTGACTTATGGAAAAGCAAATCGACCGGCGGCTGCACGGCTTTGAAACATGCATTCCCGCGCGGCTGGATCGTCTGCCGTGGAGCCGCTTTCACTGGTTGATTGTGTGGGCGCTGGGTATCACCTGGGTTCTCGACGGTCTGGAAGTGACGCTGAAAGGCGCGATCAGCGGCGTTTTGCAAGAGCCGCAGGTAATGAATTTTTCTGCGGCGCAAATCGGCTTCATCGCTTCAGTGTATCTGACCGGCGCCGTCACCGGGGCGCTTGTTTTTGGTTATCTGACGGATCGCTGGGGCCGCAAAAAACTGTTTTTCATCACTCTCGCGGTTTATTTAGGCGGGACCTTGCTCACGGCGTTTTCCTGGAGCCTGTGGAGCTTCTGTCTGTTCCGTTTTTTTACCGGCTCGGGGATTGGCGGTGAATACGCGGCCATCAATTCGGCGATTGATGAGCTGATTCCCGCGGAATATCGCGGCCGCGTGGACTTGATCATCAATGGCAGCTATTGGATCGGCGCAGCGATGGGCGCAGCGTCAACGCTGTTGCTGCTCGACCCGCGATTGCTCCCGCCGTGGCTGGGCTGGAGAATCGGCTTCGGCATTGGCGCACTGCTGGGATTGTTCATTCTCCTGTTGCGCAGGCACGTTCCGGAGAGCCCCCGCTGGCTGATGACGCATGGTCGCGAACAGCAGGCGGAAGAAACCGCCGCGGAAATCGAAAGGCGCGTTGAACAAGATACCGGGCCACTCGCTGCGCCCGAGGGGAAGCCATTGGTAATTCATCCGCGCGAGCACTTCGGATTTGCACTCGTGGCCCGGACCATGTTTTCGCGCTACCGGAGCCGATCTTTTCTCGCGCTCACTTTGATGATCGCGCAAGCTTTCCTTTACAACGCTGTGTTTTTCACCTACGCGCTGATTTTGACGCGGTTCTATGATGTTCATCCGGACAAAACGGGAATTTATCTGCTTCCCTTCGCGGCAGGAAATTTTTTTGGGCCGCTGCTGCTGGGACGTTTTTTTGACACGATTGGGCGGCGGCAAATGATTTCAGCTTGCTACGGAATTTCCGCCGTGTTGCTCGCCGTCACGGGATGGGCATTCAGTGCGGGCCTGCTTTCGTCGCAAACCCAAACCGCGCTGTGGACCGTCATTTTTTTCTTTGCCTCGGCGGCGGCAAGTTCCGCGTATTTAACGGTGAGCGAGATTTTCCCCCTGGAAATCCGCGCCTTGGCGATTGCATTTTTTTATTCCGTGGGGACGGCTGCCGGCGGAATTGCAGCGCCGTGGCTGTTTGGCACGCTCATCGGGTCCGGCTCGCGCGAGGACATTTTCTTTGGGTACTTGATTGCCGCGGCGCTGATGTTCTTTGCCGCCGCCGCGGAAATAACTTGGGGTGTCAGGGCTGAGAGGACCAGTCTTGAGCAACTCGCGAATCCCCTGTCAGTCGAGTAATTATTTGATGCAAGGATGTCTTCTAGGGCTTTTGCGGGCCTGACTCTGTGCAAACTACATCAAGGCAACGCCGCGGGAAAAAACGTTGGAGATTTTCAATTCCGGCGTAAGCAAAAGAATGTCGGCGTCAGCCCCGGTCTGCAGCACCCCTTTGCGATTTTCAATCCCAATGCGCCGCGCGGAGTTGTAAGTGGCCATGCGTACGGCTTCAATCAGCGGAATGCCTAAGCGGACCATCTTTTGCACCGCGCGGTCCAGCGTCAGTGTGCTGCCGGCAAGCTTGCCTTCGCGATTGCGGCAAATTCCCTCTGTGACGGTCACGTCGAAAGTCCCCAGGCGATAGCTGCCGTCGCGCATGCCCGTCGCTGCTGTGCCATCACTAACGAGGATGATTAACTCCGTTCCTTTAGCCGCCAGGAGCAACCGAATGGCAGGATCATCCACATGCACTCCGTCAGCGATAATCTCAGCCGTCACCGAGGGATCCGTTAGCACAGCGCCCAGAACCCCTGTTTCGCGATGGGAAAAGGGACGCATGGCATTGAAAACGTGCACAGCGTGGCGAGCTCCCCGGAAAATCGCATTGTGGGCTTGCTCGTAGGTCGCATCCGTGTGGCCCAACGCCACCACCAGGCCTTTTGCGTATGCCTGCTCGACGAGATCCAAAGCGCCCGGAAGCTCCGGAGCGAGCGTAAGGATCTTCACGGTTCCTGCAGCAGCTTCGAGATAGCGGTCGAGCAAAGTGACGGAAGGCTTTGCAATTGCGCCGGGAGGATGCACCCCGCGGCGAACGGAACTGATGAATGGCCCTTCCATGTGAATGCCCACAATTTCCGCGGCTGCCTCGGCGGGGCGATTGGCGCTCGACGAGATGAAGTTAGAAATGCTTTCCAGGCAGCGCCGTGTTTCGTCGGGCGGCGCGGTCACTGTGGTTGCCACCGCTGCTGTCGTGCCGTGCCGGACAATTGCGGATGCAACCGTTTTGATGGCCTCGTCACTGGACGACATGAAGTCGTGTCCACCCGCTCCATGAATGTGGATATCCACGAAGCCGGGTACGAGAGTGGCGTCGCGCGCGGAGATCTCGCGCGCGCCAGGAGGCGCAACGATTCCGGCGCGCGGCCCGACTGCCGAAATGTGCCCGTCCTCAAAAACCACGGCCGCGTCCGTAATTTCTTCGAGCGGGGTCAGCGCGCGCGCGCCGTGTATAATCGTCGAGCTCATGGCGCACCATCGTACTTGAATCGCGTCAGGCCGCGCCGAAAAATTTGACGCCGCGGTTGCAAGAACAGAACTCTCAGTTAGAATCGGAGATTCGCAAATACGGAGGACGGATGGCAAATGATAAGCGGTTTTTAGCCTGGAAGAGGCATCATCGCAAGCGCAAATCGGCAAAAGCCAAGGTGAAGCTTTATGAAGAAGGCAAGCTCCCGCACGACAAACTGCCCGCGCTCGCCAGGGAATTCCTTCGTCGCAAGCTGCGTGCTCTTTCCAAAGCGGAATAAAAAAACGAGGCATCCTCGTCGGATGCCTCGTTCTGCCGCCCTGATCCGCTGCTCAGACTATTGGCTTGAGCCAGTCGAAGAACCAGCGGTTTGCTGCGCCGGGGGCGTTGTTTTTGGAACGCTCAGATAACCCGTCGCCTGGTGCTTTCCCACTGAATTAATCACCAGTTCGAGCGGTGATTGGTACTCCCGCGTGTAGAAGTAGATCGGCTCGTCGACGGAGCGGTTCTGCTTTACAAACTGCTTGTCATCCACCAGCAGGTCCATCGTAAAGAGCTGCTTCTTCACGTTGGTTCCGCGGAGAATCAGAGTCAAATCGCCAACGCGCTTGTGCAAGCCTTTCTTGTCGATGGTGAATTCATAGATATTGCGCTGACCCAGGCGCTTCAACTGCTCGATTTCGTCGTGGTTCCGCGCAATGAGATTTCCGAACTGATCCCGAGTCATCTGCAAAGTCTGCTTCGTCGAGTTCAGATCCGTTTGCACGCCGTTGACGTTGGTGCTGAGTTTGTTCACGTCGTCGGCGCTGGCCTTTGCCGCAAGCTCGCTGTTCATTTGCTGCTCAGCCTGCTGCATATCCGCAAACCTCTTGGCCTGCTCCGCGGTAATCCTGCGGGCTTCGTAGCGGGCGCGGGCCAGCTCGCCCTGAGTCAGCTTCAAACGGTCGGTAATGACATTAAGCTCGCCCTGCACCTGGGCGTTTGCTTCTTCGCTCTGCTGCAAACGCTGCTCAAGAACCGTTTGCGCCTGCTTGTCCGCTTTCACCTGATTTGCCAGGGCCTGCTGATTGCTGCTGGAACTGCGCTCTGCGCTCCAGCCAATTCCCAGCGCAACCAGAGAAACTATCGCAATCAAAATCACCACGAGGCCGACCCATCGGGGAGTTGCCGCCTCTGGCGGCGCCACCTGATTTTGTTCTTCGAAGGCCATCTGCGTCTCTCCTTGAATCCTAAATTCCCCCTGCCGGATAGGGTAGAGTGCACGGCGAATACCAATCCGTTGACGGGTACCAAATGCCGGCTAAATATCACATTATAAAACCATTAATAATTCCTGTTCCCGCGTACAGGACTTGGCTGGCAGGCCATGTACCCTGAAATCTTTACCATCGCAGGGTTGTTTCTGCTCTAGAGCGCCGAATGCCGCCGTCGCTGCCCTTTTTATCGTGTGATCTGCATATGTTTCAGCACCTCAATTCGGTCATCGAGGGGCGGGTGAGTGCTGAACAGATTGGCCAGCATTTGACGAGCCTGCAACGGCGCAACAATGCACAATGCCGAGGTCGAAGGGGAGATATCCATGGGAATCTTCTTGTTGTAGCCCTCTAGCTTCTGCAACGCGCTGATGAGGCCGTAGGGATGCCCCACCATCTTTACGCCGGAGGCGTCCGCCTGGTATTCGCGTTGTCGGGAAATGCCAAGTTGCAAAAGCAATGCCGCCAGCGGCGCGAGAATCAGCATCAGGATCGCGGTAATGGCATTGCCTTCGCCTTCATCCCGCGAGCCGCCGAATCCCCCAAAAAGCATGCCCCAGCGGCCCATTTCCGCAATCCAGGTGATGGCGCCGGCGAGCGTAGCGGCGATCGAAGACGTCAAAATATCGTAGTTCCGCACATGCGAAAGCTCGTGCGCGATGACGCCTTCCAGCTCATCGTCATTCATAATCTGCATCAGCCCTGCCGTAACACAAACCGCGGCGTGATGCGGATTTCGTCCGGTTGCAAAAGCATTCGGTGCAGGCTGCGGACTTACGTAAAGGCGCGGCATCGGCAGTCCCGCCTTACCGCACAACCGCTCCATAACCTCATACAAACGCGGAGCTTGCTCCCGCGTCACGGGCTGGGCGTGACTCGAACGCAGGGCGATCTTGTCCGAGAAAAAGTAGGCCACAGCATTCATTACGATTGCGGCGATAAGTCCAAAAGTCATGCCGCGGTCACCGGCAATCGCGCGACCGCCGAAAATCAGCAGAAGCGTTAGCGCCGTAAGCAGCAGTGTTGTCTTAATCGTTTTCATTTGCTCTCCGGTAAACTCACACCTGAAAGTTTAGGCTCACGGCAGCAGGACGTCAAATCACCCACGGCGCACTGCACGGGCCTCTGGCTCCTCTTTCTGTTTTTTCGCTTTCTCTTTTTCGAAAACCATTTCGCCGGTCTTGGAATCAGCGTCAACGAATACGCTTTCGCCCGGAAGTATCCTGCCGTCAAGAATTTCGATAGCCAGCGGGTCCTGCACCATCCGCTGAATCGCGCGGCGCAGCGGGCGGGCACCATACGCCGCGTCATATCCTTCGCGGAGCAGAAGCTCGCGCGCAGCCGGCGAAAGGCGCAAACTTATGTGCTTATCTTCAAGCATCCGCGTCACATGCGCAAGCTGCAGGTCCACAATGCGCTCGAGCTGTTCCTTGCCCAGCGGCCGGAAAATAACAATATCATCTACGCGGTTCAGGAACTCCGGACGGAAGACCTGGCGCAAAGCTTCCATTGCTTCCGCGCGTGCGCGTTTTGGATCGGTCACAGCAAGCTCAAAAATCGCCGAAGACCCCGCGTTCGAGGTCATCACGATGACCGTATTCCGAAAATCAATGGTGCGGCCCTTGCCGTCGGTCAGGCGCCCGTCTTCAAGAATCTGCAACAGAATGTTAAACACGTCCGGATGCGCCTTCTCGATTTCGTCGAGCAAAACAACGGAATACGGATGGCGCCGCACCTGCTCGGTCAACTGCCCGCCCTCTTCGTAGCCGACATAGCCCGGAGGAGCGCCAATCATGCGCGCCACCGAGTGCTTTTCCATGTATTCGGACATATCCAGCCGAATCATGGCGCGTTCGTCGTCGAATAAAAATTCGGCAAGCGCGCGCGCCAGTTCGGTTTTTCCAACGCCGGTCGGCCCGAGAAACAGAAACGAGCCGATGGGCCGGCGGGGGTCGGCAAGTCCCGAGCGGCTGCGGCGAATCGCGTTGGCCACACGGGTGAGCGCGTCACCCTGGCCAACCACCCGCTGGCGCAAACGCTCTTCCATGTGGACCAGCTTCTGCACTTCGCCTTCGAGCAGTCGTCCGACGGGAATGCCGGTCCATTTGCTGACGATCCGCGCAATGTCTTCTTCGCCGACTTCTTCCTTCAGCATGGCGCGGCCTTTTTGCAATTTCGCCAGGGCCTCCTGCGCTTGCTGCAAATTGCGCTCAGCGGCAGCGAGTTTTCCGTAGCGGATTTCCGCGACTTTGGCCAGATCGCCGGCGCGTTCGAGCCGCTGCTCTTCGGTTTTGAGTTGATCGATTTCGCCCTTGGCTTTGCGAATGCGCGCAATGGCTTCTTTTTCCACCTGCCACTGCGCTTTGAGCGAGTTGGATTTCTCCCGAAGGGAAGAGAGCTCCTTTTCAATTTCGCGCAAACGCTGCCGCGAGTGCGGGTCGGATTCCTTCGAGAGCGCCTGACGCTCAATCTCGAGCTGCAAAATGCGCCGCTCGACTTCGTCAATTTCCGCGGGCATGGAATCCAGTTCCATACGCAGACCGGCCGCGGCCTCGTCAACCAAATCAATGGCTTTGTCCGGCAGGAAACGGTCGGAAATGTAGCGGTGCGAAAGCATCGCCGCCGCCACAATCGCCGCGTCCTGAATGCGCACGCCGTGATGCACTTCGTACCGCTCTTTCAGGCCGCGCAGAATGGCAATGGTATCTTCAACGGAAGGCTCCGGTATCATCACCGGCTGAAAGCGCCGCTCCAGCGCAGGATCTTTCTCAATATATTTGCGGTATTCATTGAGCGTCGTGGCGCCGATGGCGCGAAGCTCTCCGCGCGCCAGCGCAGGCTTCAACATATTCGAAGCGTCCATCGAGCCTTCCGCGGCGCCCGCGCCCACGAGCGTATGCAATTCGTCAATGAACAGAATGATCTGGCCTTCCGACTCGGTCACTTCTTTCAGCACCGCTTTGAGGCGGTCTTCGAATTCGCCGCGATATTTTGCGCCGGCAACCATGGACGCCAGGTCGAGCGCCACAATGCGCTTCGGTTTGAGCACCTCCGGCACGTCCCCCGCGACAATGCGCTGCGCGAGACCCTCCACAATCGCCGTCTTCCCGACGCCGGGCTCGCCGATGAGCACCGGATTGTTTTTTGTGCGCCGCGCGAGGATTTGCATGACGCGGCGAATCTCCTCGTCGCGTCCAATCACCGGATCGAGTTTTCCCCGCCGCGCCAGTTCCGTAAGATCGCGGGCATATTGCTCCAGTGCACGATAGGTAGCCTCAGGATTCTGGCTGGTCACGCGCTGCGTGCCGCGCACGCTAACCAGCGCCTGCAAAATGGCATCATGGCTCGCGCCGCTCCGCACCAGCAAGGCTCCGGCCGGGTCGCGGTCGCGGCTGGCAATGGCCAGTAGAATATGCTCCGTGGAAACATATTCATCTTTGAAGCGCGCGGCTTCGTCGAAGGCAGTATTCAAGACGTCGTTCGAGGCCGGACTGAGATACTGTTGGCCTGCTCCAGAAATCTTCGGGAGGCGCTCGATTTGGCGGCGGACTTCTGCGCTGATTGCCTCCGGCGAAACGCCCAGCTTCGAGAGCAGCGGAGAGACCACACCGTCGCCCTGCGCCAGGAGCGCCGCCAGGAAATGCAGGGGTTCAATCTGCTGCTGTCCGGCTTGCGCGGCAATTTCCTGCGCACCCTGCATTGTTTCCTGAGCTTTAACCGTTAGTTTATCGTATCGAATCATTGTCTTTCCTTAAGGCCGTTCGAACGATCGTGAACGACACCTCCATGTTAGGCCTGTTTGCGAAGAAAAGGCCGGACCCCTGCCCGGCCTTTCCCGTGATCTTTCGAACGTTCGAACCGCGCTCAGCTTCGGCCATTGGTGACGCTGATCTTCACCTGCTTCGGCCTCGATTCTGCGCGTTTCGGCAAAGTAACCGTCAGCACGCCATCGCGATAATTCGCCTGGATGGCTTCGGTGTTCACCGTGTTCGGCAGGGAGAAGCTCCGCGTAAAAGACCCATAGGAGCGCTCCATGCGAAGGTAATTTTCCTCTTTGACCTTCTGGTCGAGCTTCCGTTCGCCACGAATCGTCAGCATGTTGTTCTCGACGCGGACGTCAATATCCTTTTCGCTGACCTCCGGTAAGTCGGCTTTTATGACCAGTTCGTTCTCCGTCTCGTAAATATCGACAGAAGGCGCCCAGGCGGTCAGCACGGACTGATCGTGGTCACGCGAAAGATTGCCTTCAAACAGGCGGTTGAATTGTTCCTGTAAACTAGCCAGATTTCGAAAAGGGTCCCAACGAACGATGCTATTCATGAGTGATATCCTCCGAGCCTATTCATTATCTACATCGTTTGTACTTATATTATATTAGTGCATCATTGTCAAGTATTTTCTTGCGCTTTGGAATTGCGCTTCAATGTGATTACAATATATTCATAATAAGACACTTAAGATAGTGCGTCTCCGGCATCGTTAAGAAAATCGGATGGTCTCTGGACTGGGTCCTGCGCTCGACAATTCGTATCTGTCGGCGTGCATCATTTGCCGCCTCGGCGATTAATTGCAGGAACAGCGCTTCTGCAATGTGGAAGGAGCACGAGCAGGTAATCAGGAATCCTCCTGGGCGCAGCAGCCTGAGGGCTCGCAGGTTGATTTCTTTGTATCCGCGAACTGCGGAAGGAATGCTTTCCCGGTTTTTAGCGAACGCGGGAGGGTCGAGGATGACCGTATCGAACTTGCGCCCCTCGCTGTCGTAGGATTTCAGCAGATCGAACGAATTGCCCTCCGAAAACGTTACGTTGGAGAGGCTGTTGAGGGACTGATTCTGTCGAGCGGCGGCAATTGCCGCCGCCGACTGATCAATTGCTTCGACGCGATCCGCTTTGCGTGCCACGGTGAGAGCGAATCCGCCATGATAGCTAAAGCAATCGAGAACCGCGCCGCGCGCATAGATGGCTGCCGCGGCATGGTTTTCGCGCTGGTCTAGGAAGGCACCTGTTTTTTGGCCGAAATGCAGGTCGTAACTAAATCGCACGCCATTTTCAGTCCCGACAATCTTGTCTGGCACATCTCCGTAAAGAACCGAATTGCGGCGTTCGAGGCCCTCCAGTTCGCGGACGCGAGGATCATTTCGCTCCAGGATGCCCTTGGGAGAGAGCAACTCGTTCAGTACGGAAACGATTTCCTCTTTGCGCGCGTCTGCACCCTGACTGAGGGTTTGAAGAACCAGCCAGTCCGCATAGCGATCCACCACAATCGAGGGCAGCAGGTCCGATTCTCCGTAGACCAGACGGTAACAATCGGAGTTTTCGACAACCACACGACGGTATTCCATCGCCGCGCGTATTCTGGCGGCGAAAAAATCGCGGTTGATGGGAACGTCGTCGCGCGTCAGCAGCCGAACGGTGATTTGGGAACGGCTGCTGAAAAACGCGACTCCGAGAAAGTTGCCGCTCTCGTCGCTGACGCGCACCACGTCGCCCGGTTCGGCGTCGGCGCTGCGCACGTCGCTGCGATAGACCCAGAGATGGCCGGAGCGAATGCGGTCCGCTCCGCGCCGGCTGATTTTGACCTGGCCTCCGGCCATTTGCGCCTCGCCGGTACGATGGGCTACAGCTCCGCTAGAATAGGAATCTCATCGGCGCGTGCTTTGCGAAAGCCGGCGCCGCCGGTTGAGATTTGTTGCTGTCATAACACAGTTTTGCGGGAAGTTCCATAATGCGCCGGAGGATCGGCGGGAGTTCGCATTGAATATCTCGGAATTCGATTACCATTTGCCGGCTGAACTCATCGCCCAGAGACCGCTCGACAGTCGCGATGCTTCGCGGATGCTGGTAATGGAACGTGCGGCGGGCAGGTTTGAAGATCGAGTGTTCAGCGATTTTCCGAAGCTCCTGCGCGGCGATGAATTAATCGTGCTCAACGATGCGCGCGTGCTTCCGGCGCGCCTGTGGGGCCGCAGATTGGGTCTTCGCGCGCAGGCGATTGGCAAGAACAACCCGGTTCGCCACGAGAATCTTACCGCTCCGATTGAAGTGTTGCTGCTGCGCAATACCGGCGGAGACGAATGGGAGGCGCTCGTGCGCCCAGGCCGCAAAATTTCCGCGGGCGAGACGATCATTTTTGGAAATGGCGAATTGCGAGCGCGCGTGCTTTCGCGCGGCGACTACGGCCAGCGTAAATTACGGCTTTTTGCGGACGGGAATGCGACCGAAGCCATCGAGCGGCTCGGGCATGTGCCTTTGCCTCCGTATATCCGGCGGCCCGACGAGCCGTTCGACAAAGAGCGTTACCAGACCGTCTTTGCGCACCGGGGCAGCGCGGTCGCTGCACCCACCGCGGGATTGCATTTCACAAAAGAGATAATCGCCGGCCTCCGCGAGCGGGGTTTCGAGATCCGCGCAATCACACTGGACGTGGGCCTGGGTACGTTTGAACCGGTCCGCACGGAACGGCTGGAGGAACATCGCATTCATGGCGAATTCTACGAAATTTCTGAAGAAACCGCCGACGCCGTGGCCCGCGCCCATCGCGCGCGTCGCCCGGTCCTGGCTGTTGGCACAACGGTAGTGAGAGCGCTCGAAGATGCGGCGGAGAAGTTCCATCGCCGTGCATCCGGCCTTCACCGGCCGGTTGAGGCGGGCCGGTTCGAAGCGCAGATTTTTCTTTTCCCCGGAAAGCCGTTTCGCGTCGTCAGTCAGCTTCTCACGAACTTTCACTTGCCCCGCTCCACGCTGCTTGCGCTTGTGGCCGCATTTGGCGGGCGCGAAAATGTGCTGCGCGCTTACAGACACGCGGTGGAGTCGAAATACCGCTTTTACAGTTATGGTGACTGCATGTGGATCCGTTGAACGCAGCCGCGCTCGAATCCTGCCAGTGCACGCGTTCAACGCATCGTCTATAATCGATGGCATTACGGAGACTGCCCGCGCTTATGAGATTTTTGGTTCTCAGCGATATTCACGCAAATCTGACCGCTCTGAATGCGGCTCTCGAAGCATCCAGCGGCAGATGGGATAAAGCGCTCTGTCTCGGGGACGTTGTGGGCTACGGCCCGGATCCGAATGAAGTCGTTGAGCGCCTTCGCACCCTGGACGCCGTGACCATCCGGGGCAATCACGACAAAGTGGGCAGCGGCCTTACCAGCCCCGATGATTTTAATCCCGTCGCGCGCGCTGCAGCCATGTGGACGCGCAATCACCTCGCGCCTGAGAATCGCGAATACCTCGAAAAGCTGCCGCTCGGGCCCCTGTCTCTCAATGGATTCTCGCTGGTTCACGGAGCGATCCGCGATGAAGATGAATACGTCGTTGCGCCGGCGCAGGCTCTGGAATCGCTCATTGAAGCTCCCGCGCAGGTCACTTTTTTCGGCCACACGCACTTGCAGGGCGGTTTTGCTCTGGGCGCTGATAACCGCGTTTCCTCTCTTCAATTGCGGCCGCCGCCCGGCCAAAAATCCATCAAATTGACCATTGAGAAGGGCACGAATTACTTGCTGAATCCCGGCTCAATCGGTCAGCCGCGGGATGGCGATGCCCGCGCCGCTTTTGCCATTGCCGATTCCGATGCCGGCGAAGTGGAATTTTGGCGAGTGCCCTACGCGGTGGAGTCTGTGCAGCTGCGCATGGAGCGGGCAGGATTGCCGGAGTCGCTGATTTTTCGGCTTTCATTCGGCCGCTAGCGGTTCCTGATTTCGGAGTTGTCTCGGAGTTTCTGGAGCGGAAATTGGAGCCAGAACGCCACAGCCGCGCCGCCCCGTTTTTGATTGGAATGGTTGTCGTCCTGATCGTTTTCGGGGCGTTTTATGCAGCCATGAATTTTTCGGTAGGCAGTTCTGGAACGGCCGCAACCGCGCAGAAGCCGCTGCCTTTTGGCCCCGCCGAGCAGGCCTATGTAGCACAAATTAAAATCGGAGATCTCAGCCTCTCCGCGTACGAAAACATGTTCCACCAAAAAGTCACCTATCTGAACGGAGCCATCTCGAACAAAGGGCCGCGCACGATTCAAGCAGCGGAAATCACCATCGAATTCTATGATACGTCCAACAAGCTGGCCCTTCGCGATACGCGCCGCATCATCGGGGACAATACGCGGCCCCTCGAAAGCGGTGAAACGCGCGACTTTCAAATCGGCTTCGAGGCTATTCCAGACACGTGGAACCACCGGTTTCCGGCCATTCGCATCACCGGGCTGGATCTGAAATGATTCGTCCGTTCCATCCCTATGGCTCGCCCCAAAAGCACTGAATGGCAAAATCTCGAACGGGTTCTGAGCGCGCTCACGCAGTCAGGCTCGGTTGAGGTTCACGAGGACGGCAAGTGGCTGGCTTCGCTCAATGGTTTCCGCAGTGAACTTCGCTCTCAAGGAAGCCACACCATCGTTCATCTCTGGTCGTCCGAAGCAAATCTGGTGCGCAGGATTGTCCGTGTGGTTTCCTGTCAGCCTCATCACCTTCAAATCGAAGTGCAAAAATTCGGCGCCGGCAAACCCGGCCGGCTGGAATTCATTTCCCGGGAACGTTCGAGGTCCGCGGCGCGCGTCAGCCGGGAACAATTCAAGCAGCGTTTTGAGCGAATGCTCGCCGAGCAATTTCCCGATGCCCGCGTGGAGTCGCTTTCCACGGCTGCGGACTTAAAACGATCGTTTTCCGCCCTCTACACGCGGGGAATCATGAGCGAGGGGCGCTTCGCCTGGGCGACGATTGCCGCCGGCCCGGACGAAAACTCGTCCGCCTTCGAAGGAATCCTCGGCTTCGGACTGCTGTGGCTCGATTTCGTACGCCGGGATGCTAGACGGCCGGTCGAAGGGCTGCGCGTCTTCCTGCCCGAGGGGCATGCCCGGAACACTCTCTCGCGCGCGCAGGCTCTAAGCCCAAAAGCAGGTTTGGATGTTTACGAATTTACGAAAGCGGACTTCCGCGTGAAGCGCCCGGGAATTTCCGGACGCGGCAACATGGAAAGCCAGCTTGCCCACCGGCGCGATGGAGATCTCGTCCTCGCTTCGGCCGGCGAAATCATTCGGCGCGTCCGGGAGCTCCTGCCGCAGAATGCTGCTGCAATCGAAACTTCTGTTCCGCCCGGTTCGCAAGAAATTTCTTTTCGCTTTCTGGGGCTCGAATTCGCGCGCTGGAAGGAAGGGAAGTTGTATTGTGTTACTCAGGATTCGCATCCGCACGAATCCTCTGCGGATCTGAAGGAAGTCTCCCGTTGGCTCCAGGAACTGTGCGCCAAACGCAGTGCCGATGCTGCGGATGCCAAAAATCCTTTCTATCGAGCCGCGCCGGAGCGCTGGCTGGAAGCCGTGGTGCGTTCCGATCCCGGCAAATTGGATGCTTCTTTGGATCCCGTGCATTTGTACTCGCAAGTTCCGGCCGTATCCGCCGGCGAGCGCGGAGTGATGGACTTGCTCGGAGCCACACGCCGGGGCCGCCTCGTGGTTATCGAATTGAAAGCCTCAGAGGATTTGCAATTGCCTTTGCAGGCCCTGGATTACTGGCTGCGGGTTCGCCACCATCTGGCCGAGGGTGATTTTCAGCGCTTTGGATACTTCCCAGGCACTGAGCTGCAGCCGGAGCCGCCGCTCCTCTGGCTGGTCGCCCCGGGGCTGCAATTTCATCCCGCTAACGAAATTCAACTGCGCTATTTTGCGCCGGAGATTCAAATCACCCGGATTGGTCTCAACGAAAACTGGCGGCGCGGCATTCACGTCTTGTTTCGTCAACCGATTTAACACCGATCGGCGGCGCGCAAAAAAAAAAGGGAAGCAGCTTTAGGTTGCCCTAGCGCCACTTCCCGGGGTGTGTCCTAGATGTGATTGCTTAGATAGATGCCATATTTTGTAAAAGGTTGCAATAAAGAAAATCGCGTACGGCAGGTCGCAGAAAAATCCCTAGCCCCTTCAGTAAAACAGGTACTTTCGCCATTTTTCGTCCTTATGTCCAATCAGGCGCATCAGTTGCCGCGACGTATGCAAAGTAAACGGACGCGGACGGCGAGCCAGTCGCAGTCCGGCCTCTTCGGGCGTGCGGTCCCCCTTGCGATTGTTGCAGGCGTAACAGCAAGCCACAAGATTTTCCCAGGAAGAGCGGCCGCCGCGCGAGCGCGGTATCACGTGGTCTAATGTCAGCTCAGACGCCGAAAAAGTGCTTCCGCAGAACTGGCAGATGTTCCGGTCGCGCAGAAGAATGTTTTTCCGTGAGAGCGCACGGCTCTGTTGCGGTATGTGCCGATAACTCAAAAGCCGGATGACCGAAGGCACCGGCACAGCCTTGCTCGTGGTATGCACCTCGGAAGTTTGGGTCTCTTCCGCCTGCGCCACGCCTTTCAGCATCAGCACCAGCGCGCGCCGCACCGCAGTGACGTTAATCGGCTCAAACGTCGCGTTCAGAACCAGAACAGGCGCTTGCATTACAGACGACCGCCGCGACGGCGCCTTAGCCTCCGTCGTCGAAATCACCGCGTTTACCCCGCGCGTTCCCGACAAGCTGATTTTCGGCCGGGGCCGGAGCACGTCCTTCGGTATTGGACGATGGTGATCCATCTCACTCAGTTCGTCAGGCTGCCACTTCTTAGATGCTGTTTACATTCTTGGAGTCTGAGGTTTTTCCCCGGGTTTTCCAACTGACCCGCTCCCTCGCTCCATCGCCCGCGCTACCGTCAGACCCATCACTCGTTTGGCTCCGGATTTTTTCAGAGCTTTTGCGCAGGCGTCCAGCGTCGCGCCGGTCGTAAAAACATCATCTATCAGCAATACACGCAAGTTGTCAATCTGCGCCCCTTTGCGCATTTCGTATGCGCCACGGACGGTAAGCCAGCGCTCGCGCCGCGACAACAGCAGTCGCTCGGGTCGCGGCTTCGTGCGTACGAGAAGGTAGCTGCCCAGCGCAACCTTCAGTTTTCGCGCCAGCGGCTTGGCGATCAGTTCCGCCTGATTGTAACCGCGCTCGCGCTGCCGCGACCGGTGCAGTGGCACGGGAACAACGACGTCCACTTCGCGCAGCATGGCATTTTGCTGTACTACGGAATGCAGTCTCTCCGCGAACCACACGCCCAGTTGGGTCATCCGTTCATATTTCAGCAGGCCGATAGCCCGCACCATGTGATGCGTGTACGCGCCGTAACTTCGCGCCGCATCGAAAGCGTAAAGTCCCTGGCGGCAGGCAAAGCACCGGGGAGTCTTCGCGTCCAGCGCTGCTTCGGAGCGAAATAGCCGTCCGCAAGTTGCGCAAAATGCGCCGCTCAGCGGTGCAAGCGAAGCGAAGCAGGATTCGCAGATGGGCAACCGTCCTGCGGTCGTGAGCGTTTCTCCGCACAGCGCACACGGTGCAGGGAAGAGCACCGAAATCAGCGCGTCGGCCGCAGCTCGAATCCCGTAGGCCATGATTTACCGAAAAACAAACGAAACGCACTATATAACAATATGGCTATCGGCGATAGGATCTCCTGCCGGAACGCGGCCGAACACACTCTCGGCCCTAACTCATCGCAGAAGGAATAACCCGGGTAAGGAACACTCTACGGCGGCCCTACAGCAGTCCCTGCTCCTGCTTTTCCTGGCATTTGATGCAGTAGCGGGTCCACGGCACCGCTTCCAGCCGCTTTTGCTGTAGCTCTTCCTGGCACTGTATGCACAGCCCAAACGTTCCTTCGCGGATGCGCTCGAGCGCTTCATCCACAAGTTGCAGCAAAGCGCGGTCGCTGTTGGTCTGGCCGAACAAAAACTCCTTCGTGTAGGAATTCGCCGCCTTATCGGCCAGGTCTACCGTAGGATCTTCATCGGCTTCGCGCCCTTCTTGCTGCGTGCGGGCGATGGCCTTCACCAGTTCTTCCCGGCGGGTTTGCAGCTTCTTTTTGTAGTAATCCAGCCTCTTTTTATCCACAGTGGGGGTCCTCAGCAGCTTCAGCCTCTCGATAAAATCAAACGATTTTACCGGCGCTCCCTAGGGTTGTCAATCTGACCCCGTCGCGCACTGCCGGAGCGCCTCATTGGATGCACCAAAATCAAAAAGCGACGCGCCATTCGCTTCCTTGGCTGTTCGAAGCTAAAATATCGCGTGGAGGCCCATGTGCGCGAGAATCCCGGACGCAAATCCGCCATCGTCCTGTGGGAAGTCGATACGCAGGCCGACTTCATGCTCCCCGGCGGCAAGCTCTATGTCCCCGGCGCCGAAACAAAAATCCCGAATATGGAGCGGCTGGTAAATGCCGCAGGTCAGGCGGAAATTCTTCTCGTTTCCAGCACCGATCAGCATGCGCCCGATGACCCCGAATTCGCTCGCTTTCCGCCGCATTGTGTGCGCGGCACGTCCGGCGCACAGATTGTTCCGCAATTGAAGCGCAACAAGATCCTCACCATCGCAAATGCGCCCGACGCGGCGATTCCATCGAACCCCTTTGATTTTCAGCAAATCAATCTGGAAAAGCAGACACTCGACGTGTTCGACAATCCCGCGGCGGATAAAATTCTGCACCGGCTTCCCGCGAATTGCGAGTTCATCGTTTTTGGCGTGGTCACGGAATTTTGCGTTCGCCTGGCGGCCAAGGGCCTTCTCGAACGCGGCCGCCGCGTCGCGCTGGTCACCGATGCCGTCGAAACTCTCGATAGAAAGGAGGGCCAGAAGACCCTTCATGAACTCGAGCAGCGCGGCGCGAGCCTGGTGTCCACCGATGACGCGCTGCGCCTGTTGCAGCCGTGAATGCGTTTCTGCCCGCGTGCCCCCGTAGTGTCTCGATTTCATTTTTCTCTCTTTGGATCTGCGCCTCGAATCCAAACGGGACACCGCGCTCATTGATTCGCATCACCCAGTCAGCGTACTATGGATGTGCTTCTCCGATTCTTGCCGCCTGCGAGGGAGAAAACTCATGGCGCAAGAACGATCCGGCTGGAAACGCCGGAAGCGCGCAGCCGGCGGGCTCGCGCTCAGGGCCTGGGAGGAAACTCCCGCGCCTCCCGTGCTTGGAAAGGAGAAAAGCCGCGGAAACTCCTGCGGCTGCGCTGCCCGAATCCAGCACGGATTTCGGGCATTTTTATTTTCGGACCGTTTGTCAGCAAGGAAAGCGCAGCCCACGGTGAAAAATTGGACGCAGCCGCTCAATTAACAGACAAATTCGGACGGAGCATCACCGATCTGCGCATCTCGGTGACCGACCGCTGCAATTTTCGCTGCGTCTATTGCCGCTCCGCCGACCCTGAAAATCACGTCGCCGAACACAAGCTGCTCTCCTGGCAGGAGCTCGAACGCCTCGCTCACATTCTTGTCGGAATGGGCATTCGCAAAGTGCGCGTCACCGGAGGCGAGCCGCTGGTGCGTCACGGCGTCGAGGAATTCATCTCCACGCTGCGCCAAATGGGCGTGCCGGATTTGTCGCTGACCACCAACGGCCATTTGCTCGCCGAACGCTGCGAAAAGCTCATCGCCGCGGGACTCCATCGCATCAACATCAGCCTCGATTCTCTCGATCGCGCCCGGTTCGAAAAAATCACGCGCACGCGTTCTTTCGAGCGCGTCATGGCCGGCATTGACGCCGCGCAATCCTCGCGCTTGCGGCCGGTGAAAGTAAACGCCGTGCTGGTTCGCGGAATCAATGATGACGAAGTTGAGCGCTTCGCCGAATTTGCCCGCGAACGCGACCTGATTATGCGTTTCATCGAATTCATGCCGCTTGACGCCGACCGCGCCTGGACGCGCGAGCTGATGGTCCCCGCCGCGGAAGTCCAACGCCGTATCGAAGCGCGCTGGCCGCTCGTTCCCGTTGCGCACGAGCGCAGCGAAACCGCCCGCAAATTCAAATTTGCCGACGGCCGCGGCGAAATTGGATTGATCGCTCCGGTCACCCAGCCGTTTTGCGGATTTTGCTCGCGCATTCGCCTCACGGCGGATGGAAAATTACGCACCTGCCTTTTCAGCAAGGATGATTATGACTTGAAGCCGTTCCTGCGCGGCGGCGCCGGCGACGCGGAGATCGAATCGGAAATTCGCTCTCGGGTCATGGGCAAGGAGGCCGGACACCGCATCAACGATCCGGATTTTGTTCCCCCCTCGCGCACGATGGTTTATATTGGCGGATAGCAGCCATGGAAAACGACGAACCCAGGATTTTCAGTCTGACCGAGGCCGAGCGCACGCGCACAGAAATTGAGCCGGTGCTCCTCGAAGCCATGGAAGCGCGCCGCCGCGCCAAAGCCATCGCCGAAAAAATGGCCGAGCTGGCCACGCGCATTCAGCTTTCCGGCGGCATGCGTTTCGATTACCAGAAAGCCGGCCAGCAGCGCATGGAGCAGAGTCATCTGGAGGATTCCATTGCCAGGGCGGTCGAAAAAATTCACGAGGCCGGCTGCCTGGTGAAAGATTTGGATGTCGGCCTGCTCGATTTTCCCGCGCGCTTGAATAATGAAGATATCTATTACTGCTGGCGGCTCGGCGAGGACCGCATTCGCTTTTATCACCGGCAGGATGAAGGATTCGCCGGCCGGCGGCCGATTGACCCGCGCGACGCCGATTTTCACAATCCGGTTCAATAATCGTCGCCGGCTCATCGGCTGTCTTCCCCAAGTCTTCCTTCGAAAGGATTTTCATTGACCGACGCCGCCAGCAACCGCCTCAAAAACTCCGCCAGCCCGTATCTCCGCTCCGCAGCTCATCAACCCGTGGATTGGCACGAATGGGGCGCCGCGGCATTTCAGAAAGCGCGCGACGAATCCAAACCCGTTTTGCTCGACATCGGGGCAGTCTGGTGCCACTGGTGCCACGTAATGGATCGCGAGAGCTACGAAAATCCGGAAATCGCCGCGCTCATCAATCAAAACTACATCGCCGTCAAAGTGGATCGCGATGAGCGTCCCGACGTGGATTCGCGCTACCAGGCCGCCGTCAGCGCCATTTCCGGACAGGGCGGCTGGCCGCTCACTGCCTTCTTGACTCCCGAAGGCAAGCCCTTTTTTGGCGGAACTTATTTTCCTCCCGAAGACGCCATGGGCCGCCCCGGATTCAAGCGAATTTTGGCCGCGGCCGCGGAGGCCTTTCGCACCCAACGCGCCGAAATTCATAATTCCGCGGCTGCTCTCGAAGACGCGGTCCGCAACGCCGAGCTTTTCGCCGGCGCGCGCGGGAATCTCGATGCGGGCGTCATCCAAAAAATGGCCGGCGCGATGGTCGAAAAATTCGACGCGCGCAACGGCGGATTCGGCCACGCGCCGAAATTTCCGCACGCCTCGGCCATTGATTTGCTGCTCGAACTTTCTCGGCCGCCGCGCGATTCGCGTCTGTTCGACATCGCCGGCCGCACGCTCGCCAGAATGGCTCTGGGCGGCGTTTACGACCAGCTCGCCGGAGGCTTTCACCGCTATTCGGTCGACGAGCGCTGGTGCGTCCCGCATTTCGAAAAAATGTCCTACGACAATTCCGAACTGCTCAAAAATTTTTTGCACGCCTGGCAAATTGCCGCTATGCCTGCCGCGCCCTCTTCGGTTGAAGCCGGCGCCGTCCGGCTTTTCCGCGAGACGGCCGAAGGAATTATCTCCTGGGTGTTTGACACGCTCAGCGACCGCGAGCGCGCCGGATTCTACGCCAGTCAGGATGCCGACATTTCTCTCGACGATGACGGCGATTACTTCACCTGGACGCAGCAGGAATTGCGCGCGGCCCTTACGCCGGACGAAGCGCGCATCATGGAACAGTATTACGACGTCGGGCCGGTCGGCGAAATGCATCACAATCCCGCGAAAAATGTTCTCTGGGTTGCTTCCAGCGCCGAAGAAATCTCCCGGGAGGAAAGCCTGAGCCCCGATGACGTCCGCCTCATCATCGCGCGCGCCAAAGGGAAAATGCTCGCCGCCCGCAAACAGCGCCCGGCGCCCGCCGTCGACCGCACCATTTACGTCAGTTGGAATGCCATGTTCGCATCGGCGTTTTTGGAAGCCGCTCGCGTGCTCGCGCGCGAAGATTGCCGCGATTTCGCCCTGAAAACGATGGACCGCATCCTCCTCGAAGCGTGGGACGAAACCTCCGGCTTTCGGCATCGCCTTGGCGGAGAAAAAATCGGCGGCCTGCTCGACGACCAGATTTTCATGGCCGCGGCTCTCCTCGATGCCTACGAAGCCACCCTCGACCGCCGATATTTTTCGCTCGCGGAAAAAACCATGCGCATCGCCGTCGAAAACTACGGCGATGCCGAAAATGGCGGATTTTTCGACCGCGCTTCCCATGCGCCGCCCATCGGCGGCCTCGACGTTCGCCGCAAGCCGTTTCAGGATTCGCCGACGCCGGGCACGAATTCCGCCGCAGCCATCGTCCTGCAGCGGCTCTACGCTTTTACCGGCAACGCGCTCTATCGCGACCGGGCGCAGCGCACGCTGGAAGCATTTGCCGGAGTGGCGCCGCAATACGGAATTTTCGCCGCATCGTATGGACTCGCCGCTCTGCTCCATGCGCAGCACGCCCCTCAGGTGGTCATCACCGGCGCGCGCGGCGACCCGCAAGCCGCAGCTCTGGAATCCTCCGCAAATTCGGTTTACCGCTTTGGCAAAGCCGTGCTGCGCGTCACGCCGGAAACGCCTGCGAACGCTCTGGCGCCTGCGCTGCAGGAAACCATCCCGCATCTGGATGCGGCCGTTGCTCAGGCGTTCGTCTGCGTCGGCAATTCGTGCTACCCTCCCACCCGCGAACCCGCGAAGCTCGCGCAAATGCTGTCCGATTCCGCCGTGCCGGCGTCCGCAAAATGAACGAAAAATCTTCCGGGCCTTCTGAATTCGCCGCGCCGCAATCGGCGCAAAATTTCACCGCCGCAATTTCGCCGCTCGAAACGCCGCGCCTGTTGCTGCGCCCCCTCGAACTCGCCGATGCCGCGCAAATCCAAATTCTTTTTCCTCGCTGGGAAATTGTGCGCTATTTGCGCAATCGCATCCCCTGGCCGTATCCGCCCGACGGCGCTCTGCAGTTCGTTCGCGACATGGCGCTGCCGGCAATCGCCCGCGGCGAAGCCTGGCACTGGACGCTGCGGCTCAAAACCGCGCCCGCGCAACTCATCGGCTTCATCAGCCTGGTCAATCGCGAAAATGAAAATCGCGGCTTCTGGCTCGCGCCCGAATGGCAGGGTCGCGGCCTGATGACCGAAGCCTGCGATGCAGTCACCGATTACTGGTTCAATGTTCTGCAGTTTCCCGTGCTGCGCGTCCCCAAAGCCGTGACCAACGCCGCCTCGCGGCGCATCTCCGAAAAACAGGGCATGCGCGTCATCGCCACCGAGGAAAACGATTACGTGAGCGGCCGCCTGCGCACCGAGATTTGGGAAATCACCGCCGAAGAGTGGCGCGCCCGCAAAAATTCAAATGCCTGACACGCTCGCCTCCCGCATTGCCGCTGCCGCCCCGCGATGCGATAATGAACCGAAAGGATCTGGCACACGCGAGCGAACACGATGAGCGCCGCAAACGCCGCGTTCTGATTTGTCGTTGTCGCGCAGGAGGAAAGAATCATGGCTCTCAGAGATGCCTGGATTGAAAAGCGGTTGCAGTCGGCCGGCGTGAACGGCCATCGCAACCTTTCGCAGATGCACTACGCCCGCCTCGGAATCCTCACCGAAGAAATGGAATTCGTCGCCCGGCGCGAAAAACTCGCGCCCGAATCCGTGCGCGAAGAGGTCGCCCGCGGCCGCGCCATCATCCCCGCCAACGTTCATCACAAAAATCTCGAACCCATGGGCATCGGCGTCGCCTTCAAATGCAAAATCAACGCCAACATCGGAAATTCCGCGACCACTTCCAACATCGCCGAAGAGCTCGAAAAGCTTCATCGCGCCGTGCACTACGGCTCCGATACGGTGATGGATCTTTCCACCGGCGGCGATATTCCCAAAATTCGCAAAGCCATCATTGACGCTTCGCCCGTTCCCGTCGGCACCGTCCCGATTTATGAAGCGCTCTCCCGCGTCCGCCGCACCGAGGATCTCTCCATTTCTCTCATGCTTGAAGTCATCGAAGAGCAGGCCGAGCAGGGCGTGGATTACATGACCATCCACGCCGGCGTGCTCCGCGAATTTCTCCCGCTCGTCCGCGACCGCATCACCGGAATCGTCAGCCGCGGCGGCTCGCTCCTGGCCGTCTGGATGAGCCACCATAAAAAGCAAAACTTTCTTTACCAGCATTTCGACGAAATCTGCAAAATTTTCAAAAAGCACGACGTCAGTTTTTCTCTCGGCGACGGCCTGCGCCCGGGCTGCATCGCCGACGCCAGCGACGAAGCGCAATTCGCCGAACTGAAAGTCCTCGGCGAACTCACCCAAAAAGCCTGGGAGCACGACGTGCAAGTCATGATCGAAGGCCCCGGCCACATTCCCATGGACCAGATCGAATTGCAGGTCAAAAAAGAAAACGAACTCTGCTATGAAGCGCCCTTCTACACGCTGGGCCCGCTCGTCACCGACATTGCTCCCGGATACGACCACATCACCAGCGCCATCGGCGCCGCCATGATCGGCTGGCACGGCGCTTCCATGCTCTGCTACGTCACGCCCAAGGAGCATCTCGGCCTGCCCAATGCCGACGACGTCCGTCAGGGCGTCATCGCCTACAAAATCGCCGCCCATGCCGCCGACGTCGCTCGCCATCGCCCGGGCGCGCGCGATCGTGACGACGCCCTCAGCTACGCGCGCTTCCTCTTCGACTGGAACAAGCAATTCGAACTTTCGCTCGACCCGGAAACCGCTCGCGCCATGCATGACGAAACTTTGCCCGACGATTTCTACAAGGACGCTAAATTCTGCTCCATGTGCGGCCCCAAGTTCTGTTCCATGAACCAGACGCAGCTCGCTGAAGCCAACGACGGCCTCGACCAGCAGGCCCGTCAGCAAAAATTCGTCCAGCTTTTGGCCAAAGTCGAAAAGTAGTCTCCTTCGCGTTCAAAAGTGAATGTATGGGCATGTTCAATGTCACCGTTCGGCTGAGCAATCTGGCGGCTCCGGCCGCCGCCTCGAACCTGTGCAGAAATTATTGCCGCGCGACTTGCCGGCGCTATAAAGAAAATCGAAGGGCGGAACATTTTCAGGTTCCGCTGCGTATTACAGAGTAAGCCGGCAACCGGCGCGGGTGTGCTTGAGGAGATGCCCATGATCTTCTTCGCGTTTCTCATTTTGATCTATTTTCTGCCGAGCATCATCGGCCACAACAAGCACAACGCCGCCGGCATTTTCCTCGTCAATTTGTTCCTCGGCTGGACGTTTATCGGCTGGGTCGTCGCCCTCTTCTGGGCCTGCACCGCGGAAACCTGCATGCCCATGATGGTTGTCGCCGGACCCGCGCTCCCCGCTCACTTCTGCAGCTTTTGCGGACGCTCCGGCATTCCCGGCGCGCGCTTCTGCTCCGCCTGCGGCCGTCCCGTTTGAAGCTCGCGCCGTCTTTCTGCCGCTGACCTTCGCCGGAAGCTTTTTCCGCGCGCCCCTTTTTTCCTCCTTGACAATCTAGGAGAATCGCCGCTCATGGATATGTCTCCCACGCCGGCAGCAATTTGCCACTGACCAACTTTCGCACGCAATCCGGCCAAGACCAGCAGATGCTTTTTCAGCAACGCCTTCTTTCAAAGCTCTCCACTTTTTTCGGCGGTCTCGCGTTTCCTCACATGCATCGGGATTTACGGCTTGCTTTCCTATGAAGTCCTCAAGCGCACCCGTGAACTCGGCATCCGCACGGCGCTCGGCGCGCAGCACCGGGATCTATTACGCCTCGTTGCCGGGCAGAGAATTTTGCTCACTCTAATTGGCACGGCAATCGGACTTGGCGCGGCCATTGGCGTAACGCGTTTCATGTCCAGCATGCTGTACGGAATTCAGACCGACAATCCGGTGAAGTTCGCCGCCGTCGCCACTTTGCTAACGCTCGTGGCTCTCGCTGCCTGCTACATCCCCGCCCGTCGCGCCATGCGCGTCGACCCCATGGTCGCTCTGCGGCACGAATGAACCTTTTCGGCCGCGCCACAAAGTGCGCGCGCAGGCGCGATTCCCTCAGCAAGCCTGTAAAGTGTTGCGGCGGCGTTTGCGACATCTCTGCCCGCCCGCGGCCCGTCATGGTTACGGAAAGTCAGAGTGCTGCCTTCTCTGGTTTTGCCTGTTTTTTGGGATTCGTTCCCGAACGCGGGCCGGAGGACCTATGAAATTTCTTGCCCCTGTTCGTGATTGGCTCTGCGCCATGCTCCACCGCTCACGCACGGAGCGCGACATGGACGCCGAACTCCGCTCCCACATCGAAGCCTGCGCCGAAGATTTCATCCGCGCCGGCGTCCCTCGCGCCGAGGCCCTCCGCCGCGCGCGCCTCGCATTCGGCGGCATCGCGCGCGTCAAGGAAGAATGCCGCGAATCCCGCGGCATCGCTCTTTTCGAATCCTTCGCGCAAGATCTGCGCTTGGCCCTGCGCATGCTGCGCAAGTCCCCCGGCTTCACCGCCGTCGCCATTCTTACTTTGGCTCTCGGGATCGGCGCTAATGTCTCCATGCTAGGCGTCGTGGACGCACTCTTGTTTCGCACGCCAGAGCACGTGCGCGCGCCGCAGCAACTTGTCCAAGCAGGACTAGCCACAAAACAGCAGCCGAATCAACCGCCCACCCTTCCCTATTACAAGTATCGGCGCCTTGCGGCACGCAGTCGTTTGGTCGAACTCGCGGCGGAGGGGCCGCGTGCGAAGGTTGGCTTCGGGCGGGGTGCCGCAGCGCGACCGATTTACGCCAGCTACGTTTCACATACCTATCTGCAAGTCCTCCAAGCCCACATGCTGCTCGGCCGCTGGTTTCGCGCGGAGGAAGACCAACCGACGGGCAGCCCCCCAGTGGTCGTTCTTGGCTTCCATCTCTGGCAAACAGCTTTTGAAGGCAATCCGCAGTTGCTGGGACGCACCGTTCAGATCGACGGACAGGAACGAACAGTAGTCGGCGTAGCGCCAAGAGGCTTTACGGGAACAAGTTTCCTCAACGTTGATGCGTGGCTGCCCATTTGCGCGTTTCGTGAAATTTCGTTGCCCAATCTTATAGTGACCCCTGTGGGTCGCCTGCGAAATGGCGCGACCGAGGCTCAGGCCGCTACGGAGCTAACAGTGCTGCTTCAACGGGACCGCGATTTGTTAAACCACGACGTCGTTCGTGTAGAACCGCTTTTTGGCAGCCGATGGGAAACTCTCTCATCAGACGGCCGCGTCTCCCTCTGGATCGCCGGGGTGGCCCTGATCGTTTTCTTAATGGCCTGCATGAACGTCTCGAGCCTCGGGCTGGCGCGGATGGCGCAACGGCAGCATGAGATGGCCATTCGGCAGCACTTGGGCGCGACACGCGCGCGAGTGATGCAGCAGGTCCTGATCGAAGGATTATTGCTCGGCGCGTTGGGAGGCCTGGCGGCATTGCTGGTCGCGCTTATGGCTCAGCCGCTAGTTCGTGCCTTCCTCTTGCCGAACGGGTTTTACGAGGGCAGCTTTTTGAGCCGGCGACTGCTGGCGACGGCAGCTGCATTAGCCGCCATAGCCGGCTGCGGCAGCGGACTCGCCCCCGCGTGGCGAGCGAGCGACTGGCGTCTCGCCGAGGCACTGAAGCGCGGCGTACAGGGGCGCATGCGACAGGGATTCGCTCTGCGTTGGGCTCTCGTCGCAGCACAGATCGCATTAGCGTCGCTGCTGGCGGTGGGTGCCGGGCTCCTCATCCGCAGTCTCCGCAAGCTCGACGCCGTCAATTTGGGATTCCAACCGAAGCACCTGCTTCAGGTGACTGCAGATCTGCCCGTGGCCCAGGGTCCCAATGCGGCGGTAAGCGCCGGAGCTACCTATGCAAGGCTCCGCGCTCGCGCCGAGCAAGTTCCCGGCGTCGCCGACGCCGCTTTGGCCAACATGTTAACTGTATGGACTTACTTCACTGTTATCAAGAAGTCGGATTCAGGCAAGACGTTCCGTTGGACGGCAATGCCGCGGGCAGTAACGCCAAACTACTTCCAAACGATGGGCATCCCCATTTGGAAAGGCCGGCCCTTGCTCCGTTCCGATATCGAGGGATCGCAACCAGCCGTAGTCGTCAGCCAATCCGTCGCTCGCGCCATCTGGCCAGGTCAGAACCCGCTCGGGAAATGCATGAGGACCGGCATGAAGCCTGGCTGCGCCCTTGTGGTGGGCGTGGTTCCAGACGCGTGGCCTACGATATCTCCGGGCGGCCAAGCAGCTCCGGGGCAATTCTATGTCCCGTTGAGACAAGCCGCCGAGCAAGGGGTGGTTCTTCCAGCGCCGGACGGGCTGCTGGTTCGCACAAAAGCGGACGCACTAGTAGGAGTAACTACAAATCTCTTTTCGGCCCTTGAGAGCGTGTCACCAAGCGGGCGATACGTGGACATCGAACCGTTCACAAAGATGCTCGATGAGCAAACGCGCTCATGGCGGATGGCGGCGAGTATGTTCAGTTTGTTTGGCGCGCTGGCGCTGGCTCTCGCGGCGGTGGGCATTTATGGCGTTATGGCATTTCTCGTGCGCCAGCGAACGCACGAGATTGGCGTTCGGATGGCGTTCGGTGCGCAGCGCGGAGACATTCTCCGGACGGTCATTCGCGAGGGGATGTTGCTAGCCGGCATAGGCATTATCATGGGCATTGCCGGAGCGCTCGCGCTCACCCGCTTTCTGCGCAGCCTGCTTTTCGAGATTAAGCCAACAGACCCAACCACGTTTATTGGAGTGGCGATTCTGCTCGCCCTCGTCGCCCTTCTCGCCTGCTACATCCCCGCCCGTCGCGCCATGCGCGTCGACCCCATGGTCGCTCTGCGGCACGAATGAACCTCTTCGGCCGCGCCACAAAGTGCGCGCGCAGGCGCGATTCCCTCAGCAAGCCTGTAAAG
>Ga0209061_1000675_pt1 | contig 75456 bp, 60 predicted proteins | sample Coa_R1_10_FD_187157 | JGI IMG/M metagenome (GOLD analysis project Ga0209061, IMG submission 187157) | Surface soil microbial communities from Centralia Pennsylvania, which are recovering from an underground coalmine fire - Coalmine... | ecosystem: Environmental > Terrestrial > Soil >... | reverse complement strand
CAAGGGCCTATGCTTGGGGGAAGTGATTTTTGCGCGAATCCCCACCAGTATACTAAATCGGAAAAAGTTCGGGTCACGGAGCCCCCCGTGATCCAGAAGGTGAGGGGCTTAAGCACCCTTCGCTTAGCTTAAGCACCCTTCGCTTAATGGTGAGAAAGTGCTCAGTTTCGCATGCAGAGCTACCTTGAATTGCTCGCCAAAATCCTGCGCGATGGCGAAGTCAGGACTGACCGCACAGGAACTGGAACCCGTTCGATTTTCGGGTATCAGATGCGGTTTGCCCTTGGGGATGGCTTTCCGCTCCTCACGACCAAGAAGCTGCATTGGAAATCCATCGTCCACGAGCTTTTGTGGTTTTTGCGGGGCGACACCAATACCGCCTATCTGAAGGCCCGAGGAATTAGCATTTGGGACGAATGGGCCGATCAGAACGGCGATCTCGGCCCCATCTATGGGAAGCAATGGCGTGCGTGGGAGACGCCGGATGGCCGGGCCATAGACCAGATTTGTTCCGTCGTGGAGGAAATCAAAGCAAATCCTTTCTCCCGCCGGCTGATCGTCTCCGCGTGGAACCCTGCCGATCTCCCAGCAATGGCGCTCGCGCCCTGCCATTGCCTGTTTCAATTTTATGTGGCCGAGAGCGCGGATGGCAAAAAAAAGCTCTCATGCCAGCTCTACCAGCGTTCGGCCGATGTTTTCTTGGGGGTGCCTTTCAACATCGCAAGCTATGCGCTGCTGACGGCGATGGTCGCCCATGTGACGGGACTTGAAACTGGCGAATTCGTGCACAGCCTTGGCGATGCGCATCTTTATCTGAACCATCTCGAACAGGCGCGCCTTCAGCTCACCCGGACGCCCCGCCCTTTGCCTCGTCTGAAGCTGAACCCCGAGGTTCACTCGATCTTTGATTTCCGTTTCGAAGACATCATTCTCGAAGCCTATGATCCATATCCTCCCATCGCCGCCGCAATTGCGATTTAATCACGGCTCACTCGTGCAAGCCTTCAATGAGGCAGCTCAATTGGATTGACGCTTGAGGCTCAGTGTGCCACCACCTGCCAAATAAGAGATAGATCGCGGGCGGTTAGCTCAGCTGGTAGAGCATCTCGTTTACACCGAGAGGGCCGGCGGTTCGAACCCGTCACCGCCCACCAATAAAATCAATAGCTTAGGCCGCGAACCTAAACAAAAGCATTCGCTGCTTTACCGCAGCAGTATCCGCAAGCAACGTATGAGGATCTCACGGTATCCACTTGGTCATTTATAAGAATTCATCCTGAACGCTGCGCCGGAGCGGAGGCGGCGCCGGCCTCCCGCCCGGTTTGCCCAGCCGGAAGACGATGAGCATGGCGCAGTATTCTTGCGGCCGTATCCTGCACCTGAACGTCAAAAATGTTCATGCCAGATCGCTGTGATCCGTAAAGTCATCCAAAATTATATCCATCAGATTATCAGCACGAGCAATCATTCGCAGAGACCGGGTTTTTCTGAAAGTGTTCCACCTGATTTTAGCCGCACCATTTCTGCATTAGGGCGCCATTATGCGGCGATTTGGCCGCCATCACTGCTGAAAGCACGGGATATCATGTCCGGCGCAGCCGAGGCAGCGGCCTGAGATTCTTCCTCACAGCGGGCCGTAGCCGGCGACGCATCGGCGTCAATCCCCGGGCGGGCGGGCGGTTTCCAAAGCCTTAGCCTTACCCCAGAGCGCTTCCATCTCCTCGAGTGACGCAGCGCCAAGTGCGATGCCGTTGCACGCGAGTGTTTCCTCAATGAAGCGGAAGCGCCGCTCGAATTTGGCGTTAGCCAGACGGATCGCTGCCTCTGGATCAGCTTTCAAATGGCGCGCAAGATTTGCGGCGCTGAATAGAAGATCGCCGATTTCCTCGGCAACCGCGGCAGATTTCCCGCTTTCGAGTGCGGCCTCGATTTCGTCAGTCTCTTCGCGAATTTTTTCGATGACGAGGCGCGCATCGTTCCAGTCGAATCCCACCGTTGCCGCTTTGGCTTGTAATTTGACAGCGCGGGTCAGGCCGGGCAGGGCGAGTGGAATATCAGCGAGGATGCTCTCCCTTGCAGCAGGATCGGAACTGCCCTTTGCGGTTTTTTCATCCCGTTTGATATTCTCCCAAAGTCCCTTCACTTCATCCGGGGACAGCTCGCGTGTGCCGCCAAAGACGTGTGGATGGCGGCGAATCATCTTTTGCGTGATTGCCTCCACCACATCTCCGAAATCAAAGACACCAAGTTCCTCAGCGATGCGGGCCTGAAATACGACTTGGAGGAGGAGATCGCCGAGTTCCTCCTTCAAATCATTCATGCTCCCGCGTGCAACCGCGTCCGCGACCTCATAGGATTCTTCAATTGTGTATGGGACTATCGTCTCGAACGTCTGTTCGAGATCCCATGCGCAGCCGGTTGCTGGGGACCGCAGGGCCGACATGATTTCGAGAAGCCGGTTGACGTCGCGGGAGGGCTGCATCAGCCCCGGCCGCATAGGGAAAGGAAACAGAAAATTGCCATATCCTTGGTACAATCAGCCGGGATTTACCCTGGGCAGACGGCCGGAGCCGTCAATTGAGCGAGATTGACAGGGCTTCCCTTCCCTTAGGCGTATCGACGACCTTCATCGTCACCGGCTGGCCTTCCGTAAGGCCCTGGAGACCCGAAGGGCCAAGGATCGAAATATGGACAAATACATCCTTGCCGCCATCATTAGATTGGACGAAGCCGAAACCCTTGTGCTCATCGAACCATTTAACGGTGCCGGTGACAGAAACCGCCGTGGAAGGATCCGGGGCGCGGCGCGGCGGCCGAGGCGAATCGCCAAAGCCGCGCGAAGGAGCCCGTTCAGCTGCGCCGGTCGTGTCAACCTCGAGGACCCGGGTGACTTGCGCACCCTTGACGCCATTGCTGACATTAACCTTCAATTTTGCACCGGGAGGTACTGTATCATACCCCGCCGCTTGAAGAGCGCCGATATGCAGAAACGCGTCACCAGACCCGTTGCTTAATTCGACGAAGCCGAAGCCCTTTTCGCCTTTGAACCACTTCACGATCGCATCAACGCTCGGCGAAGACGGAGACGCCATTTCCTGGCCGCCGCCTCCGATCCCAAAGCCCGATTGGGGTCTGCGGCTTGGCCGCGGCGGATCATAGGGCGAGGGCCCATCATCATCAAAACCGCGCTTTTTGGGTCCCCGGAAATCTCTACCTTTGCTCATGATATGCCTGCTTGTCTCAAACCTTAAACAACCTTTGCCGTGAAAAAGGGTCTTCACCTTATCCCTTGGCCCACACGGGCTGATCGCAGCAAAGAGGACCTGACAGCCATTCCGCCAATCTTGAGCCTAGCGATACGTCCGCGAAGAACGTCCAACTATAGCCGCACGCAAACGAAGAGGCCAGCGCCGCAAGGTGCCAGCCAACATCACGCTGATGGTCAAAGGTCAAAATGCCGAAAATCCCGTGAGTAAAGAAACATATCAATTGTTGGCCATCTTGGCTACACCAATCGGCGGGGAGTGAACCGATTTCAAGGCCAGAGCGGCGTTTTGATTCGCATAAGATATATTATGGAACCTAGCTCAGCAATTGTGGAAGCCCTCGATGAGAATGCAAATTTTCTCATAAAAATTAGAGACTTGGAATGTAAAGCTGATCTTCTGTAAGAGGATTAGGATATCAGTCTCATTCCATCGAAAGCCGGTTCAACATTGGGGGGCAACTCGCTTTTAAGACGTTCAAAATCAAGATCCGTGTGCAGGTTCGTCAAGACTGCGCGCCTTGGCCGCAGCCGAGCAATCCATTTCAGCGTCTCGGGCACTGAAAAATGGCTCGGATGAGATGTGTAACGGAGGGCATCGACAATCCAAAGATCCAGCCCTTCGAGGAAAGCAAGACTTTCCTCGGGAATCGCATTGAGATCCGGCGTATAGGCAACATCGCCGATGCGAAAGCCGAGAGCGTTGATCTCGCCATGCTCAAGCACGAACGGAGTGGCAACAAGCGGACCGCCAAGCCCATTTAACGTGATGGATTGACCAGCTACGATGCGATGTTCATTCAAGAGCGGAGGGTATTGGCTGCCCGGCGGCGTCTCGAAGATATAGCTGAAATTTCTCCTTACGATGGCGGCCGTTGGCGCGTCCATATAGAGATCGATTTTTCGCCGCGCCATGATGACCAGGGGGCGAACGTCATCGATCCCATGAATATGATCAGCATGCGCGTGGGTCAGCAGAATAGCGTCGAGATGTGCGATCCCGAGTCCAAGCAATTGTTCGCGAAGATCCGGCGACATATCCAAAAGAATTTGCGTTTTGGCCCCGCTTTCCCCCGTGCGCTCGACGAGCAGTGAGCAGCGGCGGCGGCGATTTTTGGGGTTGCTGGGATCGCAGGCGCCCCAGCCTTGCCCAACCCGTGGAACCCCGCCAGAGGAGCCACAGCCTAGGATTGTGAAGGCAAGGCTCACGCGGCCTCCGCGCCGGTACCTGGAGGCGGCATTTTGCTGAAGAGGCACAGTGTGTTGGCGCTTGTCTCGCGTTCGATGGTTTCGATCGAGACGCCTTTGACTTCTGCCAAGGTCTTTGCGGTGGCGCGGACGAAGGCAGGCTCGTTGCGCTTGCCGCGATAGGGAACAGGGGCCAAGAAAGGCGCGTCGGTCTCAATGAGAAGACGATTCATGGGTACACTGGCGGCGATCTCGCGTAACGGCTGAGAATTCTTGAACGTCAGCACGCCGGAAAATGAAATATAGAGCCCAAGCGAGAGCGCGGCCTCTGCAAGTGCCGCCGACGCTGTGAAACAATGGAGAAGCCCCTTGAAGGTGCCCTTCCCCATTTCATCCTGCAGAATAGCGGCAACATCGGCGTCGGCTTCGCGGGCGTGAATCACGATGGGAAGGCCAGTCTGCCGGGCGGCTGCGATATGTGTGCGGAAAACACGAGCGGCAATGTCACGCGGGGTTTTGTCGTAATGATAATCAAGGCCAGTCTCACCGATGCCAACGCATTTTGGATGGCCTGCCAAGGCAATCAATCGATCAACAGATACTTCAGCTTCTTCAGCCGCTTGGTGTGGATGCGTTCCGGCCGTGCAAAAGACGTCTTCATAAGTTTCGGCAATTTTGCTGATCTCGGCAAACGCATCGGTGCGGGTCGAAATGGTAATCATACGCCGCAGTCCGGCGAGACGGGCACGCTCGATGACGGCATCGCGTTCGGAGGCAAAATCTGGAAAATCGAGATGGCAATGACTGTCGATCAGCACGGCAGATCTTTATGATATAACGTCTTGCGTCTCAATATAACGCGGAAAAATGGGCGAAGGGGCGGGAAAAGAAGAACCCGGCACAAGCCCTCGTGCAATCCCGGCATGGGCGAATGTCCGCTCGCCGTCCGCTACGCTCAAAAGACCGAGAAGCTTTTCCATTGATGCTGGCATGAAAGGTTGCGCCATGATCGCAACGATCCTCAAGACCTCGGCAGTCACATAGAGGATTGTTCGCATGCGCGGCGGATCGCTCTTGGCCTTTGCCCAAGGTTCCTCGCTGGCGAAATAGCGGTTTGCGTCACTTACAACTTTCCAGATCTCGGTCAAGATCATATGCAAGGCATAGTCTTGCATAGCGGCGCGGGACTTGGCCGGAAGCGAGGTGGCGAGTGCGAGAAGATTCTGATCGGCTTCACTGAAGGCAGCGGGTTCTGGTAAGATTCCCTTGCAATTCTTGGCCAGCATCGAGAGGGAACGCTGCGCCAGATTGCCAAGATCATTGGCGAGATCTGCGTTTATCCTGTTGACGATGGCGTCATGGGAATAGGTGCCATCCTGGCCAAATGGCACCTCCCTCAGAAGAAAATATCGCAACTGGTCAGTGCCGTAATTCGCGGCAAGTGCAAGCGGATCGATCACATTGCCAACCGACTTCGACATTTTCTCGCCGCGGTTGAACAAGAAACCATGGACCACGATTTGACGCGGCAAGGCAATCTTGGCCGACATGAGGAAAGCGGGCCAATAGATTGCGTGAAATCTTGTGATGTCTTTGCCGATCACGTGAGCGCTGGCGGGCCAAAATCGCGCACGTGGCGCGTCAGAATCCGGGAAGCCGGTGCCGGTGAGATAATTCGCGAGCGCATCCACCCAGACATACATCACATGCCGCGGGTCGCCCGGAACGGGAATACCCCAGTTGAATGTTGACCGGCTGATTGATAGGTCGGTCAGTCCCCGTTCGACGAAGGAAATGATTTCGTTGCGGTAATGTTGTGGCGTCACGAACTCCGGACAGTCGTGATAAAGCTTCAGCAGCCGCTCCTGGTAGGCCGAGAGCCTGAAATAGTAACTCTCTTCCTCGACCCATTCGACGGGAGCCCCGGTTGGTGCGAGGCGGCTGCCATCCGGCCCCTCGGCCAGCTCGGATTCATCAAAAAAAGCCTCATCACGGACGGAATACCAGCCCGGATATTTGGAAAAATAAATGTCGCCTGCCGCAGCTATCCTTTTCCAAAGCTCGCTTGCTGCAGCGTGGTGACGGGGTTGCGTGGTGCGCACCACATCATCGGTGCCTGCGAAAAGAGCAGCCCCCATTGCGTCGAATTGCGCTGCCGTGCGGTCTGCGAGCTGTTGCGGAGACAGGCCTTCCTTGGCTGCGGTTCTCTGCATTTTCTGGCCATGCTCGTCCATCCCCGTGACGAACAAAACATCAAACCCATCCAGCCGCTTGAAGCGGGCAATCGCATCTGTCGCAATCCGCTCATAGGCGTGGCCGATATGAGGTGCGCCATTGGCGTAAGGAATCGCTGTCGTCACATAAAATGGAACGCGGGCGTTCATAAAATTGCAATCTCAAGACTTCGTGCAAAGCCCAGGCTCGCGGCCCTGCCCCGTGATATTCCGGAAACCCCTAACATTTCAAAAAGAAGAAGCCTGCACCGCTGCCGCCAGATCTGTGAAGATGGATAGGACAAGAGACCGTTTGTCGAGATTTAAAATTTCAGCCTCACGCGATGCTTCGCCGAGCTTTTCCCACACATCCGCGTAGGGCGCAAGCCGCGCCGCGCACTTCCCCTCTAGGACTTGAGCGCCGAGCCGCACCCGCGCATCGAGCCAGTTCTCGATCATAGCCAGCATTGTCTCGTAATCCTTGCTGTTATTCTTCGCTGCAATCCGGCCGGCCAGCGCATGAACTCTGCTCCAATCGATCTGCGGCAGGCTATTCAGCATATCGCCCAGATCTGTATCAAATTCGCGTCCTTCGGGACTAAGGAGCCGCAATGCATTATGCAGTGAGCCCTGTGCGCGGGCAATCGCCGAATCGAGCGCTGCGTCTTCGAAGCAAGACCACGGCGGTCCGAGCGCTGCCACAATGGCGCGAATGTCCGCTGCAGCCAAAGGCTTCAGAAGAATTTTTTGACAGCGGGAACGCAGCGTTGGCAAGATTCGGGCGGGCCGGTGTGCGACGATGAGAAAAAGCGAACGCGGGGGCGGCTCCTCGATGAGTTTTAAGAGCGCATTGGCGCTGCTTTGGTTGAGATCCTCGGCGCAATCGAGGATGCAAATCCTGTAACCACCCTGCCCCGCCGCCTGCTGGAACATATGAATGGTCCGCCGCACGTCATCGATCTGGATCTCCGTAAAGTATCTTTTTTTTTCCGGATTCCACTCGCGCCGCAGCAATCTGAGATCTGGATGCGCCATCGCGGTGATTTGGTGAGAAACTGGATGAGACGGCGGTACAAAAAGATCTAATTGCGGCTCGCAGGCGCGCGGAGCGGGGTTCGCCAAGAGAAATCGAGCGAGCCGCCAGGCAAGCGTGGCTTTGCCGGTGCCAGGCGGTCCGCCGATGATGATGGCTTGAGGCAAACGTCCCGACAAATAAGAAAGAAGCAGATTTTTCTCCGCCTCCACATGACCGAAGAAATTATAATTTTCGCGCGGATGAGGGGTATCTTCAAAGCGGTCGGATTCCGGACCAGTTTCGAGAATTTTGCCCACAACTGTCCTAGCCATCGGCTGCCTGTTTCGGCTCTGCTGGAGTTAAGAGCCGCTCCGTTACCGCCTCGAAAATTGCCAGCGCCACCTCTTCTTCGCTGCGAGAGGCATCGATGATGACGCAGCGGTCCGGCTCCGTCACGCCTATGGACAGAAATGCGGTACGCAGGCTTTCGTGAAAGCGTAAATCCTCCCGCTCGTAGCGATCGGGAGCCTCTCCGGCGCTGCGCCGGGCGGCGGCACGGGCAAGCCCTTCGGCGGCTGGAAGGTCAAGAATCAAAGTCAGATCAGGCCGTATACCGTTCAAAGTGACACGTTCCAAAGCCTGCAAAAAACGCGGATCGAGATGACCCAGCGCGCCTTGATACGCTCTTGTCGAATCGGCGAATCTATCGGAGACGACGAAAATTCCAGCTTCGAGAGCGGGTTTTATCGTTTTCTCGATGTGATCGATTCGTGCGGCTGCGAAAAGAATTGCTTCCGCCTCAGGGCCAAGATGAGAGAGGTTGCCCGAGAGAAGCACCTTGCGCAAAATTTCTGCTCCCGGAGAACCGCCAGGCTCACGCGTGCCTATTGCTCTTATTCCAGCGTTCCGAAGGTTGCGAAGAAGATGCCGGACCTGAGTCGATTTGCCCGCCCCTTCGCCGCCTTCAAGCGTAATGAACAATCCCCGTCCGCTTGAAGCAGGAATTTGGGCGTAAGCCTCGTTCATCGCTTGACGACATACCTGCGAAAGAGATCCGTTGCGTATTCAATTCCCGCATCCATGGCCCGGCGTGGGAGGGTGCCTTGCTCGACCGCCGCGGCGGTCTTCAAGGGCAGGTCAAGGATTTGTTCCGTTCCGCGGAATATTTTGAGACGGGCAACCTGCCGGCCAGCTTCGACTGGCGCGATCAGCGGGCCAGTATAGACGATGCGCCCGCTGAATTTTTCGGTCATGTTCCGTGGAACGAGAATTTTTACCTCTCCATCAGCGGCGAGAGGCACTGAGGAGGACGTGCCGCCATACACTTTGGCGCTGCCGATTGTCTCGCCTGCCTGGAAGAGGGTCTTTGAGTCGAATGAGCGAAATCCCCAAAGGAAAATCTTGCGCGCTTCCTCCGCACGCTCCCTCGCGGTGGACGCACCATAGAGTGCAAGAATGAGACGCTGCCCGTTCTGAACGGCGGAGCCAACCAAGCCATAGCCGCTGTTATCGATATTGCCGGTCTTTAACCCATCCGCGCCGAAGTCCATGGTCAGCAAAGGGTTGCGATTGGTTTGTCTAATCTTGTTCCAGGTAAACTCTTTCTCGCCGAAATACTTATAGAGGTCCGGATACGTCAAGATGACATGATTCGCGAGAGCTGCCATTTCCCTCGCGGTCACTCTTTGCTCAGGATCGTCTCTGCCCCATGCGTTGGTAAAGGTCAAATGCTCCAATCCGAGCTCCCGCGCGCGCTTTGTCATGAGCGTGGCAAAGGCTCCTTCCGATCCGGCAATGCCTTCCGCGAGCGCGATAGCTGCATCGTTGCCCGAGACGATCACAAGCCCCCGAATCAAATCCTCCACTCTAATTTGGCTATTGGGAGCGGCAAACATGCTGGACCCGCGGGCTGGGGCACCGCCAAAACGCCAAGCCGTTTCGCTGACCAGAAATTGATCGTCGAGCTTTACATGGCCCAAGGCGATTTCATGAAATACGATCTCGGCGGTCATGATCTTCGCCGTTGAAGCCGGTATAACGAGAGCGTCAGCGTTCTTTTCAAACAGCACGCTGCCCGTTGCCGAATCGATCAAAATCGCATGTGGAACCGAGGTTTGAATTGTCTGAGCAAAGGATGCAGTAAAGTTTGAGGTTTGGATCAAGAGAATCATTGCCGCCATGAGAGGCGTGAGGGCCCCGCGCAGCAAGCGGCAAGGAAATAAGCCAACGGTCAAGCCAGTGATCCTCATTTGCATACCGCCGGGAAGAATACGTTATGTCAGGGTCACTGGAAAGCGAAACCAAAATCAATGCTAACTAGAGTCTGGCGTGCAGGCCGCCTTCCGGCCGCGAAATCTCGTGCACCCACGCTCATTTCACCCCTGTGCGGCGGGTCGAATCCGGTCTCATCCTCCACGAACCAATCCGGATGCTGGACAAAATCAGCGCAAAGCTATCGGCACGGCATTGATCGTGGCTCTTCTGAGATTCAGCGGCCGGGCTGGCGGTAGAGGAATGTCGCTGCTGCGGGCATGGCTGGCTGAGGCTGAGTCCGTCGCGGTATCGGGCGCAGTTGATGCTGTTTGTGTATCCGCCGCCGCAATGGGGATCGGCACATCCTCGGCAAGGAGTTTCAGATCGCGATCTTCAACCGCGGCGACCGATGCCGGCCTATCCGAACGCAAAGTTGCGAGCAGCTTTTGATCATCGGAACCAGCAAGGCTCGCCGCTCCGACATATTCGACCTTGACAGGCGTTGTTCCTATTTGGCGGAAACCCAGCGCCTCAGCGGCTTTGCGCGAGACATCCATAATACGGTCACCCGCGAATGGGCCGCGATCGTTGACGCGCACAATCATCGAGTAATGGTTGCGCAGATTCGTGACACGCGCATAGCAGGGCAGCGGCATCGTCGGATGCGCTGCGGAAATCGAATCGCGGTCGTAAATCTCGCCATTGGCAGTGAGGCGGCCGTGAAAGGCGTCACCATACCAGGATGCGAGGCCAACCGCGGCGTAGTGTTTTTCGCTCGGGTAATAAGTTCGCCCAGCAATCGAATAAGGTTTGCCGACCAAATATGTCCCCCCGCCGTGCGGTACCGGCTCACCATCGGCAACGACACGCGGACTTGCGCGGCCATAAATGGAAGAGGGAAAATATTCCTTGGAATGTGTGGAGGCGAGGCGTTGCGGAGGCGGTTGTGCGCAACCCCCAAGGCTTAGGGCAGCGCCGCTGGTAAGCACGGCAAGCCCTACTCCCATTCGCTTGTCCGCTCTGGGGAGACACCAGGGAAAAGAGAAGAAGGAGCGCACTGAAACACACCAGTTTCGTTTCGCTCGCATGCGCGTTCCCTTGGCTTGCAGCGCGGACCGGAACGAGATCGATCCTTGCCGAGTCCTCAAGACAGGCAAACCGCCCGCTTCGTGCCTTGTGGTCTTGAAGCAGAAAGCTACGGCAAAGCCTCCCCGCAGTTCCGCTTTAGAATGCGACCAAAATGCGGCACCGGGTGTCCGTACGACACTCGAAAGACGCCATGAGAGAGTTAAATTTGATTTAAATTCATAAGGATAGACATTTTTGCAACAGTTGCTTCAAAAGTGTAAACATTCCCTGATTTCTTTCCTGCGGCTTGCAGCCGCCATTGCTGAGCATTTCTGGGGTGGCGCGCGGGCCGGGAACCTTTCGGCCTGTCAACGCGAAACTGTCCGAGCAGCAGAATATACTCAACGCTCGAAGCCACACGCATTTTCGCGTGCACATGCCCGCATCGGCCTAGTGTATCTACCATGGATTGCGTTATTCGGATCCGTCTGTATCTAATAGCAGGCAAGCCTTGCATCAGCCTGATGCGGGATGCGTCACGTTCTATGGAAACCGCCCGGCCTCTCCCGCGGTTTGGCCTGCTTATCGGGTGTGAGGGGCCCCTTTGCGCGCTTGGCGACCCCGGCAGGGTTCGAACCTGCGACCTGCCGCTTAGAAGGCGGCTGCTCTATCCAGCTGAGCTACGGAGTCAGTCAGATACGACGGTGAAATAAGAAAATCAGCTACTTATACCGTAATCTTAGTTATGAATCGAAGCGCTAGTGGGTCCACTGGCTGAGACGGGTCGATTTGAAATTGTCCGAATAGCTGAGGATGCTGCGCTTGACTGGGTTTGGCTCCTCGATCCGGTAGCTCAATCCGTTTTTTTCGGCATAAGCGACAGCTTCTTCTTGGGTGGCGAATTTCAACCGTACTTGGCTCCTCATGTCACCTGAACCGGTCCATCCCATTAGCGGATCAATCTGGCGCGGCGCGGCAGGCTCAAATTCCAGGATCCAATGCTTGGCTCGGGCTGTGCCCGATTGAGTTGCGGTCCTAGAAGGGCGGTAAATCCGTGCCATAGCCATAACCATCGTGATCGCTCTCGTTTAAAAATACCCGGGACAAGCAGGTCCGGCCCTAGCGGCCGGTGTTGTCTCTCATACGCTCTCGATAGGCAGGCTGCCTTGACGTTGGTCGGGGCAGCAGGATTCGAACCTGCGACCTGAAGTACCCAAAACTTCCGCGCTACCAGACTGCGCTATACCCCGAACGGAGGCGGCCCCTCCTCTCACAGCGCATTCGCTATCACGCGCCCGTGCCGCGAACAAGAGCGGGTCTTTGCCAGAGAAAGGGCATTTTCAAGCATTCCTGGCGGCCGTCATCTTGCGATCTGGAATGGCCTCTAGAACCATCACCTCTCGAAGAGAGGATGATGGACGCTGTCCCCAATCTTTAACCCTAGCTGCGCGGCCACCCCGGCATTGACTTCGAGAACACCATAGGCCGGAGCGCCCGAAGGAATAATTTTCTCGGATAAAGGCTCCGCATTTTCGGCAATCCCCACCACCTTGCCTGAGCGGCCGATGAAAATCATGTCCAGAGGTAAAAACGTATTTTTCATCCACATCATAACGGGCCGCTCGACACCAAAGTCAAACAGCATGCCGCGGTTTTGTGGAAGATAGCGGCGGAACATAAGGCCGCGTTCACGCTGGGCCTCGGTACGCATCACTTCGACATAAAATTCATGCGTTCCGCTGGCGGTGACGATCTCAAGCTTTTCGATGCCCGCCGGCGGGGGAGCCTCGGCCTCTTTGGCAAATCCCGCCGAACCAATGCAAAAGAGCCAAGTGATATATAAGATCAAGAAATATACAATTTGCCGGATAGATTTGGCTGGTTTCATAGCGGGCCATTCATCATTCGAGGCTTTGGCTCAGCCGGGAGACCTTGGAGGCTATCGATGACTATGCCCCATAGTCACTTAATGGACGCGGCGCAATCTTGGATCCCGTCATCAGATCCGGCGGCACAAGTGTAATTTAAGCACGAAATTAAAGACCAGTCCGCAGGAATGATCGAGATTGCCGGCGCCAATGCGCGCTGCACGGCCGATGAACACGCGTGCGCAAGATTTCTCAAACCGCATACCGCCACTTCACCGCTTAGTGTGGAGCGGGCATGGCAAGGTCAAGCGGCCGCACTTCGGCAGCCATGAGTCCCTTTGGGCCATCTCCATAGCGCACAAGCAGGCTTTCTCCGGGCCGCAGTTCCCCAATCCCGTAACGGCGCAGTGTTTCCATATGGACAAAGATATCTTGCGTGCCTTCACCTTGGGTTAAAAAGCCAAATCCACGTGTGCGGTTGAACCATTTAACGATGGCGATTTGAAATCCCCCAACTGCCATCATTTCTGCACGCGCACGGGATGGCCTCCACTCAGAAGGAGGCACAGCGCCCGGTCCATCCATCGAGACAATCTTGAGCACTTGCAGCCCCTTCGCCCGGCGAATCGCTTCGCAGACAATGCGGGCTCCCTCATAAGCTGTCTTAAACCCATCCTTACGCAGAGTGACGATGTGCAAAAGAACGTCGGAGGTACCGTTATCAGGCACCACGAAGCCATACCCCTTGGCGGCATCAAACCATTTCACCCGTCCAGAAATTTCGACAAGATCGGCGGTCTCGATCGCGGAGGCGTCCGTAGAGGTGTCGAAATCGCAGCGGAGCGAAACGGGATCCTTCTGGTCCAAGATCAACCTCCCCCGAAATCGCGCGCGTGGCCGAGAATGAGGGTCAAACGCGACAAACAAATAAGGAAATGCAAACAGCCCTTGATTCTTTACAAGAATATCATCTGGGCACGGCCGCAAAAGCGCAGTTCGCCAGGAAACTGTGGATGATATTCGAAAAAGAGCAAGTGAGGATTCTGCGCCACTATCTTGGTGCAGAAAGAGCATGCCCGGCATCTGCAGCCTGCGCAAAACGCATATGGGCGCAGGCTCTCTGATGAGGCTTGCAGCGAAGGAGGAAGGGTTCCGGTTTTCGTCGGCTGCGCGCCCCGAAAGCAATTCAACCATGAGCAATGTCTTTCATCGCTCATGGTTGAAATGTTTTCTTTTTTAGATCAGCCGGAGCGCATAAGGCACAAGTCGATCAGCTCTTTCCGCCTAGTAGCGATAAAGATCTGGCTTGAAGGGTCCGGTCTCGGGAACCCCGAGATAGGCGGCCTGCTTGCTTGTCAGTTTGGTAAGCTTCACCCCGATCTTGCCGAGATGGAGAGCTGCGACTTTCTCGTCGAGATGCTTGGGCAGGGTATAAACCTTACGGTCATACTCGCCCTGTTTGGTCCAAAGCTCGATTTGCGCCAGGGTCTGGTTGGTGAAGGAGGCCGACATCACGAAGGAAGGATGTCCCATCGCATTGCCAAGATTGACGAGCCGCCCTTCCGACAAAAGAATGATCCGCTTCTTGTCGGGAAACTCGATTTCATCGACCTGCGGCTTGACATTGTGCCATTTGAAGTTGCGCAAGCCCGCGACCTGGATTTCGGAGTCGAAGTGACCGATATTACAGACAATTGCGCGATCCTTCATGGCGCGCATGTGATCGACGGTGATGACATCGACATTGCCCGTGCAGGTCACGAAAATATCGGCGCGCGGCGCGGCGTCTTCCATGGTCGTGACTTCATAACCTTCCATCGCTGCCTGTAACGCGCAGATAGGATCGATTTCGGAGACCAGCACACGGCAGCCAGCATTGCGCAATGAAGCAGCCGAGCCCTTCCCCACGTCGCCAAAACCCGCAACCATTGCGACCTTGCCCGCCATCATCACATCTGTGCCGCGGCGGATGCCATCGACAAGTGATTCCCGGCAGCCGTAAAGATTGTCAAACTTCGACTTGGTAACGGAGTCATTGACGTTGATTGCGGGCCAAAGAAGCTTGCCATCGCGTTCCATCACATAGAGCCGGTGCACGCCGGTCGTCGTCTCTTCACTCACTCCCTTGATGGCGTGGCCGCATTTGCTGTACCAGCCGGGATTGAAGGCAAGCCGCTTCTTGATCGACGCGAAGAGGGCTTCTTCCTCCTCATTGCCGGGTTTGTCGAGAAATGCCGTGTCGCCTGCTTCGGCGCGCATGCCAAGGTGAATGAGCAAGGTGGCATCACCCCCATCATCCAGAACGAGGTTGGGCGTGCCGCCATCGCTCCACTCAAAAATTTTATGGGTGTAATCCCAATAATCGGCGAGGCTTTCCCCCTTGATCGCAAACACCGGCGTTCCCGTCGCGGCAATCGCGGCGGCGGCGTGATCCTGGGTCGAATAAATGTTGCAGGACGCCCAGCGGACATCGGCGCCGAGCGCCTTCAGTGTCTCAATCAGAACGGCGGTCTGGATCGTCATATGAAGCGAGCCCGCGATCCGCGCCCCCTTGAGCGGCTGGCTCGGGCCATATTCGGCGCGGGTGGCCATCAGGCCCGGCATTTCGGTTTCCGCGATCGCGATTTCCTTGCGGCCCCAATCGGCTAGCTCGATATTGGCAATGGCATAATCATGGGGGGAATGGGTCATGGGATCCTGACGCTCCGGAATGAGAATTTTGCGTCTATATCAGGCTCTGCCAAGGCAGGCAATAAAGATATAAGCAAATCTTTATATCTTCCAAACTAGCCTTGCTAGGCTCCCGGCTTCGTCCATTTCAAAACCGGGTTTCGTGCCGCACGGGTCTCGTCAAGACGGCAGCGCGGCGCATGGCGGGGCGCTCCGGCAAAGCGCTCGGTTTCGCCGCGCCTTGCCGCGAACGCGAGATCGCGCAATGCTGCGATGAAGAGATCGAGCGAGGCTTTCGATTCCGATTCGGTCGGCTCAATCAGCATGGCGCCGTGAACAACGAGCGGGAAATAAATCGTCATCGGGTGAAAACCCTCGTCGATCATCGCCTTGGCGAAGTCGAGCGCTGTCAAACCCGCGGCCTTCAGCCATGTCTCATCGAATAAAGCCTCGTGCATGCAGAACCTGTCGCCGAAAGGCTCGGACATAAGATCCTTAAGTCCCGCCCGGACATAATTTGCATTGAGCACGGCATCTTCCGCGGCTTGCCGCAAGCCGCCAGCGCCATGCGACAACATATAGGCGAGTGCGCGCACGAACATTCCCATTTGGCCATGGAAAGCCCCGATCCGGCCAAAAGCGCCGGGTGCCTCGCTTTGGTGCTCGACAAGGCGCAGGCCGTCTTTCTCCTGGCGCAGGAATGGCACCGGTGCGAAGGGCGCAAGACGGGAGGAAAGGACGACTGGCCCTGCTCCCGGTCCGCCGCCGCCATGCGGTGTCGAGAAGGTTTTGTGTAAGTTTATGTGCATGGCGTCGACGCCAAGATCGCCGGGCCGTGTCTTGCCCATGATCGCGTTGAGATTTGCCCCATCACAGTAGAAATAGGCTCCGGCCGCATGGACCAGATCAGCGATTTCGACGATATCTTTCTCGAAGAGACCGCATGTATTGGGATTGGTCAGCATGATCGCGGCGACATCCGCTCCGAGCCTCTCCCCGACAGCCGCAGCAGCAAGGGTGCCATCAGCGCGCGCAGGAACCGGACGCACCTCGAATCCCGCACCTGCCGCAGAGGCCGGATTGGTGCCATGCGCCGACTCTGGCACGAGAACGATTTTGCGAGTTTCCCCCTGCCCTTTTGCCGCGATTGCGGCCTTGATCGCCATCATACCGCAGGCCTCGCCATGCGCACCCGCCCTTGGCGGTATGGCGACGGAATCCATCCCGGTCAGGACCATTAGCCAGCGGGCAAGCTCGGCGATCAGCTCCAGCGCGCCTTGCACGGTAGATTGCGGCTGCAAGGGATGAATATCGGCAAAGCCTGGCAGCCGCGCCATTGCCTCGTTGAGGCGCGGATTGTGTTTCATCGTGCAGGAGCCGAGCGGATAGATCCCGAGGTCGATCGCGTAGTTCATTCGCGATAGGCGCACATAATGGCGCATCGTCTCGGGCTCGCTGAGGCCCGGAAGCCCCGCCGGTTCCCGCCGTTCGAGCGTGCCGAGCCTGTGCTCGAACGGCTCTGGCTCGTCGAGATCAACGCCAGTATTCTCTGGCCGTCCGGTTTCAAAGATAAGCCCTTCTTCGATTTCGAGGCCGCGATTGCCAGAGAAACTGGCAGGCTCCTTTGTCATCTCGGCCCCTTCCATCGGCCGCCCGTGCTGCATCAGCATGACAAGGCTCCTTGCAAGGCTTGCGCGAAAGCTTCGCGATCAGTCTTTGTGTTGACCTCTGTCGCAGCGGCGAGAATGAGATCGTCCAATCCCCTGTCCGGCAAAAGCCGGGAGACAGGCACGCCTCCGAGCACACCCAATTCTGCCATCCGTTCGACGGCTTTCGCCGCATCTCCTGCAATCTTGATCGTGAACTCGTTGAAAAATGTCTTGTTCAGCACCGCGGCGCCGGAAACCGCCGAGAGCCGGTTGGCAAGATCAACCGCATTCGCATGATTGATCCGGGCAAGACGCTGCAGGCCCGCGTCGCCAAGCAAGGTCAGATGTATCGTGAAGGCAAGGGCGGCGAGACCTGAATTCGTGCAGATATTCGAGGTTGCCTTATCACGCCTGATATGCTGCTCGCGGGTCGATAGGGTCAAAACAAAGCCGCGGCGGCCCGAGGCATCGACTGTCTCGCCGCAAAGGCGGCCTGGCATTTGACGGAGATATTTCGATCTTGTCGCGAAGAGTCCGACATAAGGCCCGCCGAAATTAAGGTGATTGCCGATCGACTGGCCTTCACCCGCAACAATGTCGGCACCCATGGCGCCTGGCGGCTGAATGAGACCAAGTGAGATAGCCTCGGTGAACACGGCAATAAGCAGCGCGCCCTTTGCATGGCATATCGAGGCAAGGCTTGATAAGTCGCGGAGATTGCCAAAGAAATCGGGGTTTTGCACCACGACACAGGAGGTGTCCTCATCGATGAGGGTATCGAGAGATTCAGCCGCGAAGACGTCGGGTGGCAGCGGCAAGGCCTCATCGCCGGACATCGCCGCATAGGTGCGCACCGTCTCCGCATAATGCGGATGGAGGCCACCCGACAAGATTGCTTTGCGGCGCTTGGTGATCCGGTGCGCCATTGCGACCGCCTCGGCCGTTGCAGTTGAGCCATCATACATCGACGCATTGGCGGCATCCATCGAGGTCAAACCCGCGACCTGGGTTTGAAACTCGAAAATAGCTTGTAACGTGCCTTGCGCAATCTCTGGCTGATAGGGCGTATAGCTCGTCAGAAACTCCGAGCGCTGGATCAAATGATCGACGCTTGCGGGAATGTGATGCTTGTAAGCGCCTGCCCCAACGAAGAACGGCACCGAGCTTGCCGGAACGTTTTTTGCGGCAAGCCCGCTGAGTAACCGCTCCACCTCCATCTCGCTTTTGCGCGGCGGCAATTCGACATCGTGATCAAGCCGCTTGCCGGGAGGAATATCGGCAAAAAGCTCGTCGATGCTTGTGACACCGATTCGCGCCAGCATATCGGCGCGGTCCTCGGAGTTGAGCGGTAAGTAGCGCATGTCTATTTCTCTTGAATGGAGCCGGGCCCATTTCTCACGCACGAACAACCCATGGAAGCGAGGCGCTTCAGGAAAGCGTTTGCACGAATTTGCGGTAGGCCTCTTCGTCCATGAGGCTGCCAAGCTCGGCGGCATCGGTTAATTTCACTTTTAGAAACCAGCCTTTGCCAGAGGGATCCTCATTGACCAATGCTGGCTTATCGGTGAGTTCTGTATTGACCTCGACGACCTCGCCTGAGACAGGCGCATTGACCTCGGCCGCCGCTTTGACGCTTTCGACGGTGGCGGCCTTGGTATCTTTTTTCAAGCTCTCTCCAATTTCCGGGAGCTCGACAAAAACGACGTCGCCCAATTGGCCTTGCGCAAAATCAGTGATGCCAATGATTCCGGTCCCCTCCTCGACCCGGACATATTCGTGGGTTTTCGTGTAGTATGTAACCGCCATTAGACTCCCCTGAAATAGTGGTGTGGCACAAAAGGCATTGGTACAATTGTAGCTGCAAGCGGCTTGCCGCGCGTCATCAAAGAAACCTCAGTGCCGGGCTCCGCAAAGGATGCCGAGACATAACCCATGGCGACCGGCCGGCCGAGGCTTGGCGCAAAGCCGCCGGAAGTGAGGCGGCCGATGATTTGGCCATCGCGCGCGATGATCTCCGCTCCTTCCCGGGCGGGTGCCTTGCCTTCAAGCAAAAAGCCAACGCGCCGATGCGCCGGACCGCGGTCAATTGCCTGCTTTACATGCTCGTAACCGCAAAATCCGCCTTCGCTGCGGCGGCGCTTTGAAATCGACCACAAAAGACCTGCTTCGACAGGGCCCGTCGTCTGGTCAATATCATGGCCATAAAGGCAGAGCCCCGCTTCAAGGCGCAGCGAATCCCGCGCGCCAAGCCCGATCGGGAGCACTTCTGCTTCGCCGAGCAATTTCTTTGCGAATAGTGGCGCTGCCGCAGCCGGAATCGAAATCTCAAAACCATCTTCGCCCGTATAGCCAGAACGGGAAACATTGAGCGGGATACTCTGCCAGGTAAAGCTTTTAGCCGTCATGAATGGCATGGCCGAGAGGCGCTCCGCCTCCTGGGATGAAAGCTGCCGGCTCAAAACCTCTGCGGCCTTGGGACCTTGCAAAGCAAGCAAGGCGCGATCCTCAAGAACGGCTAAAGTGCAGTCAGGCAATTTGGCAGCGAGATGAGCGAAATCGGCTGCCTTTCTGGACGCATTGACCACGAGGAACAGACGTTCGCGGCCATCTTGCTCTTCGAGACGCGTAACCATCAAATCGTCGAGAATATGTCCTTCGGAGTCGAGAAACTGCGTGTAGCGCATCTGGCCGGAGGCCAGGGTTGCAATGTCGCCCGGCACAAGCCGTTCCAGACGGGACGTGACATGGGGTGCGGCGAGAATCGCCTGACCCATGTGTGAAACATCGAAGAGGCCTGCCTGCGCCCGGGTGTGAAGATGTTCGCGGATGATACCTGAGGGATATTGCACCGGCATGGCATAGCCCGCAAAGCCGACCATGCGGGCGCCGAGATCACGATGCAAATCATAAAGGGGCGTATGTGCGAGATCGCCGACGGTTACATCGAAATCCGCTGATTGACGATCAGACATAAAGTCACCCGGCCCGGCAAGAAGGAACCCGTGCGTCACGGAAAGCCGCCGCACTTTGCCCCCTCTGTCCCGGAACCTGAAAGATTTCCTTCGGTCGTCAGACGGTGGCGAACGAAGTTACCTCCTTCGGTGGATTTTCCAAAAATGAAAAATCGCTTTCCAGAGTGTCATCCCCGAGCGGTCCGTGGGCCTGAGCGTTTCCGGGGCGGTTGCGCCTTCGGCGCCAGCTCACTGCGTTATGCGCGAGCCGGTCTCTTCCGCTGGGGTCTTGATCTGACACCTTAGAGGTAGCGCATGATGCCTTTTTGTCAATGCGGCTAGGACACATTCGCAGCATATGAGGTTCAGGACGAATGATGAGCCCGTTTCCCGGGCATCCGCGCTTGGAAGGCTTCCGCTGTAGAAATCTTTACCCGGTACGCGGCTGTCATTGGACTTGAAGTTTCACGTTAAATTTTTTGAGGATTCTGTGGGTGCGATGGAGGGGGGACCGCGAAGCGGCTGCCCTGTTTATGGGATTCAAGGCTTGGCTGCCTTGCCTTGGGGCTTATCCGCAGTGATGCCTGTGCCTTCATCGATACCGGCCTTGATCGTATAATTTTCGTCCGCATGCTCCTTGATGAACGGTACACGAAGCGGTTCGGAGACGATGGTGAAATCTGCGTGTGTCTCGCCGGGAGGAACTGCCACCGCAGCATGATAGAGTTTGCTTATGATAGGCTGATTATTGAGTTCGTTGACTATGGCCATCCGTACAGGCACGCTAAAGCTGCCAGGGCTCCCAGCAGGGCCAAGCAACACCCTGCCTGCGACGCCAATCTTGATGACGATTTGATTGCCATCAAGCGTGCATTCCCGCGCGCTATCGGTTAGTGAAAATTGATGCCGCAGGTTGGCGCTTGATGGCGGCGTCCCGGCATAGGCTTGGCTTGCAGCCGTCCCTTCGGGAATGACAATCTTGGGACAAAAAACATGGCGCACTTCCGTCCCGGGCGCTGCTGGAGCATCATTGTTTTTGAATCCCAGCAGCATGGCAAGAACCTGCGACCCCCCCTCCTGGCTTTGGGGCGCATCGAGACTGCCGAAATGTCCGCCGCAGCCAGTAGCAATCAAAAGCGCGGCTGTCTCCAGAACCACCGCCGGCACGCAGCTCTGAAATGTCCGCCGCATCAACCTCTGACCCCAATCACGGCAAGGCATCGAACCCTTCCTTGAAGCCTGTGATCACAAGCGGAATGCCGATCCCCTCCTCGGGAGTCTGAAAAATGATGAACGTGGCCTTCTGGCCGTTTTTCATTTGTTCGATCAGCTTTCCTTCCATGACGACTTCGGCCACGCACCCGGTCGGAAGACAGCGCACAAAACCGGCCCGCCCGACATCGGTGTCGTCGATCTTTAGCCCCAATCCGGAAGGGAGCAGCACTCCGAGCGGGGCAATGACCCGCAAGAGATGATTTTTGCCATCCGCCGTCTTTAGAACAATAACAACGAGGTTGATGTTGGGTTTATCTTCCGCGGCGACGCTCTGTAAGAGCGCGCATTGTTCCTTCGCGGCACCTGGCGGGGTCTCACAACGCAACTCCCAATCGCCATGCTTGGATTTCACCACGCCTTGGCAAAAAGCGCCTTGCGTGCTCACGAGGAGCCAAAAGCTGGCAAGTGCGAGCCCAACGTGTCGCCATATGCGTCCTGCTTTGGCTATTTCCGTTATTTGCGCCACCGGAAAGTCCTATTGATGTGATGAAATTACTATCTATCTGCGTGGGGATTTACCATTTATCTGCAGGGGGATAGTGTCATCGCTCACCCTGCTTCAGGTCAGGCTCCATGTTTCGGACACGAGTTGCTGGCTGAGGCCGCTCTCTGGCTCGCCGAAGCAGATAATGACGATGTGCTTTAGCGGAATTGCCCAACCGTGGGAAGATGCCGCTTGGCCAGATGAGCAATGGCCTGCCCAGCAGCGGCAGCGCGGGAGAAAAACACCGCGCTAACAGGCGGAGAAGATGCTGGCGCCATCAAAATCCGCCCCGCACCTTGGCCGTGGCTGCTTGCCTAGCGAGCCGTGTTCTGATAATCAAAAGTATATTGATTATAATTTATTTATATAATGAAGAATATTTTCCGTAAATAAAAAAATTAAAATATATTTAATAATCTGCTTATTTCAAAATAACAACAAAGTATTTTGAGCAAAGAATCGAGCCTGTAAGCGACGTAAGATGCGTGGGGCAATTTGATGCATTGTGGATATTTAGAAAGTGTACTTTACCATTTCCAAATCTCGGCGGCTCTCAGGCCCAATCACATTGCTATTCGGAGCACCAAGGAAAGCTTGAGCTATGCAGAGCTTGACGCTCGGGCAGAAGCGATTCGGAAAACGATGGCCGGCGCTGGGGTCAGGCAAGGCTCGCTTGTCGGCATCCTTCTGGAACGCTCAGCCTCAACGATCGCAGCCTTTCTTGCGGTTCTAAAAGCTGGAGGGGCTTTCGTGCCCCTCGACCCGCGCAGTCCGCCGCAGGCCATACTTAATATCATTTGGCATCATAAGCTGGCATGCGTTGTGTCGGATAGCGCAACCCTTCTTTCTATGCCCCAGCTTGGCGCCTTGCCGGTGCCGGTGATCGATGTTGATACCGCGCTATCCGCAGGGCCTAGCGAGAACCACAGCATTGCCGCGAAAGTCTCCGGCCCGGACCCTGCTTGCGTCATGTTTACATCCGGATCGAGCGGGGAGCCAAAGGGGGTCGTTATCCCTCACCGGGCCATAGTCCGGCTCGTCAAAAAGACAAACTATCTGCCGTTTTCCAATGACCAAGTCTTTTTGCAATCGTCACCCTTGGGCTTTGATGCCTCGATTTTCGAAATTTGGGGTGCATTACTCAACGGCGCCGAACTGGTGGTTCCCCATGCCGCTTTACTGAGCTTCGGCGACATTGCCAGCGCAATCGAAGACCAGGGCGTCACCACGCTGTTCCTCACGAGCGGTCTCTTCAATCTTATGATCGATCAGCGCCCGGAGCCGCTGAGAAAGCTTCACTATTTGATCGCGGGCGGCGATGTCATGTCCCCAGCCCATGTTGCCAAGGCAGTGCGGCTTCTTGGCCCCGGCCGTTTCATCGTGGCTTATGGGCCGACCGAAAATACGACCTTCACCACGACCTACCCGGTACCCCCGGATGTACCGGCCGATAAGCCAGTGCCAATCGGCTGGCCAATCACAGGCACGGCTTTACATATCCTAGATGATAACATGCGCCCCATTCCGGACGGCTCACCGGGCGAACTCTATGTCGGCGGGAGCGGGCTCGCGCTTGGCTATCTTAATGCGCCTGAACTTACCCGGCAAAAATTCGTCAACGATCCCTTTGCGCAAGGAGCGGAGCAATGCCTTTACCGGACCGGCGACATTGTGTGGCGCGATGAGGCGGGCCTGCTTCATTTTCTTGGGCGGATGGATAATCAGTTCAAAATCAACGGCTATAGAATCGAGCCCGAGCACGTCGAAACAGTGCTCCGGCGGCACCTTCCGCTTACCGACATCGCCGTTGTGGCCTGCCCCTTGGCGGACGGGGCCAAGCACCTCGTCGCTTTCGTCATTCCGGATCCGCTTGCGCCTCTTACCGATGCAGCTTTCCGGGAGGCCGCCACAAGCTTTTTGCCCCCGCATATGATTCCGGCTCGCTTGGAGATCCTTGATGAGTTTCCCTTGACCCCAAGTGGCAAGGTCGATCGCTCTGCGCTCAGCCGCTTGGCCGCGAAAGCACGAACGCAAAAAACTTCGAGCCTGCCTTACACCACAGCGCTCGAAGCGGCGCTGGCGGATCTCTGGTGCCGGCAGCTTCGCCTGGAAAGCGTTCATGCCGATCAAAATTTTTTCGACCTGGGTGGCACCTCCCTGCAGCTGCTTGGCGTGCATGCCGAGCTCGAACGGCTTTTTCCAGGGCAGCTTTCCATTCGGGACTTGTTCGATTTGCCGACGATTCGCCTGCTGCATGCCCGGCTTTCGGGAGTGCATGCTCAAGACTCTACCGCTGGCGCCGCAGCGCAAGCTGCCAAGCAGGTGCGTGCCCGCCAAAGCCGCGTCCCCTTGCCAGTTGCTAGCCGCGTTTCCTCCGCCAGAGGTGGCTGATGCCGGCCCGAGAAGCGCTTCCCGCCATCGCTGTCATCGGCATGGCTGGCCGCTTTCCCGGCGCGCCGAGCCTCGAGGCTTTCTGGGACAATCTGCGGCAGGGTGTAGAGTCCATTACGCATTTTTCTCCTGGCGAACTCGAAGATGCTTTTGGCCGGACCGTGCAGGGCCAGGCTGATTATGTGTGCGCGAGATCCATTCTTGACGGGGTGGAGTTTTTCGATGCCGGCTTTTTCAATTTTCTGCCCAGGGAGGCGGAACTCACAGACCCGCAGCAAAGAGTTTTTTTAGAAATTGCCTGGGAGGCGCTGGAGAGTGCGGGCTATGATCCCGCCGCTTTTCCTGGCGAGATTGCCGTCTATGCGGGGAGCAGCATTAATACTTATCTTCTTTACAATATCTTGAGCGACCGGCAGCGGGTCGAAACTTTTACGGGCAATTATCAGGTCGCGGAGTATCCGGCGCTGGTCGGAAACGGTTCCGATTTCATCGCGACAAGGACAGCATACAAGCTTGATCTGCGCGGTCCTGCCTTAACCGTGCAATCAGCCTGTTCCACATCGCTCCTTGCCGTTTCGGAAGCCTGCCAATGTCTTCTTGACTACCGCGCCGATATGGCGCTTGCCGGAGGCGTATCAATTACGTTTCCGCAAAAGCGTGGTTATCTTTATCAAGAGGGCGGGATTGTCTCTCCCGATGGCCATTGCCGCAGCTTCGATGCCGAAGCGGCCGGGACAGTGTTCGGCAGTGGCGCAGGGATTGTGCTACTGAAGCGCCTTGATGCCGCCTTGGCTGATGGCGATCCGATCCGCGCAGTCATTCGCAGCACCGCTGTCAATAATGACGGCGCAAGGAAAGTCGGCTACACAGCCCCGAGCAGCGAAGGCCAGGCAAGAGCTGCCGCCCTCGCCCATGCCCTGGCGGGAGTGACCGGGGACGACATTTCCTATGTCGAGTGTCATGGCACGGCGACGCCGCTTGGTGATCCGATCGAAATCAGCGGTCTCACCAAGGCCTTCCGCGCGACAACCGAACGCAAAGGGTTTTGCGCGATCGGTACCGTCAAAACAAACATCGGACACCTTGACATCGCTTCTGGTGTGACGGCGCTCATCAAAACCATTCTTGCGCTCGAACATGAGAGCCTGCCGGCTACGCTTCACTTCAAGATGCCGAACCCCAAACTCGGCATCGAGGACAGCCCTTTCTTCGTAAATGCCAAGCTCAGAGCCTGGCCGCGCGGTAACAAACCGCGAATCGCTGGAGTTAATGCTGCAGGCGTCGGCGGCACCAATGTCCATCTGATCGTCGAGGAAGCGCCCTTGGTGCCGGCTGCCGCGGCAACGGGTCCCGATGCCAATGCCGCCCAGCTCATCGTCCTGTCGGCCCGCGATAGCAATGCCCTGGCGCAAGCCCGCAGCCGCCTTTCGGCACATCTCGAAAGGCATCCTGAACAGACCCTCGGCGACATTGCTTTCACCCTTCAGACGGGCAGGCGCGCTTTTGGCCAGCGGGTTACCTTCGTCGCCAAGGACAGGCGCGACTTGATCGAGAAGCTAGGCGGGGCTGGCGAGGGCGCAACGGCTGCTCCATCGCCACCGAAACTTGCTTTTCTTTTCCCGGGCCAGGGCGCGCAATACGCTGGGATGGGCCAGGACCTCTATCAGCGTTACCCGATCGTCACGCAGACGATTGACCAATGCGCAGCCATTCTTGAGCCTTTCCTTGGCCTCGATCTCCGCAAGGTGCTTTTTGGTGATCCAGCAGAAGCTGGGCTGCGTCTTCAGGCGACTGCGCTTGCGCAACCTGCTTTGTTTTGCGTCAGCTTCTCGGTTGCGGCGCTCTGGCGCAGCCTCGGGATTGCTCCAGCGGCGATGCTGGGCCACAGTGTAGGCGAATTCGTCGCGGCCGTTCTTGCTGGCGTCATGCGGCTCGAAGATGCCCTCGAGATTATTGCCTTGCGCGGCGCCCTGATGCAGTCTTTGCCGGAAGGCGCGATGCTCGCCGTCACGCTCACGGAAGCTGAATTAAAAGCCTGCCTGCCCGCCGGCCTCTCGATCGCGGCGGTCAATGCGGAGACCGTTTGTGCCGTTGCGGGTCCGCATGCAGAGATTAGCAGCTTTGAGGAGGAGTTGACTGCTCGCGGGATAGGCACGCGGCGGCTGCGGACTTCACACGCCTTTCATTCAGCCATGGTCGATCCAGTGATCGAGCCGCTTGCTGCGATCCTTTCACGGATTTCCCTGACCCCCCCGCAAATTCCTTACGTCTCCAGCATGTCGGGACGCTGGATCACCGCTGCGGAGGCAACAGACCCGCTCTATTGGGCGCGGCATTGCCGAGAGACCGTGCGCTATGCCGCAGCGCTGGCAAGCCTCTTTGAAACCGATTCTCCAATATTGCTGGAAGCAGGGCCAGGACGAACGCTATCGAGCCTCGCCCGCCAAAGCCAGGTGTCGCGTGGCTCACCTTTGATCGCGGCATCGCTGCCAGACCCAGCTGAAAAATGCGAAGGAGATGTGGTCTTCCTCAATACGCTCGGACATTTGTGGGCCGCTGGAGTACCAGTCAGCTGGGCATCGCTGCCAGACCCAGCTGAAAAATGCGAAGGAGATGTGGTCTTCCTCAATACGCTCGGACATTTGTGGGCCGCTGGAGTACCAGTCAGCTGGCATGCGCTGCATGATGGCGCGCAGCGGCGGCGCGTGAGCCTTCCGACCTATCCCTTCCAACGCAAGCGCTATTTCATTGATCCTCCCGGTGCCAGCTCTCAAGCGGCCATTTCTCTTGAAGGAAATAACACCAGCGCCATGGTGAACGAAACATTGCAGCCATCCGCTTCTTCGCAGACCGGTTCACAGCCTGAGACATCCAAACGGCTAGTGGCGGTTCGTGCCGAACTCGCCGCCCTTCTCGAAAATCTTTCGGGGATCAACGTAGCCGATGCGCCCGCCGGCACTAGTTTCCTTGAACTCGGCTTCGACTCTTTGTTCCTCACCCAGGCGAGCCAAGCGGTCAAGAACCGGTTTAATGTGGCCGTGAGCTTTCGCCAAATGATGGGCGAGCTTGCAACGCTCGATGCCCTGGCCGAGCATTTAAATCTTACGGCAGAAAACTTCGAGGCTGAGGCAGTGCCCGTTGCGCACAGCGAGGCTGTAGGCAGCGCCATCTTACCGGCCCCAACGGCGAGCCCCATCGCCATTCCTCAACCGAATGCCGGGCCAGTGCAAGGCATTGAGCAAGTGATGGCAGCTCAGCTCGCCAGTATGGCAGATCTCATCAATCGTCAGCTCGAAACTTTGCGCCAGCTTGGCGTTGTCCCAGCCTCGACAATGGCCGCTGCCACGCCGCCAGCACCTGTGCAATCCCAAACAGCAGGCTCTGTTCCGCCATGGAAGCAGCCAAAGCCCCCTCCCTCAAAAAAACCGGCGGAAGCTTTCGGCCCGTTCAAACCTTTCTCGCAATCCAGCGGCGCCGGTCTTAGCGAAGGACAACGCCGGTTCCTTGCCAATTTGATCGAGCGCTACACAAGCCGCACGCGGGGATCCAAGGAGTTCACTCAGGCATCGCGGGCCGTTCTTGCCGATCCGCGTGTTGCCGCCGGGTTTCACCCTGAATGGAAGGAAATCGTCTATCCAATCGTCACGGTCCGTTCCCAAGGCTCGAAGCTGTGGGATATCGACGGCAACATTTATATCGATCTGTTGAACGGCTTTGGCCCTACAGCCTTTGGTCATGCGCCGGATTTCGTGCGGGATGCGCTGATCGCACAAATTGACAAGGGCTTTGAGCTGGGCCCCCAAACGCCCCTCGCCGGGGAGGTTGCAAAGCTCTTTTGCGAACTCACGGGCAACGAGCGGATGACCTTCTGCAACACTGGCTCTGAAGCTGTCATGGCGGCCATGCGCATCGCGCGAACGGTGACCGGACGCAACCGGATCGTCTATTTCGCCGGTGATTATCACGGCCAATTCGATGAAGTTTTGGCGCGCGGGGCCGTTCGGGACGGGATCACGCGCGTATTTCCAATCGCTCCAGGCATTCCTCCTGAGTCGATCGCCAACATCACCGTCCTCGAGTATGGAACCGCGGAGAGCCTTGCCTGGCTCGAACAGCACATACATGAACTTGCGGGGGTTCTGGTCGAGCCGGTGCAGAGCCGGCGGCCAGACTTCCGGCCCCGTCAGTTCCTGCAGGCGCTACGTGAGCTGACAGCCAAGGCCGGGACAGCTTTCATCCTTGACGAAATCGTCACAGGCTTCCGCACGCATCCTGGCGGCGTCCAGGCCTTGTTCGGCATTCGTGCCGATCTTGTCACCTACGGTAAAGTGGTGGGCGGGGGCATGCCGATCGGCATACTGGCCGGCAAGGCGGCGTTCATGGATGCACTCGACGGCGGCTTCTGGCAATATGGCGATGATTCCTATCCAGCTGCGGGTGTCACCTTCTTTGCTGGCACTTTTGTGCGCCATCCCCTCACTCTGGCCGCAACGGCGGCGGTTTTGAAGCACATCAAGGAAGCTGGCCCGGGACTGCAAGAGAGACTATCAGAGCGCACCAGCCAGCTCGTGGACGAGATCAATATGGTCTTCGAGCGCCATGGCGTTCCGGCAGAAATTCATAATTTCGGATCGCTGTTCTACCTCAAATTCCCTCCCGAATATTATTATGCTTCGCTTTTCTGGTATTTGCTGCGCGAGCAAGGCATCCACATCCAGGAAGGCTTTCCCTGTTTTCTGACGACTGCGCATGACGATGCCGATCTTGCGAAAATCGTCGAGGCTTTTGACTGGGCTTCCGCCCAAATGATGGAGGCTGGTTTCTTTGGCGAGGCGCCTGGGAAAGCCGCAGAACGCCGGGGCCATCTGACTGAAAGCCAAATGGAAATCTGGCTGAGCGCGCAGCTTGGCGGTGCTGCATCTTGCGCGTTCAACGAATCTGTTACGCTCGATTTGCGCGGGAAGCTCGACAGGGGAGCGTTGCGGAGGGCAGCGCGCGACCTCGTGCAACGGCATGAGGCTCTGCGCCTCCAATTCGATCCGGCAGGAGAAGGTTTTACCGTCTCGCCGCTCTCGCCGCTCGCCTTCGATGTGGTGGATGCCGGTCCGGAGTCTCTTAAAACCCGGCTTGCCAATGTTATCGAAAGGGAGGCATCGGCTCCGTTCGATCTTGTGAACGGGCCATTGATCCGCTTCACCTTGTTGCCGGATACCGGTAATGACCACCACTTCTTGGTCATAACTGCTCATCACATCGTCTGTGATGGCTGGTCCATGAATATCTTGTTGGAAGAGCTGGGAACTCTCTATTCGGCCCGCATCAATGGAACGAGCGCCAATCTCCCGCAGCCGCATGGCTTTGCGGACTACGCGGCACGGCATGGACAGGCTCAGCCGGAGGCGGAGGCCTATTGGCTCCAGCAATTCATTCAACGGCCGGAACCATTGGCTCTGCCGCTTGATCATTCCCGCCCGCCTGTCAAAAGCTTCCGGGGTGATACGCTCCGCGGCTCGATCGAAGGTCCATTATACGAACGCATAAGGCAGGCAGCCGCGCGCAAGGGCTGCACTTTATTTGCTGTCCTGCTGACTGGCTACCAGCTCCTGCTTGCCCGGTTAAGCGGTCAAAACGACATCGTAGTGGGTATTCCAATAGCTGGGCAAAGCTTGCACGATGAAGGTCCGCTCGTTGGTCATTGCGTCAACTTCCTGCCGCTGCGAAGCCAGTTCACGGAGGGCGTGACCTTTGCGGAGGCTGCTCTCAAGACCAAACAGCTGCTTCTAGATGCGGCCGACCATCAAAGCTACACATTCGGATCCCTCGTCCGGGCGCTCGACATACCGCGGGAGGTCAACCGGCTTCCTTTGATCGAGGCGCAATTCAACTTGGAGCGGATCAAGCAAAATCTCTGCTTCGGGGACCTAACTGTCTCAACCAGCGCCAATCCCAAGCGCTTCGTCAATTTCGATCTCTTTTTCAATGTGGTCGCGGAAGATAGCCATCTTATCATTGATTGCGACTACAGCACTGATCTCTTTGACGCCGAAACCATCCGGCGTTGGATCGGACACTACCGGACACTGCTCGGCGCCATTGCCAGTGATATGGATCGGGAGGCCTTGCGATTGCCGATTCTGACACCGGTGGAGGAACGTTCCCTGCATGCCGCTTTCGCGGGACCGGTAAATCCCATTCCTGAACTCGCTGTTCACGAGATGGTCAGCTTGCAAGCGGCGGCTACGCCAGACGCCATTGCGGTGCGCTTTGAAGATACTGCCCTCACCTATCGGGATCTGATGGCCCATGCCGACAAATTGGCTCACCGGCTCATCAGAGCTGGGGTCGTTCATGAAACTCCGGTCGCCATTTATCTGGAACGGTCGATTGATTATGTCATTGCCATGTTTGCCATACTCAAGGCGGGCGGCGCCTATGTTCCACTTGATCCGATTTATCCGCCCGCGCGCGTGAGAGCGATCATAGAAGAGGCCGATGTCAAGATCGCTGTGACATCAGAAAAATTGCAGGGCGATGTCAAAGCGGCGGTTCTGTTGTGTGTTAACCTTCAAGAGGCTATCCGGTCTAAAGCCGAAGAGCCGCAGGCCGCTTTTCCTCATGTAAGTCCACGCGATCTTGCCTATCGTATCTTCACTTCCGGCTCGACGGGACGTCCCAAAGGCATTGATATCGAACATCGTTCAGTCGTGAATCTCCTAAGCGCGATGCGGCAGGCGCCTGGTATTGGCGCTTCCGATATTTTTGTCGCCGTGACGACTCCATGTTTCGATATCGCTGCTCTTGAAATTTTCTTGCCATTAATTGCCGGCGCGCAGCTGGTGATCGCAAGCCGTGACGACGTTATGGATCCTTTGCGGCTCATCGGTCTGCTTCGCCGTTCCTCGACAACAATGATGCAGGCAACACCCGCACTGTGGCGCGCATTGCTTGAATCAGGGTTTGATCCGAAAGGGTTCAAAATCCTCTGTGGAGGCGAAGCGCTCGATGAAACGCTTGCCCGGGATCTTGCTGCGGGCGAATTGTGGAACATGTATGGTCCCACGGAAACGACAGTCTGGTCACTTGCCCAAAGGCAAGGTGCAGGCTCCATTGATTTTGGCCGCCCGATTGCTAACACTCGAATGTATATTCTCGACGAGACTGGTGCGACCGCACCCATCGGAGTTCCAGGAGAGCTATGTATTTCTGGTGTGGGGCTTGCCCGCGGCTATTACAAAAATCAGGCACTCACTGCTCAAAGTTTTTCGCATCACTCCTTTGGGGAAAGGACGGAGCAGCTTTATCACACTGGTGATCGTGCCCGTTATCTTCCCAATAACCGGTTTGAATTGCTTGGGCGAAGTGATAGTCAAATCAAATTACGCGGGTTCCGGGTTGAACTCGGTGATGTTGAAGAGGCGCTGAGGCGTGCCTCCGGCTGCTCCGAAGTGGCTGTGGTTCTGCATTACGAGGATCTCGCCGCTTATATCGCAGCTCCCGAGGGGGCTATCGGGTCAATCAGTGAGCTGCGAGCCAGAATGCATCATGAGCTGCCCGGCTACATGGTCCCGGCACAGATTATGTGTCTTGAGAGGCTTCCTCGCACAGAAAATGGCAAGATCGACCGCAAGGCGCTCTTGCGGCTTCAATCTCCACAAATTGATCAGGCCGTTGTGGCGCCGCGAACTGCAACCGAAGCCAAGATCGCAGCCATTTGGGCGAGCGTGCTGAAGATCCGTGAGATCGGCGTCCATGACAACCTTTTTGCCCTTGGAGCTGATTCCATCGACCTGTTCCGCATCGTGGCGCGGATGCGGGAGGAGGGCTTCAATCTTGACGCCTCTGATCTGATGCGGCATCCGGCGATCGCTGAACTGGCGCTCGTTATGGAGCGGCCGCTGGAGGAACACCGGCTCGCGAGAGACACGAACGTGCCATCTTTGCAAAGTTTCAGGCGCCGCGCCCACCGGAGCCCAGGATAATGGTACCTTATGAAATAAATGAGAGGGCTGATCCGGTTGTGCAATCGAATGGGGAGCTGACATTTCCCTGCTCGGCTTCGCAGCAGCGCTGCTGGTTTATCCAGGCGCTCAATCCGGCCAGTACAATCCTCAACATTGCGCTGATTTGGGAAATCAAAGGTTCGTTTAGCGCGCCCGCGATCGAGCAAGCCTTTCAGACAATCATCGACAGGCACGAGATCTTACGCACGAGATTCGCCGAAAAAGACGGCGAGCCGATACAAATAGTCGCCAGCCGCTACACCTTCAGGCTGTCGGCCGTGGACCTTACGATTATTTCCGAAGCCGAGCGGCACGATCAAGCTATGGAGCTTGGCAGCCTTGAAGCACGCAAGCCCTTTGATCTTACACAATTACCGCTGCTCCGCGTGAGTTTGCTGCGCTTGTCAGAAGACTATGCAATCTTGCTGGTCACAGTGCACCAGATTGTATTCGATGGCTGGTCGATCCGCAATCTCGCTCACGAATTTGGTACGATTGCGGCGGCAATCGAGGCAAACCAGCCTCACAGCCTGCCGGAACTGCCTCTGCAATATGGCGATTATTGCCTCTGGCAGAGAGCATATCTTGCAAGCAGCGGTTTCGAAGCGGAGACGGTCTATTGGAAAAAGCAGCTCGCGGATGCGCCATACTTTGAAATTTCCACGGATTATGAGCGGTCCTTTACACTGAGTCAGGGAGGGGAGATCCTCGCGGTGATGTTGCCCGTGGCTCTCGGGGATCAAATAGAAGAGGCCGCCCGCAAACACAATGTGACATTATTCAGTTTTGGCTGCGCTATCACAGCGGCGATGCTGCACCGTTATAGTGGCCGCAGCGATGTTATTTTCGGGACCCAGATTGCCGGGCGCGACGATCCAGATCTCGAAAACATGATCGGCGTCTTTCTCAATAATCTGGTGCTGAGGTTCGATGCGTCGGGAGACCCAACCTTCGAGGAATTTCTAGCTAAGGTGAACGGGACGGTCCAGGAGGCACTGGTCCATCAGCGCATGCCGTTCCACAGACTGGTCGAAATTCTCAATCCCTCGCGTGATCCCATGCGCACACCGCTGATTTGTATAGATTTCAATGTATTGCGCGATGTCATGGATCACAGGAGTTATGGCGGTTTCGAACTTAGGGGTCAGCCGTCACTGTCGGCTGGCTCGCTCTATGATCTAAATTTCTTCCTGGTTCATTGGCCAGACGGCTGGCGGCTTGCGGTTGAGTATAATACCAACCTTTACAAAAGGCAGACAGTCGAAGGTCTTCTCGAATTCCTGATGACTGCCTTCCAGTCTGCCGTTTCCAATCCGAAGGCAAAATTATCAAGCTTGATACCGCCAGCCCGGGAAAGTATTGCGCTGGTTAGAACCACATGCGGAGACTCCTCCCCGGCCATAAGCGCATCGCCCGCGAGAGCGGCAAGTGATATCGAAACGGCAATGATCGAAGTTTGGCGGGAAGTCCTCCAAGTGCCTGACATCGGTCCCGCGTCGAATTTCTTCGAACTCGGCGGGCATTCTCTTCTAGCCATGCGGCTCATGACAAGGGTCGCTAGCGTCTTTGGCATTAAAGTAAATGTCATGAGCCTCTTTCAGGCGCCGACAGTCCGCGAATTCGCAGCCCGCGTGGGCAAACATGGATCCCTGCTCGAACCCTGGAATATCGTTCAAATTCAGCCGCTGGGTGACAAGACGCCGGTCATCGCGATCAACAACACGATGATCTACTATAATCTTGCTCAAGCGATTGGAACGGACCGGCCGTTTTTCGGCGTTCAGCTCTTCGACCCAGACAATCCTAAACCATTGCCAAAACGGAGTCTTGAAGAAATCGCAAGCGATTATGTCCGCCTTATCCGCGAGGTGCGTCCACATGGCCCCTACATTCTATTTGGCCTCTGTGTTGCCGGCGTGATCGCTTACGAAGCAGCGCGCCAATTACGGCAAGCCGGCGAGCCTGTCCCGCTGATCGTAATCGCGGACGCCTGGCTGCCAGGTTATTTGAAGCGCCTTCCCTTTGGCCGCCGCACCCTCTTCCGTTTGAATTACGGGCTTCATGTCCTCAAGCATCGTTTGGCGCTCATTCGAAGCGGCAAACTGCGAATTGCGGAGGCGCTTGCATCCTATCGTCTCATGCATCTAAGCAAGGTATTAAACCTGCTTTCCTCATTAGGGTTTATTGAAGATCCTTCGGAACTGGGCAAGGAAGATTGGGGAAACCGCTGGTTTTTACCAGCCCTTGAAGAGGCGCGAGACAACTATCAGGCATCTGTTTCGACGAGCAATATAGTGCTTCTTCAGAGCGAGGAGATGGTCACGGCCTTCGCCGATCCCAAAATGGGCTGGGCCAAACTCGCCGAGGGCGAGCTTTCTCTTTACCGGATTCCTGGCTGGCACACGGATATGTTTCAGGATAAAGGCACGGCCCTGATTGCCGAATGTCTCCGGCCTTTTCTCGACACCGTGGATGCGGAATGCGAGCGCAGGGCTGACACATAAACCTCGCCGGTTTGTTCAGGCTGCCACCTGTTTCTGAACTCGATGGGACCCGCCCGAATGTCACGCGACAAGCTTCGCTCAGGATGCAGGGATGCGCTACATTGGCCCGCTAATGTTCGTTTCTCAGGAAAGCTTCGAGAACATTTGTGATGAATCTTGAGGAATGGCGCGATCATTCCGGCTGGATGATCGGCATGCTCGCCATCCTGATGGCCTTCGCCGCAATCATCCGGCAATATCGCTCAAAGCGGCCAGCGCGCTTTGTGCATCTTGCTGGCATCGCGCTTGGACTTGCGGCTGGCGGCCCGCTTTTCATCCCGGCCTTGCCCCGTCTTATCACCGCGGTGCGTCTCATGATAGACGCTCGTGCACCCACGGACGTGTCCGGCCCGTTTCCTGTTGCAACAGCGGATGTCACGCTTCCAGCATCGTCGGCTTTCGACCCGGCGATCTTTGTCCGAATTTGGTATCCGGCAGCAGATAAGACTTCCCCGGCAGAGCCAAAATCCACCATTCCACGGTTATGCTCAGAGGTCCTCGCTGAGCAACATCTTGCCAGCGCCCGGCAACGGTTTCCTCTTATCCTTTACGCCCCAGCCAATGGCGGCCTGCGAGATGACAATGCATCCACCACGGCGGAACTCGCAAGTCACGGTTATGTTGTCATGGCGATTGACGATATTGAGCGTGCCTCTAATCCTCAGAGTTCTGCTGGGGAAATTCCATCGCCCTTGATTTTTGACTATTCGTCGAAAGACGCCTTTGAAAGGTTCCTCCAATCCGGAAACCGCAAGGTGCGCCGCGAGGCAGAACAAGCCCTCGCTGCGCTTGACCGGCTCACCACCTGCGCCAATGCTAATTGGCGAGCCAGAGTCCGGCTCGACCAGGCAGGGTTCCTCGGCTTTTCTTTTGGTGGTGCTGTTGCGGCAGAAGCAGCTTCCTTCGATCAGCGCATAGTTGCAGTGGCAAATCTCGATGGCGCTTTATTCGACCACGGAGCCGCTGGCGCACTCAAAAAGCCTTACGTTATCTTACTAACCAAAGATGATGTTTTCCCAAAGCTTCGGGAACTCCACTCTCCAGAGCCGGCGAAGCATTATTTCGCAATGATGAATGAAAAGGAATTGAAAAAAGAAGTGCGGCTCGCCAATCAGCCGGACGGCTTTGGCTTCCGCATTCGCAATTCCTATCATGAAAATCTTTCCGACCAGATTTTTACCCGCCGCTTTCTGAGGACGTGGCTTTTTACGAACCCTTATCGCGTCAAAGCCATACGCGATAGTTATTTACTTGCGTTTTTTGATACTTATTTGCGTGGTACACCCTCCTCTCTTCTCAGGCAGTCCCCCTCACCCTTTCGCGAAGTCGAAATCTTGAAAGGAAACCAATCTTGGCTCGTCCAGGCGGTTGATGAGCTGTTTACCGCCTCCACACCAAACTAAATTGAGTCCGCGGGCCTTCCTGGTTAGGCCACGAGAAAGCCGCCGCAAGCATGATAGCTCACGGCGGCCGTTGGCGGTTCCTGAAGATTTAGCGCTTCATCTGCGCGCTCGAAGCGCGGTCACCGGTGCAAGGCCTGTTGTTCAATCAACACAGATTTCTCATACTCTCCGATGAGTTTATCAAACCTCCGCTTCCCCCTAATGTGCGATTGCACCGGGCGTATCCTCTTCGGCCGGCAGGGGAGCGAGGGGCTTTGTCTCTTCCTCCCAGACAATGGGCACCGGCTGCCGAACCAGAGCGTGGCTGAGCACCTCTTCCATACGGGAGACCGGCACGATTTCGAGCGCATTCTTCACCTGATCGGGTATCTCGGCAAGATCCTTGGCGTTTTCCTCGGGAATCAGAATTTTTTTGAGACCCCCGCGAAGAGCGGCAAGCAGCTTTTCCTTGAGTCCCCCGATCGGCAAAATTCTGCCTCGCAGCGTGATCTCACCCGTCATTGCGATATCGCGCCGCACGGGGATACCGGTCATGATCGAAACGATGGCGGTCGCCATGGCAACGCCAGCCGAAGGGCCATCCTTGGGTGTTGCACCCTCGGGAACATGCACATGGATATCACGCCGGTCAAAGACCGGGGGCTCAATGCCGAAATCAACCGCACGCGATCTCACATAGGCAGCCGCAGCTGAAATTGATTCCTTCATGACATCGCGCAGATTTCCGGTCACGGTCATGCGGCCCTTCCCCGGCATCATTACGCCTTCGATCGTCAGCAATTCGCCGCCGACCTCCGTCCAGGCAAGCCCGGTCACGACGCCCACCTGGTCCTCGGTTTCAGCCTCGCCATAGCGGAACTTTGGCACGCCGAGAAAATCGGCCAGATTGTCGTTTGTTACGGTGACCTGCTTCGTCTTGCCGGTCAAAATCTGCTTGACGGCCTTGCGTTCAAGTTTTGCGAGTTCGCGTTCAAGATTTCTTACCCCAGCCTCCCGGGTGTAGCGCCGAATCAAGGTGAGCAGGCCGCCCTCGTCGATCGACCATTCCCCGGGCGAAAGACCATGTTTTTTAAGCCCAGCCGGGATCAAATGACGGCGGGCGATCTCGACCTTTTCGCTCTCGGTATAGCCAGCGATCCGTATGATTTCCATACGGTCCATCAGGGGTGCCGGGATGTTTAGCGTGTTGGCTGTTGTGACGAACATGACATTCGACAGGTCATAGTCGACCTCGAGATAGTGATCGTTGAAGCAATGGTTCTGCTCCGGATCGAGAACCTCGAGCAGCGCAGACGACGGATCGCCGCGGAAATCCATTCCCATTTTGTCGATTTCGTCGAGCAGGAAGAGCGGGTTCGAAGTTTTAGCCTTGCGCATCGACTGGATTATTTTGCCCGGCATGGAACCGATATAGGTCCGCCTATGGCCGCGTATCTCTGCTTCGTCGCGGACGCCGCCGAGCGACATCCGGACGAATTCGCGGCCCGTAGCCTTGGCGATCGACTTGCCGAGCGAAGTCTTGCCAACACCCGGAGGGCCGACGAGGCAAAGAATCGGGCCCGCCAGCTTGTTCGCACGGCTCTGGACCGCAAGATACTCGATGATACGCTCCTTGACCTTCTCAAGACCGAAGTGTTCGCTGTCAAGAATGGCCTCGGCGACCTTTAAATCCTTCTTGATTTTTGAGCGCTTGTTCCAGGGGATCGATAAGAGCCAATCGAGATAATTGCGGACGACCGTTGCCTCTGCCGACATTGGCGACATCTGCCGCAGTTTCTTTAGTTCGGCAGTTGCCTTATCGCGCGCTTCCTTGGACAGTTTGGTTGTCTTGATGCGCTCATCGATCTCGGCGAGATCATCTTTCCCGTCTTCGTCGCCGAGTTCCTTCTGAATGGCTTTCATCTGTTCGTTGAGATAATATTCGCGCTGCGTCTTCTCCATCTGGCGTTTGACGCGGGTGCGGATGCGCTTCTCGACTTGCAGCACAGATATCTCGCTCTCCATCAGTGCCAGGCACTTTTCAAACCGCTTGGCAATTGAAATGGTTTCGAGCACCGCCTGCTTGTCGGCGATCTTGATTGCGAGATGTGAGGCGATCGTATCGGCGAGTTTCGAGTAATCCTCGATCTGGGTGACAGCGGCGACAACCTCCGGCGAGATCTTTTTATTGAGCTTGACGTAACTCTCGAACTCGGCCACCACGGAGCGGGCAAGCGCTTCCACCTCTACCTTGTCGAAGGGCTCGTCCGCGATTGTCTCGGCGTTGGCCTCGTAGAAATCCTCGGTGCGCGAATATCCATGTACTTTCGCGCGAACTTGGCCCTCGACCAAAACCTTGACCGTACCATCGGGAAGTTTCAGAAGCTGCAGAACTGAAGCGAGCGTACCGGTTGCGAAAATTGCGTCCGGTGACGGATCATCGTCGGCGGCCGTCATCTGGGTTGCGAGAAGAATGAGCGTGTCGGCCTTCATTACTTCTTCGAGGGCGCGAATCGATTTCTCACGGCCAACGAAAAGGGGCACGATCATATGCGGGAAAACCACGATGTCGCGCAGCGGCAGGACCGGATAGCTTTCTATCGTGCCGGGGCGAGCAGGCTCGCGCGTTTGGGTCATTTCATCTTCCTATTCGGGTAACCTGTTACCGGAAAGATGGCAGCAGCGGAGGATAGTTTCAAGAAGGTCTCCTCCGGGGCACCGGAGGACACGGCAGCGCAAGGCAGATGAGCATGCGGAAAGGGGCGCAGCCTCAAGCGCTCACGCCGCTTTTTTCATTGCGTTCGGCATAGATGTAGAGCGGGCGGGACTTCCCCTCGACGACATCGGGGCCGATGACGACCTGCTCAACACCGTCGAGACCAGGAAGCTCGAACATCGTATCAAGGAGAATTCCTTCCATGATCGAGCGCAACCCCCGCGCGCCAGTCCGCCTCTCGATGGCTTTTTTGGCGACGACGTTCAGGGCCTCGTCCTGGAATGTGAGCTCCGTGTTCTCCATTTCGAAGAGGCGCTGATATTGTTTGACGAGCGCGTTTTTGGGCTCTGTCAAAATCTTCTTCAACGCGTCTTCATCGAGATCATCCAGAGTCGCGATGACGGGCAGCCTGCCGACGAATTCCGGGATCAGCCCAAACTTCAGGAGATCCTCTGGCTCAACCTTCCGGAGAACCTCGCCAGTCCTGCGCTCATCAGGCGCCTCGACAGTCGCACCAAAACCGATTGACGTGCTCTTGCCGCGCGTTGAGATGATTTTTTCAAGACCGGCGAAGGCCCCGCCGCAGATAAATAAAATGTTGGTCGTATCGACTTGCAAGAATTCTTGCTGCGGATGTTTACGCCCGCCTTGCGGAGGCACTGATGCAATTGTGCCTTCCATGATTTTCAGGAGAGCCTGCTGGACGCCTTCGCCCGATACGTCTCGTGTGATCGACGGATTGTCGGATTTACGCGAAATTTTGTCGATTTCATCAATATAGACGATGCCGCGCTGGGCCCGCTCGACGTTATAGTCCGACGCTTGCAGCAGCTTCAGAATGATGTTTTCGACATCCTCGCCAACATAGCCAGCCTCTGTGAGCGTCGTGGCATCGGCCATGGTAAAGGGCACATCGAGAATACGTGCCAATGTCTGAGCAAGCAGGGTTTTGCCCGAGCCGGTGGGGCCGATCAATAGAATATTGGACTTCGCAAGCTCGACATCATTATGTTTGGCTGCGTGGTTGAGGCGCTTGTAATGATTGTGGACAGCCACCGACAACACCCGTTTGGCTTGCGGCTGCCCGATGACATAATCGTCCAAAACCTTACAGATTTCCTTGGGCGTCGGAACCCCGTCGCGGCTTTTGACAAGTGAGGACTTGTTTTCCTCACGAATGATGTCCATGCAAAGCTCGACGCATTCGTCGCAAATAAAAACTGTCGGCCCAGCAATGAGCTTGCGCACCTCATGCTGGCTCTTGCCGCAAAATGAGCAATAAAGGGTGTTTTTTGAGTCGCTGCCGCCGACCTTAGTCATCGAACGTCTCCGTACCGGCCGGAATCATGTGCCAACTCCGGTCACGTTAGTGAAGGGCGGCGGACGTTAAGACTTCGTCCACCAGCTGGCGGATCAGCACACGAACCAGCCTCTTCCACGTCTCGCCCGACCTCCGAATCCATTGAGCTGGGAACGCGGAAGCTTTGCAAAACCGCATCATTCTGTCACAAAATTCGCCTCACATCTACGCAACGATTTCCTCTCTTCAAAGGGGCGCGCCTCTCACCCCTTCATGCACGCGATCCACGCCGCAAAAGACGTAAGCAATATTGGTGCCAAAACAACGATATCCCATTCCCTTTGTTTAGCCTAGAGCCTTTTTTCTGCTGCGGATGGCTTCTGCCCCCGCGTCTCCGCTGGGAACATATGCAACCGGAGCACTGAGCCTAAGCCGCGAAAATTAACAAAAATATCGCGCAGCAAATCCAGGCTCATTTATTCTCAGCCGCCACCTCTTCTGGCCGCTTGATGATGACATGGTCGACGATGCCGAACTCTTTTGCTTCGTCAGCGGACATGAAGTGATCACGATCCAGCGTCCTTTCGATCGAGTCGTAATCCTTTCCGGTGTGGAAGGCGTAGATATCATTCAGCCGTTTCTTGACCTTCATAATATCTTCCGCATGACGGACAATATCGGAAGCTTGACCTTGGAAACCGCCGGAAGGCTGATGGACCATAATCCGGGCATTCGGCAGGGCATAGCGGGCATTTGCCTCGCCAGCGCACAAGAGAAGCGACCCCATGGAGGCGGCCTGCCCGACGCAAAGCGTTGAAACCTTGGGCTTTATGAACTGCATCGTGTCGTAGATCGCAAGGCCTGCCGTCACGACTCCGCCTGGCGAATTGATGTACATCGAAATTTCCTTCTTGGGATTTTCTGCTTCGAGAAACAGCAATTCGGCAATGATCACCGAGGCCATGTGATCCTCGATCGGACCTGTCAGAAAAATGATCCGCTCGCGAAGCAGCCTTGAATAAATGTCAAACCCGCGTTCTCCGCGGCTCGTATTCTCAATGACCTGCGGAATGAGATAGTTGTTGTAGATTTCAATCGGACTGCGATCGCGCATGGCGGAGTGTTTCCTGATGAAAGTAATGAATCTGTCCTAACGGCAAGAAGATCGTACCCTCGGCCAAGGCGGCAAAGAAAGCAACCCGCGGGCCAGGCTGGAGAAACCCGCCCGCCAATCCTTCAGCGCCGAATCACTCGGGCCCAGTACCGGCCGCATTGGCGGCACCACTATCATTTGGCTCCTCTTCGCCGCTCACCTTGTAAAGCTCTTCCTTCGAAACCTTCTTGTCGGTCAGCTTAACTTGGGAAATGACGTAATCAACGACTTTCTCTTCGAAAAGGGGCGCCCGGATCTCCGCCAAGGCGCGCGGATTTTTCTGGTAATATTCCCAGACCGCCCTTTCCTGTCCCGGAAAAGCGCGCGCCCGCTGCGCCAAAGCTTGTCCTACCTCTTCGTCCGAGATCTTGATCTCTGCCCTTTCCCCGATCTCGGCCAAGAGAAGGCCGAGCCGCACGCGCCGTTCAGCAATTTTAAGATAGTCCGCCCGCGCTGCTTCCTCAGTCGTATTTTCGTCTTCGTAGCTGCGTCCGCTTCGTTTTTGCTCAGCTTCGACGGCACGCCAGACCCCTTCGAACTCTTGTGCCACCATGCCTTCAGGGACGTCAAACACGAATTTTTTGTCGAGTGCGTCGAGAAGCTCACGCTTCCACTTTCCGCGCGATGCCGCAAGATGCTCGCGCTCTACGTTTTCCCGAATCTTTTCTTTGAGCTTGCCCAGATCCTCAAAACCAAAGCTCTTCGCTAAGTCATCGCCAATTTCGACATCAACGGGCGCAGCAACGGCCTTGAGCGTTACATCAAATGCCGCATTCTTTCCAGCAAGACCGGCGGCGGCATAATTTTCTGGGAAGGTCACCGAAATCGTCCGGCTTTCGCCCTTTTTCATACCTTCGATTTGCGCCTCAAAGCCCGGAATGAAATTACCCGAGCCGAGGACAACGTCGACGTTCTCACCCTTGCCGCCTTCAAAGGGTTCGCCGTCTATTTTTCCGGCAAAGTCGAGTGTGACCCTATCACCCGTTTCGGCGGCCGCCTCCCCTTCCTTCGGGGTGTAGGTGCGATTTTGCTCGGCAAGCCGGGTCAGGATCTCTTCGACCTCGGCGTCGGACACTTCGGCGACCAGCCGCTCGATTTCAATATCTTCAAGGCCGTTAACCTCGATCTCCGGCAAGACTTCGAGCGCGACCGTAAAGGCGAAATCGGATTTCGTTTCAAAAGCCTTTTCGATCTCTTGGACGTCACCGGGGAAATCAATCTTTGGCTCCATCGCAAGCCGCAATTGATTGTCCTCGACAATCTTACGGTTGGCCTCGTTGATTGCATCTTGGACCACTTCGGCCATGATCGAGCGGCCATAAAGACGCTTGAGATGCGACACAGGGACCTTGCCCGGACGGAATCCGGGGATCTGCGCCTTGGCTTGGACCTCGGCGAGCTGACCTTCGATTCGTCCGGCAATGTCTGAGCCGGCAAGCACCACCTTGAATTCGCGTTTGAGGCCCTGCGCGTTCGTTTGCGTGACTTCCATCTGAAAAATACCTTTTCCCCTTTGTCGCTTTTGTCTGAAACATCAGTTCCGCGAATATGCTGCCCGCCGTCACATGCAGCGAGGTTTAAGTCGCCACCCTGGCGCCAGCGGATCCTGACAGCACAGCCATCGGGCTTGGTGCGGGCGGAGGGACTCGAACCCCCACGATTTTCACCACCGGAACCTAAATCCGGCGCGTCTACCAGTTCCGCCACGCCCGCCGGTGCCCTGCGGCTGTTTTCTCCCCAGCCGCGAGCCAGAGATGGCACCACGGGCTCTATAGCAATGGCGAAGGCCGCGCGCAGCAAAAAACTCCGCAGCGTGGAGATAGACGCGCCGAACACCGCTGTGCTAGATTTGTGATTGCCGTTACGGAAAACAAGCCAAGGGCGCGACAGAAGGGAGGGGCCGTCCAGCATGCCCTACGGATCGGGCTACAATGCGAGGGTCATTGCGCCGCCTTCGGCACTCCTTGCAGGAGCCTTGTTTGCCGGATTTATTCTGGAGTTGCTGCGGCCAATAAGCTTCCTGCCCGTGGAATATGCTCTGCCCGGAGGCTTTGCCCTGATCTTTCTGGCAATTAACCTTATGACATTTGCCGCAAAGGAGATGATCAGGATCAAGACCACGCTTTCCATGCCAAAACCGGCGACCGACCTTGCCACGGAGAGCGTTTTTGCGTGGAGCCGTAACCCGATCTATCTTGGGATGATCTTATTTTGCGCAGGCGTTGCAGTTTTCGTTAATTCCCTGTGGATGCTTGTCGCTGCCGCAGGACTCATGGCCGCCTTGCAGAAAGGCGTCATCGAACCGGAAGAAGCCTATCTCGAACGAAGATTTGGACAAAGATATTTGGATTACAAAGCCCGTGTCCGGCGCTGGATCTGACCAGCAAGTCTTCACTGCAACAAGCCAAGGCTGGAAAGAGCGTTGGCATGCAGGATAATGCAGATAAACCTTCCGGGGACCCCAATGTCATCGCCCTGCCCCCTTTGATTTTGGCCGCCGCGCTCGTGCTCGGGCTCATTCTGAACTTTGCCTGGCCCGCGAAATTCCTGGCTCGCGAGTTCTCCGCCGAGTTCTCCGCGCCAGTGGGCGTTTTCTTGAACGAAACTTCGGAGAAGAGTATCGGCGCTACAAGGCTCACGTGCGGCGGTGGGTATAGGACTTGATCGCCTGATTAAATCCAGGCGACGGAAGAGCCCGGCAGCACTCTCAACATCAAGGCGCGTTTTTCAACAGACTTGAACAACGCCGTATCGGCGCCAGAAAGCCAGATCTGGGCGTCCATACCATCCAGCACTTCAAAGAGAGCATCGCGCCGGACCGGATCGAAATGGGCGGCGATCTCGTCGAGAAGGACGAGCGGCGCCAATCCGCTCATTACCGAAACAAGGCGCGCATGGGCCAGAACGAGGCCGGTAAGGAGCGCTTTTTGCTCTCCTGTCGAGACCTGCGCTGCCGGGGCTTGTTTCGGGCCGTGACGGACACAGAGATCGCTCGTCTGGGGTCCAATCAAGGCGCGCCTGGCTGCGGCATCGCGGGCCCGGTTGTCGCGCAAGATAACGCGATAGATGTCCTCGGCTTCGAGCGCCGGGCGGTTTCTCACTAGATGCTCGACATCGCCTTGCACGCTAAGATCTGCCCATGGAAAGGGCGAAGCTTTGTCCCGTGTCTTCAGAATAAGTGCCGAAAGGCGGGAAACAGTCTCGATCCGCGCGGCGGCGATTGCAATCGCGAGCCCGGCAGCTTCCTCCTCAATTGCGTCGAGCCAGCCGCGGTCGGCATTAGGGCCCTCTTCGAGGAGACGGTTGCGGCCGCGCAAAGCACGCTCGAAGGCGCTCACGCGGGCGCCATGACCGGCATCAAGGGAAAGCACGAGCCGGTCAAGGAAGCGCCTCCGCTCTCCTGCGGGTCCAGCAAAAAGGCCATCCATTGCCGGCGTCAGCCACACCACCCGGACATGATCACAAAAAGCGCGTATGGAAGAGACGGGTGTGCGGTCGATCCGGTATTTACGCTGCGCTGGTGCATTTTCTTGTGGCTCGACGCCGGTCCCGAGCTGGACGCGGCCTGTCCGCGATTCGAGTTCCGCCGAAATGGCAAAGCCGCCGTGCCCGCCATTCCGTGCAAGGTCGCCGAGCTCTGCCTGCCGCAGCCCGCGTCCTGGCGAAAGGAGCGATAGGGCTTCGAGGAGATTGGTTTTGCCAGCGCCATTCTCCCCAGTAAGCACGACAAGGCAGCCATTAACGGCAAGATCGAGCGAGCTGTAGGAGCGAAAGCCGGTCAGCGTGAGCCGCCGCACGCCTGTCCCGCTGGAAGCTGTTGCCGCCATTTTCCGCTGGGGGGATGCTGGCGTCTCAACGGCCATCTCGGTCATTTCCAGGAAAGACTCCTGCGGACTATGCGGCGCATCCATATATTCCTCATGGCAGGGCTCTCTCTGCCGGGTCCGCAGCGTAGCCGCTCAATCGGCCCCGGGGGACGAATCGCCGTCAGATGGAAGCTTTATCGCAGGTAATCAAACGGCGCTTCAAGCCGTCACATTCAGAAGCGAGCACACGCCCATGACATATAGTGGACAGGAAGGCATGAGCAAAACTGCCCGATTCCGGAGCATGAAACGGCAGGGCCAAAAGATCGCCGTCCTGACGGGTTATGATGCGCCAACCGCCAGGGCAGAGGAAGAAGCTGGCGTCGATATCATTCTTGTCGGCGACAGTGTCGGCACCAACGTGCTGGGCTATGCAAGCGAGAGAGATGTCACTCTTGCGGATATGTGCCACCACGTAGGGGCGGTTCGCCGCGGCGCGCCTCATACGGCGATTATCGCCGATCTGCCTTTTGGCAGCTACGATACGCCCGAGATTGCGCTCGTAAGTTCCCGCAAGCTTATCGCGGCCGGAGCCGACATTGTGAAATTTGAGGGTGCGCGGCCCGGCATCCTCGAAGCCCTTGCCGATGCTTCAATTGAGGTCTGTTGTCATTTAGGGCTCGAGCCACAGCACCATGATGACAAACGCATCAAGGGGCGCAAGGCCCTGGACGCGATGCGGCTGCTCCGCGACGCGCTTGCTCTCGACGGCGCGGGGATGGCGATGCTCGTTCTCGAACTTGTGCCCGAGGAGGTGGCCGAATGGGTAACCAAAGCGGTCAAAGCGCCAACAATTGGAATTGGCGCCGGACGCAAAACCGACGGGCAGGTGCTTGTGATAACCGATGTGCTTGGCTTCACACCTCAGAATTTCCATCACAACAAGCGCTACAAGGAGGCTGGGAGAATGTTTCTAGAGGCAGCGAAAGCCTATGTGTCGGACGTCCATTCAAAGATCTTTCCGGCGGAAGAGAATGTTTTTCATATGGACAAGGACGAACTTGCGGTCTTTCTGAAGGCGAGTCCGTAAACGCCAGGTGCTCAATACTGTCATCACGCTCGTTCAAGATGAAAATGCCCGAAACGGGCGCGGGCATCTGAAACCCAAGAGGGCGGGAAAAAGAAATTGATCAAGCTGCGCCCTTTGCGTTCAGAAATGGAGATCGTAGGGCTATCATCTCTGCCAACGGCGTGGCGCCTTCTCCTAAACTCTATTATTTGGCCCGTTGGCTCGGTTAAAAGGAGGCTTAGCTTGCATGATCAAGCTTTGCCTTGGAGACAATTTGTCTTGGGGACAATTGGCCTCACGTTTCAGTTTCTTTCCGCCGCGCTAAGCCTTGTTTTGACAAGCGCACTTGCCTTCGCAAAATCCATCCGGCCTGCATATTTCCCCTTGAGTGCGCCGACGACGCGCCCCATGTCCTTGATCGAAGCGGCATCCGTCTCGGTGATAGCAGCGGCGATTGCCTGCTCGACTTCCACTTCGCTCATTTGGCTCGGCAGAAAGCTTTCGATAATGGTGATTTCCTCACTCTCCTGCGCCGCAAGATCACTCCGGCCTGCTTTCTGATAGATATCCAGAGATTCCCTGCGGCTTTTCACCATTTTCTGAAGAAGAGCCAAAATATCTTCATCAGACACAGCTTTTCCCTGACCGCGGGCCTCGATGTCCTTTTCCTTGAGCGCAGCAATGATCATGCGAATCGTATCAACGCGGCGCTTTTCACCTGCCTTCATTGCCGCCTTAAGCTCGCCCGCAAATTTTTCGCGCATAAGAAACTCCCTGGTTGCCGGTGGGATTTGACGGCGGCTGCCAGCCGCTTTATCGGATTGCAAGAGACGGATCTAAAATGAGCATGATGCAGGAGCAAGGACACAATCTTTCCTTTTGGCAGGAGCCGCGCCGGACCGCGCTTCTCATTTTAGCCAATGGCATGGTGATCGAGGGGACCGGTTTTGGCGCAACAGGCGCAGCCGTTGGCGAGGTTTGTTTCAACACGGCGATGACCGGCTATCAGGAGATCTTGACCGATCCTTCCTATGCTGGCCAGATCGTAACTTTCACCTTTCCTCATATCGGCAATGTCGGCATTAATGAGGAAGACGTCGAGACGAGCAATCTCGCGGCGAGTGCGGGCGTGCGGGGTGTCATCGTCCATGCGCCGATCACCGAGCCATCCAATCACCGGGCCAAGGGCGATCTCAATGCATGGCTTAAGGATCGCGGCATCATCGGGCTTTGCGGCATCGATACGCGCGCGCTGACGGCCTTCATCCGCGAAAATGGCATGCCGAATGCGGTGATTGCCCATTCGCCCGATGGTGAATTCGACATCGGTACCTTACAGATGATGGCGCGGCAATGGCCGGGCCTCCAAGGCATGGATCTCGTACCAGCCGTCACCGCTGCGCAGCACTATGCCTGGACGCAAGCAGCGTGGACGCCAGGAGAAGGATATGCCGCCGCTAGGGAAGGCACATATAAGGTCGTTGCAATCGATTATGGGATCAAACGCAACATTTTGAGGCTTTTGACGGAGGCGGGCTGTGCAGTTACCGTGGTGCCGGCATCTGCTTCTGCAGATGCGATTCTTGCCATGCAGCCGGATGGCGTTTTCCTTTCCAACGGGCCGGGTGATCCAGCGGAAACCGGAAAATATGCGGTTCCGGTGATCAGGGATCTCGTAAGGCGCAATATCCCCACTTTCGGCATATGTCTTGGCCATCAGATGCTGGCCCTAGCCATCGGCGCCAAGACCGTTAAAATGCATCAGGGCCATCACGGGGCCAATCACCCCGTTCAGGACTTCACGACCGGTAAGGTCGAGATCGTTTCTATGAATCATGGGTTTGCGGTCGATAAAGCAAGCCTGCCAGCAAACGCACGGGAAACGCATAGATCGCTTTTCGATGGTTCGAATTGCGGCCTTGAGTTGACCGATCATCCCGCCTTTTCGGTGCAGCACCATCCCGAAGCGTCGCCAGGCCCGCACGATAGCCACTATCTGTTCAGGCGCTTCGTCAGCTTGATGGAGAAGGCGAGAATCGCCAGGGAGAAGCCTAACTCACGGCTCGGGGCCTAGCGATCAGCCCAGGTCCCGAGCCGCTCTTCTGCCCCTTCACGAGATGATATCAGCAAAGGGTCCGCTCCTCCTATTTGGGTGATGCGCGGCGAGCTGACTCATGAGATTTGTCCTCATCCATTTCAAATTATCGGCCCGCACGCAGCCGAGGAATCTAGGTTTCTTGCTTCTTAGGCAGTGCCAGGATTTCGTGGGAGATCTGAATGGGCAACGTGATTGTTTTCAGGCCGGCCAGAGACAAGACGCGTCTCAAGCCGCCGCCGGAAGGGGCAAAGATCGTTGCCTTCACCGGCGGCTGGCACATGCCCATGTGCAAGGAGAAACATCCGGCGGCCTTGAAGAAAACGAGGTGGCACGAGAACTTCGCAGGCAAATTCTCTGACTTCATGGGCCTCCTCGGGGCATGCGCCGCGCGGTTCCTGCGGCAGGGCAGCAGGAAAAGTCCTTCCGGCATCCCGCTCAAAGCAAGCCAAACGTCACATCGAAGCATTCCGGCGGGAAGGCAAAGCGCGGCGCGGCTTTGCTCGAAAAAAATTCCCGCTGATGGCCACGGGCTTCGCCAACAGTCGGTATCCGGGCCAGCAACGCTCCAAATTCGGGAGGGATGATCATGTCCATCTTTTAGGCACCCAAGGCGGCGAGGCATGCTTGAAGCTCGCGCGTCAAGGCGCTCGCTCCCCGCACGCGCAGCTTCCGTGGAGGCCGCGCTCCTGCAAGCCAGGTTTGCAGCCAGGCTCGCCACTTTAGAGTGACGATCAGTCCTGCACGCATGTTTGGCGGCGGCTGAACGGGCTTCTTCTGAATTTTCTCAGCGGAGCACAACGCCATAGGGTGACGCTTCTCTTCGTGTACGAGCCATATTTACGATAATTTATAATTTTTATTATACCAGCCTTCCGGAGCGGAATCGATCTGCTCTTTCGTTGCATCCACGGCGGTATTCCATTTGCCGGCGGTATCATCGTAACTTAATGATCTGGCCGCAGGACTGACTGCAACATCGTCACGGTTGCCGGTGACCGTCAACACGTAGAAAAGCGAGCCACCTTCGCCTATGGCGATCCCCTTGATGGTGCCGATGTTTTCATGATCGGTGCTTTGAACATTCGTGTCAGCAAGGTTCGCATTCATTGCATCGAAGAGCGGACGACGCATGAACTTTGGCGATGGCTGTTCGGCAGCCGGCCTTCCCATCGCCGAGGCCGCTGCGGCAATTGAGGTTGGGCTCATAACCATTTCGATCGGGTTGCCTTGCGGATCCTCGATGGTTGTGCGCCTTTGCCGTTACGTCCCGCTCCTTGCGGGTCACATGCCTGTTACCGCTGCGATGCTTTCCGAGGCGGCTATAAAGCGGGATCTCAACCTCCGGGAGGAGGACAATGATCAAGCTTTCGAAATGCAGCGATCATGATTTGATGCTAGCTTTCGCGGCGCCTTGGAAAGAGGTTGAGGTTATAATTCCGTTACTTGCCTCATGTGCAAAGGACCCGGCGTCCAGTCTGGATGGATATTATGCAGCGGCCAAAAACTTCCTTTCTGCTCGATCTCGACGGCACGCTCGTCGATAGTGTCTATCAGCACGTGCTGTCCTGGCGCGAGGCGCTCGAGGCGGAAGGAATTCATCTTTCCATCTGGCGCATCCATCGCAAGATTGGCATGAGCGGGGGGTTGTTGACCAACATGCTTCTGCGGGAAACCGGAATGAAATTCGATCCCCAGCAAATCGAACATCTGCGGCGGCTCCATACCGCAGCCTACAAACGCCGGTCGGCCGAAATTCAGCCGCTTCCGGGAGCCCGTGAACTCCTCGCTTATTTGACGGACGCAGAGATTCCTTGGGCGATCGCGACGAGTGGCCGCATGGAGTCGGCACGTCCTGCGCTGGAGGTGCTCGGTGTCGACTTTCAGCGGACCGTCATCATCACACGGGAGCAAGTAAAACACGCAAAACCAGATCCTGATCTTTTTCTTGCGGCAGCTGAACGGCTTCAGTGTGAAATCCAAACGGCCTCGGTGGTTGGTGACAGCGTCTGGGACATGCTGGCTGCCCGCCGCGCGCCAGCCCTTGGAATAGGTCTTTTGTCGGGAGGCTACGGTCAGGAAGAACTCGAGCGCGCCGGCGCCTATCGGGTCTATGAGGATCCGTCTGATCTGCTAAAGCATATTGATGAGGTCGGCGGCCGGAGGTAGCTCACTGCACCGGAGCCGGACTGTGGCGGTTCCGCCTGACCTATCACGCCGGGAAAGCATGTGGTACAAGATAGGCGAATAAAGGGGCCGGGATTGCTGGCGTGATCAATCGGGGGGCTGCCTGCTCTCTTGCGGCCGGATAGAAGCGTCTTCTTCGAACGATGCCATGACCGCAGTACAGCAGAGCCGGAGGGACAAGAGCTTGCCAAAATTTGTCTCACCCACACCGTGGCCTGCTGCACTCGCGTACTCATTTGGAGCAGCCGCAGCCCTTATAATCGCCGGTCCTACGCGGGCATCCCAAAATTTGGACCCTGCCCGGATGTCCAGTCAAATGCAGGTGACCGGATACAACTCTGCCCGGGTATCGCAAGCTCAGCCGGCCGAACCATCTCCAATTCCCGAACCGCAAAATGTGACGCCATCTGCTCCGCATGCGCTGCCGGCCCGGAATGGCGAATCAACCAGGGAAAATGAAGGTACGCCGGCAACAGTCGTTGATGCACAGCAGCTCGAAAGTGTCCTTGGCAAGAATGTCATCGGTCCGGCAGGTGAAAGCATGGGACGGATCGTTGATATCATTGCCGATCATACTGGCCGGGTGCGTGCCGCCATCATCGATTTTGGCGGATTTCTCGGTGTGGGCAACCGCAAAATCGCTGTCGACTGGCGCATGCTCCACTTTCCATCCGACGGCAAAAAAGGCGATGCCGCCGTCGATCTGACGCGCGATCAACTAAGAATCGCTCCGGTCTTCACGCCAGGTGAACCCGTCGTCATCCTCGGCCGGACGGATGCCGCACCTTAACGCAAGCCGTGCAAAGATAGAAAGCTTTCACGGAATGGTGATGCGCAAAGCGAACCGCGCAAACTGAATGGCGCAAGCCAAAATGCAGATGGCGCAGCCTTGAGCAAATAGCTTGAGGAGAACCGTTGGCGCAGCCGAAATAGCTTTACGGCAAGTGCATCATGGAGGTGAATGAGGAGGAGGCTAAAAGCCATGCGAACAGCGCTTCCAGGAAAGCTATGACATGGTTAGAGGCCAAGCCGTAGGAAAGGCGCCCCCTGCTCCTTCACCCGCGAGCTGCCGCGGCCTTGACTGGTTTGTGTTCTTCGTCGCTGACATCCAGACAGGGTTCGGCCCATTTGTTGCCGTCTATCTCACCGCGCAGAAATGGACGCAAACCGATATTGGCCTGATCATGACAATTGGCGGGCTTGTTGGATTGGCAGGCCAAATTCCAGGTGGCGCGATCCTCGATGTTGTGCGCTCGATGCGGAGAACCGCAGCGCTGATGGTTGTCCTCATCGGAATTAGCGCGCTCGCCCTTGCCGCCTGGCCGGTCTTCGCCGTCGTCCTTGGATCTAGAATTGCGCAAGCTGCTGCGAGCTGCATTCTGGGGCCTGCAATAGCCGCCATCAGCCTGGGGCTCGTCGGGTGGAGCTCAATCGGCGACCGCCTCGGCCGCAACGCATCTTTTGCCTCGGCTGGTACAGTCGTTGCAGCGGCAGGGATGGGAGCTTCTGGCTATTTCCTTTCGAACGAAGCGGTTTTCTTCGTTACGGCGATGATGATTGGCCCGGCCCTTTTTGCTCTTTTCCAAATAAGGCCGGGCGAAGTCGATGAAGCCAGAGCTCATGGCAGCATGCACCAATCAGGCCCATCCGGCCTCGGGCCTGGCCTTCGTGTGCTCCTTGGCAATACCTCGCTTCAGATCTTTGCCGGCTGCGTGACTTTGTTCCATCTCGCCAATGCAGCCATGCTGCCCTTGGCAGCCAGCATGGTGACGCTCCGGTCAAGCGAGTTGGCGACAATTCTTGTTGCCGCCGCCATCATCGTCCCCCAGACCGTCGTTACTTTTCTATCGCGATGGGTCGGGTATGAAGCTCAGCAGCGTGGGCGCCGGTGTCTCCTTCTGCTCGGTTTCGGGGCGCTGGTGATCCGCGGCACCTTGTTCTCGCTGGTTACGAACCCCTATCTCCTTGTGATGGTGCAGCTTCTGGATGGCATTTCGGCTGCCGCCCTGGCCGTTATGGTTCCGCTGATCGTTGCGGATGTGTCGCGCTCGACAGGCCATTTCAATTTGGCGCAGGGCATTATTGGTTGTGCCGCGGGCATTGGTGCAGCGGTGAGCACCACGCTCGTTGGCTATCTTAGCGATCATTTCGGCAGCTACACAGCCTTTACGGCTATGGCTGGGCTTGCCACAGCGGGCTTTGTTGCGGTCATGCTTGCGATGCCGGAAACGCGGCCGTCTGAAAATGATAACTGATTGAGCTGTTCAGACAGAAGCAATCCTCGCCCGCGGCGAGGCAATGTTTATCGGCGAAGCAATGTTTATCAAGGGCCGATAGAAGCTCAGATATTCCGTGGCCATGCGGCGCGCCGTAAACCGTTCTTCGAAGCGCTTCCTGATAACCGTGCGTGACAGCCACAGCAATTGGTGTATGCCGCCGGCGGCACTCGTCTCATCCTCGACAATAAAACCCGTAAGGCTATTCTCGATCACTTCGGGGACGGAACCGCGATTAAAGGCAATCACCGGTGTCCGTAGAGCTTGGGAGGGACTGCCTCAGTCAGCGGGGAAACCTGTGCGGTGCGCAAGCATTAGACTTTCTCTATATAACATAACTTTTAGCCTGGGTTTTAGTGATGTTTCAGGTAAAATTGAGACGAAGCCCGCCCCAGGCAAAAGGGTATTTTCTGGGCCGGGTGCGGCTCCAAGCGTTTCCGGCTATATTCTGCAATCATTATTGTTGCAGAGAATCCAAAGGCTGGCCAAATTTTACGCCCATTCGTGATCCAGGATCCTGTGACGATGGATGACCTTACACAATACGCATATCGTCCTTTGGCGTTCTTTGGGCGCTACCTCCGGACACGCCGCGTATCTCATGGGGCGATCCTCGCAGCTGTCATAGCCGCGGTCATTTTCTCGGTCAGCACTCAATATGGCATCAAGTTCCTTGTTGACACTCTGTCAGCCGGGCCGCGGATTGGCAGCCCTTGGCCCGCGTTTTTCCTGCTGATTTTCTTTATCGCTGCGGATAATCTTTGCTGGCGCGTTGCGAGCTGGATTGCGAGCTACACATTCGTGCAGGTAACCGGTGATGTACGGGCCGATCTTTTCACCCATCTGACGGGCCACGCGCCCAGCTATTTTGCGAAACGGCTGCCCGGCGTATTGACGAGCCGCATTACGGCCACCTCGAACGCCGTCTTCACCATAGAAAATATGTTTGTCTGGAATGTCTTGCCGCCCTGCATCGCAACCATTGGCGCGATTGCCTATCTCGTCCCCGTCAGCCTTCCGATGGCCCTGTGCCTGGCGGCCGTCTCGGGTATTGTCATTGTTGCCATTTTCCGCATCGCCGCCGCCGGCAAGCCGCTGCATTATGATTTCGCGGATAAAGCTGCCGCGGTCGATGGAGAGATGATCGATGTCATTGGCAATATCACGATGGTAATGGCGTTCGGCGGTCTCACGCGGGAGCGCCGGCGTTTCAATGCCACGGTCAAGCGGGAGCTGACGGCTCGTTCGCGTAGTCTGCGTTACCTCGAAAAGCTGCGGCTGATGCATGCCGTTGTCACCGTTCTACTGATGCTTGGCTTGCTCGCTTGGGCTGTCCGCTTGTGGCAGCAAGGGGCGGCGAGTGCTGGAGACGTTATTCTTGTCGGAACACTCGGCCTGTCGGTGCTCAGCGCGACCCGCGACCTCGCCGTCGCTCTTGTCGATGTCACCCAGCATTTGGCGCGTCTCTCAGAGGCGCTTGCCACGCTCTTGTCTCCACATGAGCTCCGTGACCATCCGCAAGCGCCTGCCCTCGTTCCTGGCGGTGCGCGCGTTGTCTTCGAGAATATCAGCTTCCGCTATCCCGAAGGCCGGCAGGTCTTCGACAATTTCAGTCTCACGCTGGAAAAAGGGCAGCGGGCCGGGCTTGTCGGTCCATCGGGCGGCGGCAAATCCACCCTCATCGCGCTCCTGCAACGCTTCTATGATCTGCAGAGCGGGCGCATTCTGATCGATGGGCAGGATATTTCCAAGACCACACAGGCGAGCCTCCGGCAGGCGATCGCTATCGTGCCGCAGGATACTGCACTGCTCAATCGCTCATTGATGGAAAATATTCGTTACGGGCGCCCAGAAGCGAGCGATGATGAAGTTTGGGAAGCAGCAATCGCGGCGCGATGCCATTCCTTTATTCAAAAGCTGCCAGCGGGGCTCGACACAATCGTTGGAGACCGCGGAACGAAATTATCGGGTGGTCAGCGCCAACGTGTGGCGATTGCCCGGGCATTCCTGAAGAATGCTCCGATCCTGCTGCTCGACGAGGCAACTTCCGCACTTGATACCGAGGCTGAAGAGGCAATCCGGGAAGCTCTCGGACGTCTCATGCAAGGCAGAACGGTTATCGCGGTCGCTCACCGTCTTTCGACATTGCGCAATTTCGACCGGATCATTGTTTTGCGAGGCGGGAAAATTGTCCAAGATGGGGACCCGGAGCGCCTCACCCAAGTTGAGGGGCCCTACCGTTCATTGATCACGCAGGAGATGAGCCGCCTCGCTGAACGAGCCGCCTAATCTCCTATAGGTTTGTCGAAGCGCGCGACCATGTCCCTGTGTGTCAAGCACGCCATCACGGGCCCTGCAGCGGTGCTCGCGGCAAGCCTCAGCGGTCCGCGGATGCTATGCCGCTGGCATGTACAGAGGATCGAGACTGAGGCAGCCCGTCCCCGGGGTGAGCCCTCATGACGATTGTCTCACTCAGCAATCAGCACGTCACCCCCTGTCTCCAGCAGCCAACCGGGATATGGAACGCCGGCCGGCATCTACAGCATCCTTCAAAAAGAGGAGGAGCACCGTTCGAACCACTCGAACCTCCACGGCGATGCTTCCATGCCATACATGCAGCGCATCACCTGGCCGGGCATCGCGCTCCATGCGGGAACGCTCCCGCCATCGGTGCCTGGATCAGAGGAATTTTCGAGGGTAAGAAGCTCATTGATCTTGTGCTCCCAACCTCGGAGAGGATCCGGGCCCGGACGGAGGTGCTATCACGGCACCCAGGACGCGCAGCGAAAAGGCCCAACCATGACAGTGGCGATCAAGATTTGAAAATTTTTCTTGAGGTAAGTTGTGTTTTGTACCCCCTCCGGTGGCGGCCTTCCCGGCAAGACGCATCGAGCGAGCAGCTTACGAAGATATCTCAACTCTGCCGCTACGATTCCCGGCGCACACAGAAAGTTTATCAGCTCTGTTTGTAACTAAATGTGCGCACCAGATGAATATCCTCCCTGTGGGCATGAGACCAGTCCATGGTTTTCGGAAAGAGTTTTAGCCAAGGAACGCTGCGGCCATGCAGACCAATTCCGCCCCTTTCCAAAACAGCCGCTGGCGGATGATCCGCACGTATTCCAGATTGCTGATCATGTTCGCCGCCTTCTTCCGGCCTGCCTGCGCGGCAGCCGCCGGGCAAGCCTTGCCGGCAGGCCCGCCGCTCAACAGCGCGTCGAACTCTCCGGCAAGTAAAACAGAACAAGCGGTTTTCGCAGGCGGCTGCTTCTGGGGTGTTCAGGCCGTATTCCAGCACACAAAAGGTGTCATTAATGCGATTTCTGGATACACAGGCGGGACGCTGCCCAGCCCCAGCTATGAGAAGGTCAGCTCCGGCCTGACAGGACATGCCGAGTCTGTGGAGGTCACCTTTGATCCGGCGGAGATTTCCTACGGCCGCTTGTTGCAGATTTATTTCTCGGTGGTGCATGACCCGACCCAATTGAACCGGCAAGGCCCGGATGAAGGCACTCAATACAGGTCCGAGATTTTCACGACCAGCGGCGCACAGCAACGGGCGGCAGAGGCCTACATTGCCGGACTTGAGAAGGCACATATTTTCGCTGGACGCATTGTAACCAGAGTGGAACCGTTACAGACATTTTATCCCGCTGAAGCCTATCACCAGGATTATGTCACGCTTCATCCAGACAATCCTTACATCAGGATTTATGACCTGCCGAAAATCGAAGGTCTAAGGAAACGGTTTCCGGATATCTATCGTGAACAAGCGGTGCTCGTCGGCGAAAGCCAACGATGAATAGAAATGAACAGAGGAGTCCCGGCATGCACCGGCGCGAATTATTATTGCTATTGGCATCGGCTGCCACAGGCGCTCTCAATGCAGTTTGGATCCCTGCCAGAGCGCAGGAATGGGAAGTGACGAAGACAGATGAAGAATGGCGAAAGATTCTGACACCAGCTCAGTATGAGGTGCTTCGGCAGGAGGGCACGGAACCGGCCGGCAGCAGCCCGTTGCTCTTCGAGCATCGCAAAGGTGTCTTTGTTTGCGCGGGATGCGATCTGCCGCTTTTCAGGTCGGAGACCAAGTTCGACAGCGGGACCGGCTGGCCAAGTTTCTGGAGTCCGGTCGAAGGCGCAATTGGGACGCGCCTTGATCAAAGTTTGGGGATGGAGCGCACCGAAGTGCATTGCCGGCGCTGCGGCAGCCATCTTGGGCATGTCTTTGACGACGGTCCGCCACCAACCGGTCTGCGATACTGCATGAATGGCGCCGCTCTGAAATTCCAACCAGACAGCTGACAGCTTGAACAGCAATCGCAAAGCGTTACGCGTCCAATCCGCCTCATGCGGTGCATCGGCCAGGCATGGCATTCCACACGCCGGAGAGGTCACGAACAGATCATGATTGAACCTCGATGGACAAAGCCCGGAGTACCCTTACAGCGCAAGAAACTGCTAGTTTACCGGCACGGGCCCGTTACCCGCGTGACCCATTGGATCAATCTACTATGCGTGACAGTGCTGCTCATGAGCGGCCTGCAGATTTTCATGGCACATCCGGCTCTTTACTGGGGACAATCTGGCGCTGACACTGATCAGGCCGTGTTCGAGATTGGCGCCGGTGATTCGGGGGACGGCCCATCTCAAGGGTTTGTCCGCATTGGTTCATCGGCCTTCGAGACGACCGGAGTTCTGGGCATGTCCCGCAATGCATCCGGCGATTTTGAAGAGCGCGCCTTCCCGCGCTGGCTCACGCTTCCAAGCTGGCGCGGCCTCGCTTTGGGACGGCGGTGGCATTTCTTTTTTGCTTGGCTGTTCGTTGCAAACTTAACGGTTTATTTCGCGGTGTCTCTCGCCAACGGGCATCTGCGCCAAGATCTCTTGCCAAGCCTTGGACAACTGCGGCTGCGCTCGCTTTTCAAGAATATCGCGGATCACATTCGGTTGAAATTTCCGCGCGGCGAGGATGCGCGCCATTATAATCCACTCCAGAAACTGAGCTATCTTTGCGTCATCTTCATGCTGCTGCCACTGATGATTCTGACCGGTCTCGCCATGTCGCCGGGAACGGATGCGGCCTTGCCCTGGCTCATCGATCTATTCGGGGGGCGGCAGTCGGCGCGGACAATCCACTTCATTGTAGCCAGCCTGGCCGTTCTGTTTGTTCTTGTTCACGCCGCGATGGTGTTTCTGGCGGGCCCCATCAACGAGCTGCGCGCGATGATCACTGGCCGATTTCTTATCGAGGACCCGCATGAATAACATCATGCTTCCCCGCCGCCAATTTCTAAAACTGGGAACTGCCAGCCTGGGCGCCTTGCTCCTTGCCGGTTGCGATCGCCTTTCAGAATCTCCTGACTTTCAGTCATTTCTCTCTTCAGCCGAGGAGCTGACCTATCGCACCCAACGGCTGCTGGAAGGGAATCATGCACTCGCGCGCGAATTCACCACCGCGGATGTATCACCGGTTTTCAAGGTAAATGGAACCCGCATGCCGGCAGGCGAGGAATATGCGGCCTTGCTGGAAAGCAATTTTGCCGGCTGGCGCCTGCGCATCGACGGCCTGGTCGCCAATCCATTAGACTTGTCGCTTGAAGACCTGCGCACCTTGCCACAGAGGACCCAGATCACACGCCATGACTGTGTCGAAGGATGGAGCGCGATAGGCAAATGGCAAGGTGTACCACTCGCGATCGTGCTGCAGCGCGCGAGCCTTCTCCCCTCCGCCCGGTTCATCGTCTTTCATTGCGCCGATACCCTTGACGAGGCGGCGGACGGAACTGGACAATATTATGAAAGCATCGATTTGATCGATGCTTTCCATCCGCAAACAATACTTGCACACCGGCTGAACGATGAACCTTTGACCGTTGGCCACGGCGCTCCTCTCCGGCTGCGGGTCGAACGGCAGCTCGGCTACAAACACGCAAAATATGTGATGCGTATCGAAGGGGTGGACAGGCTCGATAGGATCGGGCGCGGCAAGGGCGGTTTCTGGGAAGATCGCGGCTATGAATGGTATGCAGGAATCTGAAAGATTCCCGCACGGGCTTGCCGATATGCCAGGAGCCAGGACGGCCGCCTGTTGACGGTGATTTCAACACCCCGTGCTGGCTGGGGCGGGAGGATTCGAACCTCCGCGTGGCGGAATCAAAATCCGCTGCCTTACCGCTTGGCTACGCCCCAATGCCGCTCTTTCCCAGGCTGGCGCCTGCGGCCGCCGGACCATAATGCGCTGCGGGACGGGCCGCAACCGCTGTTGGCAGAAACAACACGGGAAAATCTGGCTTCCCGTCCTGCCAGACTCAGATTCTCCCTGCAGCCTGCACTGCAGCCAGCAAAAAGCGAAAAGCCCCAGCCGGCACACCTCGCAGGCACATCGCGAAGATCACACTCGCCCAGCCGCCACGGCCATAGCTTAATTCAAGGAAATAATCGCAGGGACAAAATTTTGCCAAATTTTTGCAAAGATGCGAGACAATTCCGCTTCATTGAGCCATCTAATATACGAGAACTGACGCCAGCAAGCCTCAGGTACCTTCGGAATGCAAGAGGACAAGGATATAAACCGGGAGCAATGGCGAAGGGGCTGAGGCCTGGTCAGAAAGAGGGACATGCTGAGCCGCTATGTATATCATCGCCCGCAACATTTCCGGCCCGCGCTTGCGATGCGAAGCCTTGATGGTCGATAAAAAAAGCTTCACGCCGTGGCCGCCTGTCACAGAGGACGGCTGGCGGCGGGCCTACAAGTTCCGTGACCGGCTCATGGCCGAGGTGGTGCGGCTCGAGGTCGATCCTCTGGGACAGGAGCTGAAAGTTATCGAAGCGGTTTACATCCGCTGAGCGATAAAACGCTTTAATCCGGCACGAAATTCATCGCGGCACCGTTGATGCAGTAGCGCAAATAGGTCGGGGGCGGGCCATCCGGAAAGACATGGCCGAGATGGCTGCCGCAGCGGCTGCAGTGGACCTCCGTGCGCGTCATGCCGTAGCTTCGATCTTCCATTGTCTCCAGCGCACCTTCGAGCGGATCGTTGAAGCTCGGCCAGCCGGTGCCGCTGTCGAATTTTTTCGCAGACACGAAAAGGCGCTGGCCGCAGCCAGCGCAGAGGAATGTGCCAGGGCGCTTCTCGTGATTGAGGGCGCAGCTCCCCGGCGCCTCTGTGCCATGTGCGCGCATGATGCGGTATTGTTCCGGCGTCAGCAGGCGGCGCCATTCCTCATCCGTATGAGTCACTTCGAATGTTTTGGCCTGCATGGTCCTTCACTCCTGCGCACCCGTGAAATGGTTTCTCAAGCCCAGCCGCAAACTGTGCGTTCCACGGCAGCTTGCTCAAATCCGCAAATCATAGAATACGCCAACAAACAATGGCGGCTGCCATCGGAGCGGCAAATCTCGACGAATGCGATCATAAGCAGTGCAAGCGGAACATACCCGGCAAAATTGGCATGAACGCGAATGGCTCGCTCACGTTGCCGGTTGCCGCTGCTGCCAAGCGCGATTTTCGCCCGCCGCCTGGGTCACACATCCAGATTGGCGACGCTGAGTGCGTTCTCCTGGATGAATTCCCGGCGCGGTTCAACGATATCGCCCATCAGCTTGACAAAAATGTCGTCGGCGTCTTCGCCTTCCTTGATCTTGACCTGCAAGAGCGTCCGCGCCTCACGATCGAGCGTCGTCTCCCAAAGCTGCTCGGGATTCATTTCGCCGAGACCTTTGTAGCGTTGCTTGGAAATTCCCTTCTCCCCGGCTGCCATCACAGCGTCGAGAAGATCTCCGGGTCCCGAAACTTGGGTTTGATCGCCCCGGCGCAAAAACACCGCTGGCCGTGCAAAAACCTCGTGAAGCGATTGGGCATGCTCGTTGAGGCGGCGCGCTTCGATCGAAGCCAAGAGTCCGGCGTCAAGGCTCACGGCTTGCCGCACACCGCGAAGCTCGCGGGTGAAGACATAGCCGCCATTTTCGACCATTCCCTGCCAGCCGCGCTCCATGTCCTCGGCGCGCTCGTCGAGGCGGGCTGCAATCGCCGCAGCAAAACGTGCGGCTTCTGCCCCATTTTCCGGCAAGACCGGCGTCAAAGCCCCAGCGATTGCCGCTTGTTCCACGATGCCCCGGTTATAGCGCGAATGCAGTCCGGCGAGCATGTGGCGGACAACTCGTGCTTCCTCAACAATCGCACGGAGGTCCTGGCCCGCACGTTCCTCGCCGCTCGCAAGACGCAGCACAGCTCCTTCGAGGCCGCTGGAAATCAGATAATCCTCAAGCGCGCGCTCGTCCTTTAAATATTGTTCTGAAGCGCCGCGCTTGACTTTGTAGAGCGGGGGCTGCGCGATATAAAGATGTCCGCGCTCGATGAGTTCACGCATCTGCCGGAAGAAAAAGGTGAGCAGAAGGGTGCGTATGTGCGAGCCGTCAACATCCGCATCGGTCATGATGATGATCTTGTGGTAGCGCAATTTGTCGGCATTGAAATCGCCGTGTCCGATTCCAGTGCCGAGCGCTGTGATCAAAGTGCCGATTTCCTGGCTTGAAAGCATTTTGTCAAAACGCGCCCGCTCGACATTCAAGATTTTTCCGCGTAGCGGAAGCACGGCTTGATACTCCCTGTTGCGGCCCTGCTTGGCGGAGCCGCCTGCCGAATCGCCCTCGACAAGAAAGAGTTCGGCCTTGGCTGGATCTCGCTCTTGGCAATCGGCGAGCTTGCCTGGGAGGTTGGCGACGTCGAGGGCTCCCTTGCGGCGGGTGAGTTCGCGCGCCTTGCGCGCCGCTTCGCGAGCCTGGGCCGCTTCGACAACCTTGCTGACGACGGCCCGCGCCTCCTGGGGATGCTCCTCAAACCATGCCCCAAGCATTTCATTGACGAGGCCCTCGACGGCTGGCCTCACTTCGGAGGAAACGAGCTTATCCTTGGTCTGGGAAGAAAATTTCGGATCCGGAACCTTCACTGAGAGCACACAGGTCAGACCCTCGCGGCAATCGTCGCCGCTTAGATCGACCTTCTCACGCTTTGTGAGACCCGACTGCTCCGCATAGCCCGTGACCTGACGGGTCAGCGCTGCGCGAAGTCCGGCAAGATGAGTGCCGCCATCACGCTGCGGAATGTTGTTGGTGAAGGCAAGGACATGTTCATGATACGAGTCGTTCCACCACAGCGCGGCTTCGACCGTGATCTTGTCGCGCTCGCCCTTGATGAGGACCGGACTCGATATAAGGGGCGTCTTAGCGCGGTCGAGATAGCGGACAAAAGCTTCAAGGCCGCCCTCGTAATAGAGTTCCTCCCGCTTGGCCTCAGCCCCCCGAAGGTCGGCAAGCTCGATTCTGATGCCCGAATTGAGGAAAGCAAGTTCGCGCAGGCGGTGTTCGACCGTCGCATAGTCAAAATCGACCATGGTGAAAGTCTTGGGCGAAGGAAGAAAGGTAACCTCGGTGCCGCGCTTTGGCTTTCCATTGACGTCTGGCGCGGGGCCCGTGACCTTGAGCGGCATGACCACGTCGCCATTCTCGAAGCAGATGAGATGCTCCTTTCCGTCGCGCCAGATTCGCAGACGCAACCAGCTTGAGAGCGCGTTGACGACCGAGACGCCAACCCCGTGCAAGCCGCCCGAGACCTTATAGGAATTCTGATCGAATTTTCCTCCGGCATGCAGCTGGGTCATAATGACTTCCGCAGCCGAAACGCCCTCCTCGCTATGAATGTCGGTCGGTATCCCGCGTCCATCGTCGGTGACCGTCACCGAACCATCGGCATTGAGCGCCACACTGATCCGTGTCGCATAGCCCGCGAGAGCCTCGTCGATGGCATTGTCGACCACCTCATAGACCATGTGGTGGAGGCCTGAGCCATCGTCGGTATCGCCGATATACATGCCTGGGCGCTTGCGCACGGCATCCAGGCCGCGCAGCACCTTGATAGAATCGGCGCCGTAAGAGGGTGGTGTTGCAGGGGTCGAGCGGGCGGACGGCACGGCGGCAGATTCAGCCATGGACAAAGGCGCTTCCTGATTTGAGCAAAGGCTAACTCTTAAGAGTTTTGATTATAGCCTGGATAGGCGAGAAGTGCATGTTTTTTAATTGGTTTTCGAGTATTTTTCGGCACCCCCTCAAAGGCTTTTCACATCTCCTTCAACATGCAGCCGGAAAGGTTCTAAGGCTCGCGGGAACTTGAAATCTCAGCCGCTTCTGAGAAGCACATTTGCACCGCCCCCCGCCCAAGGGCGGGTGGCGTATTTCGTTTGTGAGCGGGCGATTATCGCCGCCCTCAAGATGCCATTTCGGCCACGGCCCGGCCAGCGATAAGAAGGCCGTCCTTGCCAGCGTCAATGGCAACACTCTCGCCGTCATGGATCTCGCCAGCAAGGATCAATTCGGCCAAGGGATCTTGCACGTTCTTCTGGATGACCCGCTTCAAAGGCCGCGCGCCATAGGCTGGATCATAGCCCTTGTTCGCAAGCCACGTGCGTGCGTCGGGATGAAGTTCGAGCGTGATCTTGCGGTCTTCAAGGAGTTTCGCCAGCCGTGCAAACTGAATATCGACGATTGCACCCATCTCCTCGCGGCGCAGCCGGTGGAACAAGATGATTTCGTCGATACGGTTGAGGAATTCCGGACGGAAATGTGTGCGCACAATCTGCATCACTTCCGAATGGACGGCGGAGGAATCCTCTCCCTCTTTTTGCATTACGAGCAAATCGGCGCCGAGATTAGAAGTCATGACAATAAGAACGTTCCGGAAATCGACTGTGCGGCCTTGCCCATCGGTCAGCCGGCCATCGTCGAGCACCTGTAAGAGGACGTTAAAGACATCCGGGTGCGCCTTTTCGATCTCATCGAAGAGGACGACCTGGTAGGGCCTGCGGCGCACCGCTTCGGTCAAAGCACCGCCTTCCTCATAGCCGACATAGCCAGGCGGCGCGCCAATCAGGCGGGCGACTGAATGTTTCTCCATATATTCCGACATGTCGATGCGCACGAGGGCGGTTTCATCGTCGAAAAGGAACGCGGCAAGCGCCTTGGTGAGTTCAGTCTTGCCGACACCGGTTGGACCGAGGAACATGAAGGAGCCGATGGGCCGGTTGGGGTCCTGCAGGCCGGCGCGTGCCCGCCGCACCGCGGTCGAAACGGCCTTCACAGCCTCATCCTGCCCGACGACGCGCCGGCGAAGCGCCTCCTCCATCTTCAAGAGCTTGTCGCGCTCGCCCTCGAGCATCTTGTCGACCGGAATGCCGGTCCAGCGTGAGACGACCTGGGCAACATGATTGGCGGTGACTGCCTCATCAACGAGGACGCCCGCGCGTTCTGCCTCTGTCGCGGCAAGCTTTTTTTCGAGTTCCGGAATGACCCCATAAGTGAGTTCGCCAGCGCGTTGATATTCGCCCCTGCGTTGCGCCTGAACAAGCTCATTACGGGCGGCTTCGAGCTGTTCCTTGAGCTTCTGTTCGGTGCCGAGCTTGTCTTTCTCGGCGTGCCAGCGAGCCGTCAGAGAAGCGGATTTCTCCTCAAGCTCGGCGAGTTCACTGTTGAGTCTGCCCAGGCGTTCCCGTGACGCGGAATCGGTTTCCTTCTTCAAAGCCTCCTGCTCGATCTTGAGCTGGATGATCCGCCGGTCGAGCTCATCGAGTTCTTCGGGTTTCGAATCAACTTGCATGCGCAGGCGGGAAGCTGCTTCGTCGACGAGGTCAATCGCCTTGTCAGGAAGGAAACGGTCCGCAATATAGCGATGCGACAGCGTCGCGGCGGCCACGATCGCGCCGTCGGTGATGCGTACGCCGTGGTGCAATTCGTATTTTTCCTTGAGGCCGCGCAGGATCGAGATCGTATCTTCCACGGAAGGCTCCGAGACGAAGACCGGCTGGAAGCGGCGCGCGAGCGCAGCATCCTTTTCGACATGCTTGCGGTATTCATCAAGCGTCGTTGCGCCAACGCAGTGCAGTTCGCCGCGTGCAAGCGCCGGCTTCAAAAGATTGGAGGCATCCATCGCGCCATCTGCCCTGCCCGCGCCAACGAGCGTGTGCATCTCGTCGATGAACAAGATGACGCCGCCCGCCGCGGCAGTGATTTCGTTCAGAACAGCTTTCAGCCGTTCCTCGAATTCGCCTCGATATTTTGCACCCGCGATGAGGGCGCCCATATCAAGAGCCAGGAGCTTCTTGTCGCGCAGGCTCTCGGGCACATCGCCGTTGACAATACGCAAGGCGAGGCCTTCAACGATCGCTGTCTTGCCGACGCCTGGCTCACCGATCAGGACAGGGTTGTTCTTCGTCCGGCGCGATAAAACTTGAACGGTTCGCCGGATCTCTTCGTCTCGGCCGATCACCGGATCAAGTTTTCCTGAGCGGGCAGCCTCGGTGAGGTCGCGCGCATATTTCTTCAAAGCATCGTAAGCATTCTCGGCGGTTGGATTGTCGGCGGTGCGGCCCTTGCGGAGATCCTCGATCGCCGCATTGAGAAGCTGTGGCGTGACTCCCGCCCGCTCCAGGATCTTGCCTGCCTCGCAACTCTTCTCCATGGCAATGGCAAGCAGGAGCCGCTCCACGGTCACATAGGAGTCGCCAGCTTTTTGTGCGATCTTTTCTGCATTGTCGAAAATGCGGGCTGTCGCAGGCGAGAGATAGAGCTGCCCCGCACCGGAGCCCTGCACCTTCGGCAATTTGGCAAGCGCAAGCTCCGTATCGTGCAGGGCTTCGCGCGAGCGCCCCCCTGCCCTATCAATGAGGCCCGCGCTCAGCCCTTCCTCGTCGTCAAGGAGAACTTTTAGCACATGTTCGGGCGTAAACTGCTGGTGGCCTTCGCGGATCGCAAGCGATTGGGCGCTTTGAATAAACCCCCGTGCCCTTTCAGTATATTTTTCGATGTTCATCGCAAACTCCCGTCGCGAAGTCACTCCAACGCGCATTCAGCACGATGCCCGCTTGCGCGACTCATGTCTTGGTTTTGCAGCTGGCAGCAAATGTCGTGGCCCGAGATGCCACTCTTCGCTAGAAATGTAGGAGCGAAATGCACGCGTGGTAGAGCTGATGGCTCCTAAAATTCGCTGGCCTGCTTTTAAGCAAAAGCACAGGAAGATGACCCCCTGACAAAAGAAAACCCCGCACGGCGGGGTCTCCAATTTCAGCCGGAGTTACCAGCGGCACACGCGGCGAGGGCCCCACGGTGTTGGCCGGAACCAGCACCGGCGCCCTACCGGCCCCCAGTTCCGCCGGCACCCCCCATAAGGACCGCGATGCCAGCCCGGCCCGCAGCCGCCCGCAATTTTTGCTATGAGCGGCGGCTGCTTTATGGGGGTAGGCGAAGCTGGAACCGCACCAGCATCGCCAAATGATACGAACGCAATCGCACACCCCGCAATGATAGCGGATGCTTTCAGTCGCATGGAAGAACACCTCGGTTGAGCTGCACGCAGCGCAACTATCATCCGGCCGCCGGGCAAATCAAGCTTCGGAGTCCAAAGGGATGCCAATAAGCGGAGGTTGATGTGTGTTTTATTCCTGGACTGGCTCGGTGGCTGATCCTGCTTCGGTGTCCCTTGCCTCATCGGCTCCCATTTCTACTTTATTCCGCCGTCTGCGGCGAGGGCGCGGATGAAAGCCATTGGCAGACTCCGTGGCCTCCGAGTCGCTGAGCAAAGGAGATAGCGCCTCAATGGGCTGAGAAGACTCGTGCGATTCCGTTGGAACACGAACTGGCGATGTAATGAACGCGGGAAGGCCATTGCCTTCAATGACAGCATCCTCCATCTGTGCTTCGCCCTTCGGGTCGATGCGGATCGGAGGCTCATCGCGATAGCGAGGAGCGCGTCCCCGGTTACTGCGGCCATCTTGATCGCGCCCGCGTCCGTTCCGGTCCTGATAGGGCTTCTCTCCTTGGGTTTGGTGGTATTCGCGGTCCCTGTAGTTCCGGTCTTGATAGGCGCGTTCCGGACGCGCCGGACGCTCGGAACGGGCGAGAATTTGCCGCTCGCCCGCTTGCCGCTCTCCGCCTTCTTGGAATGACCGCTCGATGGCCGGCTGCGCGGGATTAGGCTGCGGCTGCGCCGGGAGGCCCGGCGGAGACGGCGGATAGAAACGTTCGGCTGGCGAAGCAAACCGGTCAGGAATGCCGACGAAATCGGCATCGTCCTCATTCTCTTCCATGAGGCCATCGCCGGGCAGGCGCTGATAACCGCCAGCTGCTTGTTGCTGGGCTTGCTGTGCCGCGGCGATAAGCCTCAAATAATGCTCGGCGTGCTGGAGATAACTCTCCGCCATCACGGGGTCGCCAGAGGCTTGCGCATCGCGCGCCAACTGAAGGTATTTTTCACTTATATGGTGGGCTGTTCCCCGGATCTTCACGTCAGGGCCGCTTGATTCGTAGGACCTTGTCAGGGGGTTTGGTCCTTTGCGATTGCTGTTTGGGCGGCCCCGCATACGTTTGCTATTTTGTGCTGGTCTCATCGATGATCCTTGAGTGGCATCGTATTCGCGATGGGGTCACCCCCTAATCGCGAGATTCGCGCATCGCCCGGCGGGCGAGCGTCACCGTCTTGTCGAACCCCATTATCTCAAATACGAAGGCACGAGCGGATACTAGGCTCTCCAGCCGGTGACAACGGCGCTCACGGAACCCCGCGGCAACCGATCCTCGACCCTTTTTTAGAGAGTCTCAGAGTCTGGGGACATTGACCCTGGCCACGCCAGGGCTCGCGGCACACTCCAAATCGGAGATCATCTCTCGCCTCGCTCGGCGGCGATATCGACAGCAGTGATATCAATTGCGCGGACGATGGATCTCAACGCCAACCGGAACTGTGCTACATCAGCGAAAATCAATCCTTGGCGAAGGAACGTAGTCGCTTTCAGGCGAAACGCCAAGACCTTTTGGAAAAATATGTCTCTTATCGTGTCGAGCGTGGCTAATTTGTCACGGGCTTTTGACAAGCCAGAACCACCCGCCGGTGTCCCTGGAGGTCAAGTTTGACCTCCGCCGGTACGCCCAACGTCTCTTCTAGCAATTTACCGGCAAAGCGGTCTTGCCCCGTTCCCAATTCCAGTGCGGCCAGTCCTCCGGGCGCCAGGAAAGCAGGGAGGGACGGAATGATCTCGCGATAAGCCGCCAAGCCATCATCGCCTCCATCGAGTGCCAAACGCGGATCATGATCACGGACCTCTGGCTCCAGCTCAGCAATCGCGCCGCTTGCTATGTAGGGGGGATTGGAAACGATGACATCGAAGCGGCCTCTAAGGGCCTTCGTCCAGTCCGCGCAGACAATAAACCCGCGCTGGCGCAGACCCAAAGCCGCGAGATTGCTGCGCGCAACCATGCAGGCGGCGGGCGAAATATCGACGCCGACGCCTGATGATTCGGGCAGACTCTGTAAAAGCGAGCAAAGAATCGCCCCAGAGCCCGTCCCAAGATCGAGAATCCGCCAGCTTTCGCGCGGAAATCGGGCCGCATGGCCGAGAACGGCCTCAACCAAGATCTCGGTTTCGGGACGCGGATCAAGAACACCCTCTGTGATCTTGAAGCGTGCTTGCCAAAATTCTCTGTGGCCAATAATCCGAGACACCGGTTCCCGCCGCAGCCGCCTCGCCGCGAAGGAGACAACCTTTGCCGCTGCGCTGCCGAGCGGCAGGCCGCCATCGCGAATCAAACTGGCATGGTCGATGCCCAGCGCCGCGCAGAGGAGCACACGGCCATCGGTTTGCGCCGAATCTATCCCGCCTTCTTTCAGCAGCCGGACAAGCAGCTGTAATGCCCTCCCCCGCGAGAGCGCCGGCCCGAAATCCTGCTGCTGTGCGATTGCAAGTTCTGCGTTCACGGCGCGGGTTGACCAATAGCGTTGAGCAGGACGCGTGTGAGCCGGCCTGCAAATGCATGGTCCGGCTTTTCGCCCTCCACGACCCTTGCTTCGTCAAAAAGAAGCCAAATGATATCCTCAAATCTCTCCTTATTGGGCTCACCGATCTTCGCTGCTAACGAACGAATCAGCGGATGTTCAGGATTGACCTCAAGCACCGGTTTCGAGGCAATGCCAAGCCGTCCGCTTGCGGCCAGCATCTGTTCAAGCCTCCGGTCGGGTCCGCGATCAGAGGCGACAAGGCAAACGGGGCTCGAAGAGAGCCTCTCCGAGGCGCGGACATCTTCAACCGCATCGCCAAGGACCTGCTTCATCAGTGCGTAAAGTGTCGCAAGAGCGGCGCCCGGCGGCTCGTTTGCTCCGGCGGACGGCTGCTCCTTCAGTGGAATGGATTTTATGTCCGCGGCACCTTGTGTCACCGATTTGAAAGGTTTGCCTTCGAATCCCACGGCGGTTGCAACCCAAAAAGCATCAACCGGATCTGGCAGAAGCAAAACCTCGATACCCCGCGCCCGGAACCCTTCGAGTTGCGGGCTGGCCGACAACCGCGAAAGATCTTCGCCGAGAAGATAATAGATCGCGGTCTGATTGGCCTGCAGTCCGGCGACATAATCCTTGAGCCGGCGGCCCCCTTCTGGATGGGCCGACGTCGCAAAAAGGGCCAAATCGAAGAGAGCATCTCGCTTATCGGGATCTTCATAAAGTCCTTCTTTTATTACAGCGCCGAAGTTATTCCAAATCTTTGAGAATTTCTCCTTGTCGTTTTCTGCCAGCTTAGCCAGTTCCTGAAGAACGCGGTTCGTCACGGCCTTCTTGATGGCTGCAAATACCGGACTCTGCTGAATTGTCTCGCGCGAAACATTCAGCGGAATATCAGAAGAATCAACAAGAAGACGGATAAATCTCAACCATCTTGGCAAGACCTCGGCGTCATCCGTGATGAGCACGTGGCGGACATAGAGCTTCGCCCGGCCGGAACGTGCCGGATCAAAAAGATCGAATGGCCGTGAACCAGGCACAAAAGCCAAAACCGTATATTCTTGCCGCCCCTCCACATGCCAGTGGATTGTTAAGGCTGGATCATCAAATATTCCGCTAAGTGTTTGATAAAAATCCTTATAATCCTGCTCCGTGATGGACGCTTTCGGCTTGGTCCAGAGCGCCGCGCCATCGGAAATCCGCCGCCACTCGCCAGCTTTCTCTCCACCAAGCTCGATCGGAACCGTTAGGGCGCTCGAATGCGCCCGCACAATCTGTTCGATCCGGCTGGCTTCGAGATATTCCTTGGAAGCCTCATTCAGGTGAAGGACGATCCTCGTCCCGCAAACTGGAGCCTCCTCTTGCGGCAGCGGCGCGATCGAAAAGGTGCCCTTACCGTCCGAACTCCAATGGAGCGCCTCGCCCGAACCTGCACGCCGGGTGAAAACATCAACGCGATCCGCCACCATGAAAGCCGAATAAAAACCGATTCCAAACTGGCCGATTAGATCGACCTTTTCGCGTCCCTCCGCGGTTTTGTCCCCGGCAGCGCCGAGTCTTTCGAGAAAGGCCTTCGTTCCGGAGCGCGCGATCGTGCCAAGATGATCGGTCAGATCCTGGTGCGACATCCCGATCCCGTTGTCCTCGATAGCGAGGCTTTGGGCATTCTTGTCGATGGCAATCCGGATCACATAGGCTTCCGGTGCGAGATTGGGATCGGAGAGTGCCTCATAGCGAAGTTTTTCGCAGGCATCCGCGGCGTTGGAGAGCAGTTCGCGTAGGAAAACATCGCGATCCGAATAGACCGAATGCACCATGAGATGCAGCAATTTGGCGACATCCGCCTGAAAAGCCTGGCTATGACTCCTTTCCTCAGGCATACTTCCATGCCTCCTTTTTACTTTTACACTTTCAGATGAGGTTTATTGACTGGGCGTGCTGCGCCCCATGCCGCGGATATTGCCCCGGTAGCCCGTGGATGCAAGTCTCACGCCCCCGTTCCCTGTGGAAGCTTCAGAGCACCTGTCCGGCCGCCGCAAATCCGTTAAAATAAATGCTTGCTCTCCGGCAAGCTTCAAGCGAAGGTGAAGCTGGAGCGTTCCAAAATCAAAATGTTGCAGACCCTTTGGGCCGCATGCAAAAACACTAAAAACAAATGGTGCAAACCATGATCGGCGCGGTCCGCGGCGATCGGAGCCTGAAAGCGTCACATGAGTGATACGGAGCCCGCCGATGATCATTGCGCGGCGCGCATGGCTTTAAGGGGCAAATGTGCGCTGGCTTCCTTGCCCGGATGTGGCGCGGGTACAGCTTCTTTCGCCGGCGGCTCAGAACCCGTGGTCTTTGACCGCAAGGAACTGCGCGAGATTTTCGATCTTTATGGCCGCAAGGTCGCCTCCGGCGATTGGCGCGATTATGCGATCGATTTTTCTCCTCAAAAAGCGGTTTTCTCGGTTTACCGGCGGGCTGCCGAATATGCGCTCTACCGGATCGAAAAAGATCCGAAGCTTGCCCGCAAGCAGGGACTTTATTCGGTCGTCACAGCGACCGGCCTCATCTTAAAACGCGGACACGATCTTTCCCGTGTGATCGCGGTGCTGGATAAGAGGCTCAAGCTCGTTCAGGAATGAACGTTCATCATTTATCATGGCTCTGCCATCACAGAAAGTTGCGGGCATCTGCTGGCGCACACTTCAAAGCCGAGTACGGGCTCTAGAAATCTCTTATAAGCGAAGCTTCGTCCATAAATTTTGGGTTGGTTACGAAGACGGAATTATTCGATGCGAAGGAATCGGCGCGGCAGAACAATGTCAAGCAGTCATGAGCGTGTTCACTACCCCAAGCTTCGCTCCAATCTTCGCCTGCGGTTTTCCAATCATACCTGCCATCTCAATACGCTTGATTCCACGCAAGTTTTGCCATCCATTTCCTCCTTTGCTTTTAACAATCACTACATTAAAAGTATACGGCTATACAGCATGACTTGGCTAGCTCACCTATCTTCAATGTCTCTCCTCTGAGGCGAAGCGGGGTACATCTGTGAAAGTTCACCCGCCAGCTGCCTTCATTCGAGATGTGCGCGGAATGCTTCTACGCTGCCGATGGGCGAGATTGGACACGATTTTCAGCCAGACACCTTCGGCCGCTGCAAGCTTTTGAAGCAGGCTCTTGCCGCTAAAGTTCTTCCCGGCTTACCCGCTCAACCCGCCGAGCAAACTCGGAATATCGAGCGGGCGGAACCCATAATGGTTGAGCCAGCGGATGTCGGCCTCGAAGAAGGCACGCAGATCCGGCATCCCGTATTTCAGCATGGCGATGCGGTCGATCCCCAAGCCCCAGGCAAATCCCTGATACACCTCAGGATCGAGGCCGCAATTGCGCAGCACATTGGGATGGACCATGCCGCAGCCGAGAATCTCGAGCCAATCATCGCCTTCACCAAACCTTATTTCTCCCCCCTTCCGCGAGCATTGGATATCGACTTCCATCGATGGCTCGGTGAACGGAAAATAACTTGGCCGGAAGCGCATCTTGACTTCCGGAACCTCGAAAAAAGCCTTGCAAGACTCTTCGAGAATCCATTTCAGATGGCCGAGATGGGCGGAGCGGTCGATGACAAGTCCTTCGACCTGGTGGAACATCGGCGTATGAGTTTGGTCTGAGTCACAGCGGTAGGTGCGCCCCGGACAAATCACCCGGATTGGCGGCTTTTGCGTCAGCATCGTGCGCACTTGCACCGGGCTCGTATGGGTGCGCAAAAGTTTGCGCGTCCCATCAGGGCCGGGGCTGAAAAAGAACGTGTCGTGCATGTCGCGCGCCGGATGATCCGGCAGAAAATTCAACTTCGTGAAATTATAATCGTCGCTCTCAATGTCCGGCCCCTCGGCGATTGCAAAACCCATATCCGCGAAAATCACGGCAAGCTCGTCCATCACCTGGCTGACCGGATGGATACGCCCCGCCTCTATGCCATGCGGACGGACGGGCAGGCTGACGTCGATGGTCTCTTCCCGGAGGCGGGCTTCGAGGGCCATTTCCTTCAAGACAGCGCGCCTTGCGGCGAGAGCCTCCGAGATTTCGTCTTTGAGGGCGTTGACCGCGGCGCCCCATTCCCTGCGCTCTTCCGGCGCCATCGCTCCGAGCCCCGAAAGCAGCGCCGAAACAGACCCCTTCTTGCCGAGCGCGGCAACCCGCACACCTTCCAGCGCAGCCTCGTCCTGCGCGTTTGCGATCTGCTCGAGTATCTGGCCTTGCAAAGCTTTGAAATCTGGCATGTCTTTTCAGATCCTTGATGTCTGCTGGCTTTTGCCACGCAGACGCGCCAATGTCGAGGCGCCGCCGCCAAACCGTTTCTATGCACCGCCGGTGGCGGACAAGATCCAATCCAGATAGGGCTGCGCGCCTTTTTCTATCCCGATCTCAATGATCTCCGGATTAGAATAAGGATGAATGGCGCGAATGGCCGCCTCCACCTTCGCATAGCTGGCAGCTCTGATCTTGCAGAACAGCATCCATTCGCCGGCTTTCTGGACTGCCCCTTCCCATCGATAAATGCTCGTGATTGGAAACATCTGGACGCAAGCGGCCAGCTGTTCGCCGACAAGCCGGGTTGCAATGAGCTCGGCATTCGCTCTGTCGGCGGTTGTTGTGATGACGACGGCAAAGGCGGCCGGCATGAACAGTCGCATCCTCCGCAGCTTGCACGGCACTCGAAATTTTCAACGGGTGCCTATCCGGCGCGTTGCAGCCTGGAGCCAGCGGCGTACTCCGGGCTCGACAAGCGGTGAAATTTCTTTTCGAACACGCTGATGATAAGCATCGATCCATGCGATTTCGTCGCGATCGAGAAGCTTTGGCTCGATGAGGGCAAGGTCGATTGGCGCGAGCGTGATCGTCTCAAAACCCAGCATCTCGCGTTCACTTCCAGCAATGTCCACTTTTTGGACAACGATGAGATTCTCGATTCGAATGCCCCAGTGTCCGGCACGATAATAACCTGGCTCATTAGAGAGAATCATGCCAGGCTCGAGCGCGGCGGAACCGAGCTTCGAAATCCGCTGCGGACCCTCGTGCACAGAAAGATAAGAGCCGACGCCGTGGCCGGTGCCGTGATCGAAATCGAGACCCGCCTGCCACAGAGGAACCCGTGCCAGTGCGTCAATTTGCGCACCTGCCGTACCTTTGGGAAAGACAATGCGCGCAATCGCGATATGACCTTTGAGCACACGTGTGAACCGGTCCCGCATCTCGGCGGCCGGCTTGCCGATCGCAATGGTGCGTGTGATATCGGTTGTGCCATCTTCATATTGGCCGCCGGAATCGATCAAGAAGATCCCCTTGCGTATCTTCGCATTCGTCTTGACGGTCACACGATAATGCGGAATGGCGGCATTCGCGCCAGCGGCGGCGATTGATGGAAACGACACATCCTTCAACTTATGGCTATCGCGCCGGAATGTTTCGAGTGCTTGCGCCGCGTCGATCTCGGTGAGCTTGCCGCCTTGCGCATGAACTGAAAACCAGTGCAGGAAGCGCACCATTGCCGCCCCATCCCGCAGCTGCGCCTCGCGTGCGCCTTTCAGCTCCGCCGCGTTTTTGCAAGCTTTCATCATGACAGTGGGATCAGGGCCTATTTCGCAAACGCCGCCAGCCTCTTTAAAAATTTGGACGAGCTTGGCTGGTGCAGTTGCGGAATCGAACAAAACTTTCTTGCCTCTCCGGCCAAGTGCTTCAAGATCAGGCCCAAGATCATCCATATCTTTGATATCAGTGATGCGGAGGAGCTTCGCGCGCACGGGATCATCAAGCTTGCGCGCATCGACATAAAGACTCGGTTTTGCTCCCTTCAGGATCAAGGCATATGCAAGCGGGAGGGGCGTGTGTGCGACATCATGGCCACGGATGTTGAAAGCCCAGGCGGCGGCGTGAGGATCGCTGATGAGCAAAGCATCCTGCCCCGTAAGGGCCGCTTCTGCGCGGGCGAGTTTTCTTTTTGCGTCTTCTCCGGCGAATTTGCGCGGATGTATGGTGATCTTACCGAGCGGCGGCGGCGGGCGGTCCTTCCATAGGATGTCAACCGGATTTGGCTCTACGGGGATGAGCTCGATACCCGCGGAACTTACCGCCTTGGCAAGGCGCTCGAGCTGCTGCGGCGTATGAAGCCAAGGATCATAGCCAAGCTTTGCTCCCGGGCTCAGCTGTGATGCAAGCCACGCCGGCGGGCTCGCTTCAGTCAATGGCTGCGGCTCGAAGATTGACAGATCGACTTGATCCTTCACCGCTAGGCTGTAGCGGCCATCTACGAAGATCGCCGCAGATGTTTTCAGCACAATGGCAAGGCCAGCCGAACCGGTAAACCCGGAAAGCCAAGCAAGGCGCTCGTCGCAAGCCGGCACATATTCGTTTTGATGCTCATCCGCGCGAGGAACCAGAAATCCATCAAGCTCGAGGCGATCGAGTTCAGCGCGCAGGGCTGCGACTCGCGCGGCCCCCTGCGAGGGATCCGTCTCGTCTTCGAAGGATTGATAGACGCTTTCGAACATAGGGTTAAAGTATGCAGGATCGCGTCTGCTTGCCAACCCAATCTTGGCTCAAGGGCACTTAATATCTCATCTTCATCTTATCTTCGCTGCCCCCAACCTAGGTCACCGACTCATAAACCGCATCCAGACTTTGGCGGTGGCGAGTTTGACGGGGGCGAGGTAGTTGGCGTCGTGCTTCTCGAAGCGTGTGGCGACGGCTCTGAAGTGTTTGATCTTATTAAAGAACCGCTCGACGAGGTTCCGGTATCGATAGAGGAATGGGCTGAAGGCGGGGATGTT
>Ga0209061_1000674_pt1 | contig 75482 bp, 62 predicted proteins | sample Coa_R1_10_FD_187157 | JGI IMG/M metagenome (GOLD analysis project Ga0209061, IMG submission 187157) | Surface soil microbial communities from Centralia Pennsylvania, which are recovering from an underground coalmine fire - Coalmine... | ecosystem: Environmental > Terrestrial > Soil >... | reverse complement strand
TCGATGAAACAGAGCACCTCGCCGCGCGCTTCATCGACGGCGCGATTGCGCGCGAAGCTCGATCCGACCCGCTCCTCCAGCACACGCCGGAGCGGAAACCTGAGTGACTGCGCTGCGCTCCGTACCACTGAAACGGTCGCGTCGACCGAGGCGTTGTCGATCACGATGCATTCCATGCGAGCACCGTCCGGAATCGCGAGTGGAGCGAGGCTTGCGAGCGTCTGGCTCAGGACCGCGGCGCGATTGTGCGTCGGGATCGCAATGGTTATGAATCTCGCGGCCAAAGCTCAGCCCCCGGCCTAGTCCTCGTTGTCGCCGGCGGTCGCCCGCGCGGTGGGGCTTGCGCCTTTCGTGCGGGCTCCGGACTCCGTCGACGGCATCAGGTCGGGCTGGGTCAGGACGACATCGCTGACCGTGACGTAGGGATCGGCGCTGCGTTGAGTGTCGATGGGCGCTTTCAACTCAAAGCCGAAATTGCGAGTTTCCCCCGGCATCAGGGGGAGCGCGCGTAAGGAAAAATCGGAAAACTGAAGCGGGGTCGCGATCGGCACGTGCTGTTCCACAAAAACATCGCGCCGGTCGGCGCCGTGGCCTTGATAAAAGGTAACGTTCATCCGCACGGAATCGACCGGGCGATCACCGTTATTCGCGATCTTGCCAAAGATCGCCGGGCGGCCCGCCGCCGACATCCGCATCCCAATGTCGCTCAGCTTGAGCTTGTCGTCGTATGCGAGCGCGACCGCGCGCTGCGCCACGATGGTCTCGATCTCGTGGAGTTCGCGGCCGTAGAGATACTTGAGGCCCCATCCGCCCGTGGCTTCAGATCGATCGAGCGCCGTAATTGCGTCCCGGTAATAGCCAACCGCCTGCGCATACGATCCGCCGTAGTAGCTGTCGAGGGCATGACGACGCAGATCGGCGGCGCGTTCCCGCGCCGGGAAGTCGGCCCGCACGCGCCATCGATGATGCTCCTTAACCAGCACGATGTCGTCGAGATAGGAAAGCGCGGGGAAATCGCCGCTCGAGAGCGCGTGACGCGCCGCCGGCACCGGATCGGCGTCCAGTCCGATCATCGCATTGATCGTTCGCTCGAGTCGGGCAAGGTCCGGCGCCTTCACCTTGACCGGAACGATTCTGCGCAGACCCTGTCCCTGCGGCTCCCCGAGATCAAAGTCCGTCGCCTTGAGCACCGGCCAAAACCATCGTCGCGTGACATCCTGAGTGAGCGGTACGGCGGTCAGAAACCGCTCGCGTGGATACGCCTCACGATCGACCTCGGTCAGCATCAGATAGCATTGCTCGTATTGACGCTGTTCGAGCGCGGTCAGGTAGTTCTGCGCGACGGTGCGCGGCGACTGCCACGTACATCCGGCGAACAACATCGCCGTCACCAGTATCGACGCGCGGCACAACCTTGCACCGCGCACAGCCCCGCGCCACCTCCGACTCATTCGAGCATTTTCCCTGCAGCTAGCGATCGACCGGCAATTGCGCGTCGTTCCAGTCGAGCATCCCACCCTTCAGATTGCCGACGCGTTCGAAACCCAGCGCGGTCAGCAGTGCGGCGGCAGTCGTGCTGCGTGCGCCGGCGCGGCAGATTACGATGATGTCGCGATTCTTGTAGTCGGCGATCTCGTCGGTGCGCTCGGACAACTCGCGCAGCGGAATGAGTTTGCTGCCCGGGATGTGTCCAAGTTCGCCCCTGTATTCTTCCGGTTCGCGCACGTCGAGCAGCAGCGGCGGCTCGGGCGCGGCGAGCCGCGCGAACACCTCGGTCGCAGAGACCTGCCGCACCTGGCTTAACTGTGCGTAGGTCGGGAATTTCATGCTGTCGGCATCGAGCGCCGACTGATTCGGCTGCAGCGATTCCTGGATGCTGTCCGGGAGCGGCAGGCCGAGATGGTTCATGAGCTCGATATACTCGTCGCGCGAACGGTTCGCGATTCGCGGGTTGCCATGCTTCTCTTCGCCGATGGTCGAATGAGTATGGCCTCGGTAGTCGTGCGCCGGAAAGACTAGGGTCGCGTCCGGCAGCGCGAAGAGCTTGCGCGTAATCGCGTCGTATTGCGCGCCAGGATCGCCGCCGGCGAAATCCGCGCGCCCGGTGCCATGAATCAGCAACACGTCGCCGGTGAAAACGCGATCGCCGGTGTAGAGACTGATCGAGTCCGGCGTATGGCCGGGAGTATGCAGGACCTGAAGCCGAATGTCGCCGATCGCGAGCCATTGCCCGTCCTGCAGATGCACGGCAACGTGCGGCGCCGGGGCCTGCCGATGCATCGCGACCGGCGCACCGGTCAGCTCAGCGAGCTCGAACGCGCCGCTACGATGGTCGGCGTGGGTGTGCGTGTCGATGATCAGTTCGAGCCGCCGCTGATGATAAGCGAGCACTGCGAGATAACGATCGATGCGCTCGCGCACGGGATCGATCATCACGGCCTTGCCGTCGGACTCCGACGTCAACAGATAGCTCTTGCACTTCGCGTGATTGAGTTCAGTCGCGATCATGCTGTGACCGTCCCAACGAATGTTGTCGATAACTATACCGTTTGCGGCGTGCGCAGGGGAATCAAATTGTTACGCCGCCTGTTCGGCGCGCCGATGCGGGAACTCGAAGCGCTGCTTCTCCGTCGCATCGACCGCCATCGTGACCATCCGATCGATATCGAAACAACTCTCGGCGCGCTCGACCTCGGCGATAGTAGCACGGGTCTCGGGATGCGCGGGTACGAACAGCGAGCAACAATCCTGATCGGGAAGAATCGAGGTCTCGAAGGTGCCGAGCATGCGCGCCTGCTCGACGATTTCGTTCTTGTCCATCCCAACCAGCGGCCGGAGGATTGGCATCCCGGCCGCGTTTTCGATGACGGTCATATTGGCGAGGGTCTGCGATGCGACCTGGCCGAGGCTCTCGCCGGTCACCAGTGCGGATGCGCCGGCGCGAAGCGCGAGCGCGGTTGCGATGCGCATCATGAAGCGTCGGTAGAGTACGACCCGGAGCGGCCGCAGCGCACGCGCGACAATTTCGCGCTGCACCTCGGCGAACGGCGCCAGCATCAGAATGGAATGGCCTTCGAAGCGCGTCAAATGGGCCGCCAAATCGGCGGCCTTCTCCCGGCTCGCCGCCGAGACCAGCGGATAGCTGTGAAAATGGACGAAATCGAGCCGCAGCCCGCGGCGCATCATGCGCCAGGCCGCGACCGGCGAATCGATCCCGCCGGAAAGCAGCGCGAGACCGCGCCCTGCGATCCCGACCGGCAGACCACCGGCGCCGGGATGCTTGCCGACTGCGACGTAGGCGGCAGCGGGCATGATTTCGATCGCGATCGTGAAGTCCGGATTTTCCAGATCGACCTTCAAGCCGAGTTCGCCGGCGACCGCCGCGCCGACGCTCCGATCGATCTCCATCGAGTTGAGCGCAAAGCGTTTTTCAGCGCGTCGTGTGCGGACCGCGAACGTACGGCCCGGATAGTGCCGGGCTTGTGACACCGCCTCGCGTTTGAGCGCTTCGATATCGAGCGGCGTCGTCCGGCTAATCGAGAAGTTCTGCAGGCCGAAGACCAGCGCTGCGCGCTCCACGATAAGCTCTTCAGGCTCCTCGCCGATGAGTTCGACCATCAGGCGCGGCCCCTCGCTGCGCATCGCGCCGAGCTCGATGCCCGCAAAGGCGTCGCGCAGGTTGCGCTTCAATTGCTCGATGAAGCGCCACTGGTTGCGCCCCTTGAGCGCAATTTCATGGTAGCGCCCGATGAGATAGCGCCGGGGCGATGCGGGGGTCGTTAACGGCTCGATCAGCGGCATGCGCTCAGCGTAGCTTTCGCCGCCGCTGCAATGCCAGTATTGTCCTTGCGCGTGCTGCGGGGCTGGATGATGATTCGGAAAGGAGAGACGTGAGCCAGGGCGACTTCAAAGGCGGTCTTGATCGCGGCCTGCAACAACTCCGCACTGGCCTGCTCGATCCGGCGGTCACGACCCGCCCGGACGGCGAACGGCTGGCCGCAGTGCTGGTGCCGATTTTCGAACGCTCGGGTGATCTGCACTTGCTCTACATCCTGCGTTCCGACCAGGTGAGCCACCGCGGACAGGTCGCGTTTCCGGGCGGTCGCGTTGATCCCGAAGATCACAGCCCGATGGCTGCGGCGCTGCGCGAGGCATACGAAGAGGTCGGCATCGAGCCCGATGCGGTCGAGGTGCTGGGCGCGTTCCCCCGGATGCGCACGGCCACCACCGGCATCCTCGTCGCGTCGTTCGCGGGATTGATCCCGTGGCCGCTCGCATTGCGCGCCAATCCGCACGAGGTGGCGGAGATTTTCAGCGTTCCGATCGCGGTGTTGCGCGACGTTCGTTATCGGCGCACTTATATTTTCCGTCGCGACGGTCTCGAATGGCGATTCCCGGCGATAATCTACGAGAACCGGCCAATCTGGGGACTCACTTACCGCATCACTTTGAGCCTGCTCGAAATCATGGCGTGAAAAATTCGGTCGCCCTGACACCGGCGCGAGGCGGCTCATAGCGTTCCAAAACCCGTTAATCTCGATGGCCCAGCTCAAAGACCTCTCCAATGACGATCTGAACCTGCGGAAAGCGGGCTTCAATCCTGCCGCCGACCCCGAAGACGCCTTGCGCATGCTGGTCGCTCTGCGCGGGACTCCCGAGGTGACCGACGCCGCGATCGCGCGCGCGCTCGGCGGCGTCCGCTCCCCGGGCGCGGCGAATATGCTGGCAACGATGGAAGCCGACGCAAGCGGCGCGTTGCGCCGCGAGATTCGCCGGTCGTTGTTTCGCCTGCGCCAGAGCGGCATCGTGCCCGCGCCCGATGCCGAGCCGCATCCGCGGCAAACTTCGCCCGCGCCGACCGCCGCTATCGCGACCGATATCGAAGGGATGCTCTCGCCGATCGACGTCACCGGCGTGCGGCTTATCTGGCTGATGAAGCCCAAGGCACGCGGCGGGCTCAATCTGCTGTGGGGCTTTTCGTCCGAAGAAGAAGGGTTGATCGGCTGCAATTTCGGCCCGGTCAGCCGCCGCGAATTGCGCGCTGACCGGCTGCGCGTCGAGGAACGCGCCGGCGTCAAAATGATCGAGGCCGACTGGCGGCTCTGCGATCTCATCCTGTGCGAGGCGTACCGCGCGACGCCCGAGAACCGGCGCGGTCCGGTCGGCAACTTTTTCGCGTGGCGAACCGAGCTTATCCCCGCGCCTCCGCCCGGCGACGATTTTGTCCATCCCATCTATAGAGAGCTCGCCGTCGAGGCGGCCGGCGAACCCGGCCTCGAACTGTTAAAAGAGCCTGAGGTGCTTGCCTGGCGATTCCCCGCCGCCGAGATCAAACCCTACGTCGATGAGATCGCCGAAGTGCAGCAGAGCGTGATCGTGCTGAATCCGATGCAGCGCGAGGATCGGATCGCGAGTGTGATCGAGAAGGCGATCGATGGACTGCTCGGCGGCGCGGCGGCGTTTCGCGCGCGCCGGCGGCTCGAGGATATAGCGTACTACCTCGCGCATACCGGGCGACGACGGACGGGCGGCTATGCAGCAGCCGCGGCGGCGAAAATTCGCGATGGCGCCGACATCAAGCGCATCCCGTTCTTTCAGAACCTGATTCGCACGATGCTCGGGGCGCTGATTGCCGCGCAGCAGGAGAAGGAACGCGAGGAGCCGCGGCTCATCATGACGCCGGCCGAAGCGATGCGCGCGCAGGCACAGCGTCAGTCCCGCTAGCCAGCCTGACAAGCGGCCGGCAGCTTTGTTACGATTCGTGCCGGATGCCGCTCGATGCGGCCGCGGAGCAGGACATGAACTCATCGAATGGACAACGCGCGCGCGGACCATTTTCCGGCGTACTTGTGATCGATCTCACGCGCGTGCTGGCGGGACCTTTCTCGACGATGCTAATGGCCGACCTCGGCGCGCGCGTAATCAAGGTCGAGCAGCCCGGCAGCGGCGACGACTCGCGCGCCTATGGTCCGTTCAAAGACGGCAAGTCTGTCTACTTCGGCTTTGTCAATCGCGGCAAGGAAAGTATCGCGCTTGATCTTAAAAATGATCGCGACCGCGCGCTGTTCCTTCGCATGGTCGAGCGCGCCGATGTACTGGTCGAAAACTTCCGCCCCGGCACGATGGAGAAGCTCGGCCTTTCGTGGGAGGCGCTGTCGAAAATCAACCCGCGATTGATTTATGCGTCGGGTTCGGGCTTCGGCCAGACCGGTCCGATGAGCCGCACGCCCGCCTACGACACCGTAGTGCAGGCGCTTAGCGGGATAATGAGCATCACGGGCTATCCCGACGGCCCACCGACACGCGTCGGCACTTCGGTCGCCGATTTGACCGCGGGTGTCTATCTCTTCGGCGGCATCGCGAGCGCGCTCTATGCACGCGAGACAACCGGCCGCGGCGCGCGCGTCGATGTTGCGATGCTCGACGCGATGCTCAGCTATCTGCTGCATGGCGTCATGGAGTATGTCGCGCATGGCCGCGCACTCGGACGCTTGGGGAACGGCCATCCGTCGATCGCGCCGTTTGATACTTATCAAGCCGCCGACGAGCTGTTCGTAATCTGCGCCGGCGGCAACGAAGTTTTCGCGCGGCTCAGCGAGGCGATCGGCCGCGGCGATCTCGCGCGCGACGAGCGCTTCGCGCACAACCGTAATCGCCATGAAAATCATGAAGCGCTGCGCGCCGAGCTCGAAGCGACGCTCAGGACCAAACCTGCGCGCCATTGGGTTGAGGTTCTGACCGTGGCCGGTGTACCCTGCGCCCGCATCCAGAGCATCCCGGAAGCGGTCGCGATGCCGCAGATCGCGGCGCGCAATATGATGGTGGAGTCAGACGGGATGCGAATTCTCGGCAATCCGATCAAGATCGGCGGCTTCGACGATCCCGCCACGCGGCCTGCCGCACCAGCGCTCGATGGCAACGGCGATGCGATTCGAGCGGAATTCGGCGCATCCGAAGAGCGCGCAACAGCCGCGAAGCGCTGAAAGCTCGATGCGCGAAGTAGTGATCATCGACGGGCTGCGCACGCCTATCGCGCGGGCGGGCGCCGATCGCAGCTACTTAAAATCGATCCGCGCGGACGACCTTGCGGTCATCTGCGTGCGCGAGCTGATGCGGCGCAATCCCAGGATCGCGCCGGGCGAAATTGAGGACGTGATCTTTGGATGCGCGAATCAGTCAGGCGAGCAGAGCCTTAACATCGCGCGGATGATCGCGCTCCTTGCCGGGTTCCCGGTCGAAGTCGCCGGCACTACCGTCGATCGGCAGTGCGGCTCGGGGCTGCAGGCGATCAACGTCGCGGCTCAATCGATTATGAGCGGCGCGGGTGAGATCGCGATCGCGGGCGGTGTCGAGCACATGACGCACGTCCCGATGGGCTCCGGTATGAATCCGAATTCGCGGCTCTTCGATATGTTCCCGCCTGAGTGGGCTTCGATGGGACTCACGGCTGAGCGGCTCGCGGCAATGCATGGAATCACGCGCGCGCAATCCGACGCGTACGCGCTGCGGTCGCATCAGCGAGCGATCGCCGCGCGCGAGCGGTTCAAGGATGAAATTGCCCGGGTGGATATCGACGGTAACTTACTCGATATCGACCAGGGACCTCGCGCTGACACTTCGCTTGAAAAGCTCGCCACGTTGAAGCCGAGTTTCCGCCCCGATGGACAGGTCACGGCCGGGAATTCGTCCCAAGTGAGCGATGGCGCTGCCGCGCTCATCCTGATGAGCGCCGAGCGCGCGCGATCGCTCGGAGTGGCGCCGATGGCGCGAATCCGCGCGATGGCAGTCGCGGGCGTGCCGCCGGAGATCATGGGATGGGGGCCGGTGCCCGCGATCGGCAAGGCGCTGGACCGCGCCGCACTTCGCCTCGGCGACATCGACTTGGTCGAAATCAATGAGGCCTTCGCCGCCCAGGTGCTGGCCTGCAACACCGCCCTCAAAATCGATGAAGAGAAACTCAACGTGAACGGGGGCGCAGTCGCACTTGGTCATCCGCTGGGATGCTCCGGCGCGCGCCTGACCGTCACGCTGCTCCACGAGATGCGCCGGCGCCGCGCACGCCTCGGCATCGTCAGCTTGTGCATCGGCGTTGGTCAGGGAATCGCAACGGTGATCGAGGCCTTGTGAGCACGGGAGTGGAACTGACCGCTCGGTCCGGTTAGAATCTCCTGAAAATGGACCCGAAGGAATTGCAACGTTTAATCGAACGAGGCCTGCCGGGCGCGATCGTCGAGGTGCGGGACACCACCGGCGGCGGCGACCATTTCGAGGCCTTGGTGGTGAGCCCGAGTTTCGAGGGCAAGACGCTCATCGAGAGGCATCAGCAGGTCTACGGTGCGGTCGGCGAGGCGATGCGTGCGCAGGTACATGCGCTGACGCTGAAGACGCTCACACCCGCGCAGTATCAGAACCGGAGGTAGGCAAGATGGCGAATGTAACCGATCAGATTCAAGCCGCGATTGCCGGCAACAAGATCGTGATCTTCATGAAAGGCTCGCGAAACTTCCCGATGTGCGGGTTCTCAGCCGCGACTGTGCAGATCTTCGAAGAGTTGGGCGTGCCCTTCGAGACCGTCGACGTGCTCGCCGACGAGGAAATCCGCCAGGCGATCAAGACTTACAGCAACTGGCCGACGATCCCGCAGGTCTATATCGACGGCAAGTTCGTCGGCGGATGCGACATCATCCGCGAGCTCTACGAATCGGGCGAACTGCAGACGCTCATCGAGAGCGCGCTGGCCGAGAACGCGCCTCAGTAGGCACCGGCCCGCGCCTCGCCGCTGCGCGGCGATCGCACGGCCGCGCTGCGCAGCCCATCGAGGCTGAAGCGGCCTGCACCGTACGCCGAGAGCGCGAGCAACCCGCCCATCATGCAGAAATTCTTCATGTACTGCTCAATCTCGCCGTGCGAGTAATGGAAGATGTACGTGACGGGGATCATCCAGAGGAAAAGGATGAATGCGGCGATGCGCACGCGAAGCCCAAGAATCAGCAGAATCGCGCTACTCAATTCAACTACGAGCGAGATCCATACCAAGGGAAGCGCGGGTCCGGGGGCCATCCCGCCGACCTTGACCATGTAGCCAGCCGTGCCCGCGGGATCGTGCAGCTTGGCCAATCCCGACCATATGAAGATTGCAGCCACCAGGATCCGCCCGACCAGAACCTCGAGATCACGCACGGTTTGCATTGGCATTCCCTCCCAGTTCGCCCTGTCCTGCCAGCCTTCTTTAGCATCAAGAGTTGATGCCGTACACAGAGTTTTGCAGTTTGTCCAGCTTGCAAAATAGAAAAGCGAAATGATTGATTGACGGTCTGATTCAATGGTTCGCGCAACGATACTGGAGCGCGCGAGCGTTCACGCTTTCGCTAATTCCTTCAGGCGAGGTGTTCCTAATGGCGCTGTGGAAACCCGATCAGACGTTCTATCCCTCCCCGCGGATGGCGATGCATGCGCCGCCCGAGAAGCATGCCTTCGTAGTCGCGTTCAATCCCACCCCCGCAAACGGCAAGCATGATGCCTTAACGGTGATCGATCTCGATCCGAAGTCGCGCACCTATGGCACGATCGTCGGACGTACCGAGATGCCAGGCGTCGGCGACGAGCTGCATCATTTCGGATGGAATGCGTGCAGCGCCGCGCTCTGCCCTTACGCGCCGCATCCGCATATCGAGCGCCGCTACTTCATCGTGCCGGGGCTGCGCTCTTCGCGCGTCCATATCATCGATGTCAAGCCGGACCCGCGCGCGCCGAAGATCGTCCGCGTCATCGAACCTGAAGAACTCGCGGAGCGCAGCGGCTACAGCCGGCCGCATACGATCCATTGTGGTCCCGATGCGATCTATATGAGTGCGCTCGGCGCGCCCAACGGCGACGGACCGGGCGGCATCGCGCTGCTTGACCATGAAAGCTTCGACGTGCTCGGGCGATGGGAGGTCGACCGCGGCCCGCAGTTCCTCGCCTACGATTTCTGGTGGCATCTCGGACACGATGTCGCGATCACCAGCGAATGGGGCACGCCGAACATGATCGAAAACGGCGTGGCGCCCGACCTGCTGCTGAATAATCGCTACGGCCATTCGATCCATGTGTGGGATTTGCGCCGCCGGCGTCATCTGCAGTCGATCGATCTCGGACCGGAAAACCAGATGGCGCTGGAGCTCCGGCCCGCGCACGATCCGACGCGCACCTACGGCTTCGTCGGCGTCGTTATCTCGACCAAGGATCTCTCGGCATCGGTCTGGTTATGGCATCGCGGCGACAACGGATGGTCGGTGCGCAAGGTGATCGAAATTCCCGCCGAGCCGGCCGACGAGTCGCTGCTTCCGCCTGCGCTCAAGCCATTCAAGGCGGTGCCGCCGATCATCACCGACATCAACCTGAGCCTCGACGATCGGATGCTCTACATCTCATGTTGGGGCACCGGCGACATGCTGCAGTACGATGTGAGTGATCCGTTTCATCCAAGGCTAACCGGCTCGGTGCGGATCGGCGGAATCGTCGCGCGCGCGCCGCATCCGAAGGCCGGCGGACCGGTCAACGGCGCGCCGCAGATGCTCGAGTTGAGCCGCGACGGCCGGCGCGTTTACGTCAGCAATTCGTTGTATAGCGCATGGGATGCGCAGTTCTATCCCGACGGCATCAAGGGATGGGTCGCGAAGCTCGACGCCAATCCGAATGGCGGACTCACGCTCGACCCGGATTTCTTCGTCACCTATGAAGGCGAGCGGCCTCATCAGATTCATCTCGAAGGTGGCGATGCGTCGTCGGATTCGTACTGCTATCCGTGACCAGCGTATGGCCGTGGTTCGCCGTCGCGATGCTCGGCGCCTACCACGGCATCGATCCGTCGATGGGCTGGCTGTTCGCGGTCGCGCTCGGATTGCAGGAGCGAAGCCGCGCGAAAGTCGTTGAATCGCTCCTCCCGATCGCGCTCGGGCATCTGATCTCGATCGGCCTCGTAGTCGCGATGATCGCGTGGGCGGCGGGATTCGCGGCGGCTGCGCCCTGGCTTCGGCCGGGCGGCGCCGCGATTTTGATCCTGTTCGGAATCTTCCGCTTCGTCCGTCCGCGGGCGCATCCGCGATGGGTCGCGATGCAGGTCACGATGCCGGAGCTTACGCTGTGGTCGTTCCTGATGGCTTCGGCGCATGGCGCGGGGCTGATGCTCTTTCCGATCCTGATCGATATGCCGATGCCGGCCGGCACGGCGCATCATCATATGATCGCATCCGGCATTTCACATCCATCGTTGATGCAGGGCATCGCGGTGGTCTGCGTGCATACGGGCGCGATGCTGCTCGTAATGGGCATTGTCGCGATCCTGGTTTACGAATGGGTCGGGCTCGCAATCCTGCGAAGCGCGTGGGTGAACCTCGAGACCATCTGGGCAGGCGCCCTGGTTGCCGCCGGACTGCTCGCATTCGCGATTTAGGTTAGCCTGTGCCCAAAGGTTGCTTAGTCTTTTCCAAGGGTGATGTTGTTTGTTTTGCTCTTTTTGATAATGATTCTCAATATCGCCCCGTAGGAGCTTTTCGATGCAGATTCAGACCGTTGCGCCTAAAACCAGCCGTCTGGCGGCGGCGGTCGCCGCCACCATCGCTATTCTGCTTCCGAGCTTGATCTCCCCACCCGCTGTATCGGCAACCAATCGCCTGACGCTAAACGAGGCTATCAGCCGCGCGATCGCGTTCGCGCCGTCGGTCGCCGCCGCCGCAGCGGCGAGCGACCTCGGCCGGGCGGCGCTTGGTGAGGCACGCGCCCCGCTCTACCCGAGTATCGACACCGGCCTGGTTTACTACCGCACCACCGGCTATAGCACGGCGATCACCAATGACGGCGAGACCGCCGCGCAGGCCACGCTTAACTACACCGCTTATGATTTCGGACGGCGGCTCGCGGTGATGCGCGCGGCCCGCTATGCCGCCGAAGCGGCGCGCCTCGGCCTCACTGCGTCCCAGAACCAGATTGTGTTCGACACCTCGGTCGCCTATTTCGATCTGGTGCGAACCCAGCGCGAGGTCGCGGAATGGCGAGCGAATCGCGACCAGCTCAATCGCTATCTCGGCGTGATCCAGGAGCTCGAACGGTCCGGACAGGCGATCACCAGCGACGTGCTGCGAATCCACAGTGAGCGCGACAGTGTCGAACTGCAGCTTGCGACGGCTGACCAGGCGCGCCGCAAGGCCGCGATCGTGTTAGGTTCATTTATTGGAGAGTACGATGACAATGTCGAAGCGGAGGACCTCACCTCGTTGCCTGCGCCGCCCGAAGGCGATATCCAGCGCAACCCGATCCTTCGGGCCGACCAGCGCAACATCGACTCTGCCACGCTGGCTGTGAAGGCCGCCGAGGCCGAGCGCTACCCCAATCTCGGCATGCAGCTCACGACCGGCTTCCTCGGCATCGATGCGCCGCACACCTTCAACAACAATTTCGGCGCGTCCTATCAGGGCGTGGTGGGGATGCCGATTTTCGATGGCGGCCTGATTCGCTCGCACATCGATGCCGCCCGGGCACGCAGGATGGCGGCGATTGCGCAGCGCCGCCAGGATGAACTGGTCCTTTCGCAGCGGCTTGCGGATGCGCGGATGCGCTACAACGAGGCGCGCCGACAGCTCGCGATTCTCGCTCGTTCAATCCCCGTCGCGCACGATTCGTTTGCGCTCGATTGGACGCGGTTTTTGGGCGGCGGCAGCGCCACGCTGCTGGAAGTAATCGATGCGTTGCGCCAGCTTCAGACCTTCCAGATCACACAGCTCGACGAAGAATTCGCGGCGCGCCAGGCGGCCGCCGAGGTCGCTCTGGTGTTGGGTGTCCGATGAACCATCGCCGGCTCGCACTCGGTTTTCTGCTCGCGTTCGCGATCGCCGTCGTGGGATGCCATCGCAGCGCCGAGTCGGATTTGGATGACGAAGAAGCGCCTGCGATCGCGCCGATACTTTCGGTCACTGCCGTGCCGGTCGTGGTCGCGCCGATGCGCAATGAACTGGATTTGCTCGGGATCACCGCTGCTCAGCGTCATATCAGTTTGCGCGCGCCGACCAACGGCCGCCTGTTCGGATTCAAGCTGCAGAGCGGCGATCGCGTGCGCCGCGGCGAAGTTGTCGGCTACATCATGAATCGCGAGATTGAGGCAGCCGAAGCCGGACTCGCTGCCGCACAAAAGATCGATCCGGCCGAGGCCGGCAAGCTGCGCAACTCGGTGATGCGCTATACCAGCCGGGCCGGTATTCCGGTGCGCGCGCCGGCTGATGCGATCGTCTCGCAGCGGCTGGTTAGCAGCGCTCAGATCGTCGCCTACCTCGATCCGCTGGCCGACCTTGTCGATCCCAACAGCATCTATGTCGAGGCGCAGGTGCCGGTAGATGCGCAGTCGCTGGTAAGGCCTGGGATGCCCGCGACGGTGACCTCGCCGGTGCAACCGAAAACCGTATTCCCCGCTGTAATAGTCGCGATGGCGCCGAATCTGAATCCCAACAGCGAAACCTCAACCGCGCGCCTCAAGTTCACCGGGCCGGAAAGGATCACGATCGCCGGCGCCGCCGCGCGCGTGCAGATCACGACCCTGCTCATTCCCGACGCGCTGGTGATTCCGGATCGGGCGCTGTTCGAAGACGCCTCGACCGACGCCTACTATGTTTTCACGGTCGGCGAGGACGGCCGCGCGCATCGCGCCACAGTCACGATCGGCATCCGGGAGCCGGATCGCGTGCAGATCCTGAGCGGCGTGAAGGCGGGTGATTTGGTTATCACCTCCGGCGGGTACGCGCTTGCCGACGGCCTTAAGGTACGAGTTATCCCGCCGCCGAAGGAGCCGGGATGAAATTTTCGACTTCAGTTTTTCTTGCGCTTGCCGGAGCGCTCACAATTTCCATTTTGAGAGGCGCGGCGCTTGCACAGACTCCGCCGGCGGGTTCGCCGGCGGCGGAGCGCACGCCGATCGCGCCGCCGGCCTTCATGCCGGACGCCGCCGCATCGAAGATCGTGAGCGTCGCGCGCCGCGGCCGCGCGAGCAAACGGATCGTTGTGCTCACGGAAGGGATCGCGATTAAGGAGACCGGGCCGGCGGAAACGATCAAGCGTTTCGGCGAGGTCTATGCGTTCTCGCCGGCGACGATCGTCGTGCGGCAGAACCAACCCACGCTGATCACGTTCTGGAACCTCCAGCCCGACGACGTGCACGATTTCGCGATCGTCGATGCGGCCGGAAAGCCGCTGATGGATTTGCCGCTCCCGCCGCTCTCGCAAACGCCGCTCATCTTCACCTTCCACAAGACCGGCGTCATGGAGTTCCGATGCCTGGTGCATCAGCCGGCGATGAGCGGGCAGATCCTGGTCCTGCCCGCTCCCTGAGTCATCACGATGCGTCGCGCCAATCCTGTCCTTGCGGTCTTCGCGGCGCTCGCGGCTGCGATTCTCGGCATCGTGCTGGCGCGCTTGACCCCGAGCGCGGTGTTCCCCGAAATGATGTTCAATCGCGCCATTATTCTGGCTGAGTCTTCCGATCTGCCGCCGGAGCAGATGTTGGTCGCGGTCACACGTCCGCTCGAAGAGGCGGCTTACGGCGTAGTTGGCGTGACCCTGGTGCGCTCGACCACCACGCGCGGCAGCGCCGAGGTGGATGTCAACTTCAGTTCGAGCGCCGATCCGACCGTGAGCTATCAGTTGCTCAATGCGGCGCTCGGCGAGATCCGGAGCCGCCTGCCCGCCGACACCACGATCGATTCGCGCCTGCTCACGACCGGAACCTTTCCGATTCTCGATTTGAGCATGAGTTCACACGATCGCGACCTAGCCGCGCTCACCGATATCGCCTTCTATGACATCGCTCCCAGCTTCCATCGCATCCCCGGCGTTTACCGGGTCGAGCTGGTGGGCGGCAAATATCGCGAATATGTGGTGCGCCTCGATCCCTCCTCGATGCTCGCCTATGGGCTCACGCCGCAGCAGGTGATCGATGGACTCAACAAGGCCAACGTCATCGCGAGCGCCGGGCGCATCGAGGATCTGCACCGGATGATGCTGACCGTGGTCACCACGAACCTGCATCAGGCCGACCAGCTTGCAGCGCTCGCGATCGCAAGCGTCAACGGCCAGCCGGTTTACGTCCGCGACATCGGCACAGTGCAGCTCGGGATTCGCGAGGATTACATCCGCACCTCGTGCGAGCACGGACCGGCGGTGCTGGTTGGCGTGTCGCGCCAGCCGGGCGGCAACACGGTCGAGATCGCGGCGCAGGTACGCCGGCTCCTGGAGCAGTTCCGCCTCCGTTACCCCGACGTGACCTTCACGCTCTCGTACGATCAGTCGGCGCTGGTGACCACCTCCTTCAACAGTGTGCGCGATGCGATCGTGCTTGGGCTCATCCTCGCCGTCGCGGTGGTGCTGGCTTTCACATTGAGCCCTATCAATGCGCTGATCGCGGCGATTGTCGTGCCCTGCACGATCGCGATCACGATCGCGGTGATGAAGGCCGCTGGCATGACCTTCAACATGATGACGCTCGGTGGGCTCGCCGCGGGCATCGGGCTTTTCATCGATGACGCGATCGTGATGATCGAGGCGATTCATCGCGCGCGATCGCGCGGCGTCGCGACCGTTGAGGCGGTCGGACAGGCGACGCAAGAGCTGGCGCGCCCGCTGGTCGCGTCGACGTTTACGGTCATCGTGGTGTTCGTGCCGCTGATCTTTCTTTCCGGCGTGACCGGCGTCTTTTTCCGCGCGCTCGCCGTGACGCTCGGCGCCGGCCTCGCGATCTCGTTGCTGCTGGCGCTTTATTTCACGCCGGCGCTCGAATTCGCATTTCAGCCGATCCGCCGCACCAGCCGGCCCGCCGGCCGAATCTTCAATCTGATCGGACAGATCTATCTGCTGGGCGCGCGTCCGTTCATCCGCTTCCCCGCTGCTGCGATCCTGGTCGCCGGGCTCAGTCTCGCCGCGGCATTCAGCCTTTACCGCAGCGCCGGCACAGATTATCTGCCTCCGATGGACGAGGGCGCGTTCATCCTCGATTACGCGACTCCGCCGCAATCGACGCTCGCCGACACCGACGCGCTGATCGCCGGAATCGAAAAGGTGCTCAAGGAGACGCCCGAGGTGGTCGCGTTCTCGCGCCGCACCGGCACGCAGCTCGGGTTTTTTCTGACCGAATCGAATCGCGGCGATTTCTCGGTTCGACTCACGCCCGATCGCCGCCGCGGAATCGACGCGATCATGAACTCGGTGCGCGACCGGATTCTCGCGAGCGTACCCGGCGTCCGGATCGAGTTTTCGCAGGTGCTCCAGGATCTCGTCGGCGATCTGTCAGGCACGCCGGAGCCGATCGAGGTCAAGGTGTTCGGCGCCGACCAGGACGCGATCGAATCGACGGCACGCGAAGTCGCCGGCATCATCCGCCAGGTGCCCGGCGCGGTTGACGTGTTTGAAGGCATCGTGCTGAGCATGCCGGAACAGGAGATTCAGGTCGACGAGACTGCCGCGGGACGTTACGGACTCAACGCGCTGGACATCGAAAACACGCTCCATGCGGTCATCCAGGGCACGGTTGCAACCGAGCTCAGGGTCCGCGATCGGCTGTTCGGCGTGCGCGTCCGCTATCCTGAAAGTTTTCACACGGACCTGGCCCAGCTTTCCGATGTGCTGCTCGAAACGCCCGCGCACGGCAAGGTTCCGCTCTCATCGGTCACGAAGTTTCGATGGCTCGGTGAGCGCCCCGAGCTCGATCGCGAACGGCTGCGGCCGGTCGTGCACGTCACGGCGCGGCTCGCGGGCGTCGATCTCGGCACCGCGATGTCCGAGGTGCGGCGGCGTTTGAGCGGGCTCGCGCTGCCCGTGGGCATCACGCTCGAGTATGGCGGCCTCTACGCCGAACAGCAGAAAGCGTTCGGCGAGCTGACGCTGGTACTGGTCACCGGCGCCGTCGGGATGTTTCTGATCGTCCTGTGGGAGTTCCGCAGGTTGACACCCGCGATCGCGGTGATGCTGGCGGCGCTGGCGTCCCTCGCCGGCAGTTTCGCGGCGCTCAACCTCACCGGCATCACGCTCAACATCTCGTCGTTCATGGGCATCATCATGGTGGTCGGCATCGCGGCCAAAAACGGCATCCTGTTGCTCGACCATGCCGAGCACGACACGGCCGCCGGCGCCGCGGCATCGACGGCGATCGTGAGCGCCGCGCATATCCGGCTGCGGCCCATCCTGATGACCACGATCGCGACGGCTGCCGGACTGCTGCCGCTGGCGCTCGGGATGGGCGCGGGAGCCACGGTGCAGCAGCCGCTTGCGGTCGCGGTGATCGGCGGCCTCGCCTTCGCGCTGGTGTTCGCGACGCCGATCGCGGCGGGCGTCTACATGCTCGGCACGCGCCGCGCGCCGCGTCGCAACTGAGATGCTCTAGTCGCGCCCAGCCTCGATAATCTTGTCGGCTAGCTCAATCGGCCGCGTGAAGATCGATTCGTGGCTCCCCGGCATCTGCACCAGCCGATAAAGGCCAAGCCGGCTCGACATCCGCGGATGCCATCCCCATTCGCCGTGCGGCAGCGCAGTATCCTCGGTGCAATTGAGATAACTCTTCGGGATGGTGAGCGTGTAGAACTTCTTCAAATCGAGCTTGTCGGTCATGCCGCTATAGGGCTCGCTCGACAGCGTGGCGTACGCGGCGCGCGCCAGTTCCGCGTCGGCGTCGTTGATGAACGCCTCGCGCCAGATCTGGTACGGCAGCATCACGGTGTTGTCGCCCGATGCCTCGGCCATCCTGGCGAACAACTCGCGGTAATGCGGCGGCGTTTCATCGAGCAGCGAATGGCCATCGAGCGGCACGAATGCATTCCAGAAAACCAGGCGTCGGATGCGATCGGTGATCGATTCGGCTAGCTTGGCGATGATCGTGCCGCCGTAGCTGTGGCCGACCACCACGAGATCGGTCAGTTTCCACTGCATCACGTAATCGACCACCGATTTGACTTGATCGGCGTGGCTGACATTTTTGGGCACGCCTTTGCCATGGCCGGCCAGGGTCGGCGCGTAAGCATAATGGCCCTTGCTCTCGATCCGGCGAACGACGGGAGCCCACGCGCCGCCGTCGTGCCACGAGCCATGAATCAGCAGAAAATTGTACGCCACGGAAGCACCCCGTAATCGATCTCGCCGCGTCCGTGTTTAACCGCTGCGGCGGCGTTGAATAATCTTCACATCCGGCGGCGTGCGATCGCAAATGCATCCGGAGCGCAACAACCTCCATCCCGCCCGCGCCGCCGCTCGATCCTCGCGCAGGTGGTTAATTCTCTTGAATCACCGCCGTTGCCGTTTCCTCACGTAACGGTATTCAGCGGCGATCGACAGGACGACGATAATGTCGAGCAGGGTCACGATTCCGAGAAAACCGGAATATTGCTGCGCAAGCTGGTGGAGCTGGTAAATCGTAAAGCCCGTGAAGATCAAAATCGCCGCAGGATAAGACCACGATTTTCTAGTGGCGAGTCCGCCAACCAGCCCGAGTTTGACCGCGCCATGCACGAGCAGGAACAGGCTCGCCGCACCTCGCGAATGGATCATCGTTGAGGTGTTGTGTACCAGCAGATTCGCCACCAGATCGGTGGGATCTTCCTTCAGCTCCCCCTCGACCAGAAAAAAGATCGTGCCCCTTAGTGCAGAGGGCGAAAGAACCAAAAGAAGAACGCCTCCAATGAGCTCCAGGGCCCCGTCGATGCCTTTTGCCAGCACGCCCAGCTCAAAAATCCGATGGAGAAGCTGCGTCCTCCGATCGGGTCTTGCTTGAGCGTTCTCGCGTTTAACTTCGTCGCTTTGCTTTCCCAAGCCCATGCTTTTGATTCGCGCGGCGCGATCGCCCTCACCGTCGATTACTCCAGGCATCGCGAGAGAGGAGCATCAATGATGGAGTGAATCAACCAGGCGCGGCGGCATACTCTCTCGGCACTGGTGCCTTGCGCGACTTGTTGAATCAACGCGGGCTTGGCAGAATTCGCGATCAGTGCCGAGGTGGCGAAACGGCAGACGCAGTGGACTCAAAATCCACCGTGGGCAACCACATGCGGGTTCAAGTCCCGCCCTCGGCACCAACTTTCTCCCGACAATTGCTGCGATTTCCAGCGCGGAGCATCCGCACGTTTCCGATCTCCACCACGGGCACTCGTTCGCTTAGAAGGCTGTGAGACGTCAGGAGACTGAGGTCCAGGAGAGGAAAGCCTCCAACATTGATCTCTGTATCGTTTTACGATATCGAAAAAAGATATTGACTCAAAAAGTTGGCAACCACTGGTTCTACTCCGGGCTGGTCCGGCTCCACATCCTGCACCACGCTGTTGAGGGGCCCATCTTCGGCTTCGGCATCATCGAGGAACTGAGCCGCCATGGTTATCGGCTGAGTCCGGGAGCGCTTTATCCGTTGCTCCATTCGATGGAGCAGATGGGCTATCTGCGCTCAACTGAGGAACGCTCTGGAAGATGGTCGCGGCGAGTTTATCGCGCGACGCCGCTGGGACGGGAAACGCTGCGGGAAGCAAAGGAGAAGGTGCGCGAGCTTTTCGCCGAGCTATTCGAGAAAGAAGCGGAAGGGTCGGCTTCGCGGCCCCAAAGACGGAGCGCTAAAGCATGAAAATCAAATGGCCGCTTGTGTGGATGGGCCTTGTTTCTGGTCTCATACCCGCAATGTGCCTGGCAGAGGATAGCGTGCCGCTCTCACTAACTCTAAGCCAGGCCGTCGATTACGCGCTGGCCCACCATCCAAGCATACGTTCGCAGCGAGCGGTTGAAGAGGGAAGCATAGCCGGCGTCGAGCAGGCACGGGTCGGGTATCTGCCGGACGTGGAGGCCTCGCAAATGCTTGATCGGGCAGCCCAGTCGCACAATCCTCCCGGGTTGTATCTGCCCATGCCGGGGTTTCCGGCCTTTGAAGGACCGCGAAATTCCGGGAGCTTCGGCCCCAGCGCGTGGAACAGCGGCACCAGCATCTACATTGACGAAAATGTTTCAGGCCTGCTGCGGCAAATGAACATCGTCGATGCGACCTTGGCGAAACGGCAGCAGGCGGCCGCCGGGCTGACGGCACAAAGGCTGTTGGTCGCGTACGGCGCTACCGACGCCTTCATGGCCGAGGTCGCCGCGGTTCAGACGGTGCGAGCAACAAAGGCAGGCGTCGAACGCGCGCACGTCTTTGAAACCGCCGTTCACGGTCTGGTAGCGAGCGGAATGCGGCCCGGAGCCGACGAGTCGCGTGCGCTGGCGGCGCTGGCTCTGGCGCGCAATCAGGAGATTGCCGCGGAGCAAAACGAACAGGTTGCGCAAGCCACGCTCGCCGATGCGCTCGGCATCACAGGAGATGAAAGGATTGAAACTGCCGACTCGCAACTGTTCGCACAACTTCCGCAGATCCCGTCATTCACCGGGGTAGCGCCGGGCAATCCGTTCCTGCGTCAGTTTGCGGCAGGGATTAAATCCTCGCAGTCGCTGGAGCGAGCCGCGGGTTACGAGTATCTGCCGCGGCTCGATGTGGTAGCCGGGATCTTCGGGCGCGGCACGGGGCTTACGTTTAGTAGCGCCGTTCCCGGCCCGGGCAGCGGCGCGCTTCCGAACGCCTTCAACTGGGCGGCGGGCGTGGTCTTTACGATTCCGATTCAGCAATTATTCGCGGCGCGTGCCGACATTCACGCTGCCGCTGCCAACGTACGGCTGGCCGAATCGCAATACGGAGAGACCGCGTTGCAAATCAAGGACCAGCTCGACAGCGCTCAGGCCATGCTTAGAGGGGCGGAGAAAATCGCGGCGAACATTCCGTTGGAATTAGGCGCCGCACGCGCCACCTGGAACCAGAACAATTCGCGCTATCGTGCGGGGTTGATGACGGTGCTCGACGTGGCCGACGCCCAGCAATTGCTGACACAGGCGGAGGTCGACAACGCCGTCGCGCGGGTAAACGTCTGGCGCGCAATGCTGCTCGTGTCGCGCGCGGCGGGAGATCTGGCGCCGTTTTTCACGCTTTACCGGCAGACCGCGCAAAGGAGTCATTAACCATGTGGCTCGTGAGGTTGGCGCTGCGCCGCCCGATCAGCGTGATGGTGGTCGCCGTTGCCCTTTTGCTCGGCGCCTACATGGCGGTCAGCAAGGCTCCCGCGAATATCTTCCCTACGCTGGGCATCCCCGTGATCTATGTGGTGCAGCCGTATGCCGGCATGGCGCCGAGCCAGATGGAGAGCCAGTTCGTCACCTATTACGAATATCACTTCCTCTACATCATGGGGCTGGATCATATCGAGTCTCAGTCAATTCAAGGCGCAGCTCTACTCAAGCTCTATTTCCATCCCGGCACCGACATCGCACAAGCCATGGCGCAGGTCACGGCGATGACGTTTCGGGCGACTTCCTTTATGCCGCCGGGTACGCTGCCAGCTTTCATATTGCGATTCGACGCCGGCTCGCTACCGGTTGGAAAGCTGGTTTTTTCGAGCAGGACCCTGAGCGAGTCGCAAGTGCAGGACGCCGCCCTTTACCGGATTCGGCCGATGCTTGGCACACTGCCGGGCGTCTCCGCACCTCCGCCCTTTGGCGGCAAAGTACGAACCGTGGTCTTCGATCTGGACCCTGACCGCATGCAGTCATACGGAGTGTCGCCCGCCGATGTGGTTCAGGCTGTGCTGAACTCAAACCTGACGCTTCCGTCGGGCAACATGCCGGTGGGCGACCTGAGCGCCATCGTGCATACGAACGCGATGGCCGAGGTGGTCAGCGACCTGGGCAACGTTCCGCTGAGATTGGGTGCCGGTCCAACGGTCTTCATCCGCGATCTGGGACGAGTTTACGACGGCACCGATATCCAGACTCAGATCGCTCTGGTCAACGGGCGGCCGACCGTCTACATGCCGGTCATCATGCGCGCTGGAGCGTCCACCCTGGGAGTCGTTAACGCGGTCAAAGCGGCGCTGCCACGGATGCGCGCGATGTTGCCCGCCGCCATAGACCTTGGCTTTGCGTTCGATCAGTCGGTGTACGTGAAGAATGCGATTCGTGATCTTGTTTTCGAAGGCACGCTGGGCGCGATACTGACCAGCCTAATGGTCCTTCTGTTTCTCGCCGACTGGCGCTCGGCGCTGATTGTCGTGATCACGATCCCGCTCTCGATCATGAGTGCCTTCATCGGGCTTCGGCTCGTCGGCGAGTCGATCGACATCATGACGCTGGGTGGGTTGGCGCTGGCGGTCGGAATTCTCGTCGATGAAGCGACCGTCGCGATCGAGAACATCCACGCGCATCTCGCCGGCGGCAGCGGAATTGCGCGCGCCGTTGCCGACGGCATGAGCGAAGTGATTGAACCGCGCTTCATCGCCGTGGTGTGCATCATTGCGGTCTTCATCCCGTCGTTCTTTATGACCGGAATCGGAAGCGCCCTGTTCCCGCCGCTGGCGCTGGCGGTGGTCTTCTCGATGATTGCCTCTTACATGGTATCGACGACGGTCTTGCCGGTACTTTCACTGTGGTTTCTGGAGACGCGGCATGATAGTCGCGTCGATCAACGCGCTGAAACATTCTTCGAACGCGTGCGTGGCAGTTACCGGGAGATCGTCAGGCGATTCCTTGCTCGGCCCTGGAGAGTGGCCGGCGTTTACATTGCGGTGGTCGTAATTTCATTGGTTGGCGCTGGAAGATTGGGCACGGAGCTCTTTCCTAAGGTCGACACGGGACAATTCCAGTTGCGCATCCGGGCCCCGGCGGGCACTGACCTCGCGCATACTCAGGCAATCGTGCAGCGCGTGGAGAAGGAAATCAGCGACGAAGTACGGCCCGGTAAGGTGCATCTCACCCTGGCCACAATAGGCGTTCCGAACTGGCAATACCCGGTGAATCTGATCTCGCTTTTCAACAGCGGGCCACAGGATGCCGTCCTCGAAGTTGCACTCGGCCCGGGCCGACGCCTTTCCCTGGAGGCACTGGAGGAAGAATTGCGCGGGAAGCTTGCGCACGATTTTCCCGGCGTGCGCTTTTCGTTCGAAGCGGGAGATATCGTCTCGCAAATTCTAAATTTTGGCTCTCCGACCCCGGTTCAAGTAACGGTCTGGGGGAAGAACTTCGACTCGCTTCTGCCCTACACCGAGAAACTCCAAACCGCCCTCAAGGGCATTCCGGAACTGCGTGACGTACAAATCCCGGAATCACTCGACTATCCGACGGTGAACGTAGACATCAATCGCGTTCTGGCCGGCCAGCTCGGAGTAACGATCCATCAGGTTGCAACATCGGTTATCGATGCAACCGCCACCAGCGTGCTGATCAGCCGCAACTACTGGGTCGACCCAGGAACCGGCATCCCTTATCCGGTTGAAGTGAGGGTGCCGCCCACAGATCTCGCAATCGACGGCGCTTTGCGCCATTTGCCGGTGATGCCGATCGGCGCCCAGCGTCCGCTGGTTTCTGATGTCGCGACGGTATCGCCCGGAAGGACGATGGGTGAGATTGATCACCTCAACAACCAGCGCAGCCTCAACGTAGCAGCCAATATTGTCGGCGATGATTATGGCCGGGCGGCTACTGACGTTGAGCGCGCAATCGCGTCGCTTGGCGCGCCGCCTCGGGGCGTCACGGTCGAAAACCGCGGGCAACTGGCGCAAATGTTGAGTACGCTTGCCAGTCTTCGTTCCGGCCTGCTGCTCGCAATTGTAGTGGTGCTTTTGGTGCTCGCGGCCAACTTTGAGTCCATCCGCGACGCTTGTGCAGTGGTCTCGACCGTGCCTGCCGTTCTGGCCGGGGTTGTGTTGATACTTCTCGCCACGGGCACCACGCTGAACGTCGAATCGTTCATGGGCGCCATCATGGCGGTCGGGGTGGCGGTTGCCAACGCAGTGCTCCTCATTACCTTTGCGCGGGACCGGCGCCGGGCGGGAGAACGTCCGTTGAGCGCGATCACGGAAGCCGCCCAGCGCCGGCTGCGGCCAATCCTGATGACCACCCTGGCGATGGTCGCCGGGATGCTGCCGATGGCATCGGGACTCGGCGCCGGCGGCGCACAGACCGCGCCGTTGGGCCGGGCAGTCATAGGCGGCCTGCTGGCGTCGCTGCTCGCGACCTTGCTGGTTCTGCCATCGATTTTCGTCCTCCTGACCCCCGACCGCCCGATGCATTCCAACTCGCTGGATCCGGACGATCCTGAAAGCGCCTTTGCAGAAAGTCGGCGATGAAATTCAAATCCCTGTTAAGGGTGTTGCCGCATAAAACAGGTCGCTTTGCGACGACGTTGGTCTTCATACTGCTGCTCGACGGCCCCACCTTGGCATCCGGCCAAAAGCAGCCGGCTTCGGTGAAGACAGCCGCGCCATTCGTCGACGTTGTGCGGGTGGTCTCTAAGCAGCTTTCAGAGACCGAACGTCTGCCCGCTGAACTGACACCGTGGCAGGTGGTCGCGATTTATCCGAAGGTGCAAGGTTTCGTCGAACACATCGACGTTGACCGGGGATCGATCGTGCGCGAGGGCCAGATCCTGGTACAAATATCCGCCCCAGAACTGCTGGCCCAAACCGCCCAGGCACAGGCGACAATGGTTGGTGACCAGGCGACGTACCGGCGCTTGCTCAAGGCTTCGCACACGCCTGGATCAGTTTCGGCCAACGAACTCGAACTCGCCGAGCAGGCATACAGGAGCGACCAGGAGCGCGTTCGGTCCCTGAAGACGCTGGCCGGATATCTTACGATTCGAGCTCCCTTCTCCGGAATTATCACCGAACGCAACATTCATCCCGGCGCCCTCGTCGGTCCACCAAGCGAGCCGCTTGCCGCTGCAGTACCGATGCTGCGCCTGGAACAGATCGACCACCTCCGGTTGGTCGTTCCCGTTCCGCAAGCCGATGCTGATCTGATTCCCGAAGGCAGAACTGTAAAGTTCACTACATCGGCCTTTCCCGGCCGGTACTTCGCAGGCACCATAAGCCGGGTTTCGCATGCTCTCGATCGCGCTACGCGCACCATGCCGGTTGAAGCCGACGTCTATCAGAAGCAGTACTTGCTCGACCCCGGAATGTTCGTGGAAGCGCTATGGCCGGTCGAAAGCGCGACGCCATCGTTGTTTGTCCCGGGCTCTGCGATTGGTGGCGGAGCGAATCCTTTTGTGGAACGCGTGAGCAATGGTCAGGTACAGCGGGTCTCCGTAACGCGCGGGAAAACGATGGGCGACCTGGTTCAGATCTTCGGCCAGCTTTTCGCAGGCGACCTGGTCATGGCCGAGCCTTCCGCCAATCTGGCGGACGGCGAGCGCGTCCGGGCGCGTATCATCGCCGGGGCGCGATGAGCTGGTTTTTGGAAGTGGCCACAGGCGTGAGATGCAGACTTTTGTCCCCCGCGTGGCATCGTTCACTAACGTGAGAACGGCGCGACGCCCAAGGCGGAGTTGCTCGAAACCATCGACGGCAAGATTGAAGAGATCCGCGGGCCGACGGAGGAGGCGCTATTTATTCGCGGTCTCTGCAATAAATCAAGCTGATGAAGGCGATGAGAGATGTCCGAATCGTGGTGTTCGCGCGCGAGCCGGTTCCCGGTCAAACCAAAACGCGGCTGATCGGTGCGCTCGGCGCCCGGACGGCCGCAGCACTGGCCGACGCCTTCATCCGCGATGCGCTTGCGAAGGCCGTACGACTGTCGCCCAGGGAGCTGATTATCGCCGGAAGCGGCGGTCAGAATGCGCCGCGAAGTGCTTATTTTCGCGCACTGGCGCGGGAGTTCGGGGCGCGTGTGATAGACCAAGGCTCGGGCAACCTCGGAATGCGAATGCAACGCTCATTGAAACCGCTCACCAGGAATGGTGGCGCCGTTTTGTTCGGCACCGACACACCCTCCCTGCCGCTGCGGCTTCTCGCGCGTAACGTAGAGTTGCTGGAGGATGGACCTGTGGTTGTGAGTCCCGCGCTCGATGGTGGATATTATCTGCTCGGCATCTGCGGCAATGTGCCGGATGTATTCACCGGGATTCCCTGGGGGAGCTCGCGGGTTCTGGCTCTGACACTGAGACGCCTCCGCCGTATCGGCGTGCCGTATTCACTGGGCCCATGGTGGTACGACGTGGACCGTTCGGAAGACTTGGTTTTGCTCAGCAGACATCTTGATAGCCGTCGGAAGTTCGGCGGCCTTCGAATGATGCCGCTTGGTTCTCCCCATCCCTGTCCGCGGACGGCCGCATTGCTCCGACGGTTGCGCATTGGAAGATGAAACTGTCGATTATCGTGCCTATGCTGAATGAAGAGGCCGCGATCGCAAGCACTTTACGCGCGCTGCGCACCGGCAGTCCGGAGGGCGAGATAATTGCGGTGGACGGCGGCAGCGGCGATCGGAGTATAGAAATCGCTCGACCACTGTGCGATCTGCTGATCGAAGCGCCGCGCGGGCGTGCTGCGCAGATGAACGCCGGCGCCGTGCAGGCTACCGGCGAGGTCCTGGCATTTGTTCATGCCGATACGATTGTGCCGCGTACCTTCGCCGCGGATATCGAGGCCGCGATAGCCGATCCACACATTGTCGGAGGAAGGTTCGACCTTCGCCTCGATGATGGCCATGCGCTGTGCGTTCTGATCGGTGCGCTCATCAGTCTGCGTTCTCGGGTCAGCCGGACGGCCACAGGAGACCAGGCGATCTTTGTCAGACGCCACGTTTTCCAGACTCTCGGCGGATTTCCGGACCTACCGATTTGCGAGGATCTGGAGTTTGCGCGCCGTCTCAAACGCACGGGCAAGATCGCCTGTCTGCGTTCCAGGGTAATAACCTCGGCGAGGCGATGGCGTAAAGCGGGAATTATCCGAACTGTGGCTCGAATGTGGCTGATCAGGGGTGCGTACCTTGCCGGTGTGCCGCCCGCGAAACTCGCCCGTGGCTACTGTGACATTCGCTGATCCTTGGCAAACCGGGTCGGCGCAGAATCTCGCTTATGTTCGGTAGCGTAACCCAAACGATGGGGAGGGAATCTCACGCAAGCGCACCGCCGCAGCTTGAGCCCGAGCCGGCGGTACAGCCGAAGCAGTGCTGCGCCGTAGCGATCCGCAGGCCATCCAATTCAGAAAGGTCGGCTATTTCCCATATGGTCAGAGGGCGACCGTTCTCACCATGGCGTACAGGCATTTCGAGCATCTGGTTAAAGTCGCAGTCGTAAAGCGTTCCATCGTAGCCGACGCTTACCAAGTGACGACACATCAATCCGTCGATCGTTTCGGGGTTGAAGTGATTGACCAGCAGGCCGAGATATTCCCGGGTCTTGCCCCACCGGTGAAGCTGTTCGGCAAACCGCTTTATCGGCATGTTCGTTATCGTGAGAAGGTGATGGAACTCGATGCCAAAATGGTTTCGTAATTCGCAACGATAACCTTCTTCGAGTCCGGCCTGTGGCGGCGGTAGAAACGCCCCGACGGGGTTATAAACCAGGTCGAGCCCGAGGTCCGACTCCGGCAGTCCATATCCCAGCCGATTTAGCAGGCGAAGGGCGTCGATGCTTTTGTCGAAGACGCCCTTTCCGCGCTGACTGTCAACGTTCTGCTGCGTGTAGCAGGGTAAGGAACAGATCAAATCAACGCCGGCGCTCCGGTAGAATTCGGGCAGCCACTCCATGGAAGCCATCGACAGCACTGTGAGGTTGCAGCGAACTATCACTCGTCGGCCAAGCATCCGCGCATTTTCGACCAGGAAGCGGAAGTTGTCGTTCAGCTCGGGTGCGCCACCGGTGATGTCAACGATCTCGATTGCGGGGCTCGTGCTTAACAGTTCGATAAGACGCTCGGCGGTGTCGCGCATCATGCGCTCGGTGCGTTTCGGCCCTGCATCGACGTGGCAATGATGACAGGCCTGATTGCACAACTTACCGACGTTCACCTGCGCCGTGCGGGTACGAGCGCGCCGCAGCGGAGCGAATCCATAACACGCTAAGGTCGTGTCGAATTGCTGGAACTCGGTCGTCATTCCTTCGCGATCATGCATAGCGTTTGAACAAGCCAGCGAGGCGCAGGCACTCAGAGATTGGCGGACTGCTCCACGGGCAGACCGGCGGCCTTCCACTCGGGGTACCCGTCCTCGAGCCGGACGGCCTTGAAGCCGCGCTTGCGCAACTCGGCCACTGCTTCATAGGAGAGCACGCAATATGGCCCGCGACAGTAGGCTACAATCTCCTGCTCGCGGGGCAGTTCCCGCAGGCGGCGTTTGAGCTCGCTCAGCGGCAGATTAATCGCGCCAGCCACGTGGCCGGCGGCAAACTCTTCGGGCGGACGCGTATCGATCACGGTAACCAGTCCGTCGCGCATGCGCCGCAGCAGCTCCCGGCGTGACAGCGGTTCGAGGCGGTCGCGCTCGCGGAAATAGCTGTTGAGCAGCTTTTCGACCGCGCCGACATTGCGCTCGGTCACCCGCGACAAAGCCTCCAGCAGCCTGACCACTTCCGGGTCGGCCAGCCTGTAGATCACGTGCTTCCCACTTCTGCGCGCCTCCACCAGGCCGAAACGGCGCAATTGCTGCAAATGTTGCGAAGCGTTTGCGAGCGTGAGGCCGGTCAATTTGACCAACTCCTCCACGCTCCGCTCCGTCTGCGCAAGCAACTCAAGGAGTTCAAGCCGATGCGCTGAGCCGAGGCTGCGAGCGACAGCAGCCAGGTGTTCGAACATGGCGCGTTTTGGATTCTGGCTTGACATGGTTCGAGCGAGCGCCTACCCTTTTCATTCAAGAACTTAATTGATTGTTGTATTGAAGTCAATGCTTAACAATGAAGCGATCATACGGCTCGGTGCGTTTGCGGGCGTGTTCGTCACGATGGCGCTGTGGGAAGCGGTCGCGCCGCGCCGCCAAAGGGCGTATTCGCGAGCCCGCCGCTGGCCGAGCAACCTCGCCGTTGTTGCGCTTAATACGGCGCTCGTGAGGATCCTCCTTCCCGCGACCGCCGTGAGTTTGGCGCTGCTCGGGTCGCAGCGGGGCTGGGGCCTCCTGAACAATCTGCCGCTTCCCGGATGGGTCGTGAGCATTGCTTCGGTAGTCCTGCTGGATCTCGCCATCTATCTGCAGCACGTGATGTTTCATGCGGTCCCCGCGCTTTGGCGGGTCCATCGGATGCATCACGCCGACTTGGACTTCGACGTGACCACCGGCGCGCGGTTCCATCCGATCGAGATCATCCTGTCCATGCTGATCAAGTTCGGCGTCGTCGCCGCACTCGGCGCCTCGGCGCTGGGCGTGCTGGCGTTTGAGGTTCTGCTCAATGCGACCTCGATGTTCAATCACGGCGATGTCCGCCTTCCCTTGCGGCTCGATCGCTATTTGCGATGGCTCGTGGTGACGCCTGACATGCACCGCGTTCATCACTCGATCGTGGTCGGCGAGACCAATAGCAACTTCGGCTTCAACCTGCCGTGGTGGGATCGTTTGCTTGGCACCTATCGCGCTCAGCCCGCCGCGGGCCATGACCGAATGACCATCGGCATCGAGCAGTTCCGCGAAGCCCGCGAGTTATGGCTCGACCGGATGCTGCTGCAGCCGTTTCGTGGCCCAACGGGTGGGTATCCAATCACCTGGAGGAGCGCAGCATGAGTACTCGTAGTTTCATTTATCGACTGATCTTAGTCACGGCGCTGCTTGCAGCGATCGCATGGCTCGCGTTCCATCGCGAAATTTTTGCAACTAACGCATTAGAGCAGGAACTCCAGCGCTTTGGGCCATGGGCGCCGATTCTGTTCATCGGGCTTTACGCGCTGTCCACGGTCCTGTTCCTTCCGGGGTCGGTTCTCACGGTGGCCGGCGGTGCTCTTTTCGGTCCTATTTGGGGAACTCTGTGGAACCTGACGGGCGCCACCTTGGGAGCCACGCTCGCCTTCGTGGCCGCGCGCTACGTCGCGTCCGACTGGGTCTCGGGGCGTATCGGCGAGCGGCTGGCTCGGCTGATAAGAGGGGTGGAGGAGGAAGGATGGCGTTTTGTTGCCTTCGTCCGGCTGGTTCCGCTGTTTCCATTCAATCTGGTGAATTACGCTTTCGGTCTGACGCGAATCCGTCTCGTGGAATACGTGATCGCCTCGTTCGTGTGCATGGCGCCGGGAGCGGTAGCCTACACCTACCTGGGCTACGCCGGCCGGCAGGCCGCCGCGGGCAGCGCGGGCGTAATCCGCAACGGTCTTGTAGCGCTCGGTCTGCTGGCAACCGTCGCCTTCCTGCCGCGCCTCGTTCGTCGATTCAAAGGCCCACGTTTCATCGACGCCGCAGAACTCAAACGGCGCCTGGAACACGATGACAAAGTCGCGCTGATAGACGTGCGCAGCGCCGAAGAATTTCGAGGGCCGCTCGGACACATTGCGAGCGCGATTAACATACCGATCGATGAGCTGCCCGGAAGACTCGCGGAACTGAAAGAGAAGCAGGAACCGATCATAACCATCTGACGAACCCAGAAGCGCTCGGCGAGCGCTGCCAGCATGCTTTCAGAAGCCGGATTCGTGCAGATTTCGGTTCTCCGAGGCGGCATGGAAAAGTGGAACCGTGCAGGCTTCCCGGTGGAGAGGGGTTGAAACGATCGTCATGCCTGTCCGCGCGCAGGCGAGCGTTTTTCCTTCGCAGCGAAGGCATCCGACCCGATAGCGGTCGCGATCAGCGTGCTGCGCCGACCAGCGCCATCTTTATAACGGAGCCTTTAAGGGCTCACGTTCACGACGTTCAAGGCATCCAGATAACCATTTAATCGATCCGATCAGCATGCCGCCCGACGATTTCTGTAGCGCTCGATCAGCCGATTGGTCGAGCTGTCGTGCCTGAGCGGCGCGCCGCCCTCGAGTTCCGGAATGATCTTTTGTGCCAGCACCTTGCCGAGCTCGACACCCCATTGATCGAACGAATCTATGTTCCAGATGACGCCCTGCGTGAAGACGCTGTGCTCGTAGAGCGCGACCAGCTTGCCGAGCGTTTCAGGCGTTAGTTGATCGGCGAGGATGACCGTCGATGGGCGATTGCCCTCGCATACCCGATGCGGCGCGAGCCAGTCCGGCGTCCCCTCCGCCTTCACCTGTTCGAGCGTCTTGCCGAAGGCAAGCGCCTCGGCCTGCGCGAAAACGTTGGCAATCAGCAGATCGTGATGCCGTCCGAGCGGATTCAGCGTGCGGCAAAAGGCGATGAAGTCGCACGGGATGAGTTTCGTGCCCTGGTGAATCAACTGATAGAAGGAATGCTGGCCGTTGGTGCCCGGCTCGCCCCAGAAAATCGGCCCGGTCTGATAATCAACATGCCGGCCGTCGAGCGTGACGTGTTTGCCGTTCGATTCCATCGTGAGCTGCTGCAAGTAGGCCGGAAAGCGCTTCAGGTATTGCTCGTACGGAAAGACGCCGACAGTCTGCGCGCCGAAGAAATCGTTGTACCAGACCGAGAGCAGCCCCATGATCACGGGCAGATTGCGCTCCGGCGGCGCGGTCCGGAAATGCTCGTCGATCGCATGGAACCCTGACAGCATCGCGCGGAAATTCTCCGGCCCGATCGCGACCATCGTCGAAAGCCCGATCGCCGAGTCCATCGAGTAGCGGCCGCCGACCCAATCCCAGAAGCCGAACATGTTGCGCGTATCGATCCCGAACTTCGCGACTTCGGCGGCGTTCGTCGAAACCGCTACGAAATGCTTCGCGATCGCATTCTCGTCGCGCAATCCGGCGAGGCTCCACTCGCGCGCGGTGCGCGCGTTGGTCATCGTCTCGAGCGTGGTGAAGGTCTTCGATGAAATGATGAACAGCGTCTCGGCTGGATCGAGGTCGCGGGTCGCTTCGGCGAAGTCCGTGCCGTCGACGTTCGAGACGAAGCGTACGGTCAGATTTCGATCCGAGTAGTAACGCAGCGCCTCGTAAGCCATCACCGGGCCGAGGTCAGAGCCGCCGATGCCGATGTTGATCACGTTGCGGATGCGCCGGCCGGTGTGACCTTGCCACGAGCCGTCGCGGATGCGCCGCGAAAAGTCCGCCATTCGATCCAGCACCTCGTGCACGGCCGGGACCACATCCTCTCCGTCGACCTTTATCGATTCGCCGCGCGGCGCGCGCAGCGCAATGTGCAAAACGGCGCGCTTTTCGGTCAAATTGATTTTCTCGCCCGCGAACATCGCGTCGATTCGCGCGCGCAATCCGCACTCGTCGGCGAGGGCGAACAAGAGCCGCATCGTCTCGTCGGTCACACGATGTTTCGAGTAGTCGAGGTAGAGGCCCGCGGCTTCAACGGCGAAATACTCGCCGCGTCCCGGATCGTCGCGGAACATCTCGCGCAGATGCAGGTTCCGGATCTTCTCGTAGTGCTCCTGTAGCAACTTCCACGCAGGCCGCTGCGTCAGTCCCGCCGTTTGCTCAGCCATGCGACGCTCCCTTCTAATCAGCTTGCCTTCTTGAGCGCGTTGCTCTTTTCGTTGATGCATGCCAGCAGATCGTCCCACGATTTACTGAACGATGCTGCGCCTTCACGCTGCAACTGCTCGGCGAGCGCATCGATGTCGATACCGGCCTTCTTGAACTCCGCAAGCACGCGCTCGGCATCGCCTCCGTCAACCGGCAACGGCGAATCAATCTCGCCATGGTCCGCGAACGCGGTCAGTGTTTTCTCCGGCATCGTGTTGATCGTATGCGGCGCAACCAGGGACTTCACGTAGAGTACGTCGGACGCCTTCGGGTCCTTGGTTCCCGTGCTGGCCCACAGCAGACGCTGCGAGCGCGCACCGAAGTTGACCAGCCGCAGCCATCGATCGGAGTTGAGCGTCTCGCGATAAGCTTTGTAGGTCCGCTTCGCGATCGCTATTCCCAGCTTGTCGCGCAGCTCCGGCGGCGCCGTGGAGGCGACCGCAACGTCCCATCGGCTGATGAACACTGAGGCGACCGACGGAACGAACGGATTCAGCCCGGCTGCGATGCGCCGTTCGATCCCACGCATGTAGGCATCGGCCGCCGCTAAATATTGCTCACGTGAGAAGAGCAGCGTCACGTTGATCGGCACGCCGGCGAAGATCGATTCCTCGATTGCCGACAAACCCTCCCGGGTGCCGGGAATCTTGATGAACAGGTTCGGCCGCGCGCCGAGCGCATGCAGATTTTTCGCCGCCGCAACCGTTTTGGCGCTCTCATAGGCAAGCTTGGGAGAGACTTCGAGCGAAACGAACCCGTCGACGCCGTTTGTCCGCTTATGAATCGGCAGGAACAGGTCCGCCGCGGCAGTCAGGTCGGCAAGCGCGAGATCGAAGAACAGGTCCTCGTCCCGGCGGCCGGCGCGAAGCCCGGCGCGAATCGCATCGTCATATTCCGGGCCGTTCCGGATGGCCTGGTCGAAAATCGTCGGATTCGAGGTCAGCCCGGTAATCGCAAACTCGTCGATGTAGCGCTGGAGCCCGCCGCTGGTCAGCAGCGCGCGCGTGATGTTGTCGAGCCAAAGACTCTGACCGGCGTCGTGCAGCTTTTGGGGTGCCTTCATGGTTTGCTCCTGAAATTCGAGTGGAACGCAGCCCTCACGATTTCTTCTCGAGATGACCGCCGAATTCGTAGCGCATCGCGGAGAGCAGCTTGTCGGCGAAATCGGCCTGGCCGCGCGAGCTGAACCGCTCATAAAGCGCGGCAGTCAGAACGTGCGCCGGCACGCCTTCGTCGATCGCCGCATCGATAGTCCAGCGGCCCTCACCTGAATCCGAAACCCGGCCGCCGAATTTCTTTAACTCCGGATCGGCCAGCAATGCGTCGGCAGTGAGATCGAGCAACCACGATGCGATCACGCTGCCGCGCCGCCAGACTTCGGCGATATCGGTCAGGTTGAAATCGTACTGATAAAGCTCCGGATCGCGGAGCGGCGTAGTCTCTGCATCCTCGCTCTGCGTTTGTTTCCCGACATTGGCGTGGCGCAGGATGTTGAAGCCTTCGGCGTACGCGGCCATGATGCCGTACTCGATGCCGTTGTGAACCATCTTCACGAAATGGCCTGCGCCGTTGGGTCCGCAATGGAGATAGCCATGCTCGGCGGTGCCGATGGGAGCCTTGTCGCGCCCGGGCGTGCGCGGCGCTGATTCGATCGGCGGAGCGAGCGTGGCGAAGAGCGGATCGAGATGCTTCACGACCCCGGTCTCGCCGCCAATCATCTGGCAGAAACCGCGCTCCAGACCCCAGACACCGCCGCTGGTGCCCGAATCAATATAATGAATGCCCTTCGTGCGCAGCGCTTTGGCACGGCGAATGTCGTCGATGTAGTGGGAATTGCCGCCGTCGACGATGATGTCGCCGCGCTCGAAGCGTTTCGCAAGCTCATCGAGGGTCGATTCGACCACGGCGGCCGGCACCATCATCCATGCCGCCCGCGGCTTCTCGAGCCTGGCCGCGAAGTCATCGAGCGATGAAGCGCCGGTCGCGCCTTCGTCGGCGAGCTGTTTGACCGCGGCGGGGTTGAGGTCGAAGACGACGCATTGATGGCCGCCGCGCATCAGCCGCCGCACCATGTTCGCGCCCATCCTGCCGAGACCGACCATGCCCATCTGCATTGGCTACGCTCCTTCGGTTGCGAGCTGAGTTAGTAATTCACGAGTGGGGAGAGCGCCGCTCTCCGAACCCATTCTACCGCGCCGTCACTGCCCGGCCATACTCCGCGGGGCGTCCTGCTGCGCGGTTCCATCTGAATGCGCGCTCGTAAAAGATAATAAAAAATCATGACGCGCGCCGTTCGATACTTTTTCGCGATTGTGATCCTGATGCCAGCATCGCTTGCGCGGGCGCAAAGCCCCAACGGCGGCGGGACGGTCACCGTGCCGCTCACGATCGATTACCAGACGCTCAGCGCCGCGATGAAGCAGCAGGTCTTCACCTCCGGCGGACGCGCGATCCTGTGGCAGGGCATCGGCGACTGTAACTACCTGACCGCCGAAAACCCGGTGCTCTCGCATCGCAACCAGACAGTGCAGCTCGAAACTGACGGGCATTTAAGCATCGGCGTCAAGTTCGGCGCGACCTGCGTTAATCCGATCGTTTGGAACGGAATCATCCAGGCGGAGACCGCACCGTACGTCGCGGGCACGATGCTCAAGCTCAGGATTACCGATCTCAACCTACTCAACGCGCATCATCGCAAGACGCTCATCGCCGGCAAGGGTTTCGATCTCGTCAAGCGCTACTTCATCCCGCGCCTCGAAACCTTCGAGTTCAACTTGAACCCAATTACCGATCAGTTGAAGCAGCTCGCGATGGCGGCGAGTCCGCCCGATGTCGCCCAGCGCGTAAACGCCGCGCTCGCGACGCTGCGCGTGATGCCGCAGATTGCGGCGCTCGATGACGGGATTCGCGCGACCATCCAGCTCACGCTCCCGGCGATGCCGACCGCGGCGCCGACGCCGGCGCAGCCGGTGCAGTTGACCGGCGCCGAGGTCACCGCATTCGAAACCCAGCTCGATCAATGGGACGCCTTTCTGGTCTTCGCGATCAAACAACTCGGCGGCCTGAGTCCCGATCCGCAGTTCCGCGACGATCTGCTTGGTCTCCTGCTAGACAGTCGCGCGCGGCTGGTCGCCGCGCTGCAGAACCCGCAGAGCGGCGGACCCGATCCGGTGCGGCTCCTGTTTCTGGAGATCTGGCGGCGGCTCGGTGACATCGTACGCGCGGCGGCGAGGCGCGGCACGCTCGGCGATCGATCGCTGCAATTTCTCGAGTTCGTCTCGGCGGGCGACGCTTTGTTCGCATTCGATCAGGCGGCGCCTGCACTCGGTATGAGGATCTCGGCTGACGACCTGCGACGGCTCGCGCATATTATGGCGCCGCAATCGACCGTCGATCCGCTGGCCTTCAGCTTTGCCGAGGATCCTGAGCTGCAAAAGATGTTCAACGTTCAGCAGCCAATCGAATCGGAAGGACCACTGGAGACCGAACCGATCGAAGCGCCCTCTCCCGCGCCGACCTCCACAGCGAGCTTGGCGCCCTCGATGACGCCCCAAGCTTCGCCCTCGGCAACTCCGATCCCGTCGGCGACATCGACACCCGCCGAATCTCCAAGTCCTGCGCCTTCGGAATCGCCGAGCGCGACCATCGCCCCGGCCGCATCGCCGAGCGCAACGGAAACGCGCGCCGCGCCGTCGCTGTCCGGAACGCCGACTGCGACGCCATCGTCGGCGAGCGTTTTCGATCTGGACGCGCTGCGATTGCTCGTAAGTCCGTCATCGGCATGGGCCGCTGAAGACCGCCCGACAGCGACAACCGGAATTATGCCGAAGCTGCAGGCGCTCGGTAAGAAACTCCGGCGCGCCGTGGTCAGCAGCGACAACGCGGATCAATACCACGCCGACATGGAACGGCTTCTCGACCTCAGCGCGGCGAACGAGTACGCGAGCTGGCGCGGCGATCCAAGTGACCGCGCGACCTACCTGAAGCTGGCCAAAGCGGTCGCATGGCAGGAGAGCTGCTGGCGGCAGTTCGTGGTGCATCGCAACCGGATTGTCTTTTTGGAATCGTCATCGCACGACGTCGGCCTGATGCAGGTGAATCGGCTGGTATGGCGCGGCTTCTACAGCATCCCGCGGCTTGAGTGGGACATCCTGTACAATTCGAGCGCCGGGATGCAGATTCTCGCGCGGTTGATGGATGACATCGAGAAAAAGCGCGGCGCGAGCGGCAGTCCGGGCGACCTCGCGCGTTCAGTCTATGCCGCGTACAACGGCGGGCCGAGCGCATATCGGCGATGGCGCAGTCACGAACCGCCGATGCAGCGCGCGATCGATCGCTCGTTCTGGGAAAAGTACCAGGCGGTGACCAACGGCCAGCCGATCGACATCCTGACCTGCGCCGCGCAATGGGACAAGTCGCCGGGACATTGAGGCATCGCTCGAACTGAATGCTCTTCTGTCATCCCGAGCAACCCACGCATCGCACAGGGGTCGCGAGAGATCGCCGCGAAGCGATTTGCCTGATGCCGATTCGGCAGCATCGCTGTGCGGCTGTTGCTCAGGATGAAGTCACGCGGAGGGGATTCGCGACCCACAGATCGTTCATCCACAGATATTCGATATGGGCGGTAATCGGCGCTGATGCTTTCGTGCCTCAATCGAAAACGCATCAAAAAAGAAAATTTCGCTTTGACAGTTGATCGCCAAAATCAGCATCGCAGTAAGGCCATTTGAACTCAGCTCCGATGTGAAGACGGCAATTATGCGCGAGCGCGGCGGCCTAAGGCGTTGCGCGAATTGCCAGCGCTGACACCTCGGACAAGAATTCGAGAGTTAACCGTGTTTTAACGCCAAAAAGCCTTTTCTGCAGAACGCCTGTAACCGTCGCGGTTCATTCCTTGTCGCCAATCTCGCGCACAAGGAGGAATCGCAATGAAACGTCTGCGACGCAAAAAATGGGTAGCCGCGCTGGCGCTCGGCGCAATGCTGAGCAGCCAATTGGGCGCGCCGTTGGCCTACGCAGGAGGCAGGTCAAATGACGCCGAAACGAAGACCCCGATTAAACACGTGCTCCTGATAATCGGGGAAAACCGCACCTTCGATCATGTCTTCGGCGCATTCCAACCCAACAAAGGGCAAACGGTTTGGAACCTGCTCTCCGAGGGCATCATCAACGCCGACGGCACGCCGGGTCCTAACTTCGGGGCGGCTCAGCAATGGCAGGCTTCGGATACAGTCACCTACTCGATCCATCCGACGAAAACCGCGCCGTTCAGCACCTTGCCGCCGGTCAACACGGACGGTGCTCCGACCAACCCTTACCTGCCGTCGATCAGCGTGGCGGAGTCGGTCGAGCCTGCGTTGCCCATCAGCGCCTACGGCCTCTTGACGATTGGCGGAACCGGCCTGCCCACCCATGTGATAGACACGCGCTTTCCCTCGAATCTGGCCAATGGTCCGTTCGATATCACCGCTTCGATTTCGTACGATGATTACGCCGGCAGCCCGGTGCATCGCTTCTTCCAGATGTGGCAGCAGGCAGATTGCGATGTAACCAAAGCCACTCCGCGAAATCCGAGCGGCTGTCAGAACGACCTTTTCCCATGGGTTGAAATCTCGGTCGGCGCAGGCGCCAACGGCAATCCGCAACCTGCCGGCTTCAATGACGAGAGCACCCACGAAGGCGCGCTCTCGATGGGCTTCTACGACAACGCGGAGGGCGACGTGAGTTATTTCACCGAGCTCGCCCATCAGTATGCGCTTTCCGACAACTACCATCAGGCGATCATGGGCGGCACCGGGGCGAATCATCTCGCCGTCGGCTACGGCACGACGATTTTCTACGCCGCTTCCGATGGCAGCCCCGCCACGCCGCCGTTGAACCAGATCGAAAATCCCAACCCGCAATCGGGAACCAATAACTGGTACACACAGGACGGCTACGGCGGCGGTTCGTACGTCAACTGCGCCGACTCGAGCCAACCCGGTGTCGCGCCCATACGCAGCTACCTGAATTCGCTGCCCTATCGGCCGTTCAACGGCGGCGATTGCCAGGCGAACGCTTACTACCTCGTGAACAATTACAATCCCGGTTATCTCGGCGATGGCACCCCAGCGCCGCTCGGACCGACCCAGTTCACGATTCCGCCCAGCCAACAACCCAATCTCGGCCTGCTGCTGACCAAGCACAAGGTCTCGTGGAAGTACTACGGCGAGGGTTGGGACAACGGCAAGGAGGATGGCGAGACCTACGGCGGCGACGGCGGCTATTGCAATATCTGCAACCCGTTCCTTTACTCGACACAGATCATGACCAACCCTGCGCTGCGTCAAAACCTGCAGGGCATCCAACAGCTCTACGCGGACATCCAGAACGATGCGCTGCCGGCGGTGTCGATCGTGAAGCCCGACGGCTTCCTGGACGGCCATCCGGCCTCATCGAAGTTCGAGCTGTTCGAGCAGTTCTGCCACAAGATCATCGACATGGTGCAGGCGAATCGCTCGCTCTGGCAGGACACCGCGATCATGATCACCGTCGACGAGGGCGGCGGCTACTATGATTCCGGCTATATTCAGCCGCTCGATTTCTTCGGCGACGGCACGCGTATTCCCCTGCTCGTGGTATCGCCCCATTCGGAGGGTGTCGGCGTGGTGCACGACTACTACGATCACGTTTCGTTCGCCAAGTTCGTCGAGAGGAACTGGAAGCTCGGCGAGACCATTTCGAGTTACAGCCGCGACAACCTGCCGAATCCCGTCGCCTCACGCACCAACCCCTACGTGCCCGAAAACAGCCCGGCGATCGGTGATCTGATGGAGATGTTCAGATTCGACAAGGAACGGCGCTGAGCGGTCACGATTGCGCGGAATGACGATCATCCGGGCCGCTATACAGCCCGGATGATCGTCTCGTCTATCCTGCCGTCGCCAGCGATTCTCTTACGGTATGACGGCGGCGTTCGCCGCACCGTGCACAAAATTCATGTCGCTCGTCGGCGTGAAGGTTTGATGCGCCGGATCATAAAGTTCGGCGGTGTTTTCCGAACTGCTGAAAGTGAACCCCCCTGCGATCAGCACCTGCCCGTCGAGCGCGGTGCCGGAGCCCTTGATGAGCGTCGCGGTGCTGTCATCCCGTATGTCGTTCATCGTGGGAAGTGCAGTGAACTTTCCAGTTGCCGGATCGTAAAGATCCGCCGTGTCGAGTGGATTAAAGGCGCCAGAATAAGTGGTCTCACCGCCCGCCACGAGCACAGTGCCATCGTTCAAGAGGGTCGCACTGTGGTCCACCCGGGGATCGCTCATATTGTTATTGGTAAAGGTGAATCTGTCAGTTGCCGGATTATAGATTTCCGCAGTGTCGTACGCGTTGCCGTTGTTGTCGATTCCGCCCGTGATCAGTACGGTGCCGTCGTTCAGCGCGGTGCAAACCGCATACGAACGCCCCTGATTCATTTGATTCGACGTAAGCGTGAACGTGCCGGTGGCGGGGTTGTAAAGTTCGGCGCTCGCAAGCTGCGGCGCAAACTCGCTCGTATCGGTACCGCCCGCGATCAGAACCTGTTCGGCCTTCGGCCCGGCGGTCATCACGGCGGCGCATGGCGCAGCGCGCGGAATGGACATCTTATGCTTGAGCGTTTTCCACGTCCCTTTCTTTAGAATTTCAGCCGTCTTAACCGGAAGTTCCTTGTCGCTGTTGGTGATGCCGCCGATGACCATCAACGAGCCGTCATTCAACGCCACCGCCGCGAAGTCTTCGAGATTGATCCGGAGAGCCGGCCCAAGCTTGAACTTGCCGGTGGCCGGATCGTAGAACTCGGTCGTCGAATTCAGGATGTGATCGTCCTTGCGATCGAGCTTCGAGCTTTCGCCGCCGATCTCCAAAAGCCCGGTTTTGTAAGGCAACAATTGCGCCTCATCGTGCGCGACCTTGGTCGGACAGCCGGTCATCCACTGACCCGTGGCGACATGGAAGAACTCGGTCTGACCGGTCTCGCTTTGGTCGCCACCTGGACCCCTGTTTTCGCCGCCCGTGACGAGCACATCGCCCTTACTCGGGATGTTCGGCACGCACGGCGGCACTTTGGCCTTGGAACCAACCGATTGAGCGCCCGCGATTCTGATGGTCAGCGGCGTCGCAACCAGCAGCAGCGCTGCCACACTCCCAATAATGGTCGCTTTCAAGGTAAACCCCCTCCTGTCCTTATCTTGAGATCCTAATATGAGCCGGCCGATGAGGAAAATGATGAAGCGTGCCTTGAGTCATCATGCATTGCCGATTGGCGTTTTCACGTTCGCCGGCTTCGGGTGTTGAATTAAATCCAACCGGAGACCGATGACTGTAATCGTCCGCCATCATCGCCACGCCCGCGTCCATCCTTCGATCGCCGATCGGGTCGCATCACTCGATTGGGAGCGAATCGCCACTGATCTCGATCAACGCGGATGCGCCGTCACGGGGACGATTCTTCTGCCGGACGAGTGCGATGCGATCGCCACGACGTACGAGAATCGCGAGCGGTTCCGCAGCCGCATCGTGATGGCGCGGCATGGCTTCGGAAGCGGCGAATACAAATACTTCGCCTATCCTTTGCCTGAAACGATCGCGGAGTTGCGCAAAACCACATATCCCAGGATCGCCGCAATCGCGAATCGGTGGAACGACTCGCTCGGAATCAAAAATCGCTATCCCGAAGATCACGACACGTTTATCGAGCAATGCCATCGCGCGGGCCAGACTCGTCCGACGCCGCTGCTGTTACGCTATGGCGAGGGCGATTACAACTGCCTGCATCAGGACCTTTATGGAGCGATCGCGTTTCCGCTCCAGGCGGCGATCCTGCTGTCAGCGCCGGGGCGCGACTTCACAGGCGGCGAGTTCGTGATCGTCGAGCAACGGCCTCGGATGCAATCGCGGGCAGAGGTCGTTTCGCTCGCCCAGGGCGAAGCGGTCATCTTTGCGACCCATCATCGGCCCGTCCGCGGCGCTCGCGGTTTTTATCGCGTCAATCTGCGCCACGGCGTCAGCCGGCTTCGATCGGGTCATCGTTTGATGTTGGGCATCATCTTTCACGACGCCCAATGACGACTTGCGTTGAAAAGGAAAAGGGCGTGCCCGTTTTTCGAGCACGCCCTTCTTGAGTTTCGATTCAGATCAACTAGCGCATGATCTCCGAGAGACCGCGGACGCTGGCGTAGCGGTTGGTATCAGTGTAATCCACGCCGTTCAGCGCCTTGCAATCATCATTGGCCTTGACCGCGCCATTGCCGCCCGAGAGCTTCACGCGGCTGATGTGCTGGTTTTGCACGTCGAGCATGATGCCCCAGCCATCGTTGGTCCAACGCATGCCTTCGCCCGGCACCGGGATAAGGCCCTGAGGATCGTAGTCGATCTTCCAGAGCTTGCCCGCCTCGTCATAGAGGTCGGCCCAGATCGACTGATAAACTTCCTTGTCGCAGTAAAGGATGCGCCGGCCGTAGCAGTAGCCCGAACGCTGCGAGGGCACCCGCTTCACGTCGATCGCGTAGGACGGCCGCACCTGCCATTTACCGACCTCGGGCTTGGGGAAGTAGAGCGGCTTTACGAACGCATTGTCATCCACTGTGAGGTTTGAATTGGGCTCCGGCATCTCGAGCACATTGCGATCGCCGAGAAAATCGGCATCGAAACGTGTCGGATTACCGTTGAAGGCGCCGTGACGAGTATCATCGTTACTGAAATCGGAACCCACCGCCGGGCTGCATCGCGCTGCCGTCGAAAGACGCAGTGAACGGCGCAGCGCGGGCACAAAGATGTAGGTATCCTCGGACTTGGTCAGGTCGGAGTAATAGATCGTCAGCACCGCCGTGTAGCGCGCCTGCTCAGGCTGCTCGACCTCGATGATCTCGGTGTAGTAGATGCCAGGCACGTTAGGATCGTCGACGCTGATGCCCGCATCGCCGCGATGGCTGAACAGATGCTGCACAAAGAAGAACTGGTTATGCGTGACGTTGCCGAAACGATCCTCGAAGGTAAACCCGCAAGTGTCGGCGCACAGCACGTACGGCGCGTAGGCGTACCAGTCATCGACCAGCACCTTCCATCCCTTCATGGGTTCCTGCGGATTCGGGAACGGGATGCCGCCGACGTAGCCATCGATGGTATGGCGGCCATCAGGCAGATTCACGATCTTGACCTGGCCCGCATATTTCTCGGTCTGCTGTACATAGGTGGGCGGCAATTCGTAATGCTTGGTCGCCTCGACCGTCATCTTATAGTCGTCCGGAAACTTCCACTTGCTTCCGCCGGCACCCGAGAACAACGCCTGCATCCCATCGGTCATATACTGCCGGTACTGCTGCCAGTTCTGTGGGGTAATCACGGTTCCGGGCGGAATGAAGGTCTCTTCGCCGGAAGCGGCCCATCCTGCCGTGCTGAGCGCGATCAGCAGGATCGCCGGGATTAAAATCTTACTCACTCTCATCACGTTGGCTCCTTAAAATAGATACCAGAGTAATCAATGTTAACCTGATGTGAATATTGAGAGAATTTTGCCACTCTGAGATTGGAAGGAATCAGCCTTCGGTTTAGTCTGTCTTATGTTAGCCGGTCCATGTATCAAACTGGCAAATGCTTGGCAAGTGGGCCCTGCCGAATCCGCGTGCATCAGCCTTGATTACGGGCGACGGCTCACGAATCCTGTTTGAAGTGGAGACATCTGCTCGGATGGCGTCCAAGCCTGCATTCAAAGCTCTGGGCAAAAAGTCCGTGATACGATTCGACCACCCGGACCCGAAGCTTTTGGAGCGCTTCACGTCGCCCTTTCCACCCGCCCAGGAGGCGCTGGTCCGGCTGGAAGCCTTCGAATTCACCAGCCTCTGTCCGATAACCGGACAGCCGGACTGGGGCACGATCGAGATCCAGTACCGGCCCGGCCGATGGTGCGTCGAGTCGAAATCGCTGAAGCTCTACCTGATGGGTTTTCGCCAGCACGGCTCGTTTCACGAGTCGTGCGTCAGCCGGATTTGCGATGATCTAGTTAAGCTTCTCGAGCCGCGCTGGATTGAGGTGATCGGCAGGTTCAACCCCCGCGGCGGAATCCGCATCGAGCCGCGGGTCATCTGGCCGCGGAGCTGAGCAGCCCGCAGCGCATCAGAATTCGGCCATCAGGCGGCCGAAGCCTTCGATCTGATCATTGATTCCATTGTGGCGCAATGCGTGCCAATAAGTCGCCGTGTTGATCGCGATCACGGGCTTGCCGAGCACCGCTTCGGCGGAGGCTGCCAGCCGCATCATGCTGAGGTTCGTGCCAACCTGAATGATCGCCTCAACGTCGGGCCCGTTCACCTCCGCGATGGCGTCGCGGAGTATCGACGGCTGCACGTGCGCAATGTGAACCGGGCTGTCGCAGCGGAGCCCCTTCAAACGGACGACATCGAAACCGCAATCGTTGAAGAATCGCAAAACCTGCTTGTCGCCAACCGGCTGGTACGGCGTAATGACGCCGAGGCGCCGCGCGCCGTAGCACTTGAGCGCCTCCTGCGACGCGTCGGAGCCCATCGAGAGCTTCAACCCCGAGCGGCCTTCGACGCGCTCGCGAAACCGGCGGCTGCCTTCCAACCCGTCCCAGAACGTCTCCGATGACATCCCCATGATTAGATAGTCGGGCTCGCAGGTCATCACGCGGTCGACCGCCGCCATCAGCTCCTTGCGGATGTTCTTCATCAGGAGCTCGAAGTCGTTATCGTTGCGGATCGGGTCGTTCGGAATGTAGATGCGCGCGTAATGGTTGGTCACGCCGCGCGGTCGCAAATCGTCGAAATCGGGCTGGACGATAGTGTTGGTCGATGGCGCGATTACGCCGAACTTCCGCCGCCATCCTAGCGCATCAGCCATCGGGTTTCTCCTGCCGCAGCCGCGCCATCAGTTTCGCTTCGTGAGCTTGAAGACGCGGAGCGCGTTCTCGCGAGTCACCGCGCGCATCGATTCGGGCCTGAGTCCCAACGTTTCGATCTCGATCGCCGCGCGCTCCGGATCGATGACCGGCCAGTCCGTGCCGAACATCACCTTCCCGCGGCCATAGGTGTTCATATAGTGCACCAGCGGCGCGGGCCAGTGCTTCGGCGCATAGGCGTCCGCCCCGATGAAGATGTTCTCGTGCTTCCACGCCATCGAGATCATCTCCTCGGTCCAGGGATAGCCGATATGAATTCCGATCAGCCGCAATTCCGGAAAATCGATCGCGACGTGATCCAGCGTGATCGGCCGCCCGACGCTCGGCAATCGGCGGTCGCGCTGGTAAATGAGGTTCTGGCCAACCTGCATCATGATCGGGATGTCGAGCTCGCAGCACTTCGCATAGTAGGGGTAGTAACGCGCATGGTCGGGCGCCAGTTCGAACCAATGCGGGTAGAGATGAGCGCCGACGAAGCCGTATTCGCGAACGGCCTGCTCGAGCTCGCGCAAGCCCGCCATCCCGCGCGTCGGATCGACGCCGGCCAGTCCGCTGAAGCGATCGGGATGCGCGCGGCAGACCTCGTAAACGCGCCGGTAGGGAATCTCGAACGAGCCCTTGACTCGGAGGTCGCCGGCGCGCACCGCGATGAGCAGCGAACGCTCGATTCCCGCGCGATCCATTTTGGCGAGATAGTTGTCGATTGAAACCCCGCGGCGCATCTGCTCCGGCATCCGCACCTGGGTCATGAAATCGTCGTCGATCCCGGTCTGGCCGAGCCGCACCTCCTGCTCGGTGAAGAGATTGCAGACGATGTCAATCGCGCCGTTCATCGCGCATCATCACGCCCGCGCGATGTACAGGAACCATTGGCCCGCGCCGCCGAAATCCCCTCCCTGCAGGAGTTTCGTCCGCGCGCGAGCCTGTTCGAAGGCGCTCGGCACCATGATTTGGCTGACGTTCTCCGGTTTGAATCCCGCTTCCGCCGCGAGCGCCCTCAGATCGAGATCGTGATAGCGGCCCCAGAACGGTTCGTTGTTGTTGTAGGTGTCCCAGTCGAGCATGAACGCAGCATATGGCGGCAGCCCTTCGAATTGCGGCACCTCGGCGTGAATCATCATCCCACCCGGCCTGAGCAAGCGGCGGCATTCCGCGATCACGCGCCGAATCGCTCCGGCCGAGGTTTCGTGCAGCAGGATGTGGGAGACGATCAGATCGAACGACGCGTCGGAAAAGTTTGTCCGTTCGGCGTTCTGCTGCGAAAAATGAACGCGCCTGCCGAGCGCCTCGGCGCGCGCATGCGCGTAGCGGAGCATCGGCGCGGCGACGTCGATGGCGTGGACCTCGGCGCCGTGAAACGCTTCGACATACGGAATCGTGCTGTGGCCGACCGAGCATCCGAGGTCGAGAATTTTCGCGGGCTTGAAATCCGGATGCTCGCGCAGGAGCCAGTTGACCGTGCTGCGGCCCATGTCGTCGTTGAACGGGCCCATCCGGCCCATCGCATAGATATAGACGGCGCGATCGTAGATCGCGCCCGCCGCCATGTCGTCCTGCCGAAGCTCGGTATGGTACCCGCCGGGTTGGCAATGGATATCAACCGCCGCATGATATTCGGGCAATGCAAGCGCCGGATCGAGCGTGAGAGTCCCCCCTGCTCCGCCCGATGCGCGGGCGGTCTCGACCAACTCATCGAGCTGGCGCTCGACGCTGGTTGCGACCGAATCCCACATCATCTCCTGGCTGGTGCGCTGGAGCGCGCTCCACATCCTGTAGTACGGCTCCGATGCCATCACGCTCCGCACCTCGTGACGATCGCGCGGGGCGCGGCGATGCTCGCGCTCGAAGCGCGGCTTCGCGCTTCGCTCGTAGATTCGCTCATTGCCGGGCGAGACCCTGGTCGCCAGGTAAATCTTCAAACTTTGGACGAAACTCTGCCGCGCGAGCTCGTCGTGACTAGCTCGCGGCAACATCGCATGCTGGCTCTGCTCGGCCATCTCGGTTCCTCTTTGGAAGTTCAGTTCGAAACTTTTTCGATTGCCTTCTGATAGCTGCCTTCACCGCGCTCGATCGATTCGAGTTCATGATGAACGATGCGCAGGATGCGCTCGAGATACTCCTCGCGCCATCGCTCGCGCTCGGCTGCAACCTTTTCGTTGGGCCGGTAGCTCTCGACCTCCGCCGCGCTGAGTGCGCCTTTTACTTCCAGGATTCGCTCAATCGTGTCGAGTCGTTCGCGGATCACCGAGACTTCGCCCGCCAGCGCCATCGTGATCGCCAGCAGCTTGTCGCACTCAGGATTTTCGAAGTAGATGGGCCGCTTGCCCTTGGCCTTGCGTGACATCCAAAGCTCCCTCGCGGACGACGCCCGCCCTGCCTCGCGCATACCACGTGTCCGGCGGAGCGGCAAGCTGACGGCTGGTTCGGTTTCACGGCTTCGCGGGACTATGATTAAGATACGTTTCTGCGCCTGAGTTTCCGCGGGAGGAATCGAGCGATGGCTCTGCGGGCAGTCGAAATCGTGGAAGTTGCGCCGCGCGACGGCCTCCAGAATGAAGCCGTGATGCTGCCGACGGCGGTTAAGGTCGAGTTGATTCGGCGCGCGATCGACGCCGGCATCCGCCGCATCGAGGCGGTCTCTTTCGTCAATCCCAAACGCGTGCCGCAGATGGCTGATGCGGAAGCCGTGATGGCCGCGCTGCCGCACGGCGCAGCATCATACATCGGGCTGGTTTTGAATCGCCGTGGGATCGATCGCGCGATCGCGGCCGGCGTCTCCGAAATCAATTTCGCGGTGGTCGCGACCGACACCTTCAGCCGGCGCAACCAGGGCGTCAGCACCGATGAAAGCATTGCCGCCTGGGCCGAGGTCGCCAGGGCGGCGCACGCTGCGAAAATCCCTTCGAGCGTGACAATCTCGGCCGCGTTCGGATGCCCGTTCGAGGGCGAAGTGCCGCTCGCCCGCGTGATTGAGGTGGTCCGGCGCGTCGCCGAGCATCAACCGGATGAACTGGCGCTCGCCGACACGATCGGCGCGGCGACGCCGCGCGATGTGACCGAGCGCGTGAACGCGGTCGCGAAGATCATCGGCGGCATCCGGCTCCGCTGCCATTTTCATAATACGCGCAACACCGGCCTCGCCAATTCTTACGCTGCGGTCGAAGCTGGCGTGGGTGTGCTCGATTCGAGCCTCGGCGGCGTCGGCGGATGCCCGTTTGCGCCGGCCGCGACCGGCAACATTCCAACCGAGGATCTGGCCTACATGCTCGAGCGGATGGGAATTGCGACCGGGCTTTCGCTGCCGCGGCTGATCGAGACCGCGACCTGGCTCGAAACGCAACTGATGCACCCAGTACCCGGGATGCTCTCGCGCGCCGGCCTCTTTCCGCGCGCCGCGGTTTAGATAATCGCGAGCCTCGCGACCCGGAGAGACTGAGGTTATTGAACAAGTGGCATACAGGCTGGGCGTCGATGTCGGTGGCACGTTCACCGATCTTCTGCTGATAGACGAATCCAACGGCGAAACTTTTCGCGCCAAGGTGCCGAGCACACCCGCCGATCAGTCGGCCGGGGTGCTCGAAGGCATCCGCCGCGTCTGCGCGATCGCGGGGATCGATCCGTCCGCTATCAGCGAGCTGATGCACGGTACGACCATCGCCACCAACGCAATCCTCGAAGGCAAAGGCGCGCGCGTCGGCCTGATCGTCACCGACGGCTATCGCCAGGTGCTACAGATCGCGCGCTCGTACGTCCCGGGCGGTCTCGCCGGGTGGATCATCTGGCCGAAACCCGAACCGCTCGCGGCGTTGGAGGATACGGTTGAGATCAATGAACGGATAAGCGCGCGCGGCGAGACTGTCCGTCCGCTGGACGAGCAAAGCGTAGTCGCCGCGCTTCAGCATCTGAAGCGCCGCAAGGTCGAGGCAATTACGGTCTCGCTCATCAACTCGTTCGCGAACGATGCGCACGAACGCCGCGTGCGCGAGATCGCGACGCGCGAGATGCCGGGCGTGCCGATCTCGCTGTCCTCGGAAATTTTGCCCGAAATGCGGGAGTACGAACGCACGCTGACAACCGTGGCGAATTCCTACGTGCGGCCGACGGTCGCGCGCTATCTCGGGAATCTCGTGCGCGAACTCAAGCATCGCAAGATCGGCGCGCGCCTCAAAGTGCTGCGCTCCGACGGCGGCCTGATGTCGTTCGAGGCGGCCGAGCATGCGCCGGTCAACCTGCTGATGAGCGGGCCGGCGGGCGGAGTCGCGGGAGCACTATGGGCCGCGCGTCAGGCGGGCTTCGAGAATCTGCTGACCTTCGATATGGGCGGGACATCCACCGATGTCGCCCTGGTCGAGGCCGGCGAGCCACGCGTGCGGCGCGAGACGCGCGCCGGCGATGTGGCGGTGCGCGCTTCATCGCTCGACGTACGGACGATTGGTGCGGGTGGCGGATCGATCGCCTACGTCCCCGAGTTGACTCGCGCGCTGCGCGTCGGCCCGCGCAGCGCCGGCGCGGAGCCGGGACCGGCGGCGTACGGCAAGGGCGGCACGGATCCGACCGTCACTGACGCGAACCTGGTGCTCGGTTTTCTGCCGGCGGGTCTGCTCGGCGGCGAGATGAAGCTCGATCGCGAGGCGGCGCGGCGTGCGGTTGCGAAGATCGCCGATGCGATGCGTCTCGGCATCGAGCAGGCCGCGAGCGGGATTATCGATATTGTCAACGAGCACATGTTCGGCGCGCTGCGCCTGGTCTCGATTGAGCAGGGCTACGACCCGCGCGACTTCGCGCTGGTCGCCTTCGGCGGCGCCGGCCCGCTCCATGCCAATGCGCTTGGGCTGCTGCTTGGATGCTGGCCGGTGATCATCCCGCCGAGTCCGGGCGTGCTGTGCGCCTACGGTGATGCGACCACGCGCACGCGCAACGAGGCTGCGCGCACCTTCATCCGCCGCTTCAGCGATACCTCGAATGACGAAGTCGGGCGCATGCTCGCCGAACTGGCGGAGACCGCGGCCGCCGCGCTCGATGCGGAAGGCGTGCCGCGGTCCGATCAGACAACCATCTACCAAGTCGATGTTCGCTATCATGGGCAGGGCTTCGAGGTTCCGGTTCCGGTCGAGATCGAGAGCTTCGCGGGCGACGGGATGCGGGCCGTCGCGCAAAGTTTCGACGCCATCCATCGTCGGCTCTTCACCTTCGCGCTCGATGTCGAGCACGAGTTCGTTAATCTGCGCGCGATCGTGCAGGGCAAGCCGCCACTGGTCCGACCGAATATCATCGCCGAAGGCGATCATGATCCGTCCGGCGCGCGGCTCGGCGAGACGCCGGTCTGGATCGCCGGCAAGGCAATTAGCGCCGGGCTTTACGATCGGGCGCGGCTCAAAGCGCGCAATCGGATCGACGGCCCCGCGATCGTAACCGAGTTCGACAGCACCACGCTCATCCTGCCCGGCTGCGCGGGCGAGGTTGATCGTTTCGGCAACATCCTGATCCGGCCTGTTCGGAATCCGGGGAGGTCATGATGAAAGCGCGAATCGTTGAGCGCAATCAGCAGCCTTTCGGACGCGTTACGATCGATCCGATCACGCTCGACATCATCGAAAGCGCGCTTCGCAACGCGCGTTTCGAAATGGACGCGGTGCTCTACCGGACCGCGATGTCACCCGGAATCCGCGAGCAGCACGACGAATTTCCGCTCATCGCGGATCGCGAAGGACGGATGGTCGTCGGCCAGTTCGGCTCGTTCATCGCCGGGTTTCTGAACGCATACGAAGGAACCATCGAGGAAGGCGACATCATCCTGCTTTCCGATCCCTACAAGTGCGAAGGCGCGATCAGTCACGCGAACGACTGGCTGATTCTGCAGCCGATCTATTTTGGCGGACGGCTGGTCGGATGGGGTGCGATGCTCGGCCATATGACCGACGTTGGCGGCAAGGTGCCGGGCAGCCTGCCCACCGACGCGACATCGATTTTCGAGGAAGGCGTCGTCATCCCGCCGGTCAAGCTCTACCGCGGCGGCGAGCTGCAGGAAGAAGTGCTGAGCGTCATCCTGAACCAGGTCCGCCTGCCGCATTGGAATCGCTCCGATCTGAACGGGATAGTCGCCGCCTGCCGGACGGCGGAGCGGCGCGTGATCGAAATGTGCGAGCGGTTCGGCGTCGATACTTTTGTCGCCGCGCTCGATGCGGCGCTCGAACGGAACCGGCGCGCGATGGCTGAGTTGATCAAGCGCACCATCCCTGAGGAGGAACTAACCTTCGAGGATTACATCTGCGACGACGGCCGCGGGGTCGGCCCGTACAAGCTCAAGTGCACGATGCGCCGCGAGGGCGAGCGGGTGATCATCGACTGGTCGGGCACCGACCCGCAGTCCGAAGGCTCCATCAACTTCTTCCTCAACGAGAACATGTTCAAGATGTTCTTCGGCATCTACATGATAATGGTGTTCGATCCGCAGATTCTCTACAACGACGGCTTCTATCCGCTGGTCGAGGTGAAGATTCCCGAGGGCACGCTGCTTAAGCCGCGCTATCCGGCGGCGCTCTCATGCCGCACGCACGGGTTAGGCCGCGTGTTCGATGTGCTCGGCGGATTACTCGGCCAGCGCCAGCCTGAATTTCTGAACGCGGCCGGTTTCTCGTCGTCGCCGCATCTGATGTATTCCGGTTACAACGACCGCGGCGAATGGTACCAGCTTTATCAGATCGGCTTCGGCGGCATCCCGGGCCGCCCTGTGGGCGACGGACCCGACGGCCATTCGCTGTGGCCTTCGTTCTTCAACGTCCCCAATGAATTTCTCGAGGCGTACTTTCCGCTGCGCATCGAACGTTACGAAACCGTGCCGGACAGCGGCGGCCCGGGGCTTCATCGCGGCGGCAACGCGATCGATGTCGTCTATCGCTTTCTCGCGGCGGGCGAAATTTCGATCCACGACGATCGATGGTTCACCTATCCGTGGGGCGTGAACGGCGGATTGCCCGGCGCGCGGAGCCGCAAGCTTTTGATTCGCACCGACGGCACGCGCGAGCATCTGCCCTCCAAATGCGATCACGTGCGCGTCAATCCGGGCGACCTGCTGCACTACGTGACATGGGGCGGCGGAGGATGGGGCGACCCGCTGGCGCGCGACCCGGCCATCGTAACGCGCGAGGTTGAGCGGGGCTTGGTGACCGTCGAAGGCGCTCGGCGCTACGGCGTGGTGATCGATCGCGACGGACGCATCGACGAGGCCGCGACGCGGAATCTGCGCGAACAGCTCAGGGCCGAACGCGGCACGCCGCCGCTTTTCAACTTCGGCCCGCCGATCGCGGTGTTGCGCGAGCGATGCCTCGCTGAGACCGGCCTCCCGGCGCCGATTGCGCCAATCTTCAAACAGGCCTGATGCGGCCGAAATCAACGGGGACAAAACCGCGATCAAGTGCGCGATGGTTCCGCCGGCGAGGGCGTTCAACCTGAAGTAGTTACGCTACTTTTGTCTCCGGTGCGACAACGAAGTAGCGGCCACGCGTCCAGAGTGCGACGTCGACCAGCGCAATCATCACCGGCACTTCGATCAACGGTCCGATGACCGCGGCGAATGCCGCGCCGCTGTCGATGCCAAAGGTCGCGACCGCAACGGCAATCGCGAGCTCGAAATTGTTCGAGGCCGCCGTGAACGAAAGTGTTGCCGTCTGCGCGTAGCCCGCTCCCACCCCGCGGCTCAGGACGAAACATCACTGCCGACAAAAGCGGCGGGATCGCTTACTCCCCAATGCGCGGTGAGCGGCCGTCCCGGCCACAACGGACAGACTTCGCCGGCCGCCTGATCGCATACCGTTATGATCAGGTCCATTGGCGGACTGTCGGCGCGCGCGAACTCCTCCCAGCTCTTGCTGCGCAGCCCGGCGATGTCATACCCGCGCTCGACGAGGGCGGGTCTCGGGATGAATCTCGCCTTTCGGATGTCTCCTGCGCAAGCGCCCCGAGCATCGCGGCAGCGCCCGGATCTCAGGTTTTGGTCATGAACTGCGGATCGACCTCGACCTGGTAGCCGTTCGCCAGCCGATTGGTCTCGTTCGCCATCCCGACCACCGCCATCAACTCGCCCAGCATCGCATCGCTCATCCCGACCTTGCGCGCTGCCGCGGTATGGGATCGGATGCAATACTCGCATCCGTTGGTCACGCTGACGGCAAGATAGATCATCTCCTTGACGACCGGGTCGAGCGCCCCGGGTGCCATCACTTCCTTTACGCTCTCCCATGTCCGTTTAAGGGTCGGCGGATGATTCGCGAGCGCCTTCCAGAAATTGTTGATCCAGTCGACCTTGCGGGTTGCCTTGATGTCATCGTAGACCGCCCGCACTTCCGGGCTCGCCTCGCCATACTCGATGAGCCTGACCGTCGCCATACCGCCTCCGGACCGAAGCAGGATGGTCCCATTCTATGGCGGGAGGCAGCGAAGGGTCGATGGTTTCGATTCAAAACGCCGCAGTCGATAATCGACAGGTTGATGAAAGCCGGCCGATATCAGTATCTTTGCGGCGCCATAGATTCCGCATGCGGAGACAAGCCAAATGACCCGAACCTCCTTCAAGCTGAGCACGCTGCTCGTCTTCACAATGATTTTCATCAGCGGACTCGCTCCTGCTCACGCGCAACTGATGCAGATGCCGGCCGAGAAGTACATCGCGAAGATGAACGACCCGGCGCGTTACCTGAAGGTCGATGAGGTCATCAGGAAGCTCGGCCTCAAGCCGGGCGACATCGTGGCGGACATCGGTTCAGGAAGCGGCTCGTTTTCGATTCCCTTTGCGAAGGCAGTTGCGCCCGGAGGGATCGTTTATGCTGTCGATATCGATCAGAAAATGCTCGACTACGTCGCGAAGCGGGCGAAAGAAAGCGGCGTCACCAACCTGCGTACGGTGCTGGGCGAGTACGACGATCCGAAGCTGCCGGTGAAGAACGTCGACCTCGCGTTTTTCCATCGCGTGCTGCACATGATTGAGCATCGCGAGCTGTACCTCGACAATACTGCCAAGTACTTGAAGCCCGACGGCCGTATCGTGATTATCGATCGCAATCCGGAGCAGTCACCGGAGAACTGGATGTGGCTCAAGGAGTCGGACGTGGACACCTGGATGGCGGCGATAAGCTTCTACCCCATCGACCACTTCAACCTGTTTCGCGATCGCTATTTCGTGGTTTACCAGCGCCCGTACGGCAACAGCGTCCTGATCAAGAATTTCAAGCCGTCAAAGTACAAAGATTAGCGGCTTCGCCGGGCAGCATCGCCGCGATTGATGACGGCCAAGCCCGAGGCAAATGGGGTCAGTTGTGTGCCTTGAGCAACATCTTTATTCTATTTTGCGCGGCGTTCCGTGCCTTTATCGAGCGCAGGCAGCACCTTGCAGCAGCGGATTCTTATTCTCGACGACGAACCTGACATGCTTGAGAACTGCCGGCGCATCCTGGGCGCCGTCGGTTACGAATGTCTGACCACGACCGAACCCGAGATCGCGCTCAAGCTGCTCGAGACTGATCATCTTGATCTGCTGCTGACGGACCTGCGGATGCCGACGATCAGCGGGCTCGAAATCCTCAAGCGCGCGCGGGCGATCGATCCCTCGCGGCCGGTAATTATGCTGACCGCTTTCGCGACCATCGAGTCGGCGGTCGAAGCGATGAAGGAAGGCGCGTTTCATTACCTCGCCAAGCCTTTCACGATGGACCAACTCAAACTTTCCGTCGAGCGCGCGATAGAGCAGCGGCGGCTGGCGATCGAGAATGCGAACCTGCGCGAGCAGCTTCGCGGCGTCTACGGCTTCGAGAATATCGTCGGGCGCAGCATGGCGTTGCAGCAGGTGCTCGAGCTGGTGCGCAAGGCGGCGCGTTCCGATGCGAACATCTTGGTGCTGGGTGAATCCGGGACCGGCAAGGAACTCATCGCGCGCGCGATCCATGCCAACAGCGAGCGCGCTGCGCAGCCGTTCGTGCCCGTCGATTGCGCATCGTTGCCAGAAAATCTGCTTGAATCGGAACTGTTCGGCCATGAGCGCGGCGCCTTCACCGGCGCGATGAACGCGAAGCCGGGCCTGATGGAGCTCGCGGACAAGGGCACGCTGTTTCTCGACGAAATCGGCGAACTGCCTGCGGGCCTCCAATCGAAACTGCTCAGGGCTCTACAAGAGCGCGAGATCCGCCGCGTCGGCGGCACTCGGCAGATACCGATCGATATCCGCGTAGTCTCGGCGACTAATCGCGATTTGAAGACGCAGATTGGTGAGGGCCGCTTCCGTGAGGATCTTTACTATCGCGTCAATGTGATCGATATCCCGCTTCCTCCCCTGCGTGAACGCAAGGGCGACATCACGCTGCTCGCGCACTTTTTTCTGAAGAAATTTACCCAAAAGGCAAACAATCGGATCGTCGGCTTCGAGCCGGAGGTGCTTGTCGCGCTCGAGGCCTACGGATGGCCGGGCAATGTGCGCGAGCTGCAGAACGTCATCGAGCGCGCCTGCGCACTGGCCGACGACGAGCGGATAGCCCTGGCCGATCTCCCCGAACATCTAAGAGCGCCGGTTCCCGTAAATGACGTCACAGTGCCATCCGATCTAGGCGCGCGAATGACGCTCAAAGAAGCGAAGGAGCGATGGATCAATCAGCTCGAGTCTGCTTACGTAGCCGAGGTACTCAAACGCGAGGGTGGCAACGTCTCACAAGCGGCGCGCAAGGCCGGCATTGATCGCAAAACGCTCCACAGGCTGCTGCACAAACATAACCTGCGCTGAGCGGCGATGATTACACAGAGCTTGTTGTAGCATCTAAAAGCGCGCAGTTTCGCGCCACATCGTAATCGAGGCCCGGAATTGGGTCAGGACTGCAACACCTATGGACCCACGCGCCACAGGCTCGCGGACACATCCGGGTTGCTTAACCGTTATGATTTCGAGAAATGCAAAGCGCTGCGAACGGCCTGTGTCAGTTCGCGGGTAAGAAACGGCTTGCGCAGATAGGCACTCACGCCGGCGTCAGATGCCGCCTGCGCAATTTCCGGCGTGTGGTAACCGGTCATCAGGATCACCGGTATCGCGAGCGGCTTTTCATGCGCCCGGCGCAGAATTTGGAGACCGTCGCCATGGGGAAGATTAAAGTCGGTGAGGATCAGGTCGGGATGCTCTGCATGGATCATCGCGATTGCTTCGGGGCCGTCAAAGGCCTTGATACAGACGCAACCCAAGCCTTCGATCAGTCGCGCGCACGTGTCGACCAAGTCGAGTTCGTCATCCACCACCAGAACTTTGCAGGGCATCGAAACCTACCAAAGAGGAATCGAGCAACAATTATGCCGCCTTTTGAACCATGATTCTTATGGACAGTCGATTAACCGGTTTTCAGTGTTTCGTCGGCGTCGGCGGAGCGGGATAGCGCCGGCAGCGTGATTCGGAAGATCGTCCCCGCACCCGGCTTGGAGGTAACGTCGATCTCGCCGCCATGCTCGCGAATAGCGCGCCTGGTGATCCAAAGACCTAGTCCGGTGCCTGTGCTCTTGGTGGTGTAGAACAAATCGAAGATATGGGGAAGCACGTCCTCCGAGATCCCGGTTCCAGTGTCCTCTACGGTCAACAACACCTCATCCGGATGCCCGGTCGATACCTGAGTCGTGATTCGGATGACTCCCGCGCGCGAGATCGCCTCGCGCGCATTACTCAAAAGGTTGACGATCGCTTGCGAGAGCGCGGTGCGATCGCCCATAACTTCGGGGAGCGAGTCGGCGAGCTGCGTTTCGATGCGAATTTCGTCGCGCATCGTCTGTTCGCGGAACAGGAGTATCGTCTCGGCGATGAGGTCGTTGATGCTGATCGGGCGATGGGCTTTCTGCGGCTGGCGTGCGAGCGTCAGCAGTTCGGTCGCCACCCGGCTCGCCCGTTGCGAGTTGCGCTGGATGACCTCGAGATCGCTCATGAGCTGCGAGTTGAGGCCGAGTTTCGCCCCTTCGGCCATCATCAGCTCGGCGCGCGCTGAGATAATTGCGAGCGGATTATTGAGTTCGTGCGCGACTCCGGCGGCCACGGTGCCGATTGCAGCCATCGCCTCGCTGCGTCGCGATTGAAATTCGAGATTACGCCGTTCCGTGATGTCGGTAATGAACCCCGTCACCAGCCCGCCCTGCTTGGTGCCGATATGACTTAGACTCACCTCGATCGGAAACTCGGTGCCATCCTTGCGCCGGCCGATCGGGTCACGGCCGAAGCCCATCGGGCGCGAGCGCGGAGTCTTGAGATATTCGCGGCGCTCGCGGCGGTGTTTCTCGCGCAGGCGCTCGGGAACCAGTATCTCGATCGGTTGCCCGATCAGCTCGAGTTCCCGGTAGCCGAACATCTCTTCGGCCTTCGCGTTCGCGTCGACGATCAGGCCGCGGGAATCGACGACGATCAGCCCTTCGGCGGCCGAGGCGAAATAGGCGCGAACCCGCGCGGCGCTGTCGCGCTCGGCGGCCCGCGACTGCTCGATGACAATGCGATACTCGCGCAATACGATATAGAACAGCACTGCCGTCATCGCGACAAAGATCAGCCGATCGATGGCGACTGGAAACAGCGCAAAATTGACCTCAACGACGTCCGAGACCACCGCCCAAAGGCCGCCGACCAGAAAATAGATCAGGACCAGCCGAAAAGGCTTGCTGTACCATCCTGACCCCGATGAGCCGCCAGATTTCGATGCCATCGATTCGCCAAGCCTGCCTCGAAGCAACTTCCCTGATGCGAAAGCGGGCCCGACTCTTCCCGGTAGACCTATAACATCGCCGGATAGCGAGCCAGATGCCCACAAACCACAAAACCGCGGAATTTTCCGACACATTGCGATCGAGGTGGACAAACGCTCGATCGCGAAAGCGGTAGCCCTAACCCGGATGCCTCAGTTTCGCTAAAATGGGTTACGCGGAAAGATGCGTATTTGGAGTGAAGCAATGGCGCGACAACCTGAGATGTGGCTGGGGTTCCGTGAAGTCGAACGATTCCGTCAGAACCTTGACGATATGTTCGACCGGCTGCTGGGCCGGCCCGGAGAAGTTACCACCACCGGAACTCGCTCACCGGCGCTGGAGGCCTTTCTCGAGGACGACCGGCTGGTGGTGAGCGCCGATCTTCCGGGAGTCGATCCTGAACAGCTTGAAGTGACCATCACAGGCAATCTTCTGACGATCCGAGGTACCCGCCGTGAGCGGCGGGAGCAAAGGCGGCGCGATTTTATTCATCGTGAAGTTGCCTACGGAACCTTTGAGCGGGTGCTTACCCTGCCCCACCCCGTACAGGCCGAAGCGACCAGGGCCACCTATCAAAATGGCGTGCTCGAACTGACGATGCCGAGGTCGCGCGAAGCGACGCGGCGCAAAGTTACAATCGAAATCGAGGACCAATCGCCGTCATCAGAAGCCGCGCCGCAGAAGTCCCGGTCATAGCCCGCCGCTTGGCAGCATCAATTGAGCGATGAACTGGGCCGGATATCTGCCACGCAGCCTGCCATCGCAATTGCTGGGGCTGTACGAGCTGGCCATCGATCTGCGCTGGAGTTGGAATCATGCCGCCGATTCGTTGTGGGAGTTTGCCGATCCACAATTGTGGCATGCGACCAACAATCCCTGGCTGATTCTGCAAAACCTGACAGAGGCGCGAATCGCCGATCTTGCCGCTACTCCGGCCTTTGTCGATGAACTCCAGCGGCAGGTCGCAGCCCGCGCCGAATATTTGCGCACTCCCACTTGGTTCGCCGAGCACCACGGCGCCGATGATCTGCGTCCCGTCGCATACTTCAGCATGGAATTCGGTTTGAGCGAGGCGCTCCCGATTTATTCAGGCGGACTCGGCATCCTCGCCGGTGACCATTTGAAGACCGCCAGCGACTTGGGGGTGCCGCTCATCGGCATAGGCCTGCTTTATCAACTCGGCTACTTCCGCCAGGCACTCGACACCGAAGGCAATCAGCGCGAGCTCTACCCGTACAACGAGCCTGGCATGATGCCGGTGACGCCGGTACCGGACGGGCATGGCGGCTGGTTGCGGATCGAGCTGCGGATGCCGGGGCGGCCGCTGCGCTTGCGGGTCTGGCAGGTGACGGTCGGCCGGGTCGCGCTGTACCTGCTCGACAGCAACGATCCGCTCAATACGCCGGCCGATCGTGGAATCACCGGCGAACTCTACGGCGGTGGTTCCGAGATGCGCCTGCAGCAGGAGATCGTGCTTGGCTTGGGCGGATGGCGCCTGGTCGAGCGGCTGCGGCCCGATTGCCAGGTTTGCCATCTCAATGAGGGGCATGCCGCGTTCGCAGTTCTCGAACGCGCGCGCAGCTTCATGATGCGCACCGAGCAGTCGTTCGACGTTGCACTGCGCGCGACCCGCGCCGGAAACATCTTCACCACACACACCCCGGTCGCGGCGGGCTTCGATCGCTACCCGCCGGAACTTGCCCAGATTTACGTCGAGGCCTACGCACCGCGGCTGGGGATCACGCCGCACGCCCTCATGGCGCTGGGACGCGCCAATCCAGCGGATGATCGCGAACCCTTCAACATGGCGTACCTCGCGATCCGCGGAGCCGGCCGTGTCAACGGTGTCAGCCGGCTGCATGGCGAGGTCAGCCGCCGGATCTTTGCGCCGCTGTTCCCGCGTTGGCCGGAGAAGGAGGTGCCGGTCGGTTATGTGACCAACGGGGTCCATATGCCGACTTGGGACTCTGCGGGCGCCGACGCAATCTGGACCCAGGCCTGCGGCAAGGAGCGATGGGTACGCGGCCTCGAAAATATCGAGGAAAAGTTCGGCGCCCTCGACGATGAAGCGCTCTGGATGTTGCGCGAGAACGAACGCGAGCGGCTCGTTAAGACGCTGCGGTTACGGCTCGAACGCCAGGCAGCCGTAGCGGGATCGGATCCAGCGGTCGTCGCGGCCTGCGCCCGTAAGCTTGACCCGAAAGCGCTTACGGTAGGCTTTGCGCGACGTTTTACCAGCTACAAGCGCCCAAGCCTGCTGCTGCGGCACCCCGATCGCCTCGCCCGGCTGCTCAATGACAGTCAACGTCCGATGCAAATCGTGGTGGCCGGAAAGGCTCATCCGCGCGATTCCATCGGCAAGCAGATGGTCCGCGAGTGGATCGAGTTCACCCGGCGGCCTGACGTCAGCAATCGCGCCGTGTTCATCGAAGATTACGACATGGCGATAGCAGCCGAGCTCGTGCAGGGAATCGACCTCTGGCTCAACACGCCGCTCCGGCCATGGGAAGCGTGTGGAACAAGCGGGATGAAGGTGCTCGTCAACGGCGGGCTCAATTTCTCGGAGCTCGACGGATGGTGGGCGGAAGCGTGGGCGCCGGGACTCGGATGGGCGTTCGGTGACCGCCACGAGCACAACCACGATCCCGCCTGGGACGACGCGGAAGCGGAGCAGCTCTATTCGACGCTCGAGCAGGAGATTATCCCCGCGTTCTATGAGCGCGATCAGCGCGGCATCCCAACCTCCTGGGTTGCGCGCATGCGCCGCAGCATGACCACCCTTGCGCCGCGCTTTTCGAGCAATCGGATGGTTCGCGATTATACGGAAGAGTACTATCTTCCAGCGGCGGTCGAATATGGCCGGCGCGCGGCGAACGGCGGTGTCGTCGCGCTCGAACTTGCTCGGTGGGCCCGCGAACTGGACGACAAATGGCAGCAGTTAAGCTTAGGTCATCCGGTTGCCGAGCAGTCCGATGGCCATCACATCGTGCGTCTCGAAGTCATGCTCGGGGAAATCGATCCTGCCTCCATCCGGGTCGAGCTGTACGCCGAACCGCTGGAGGGCGAGCCCGAGGTTTTCACGATGACTCCGGCGGCCGGTCCCGACGAACGCGGACTGCGCGTCTATATGGCGAGAGTTCCGGCGGTCCGACCGGCCGGCGACTACAGCGCGCGCATCTTACCTGCGCATCCGTACGCCAGCGTGCCGCTCGAAGCACAGCATATTCTCTGGAATCGTTGATACCTCTGCGTCAGGTGTAATCGGCTTCGAGCACCATCAGCGAGTGTTCGGCGACTGCGACCGTCGGGGCTTCTAGGCGCCGAGCCGAAGCCAACTCAGCGATATCGGCTGGCCCATCGGCCGCAGTATCAATTACGATACGCCATTTTGTATCCTTCATTGCTTCGGGCCATCGGAACCGGGCAACCTCGTCCTCAGCGTTAAAGAGCATCGCAATCGGTCCACCGTGCAATGAGCCGGCGATAATGACGCAACCCAGGAGGTTCTCCGTTGCGCTCCAGTCGGGTGCCGCGCCGGTCGGATTGAACCACACGATTTCGCTCGGTTCATAAAAGCGCTCTACGCTGAGGGCCGGATGATTCGCCCGAAAGGCAATCATCCGCCGCGTGAATTCGAAAAATTCGCGATTGCGCTCCAGGAGCCGCCAGTCGTACCATGAAGTTTCGTCGTCGTGGCAGTAGGCGTTATTGTTGCCGAGCTGAGTGCGCATGAATTCGTCGCCGCCAAGCATCATCGGCACCCCGCGCGAGAGCATCAAAGTGGCCATCAAATTCTTCGCCTGTCGAAGCCGCACGCGATTGATCGCGGGATCGGCAGTGGGCCCCTCAACACCGTAATTCGCGCTGTAATCATCCGCTGCGCCATCAAGATTGTTCTCGCCGTTGGCCTCGTTGTGCTTGCGCGAGTAGCTCACGAGATCATTAAGCGTCATGCCGTCGTGGCAGGTGATAAAGTTGATGCTGTTGAGCGGTTGTTTGCCATAACGCTGATAGATATCCGCGCTGCCGCAGAGCCGACTTGCGAAGGCCGAAATCATCCCCGGGTCCCCGCGCCAGAAGCGGCGCACGTCATCGCGGAACCGACCGTTCCATTCCGACCATCGCCGCCCCGGGAAGCTGCCGAGCTGGTAGGCGCCGCCGAGATCCCACGCCTCCGCGATAAGCTTCACTGAACGCAGAATCGGATCCTCGGCAATCGCTTCGAGCAACGGCGGATTGCTCGCGACGTGCCCCTCACGATCACGTCCGAGAATCGAGGCGAGGTCGAAGCGGAAACCGTCGACGCCACGCTCGACCGCCCAATGCCGCAGGCAGTCGAGGATCAACTCCCGCACCACCGGATGATTGCAGTTGAGCGTGTTGCCGCAGCCAGAGAAATTCACGTACCGACGCCGATCCTGGGCGAGGAGGTAGTAAATCGGATTATCAAAGCCGCGGAACGAAAGCGTGGGGCCATGCTCATCGCCCTCCGCGGTGTGATTAAACACCACGTCGAGGATCACTTCGATGCCAGCGCGATGTGCTGCTGCGACCATCTCCCGAAATTCTTTCTCCGGCTCGGTCGCCCCGGCGCCCTTCGCATACCGGCTTGCCGGCGCAAAGAACGCGACCGGACTGTAACCCCAGTAGTTCACGAGCGGCACGCCGGTCATCGGATTGACCCGCGGATTCTCACGCGGGTTGAATTCCTGCACCGGCAGCAGTTCGATCGCGGTGATTCCGAGCCTCTTGAGATACGGCAGCTTGTCGATTACGCCCAGGTAAGTGCCGGGATTCGAGGTGGCCGACGACGGATGAATGGTGAGTCCCCGCACGTGAGTTTCGTAGATAACCGTGTTGGCCCACGAATGGCCGAGCGCCTCGAGCGCCGGTGAATTAAAACTGCGGCCGACTACTACCGCGCGCGCGGCGTGCGACGAATTATCCTGCTCGGAGAGGCCGTCCGGCACCGCGGGGTCATGAGTTCGCGCACGCGTGAAATCCCAGTGCGCCGGAATTCGCAGCGCGCGGGCATAGGGATCAATCAACGCCCGCATCCGATTGAAGCGGAGCCCGTCCTCGGGACGGTACGGACCATCGACGTGATAACAGTAAGCGCACTCCTCGGACACACCGCCAATCCAAACGTGCCATATATCGCCGGTGCGATTCGCCTTGCTATCGAACTTGATCACTGTCGGTTCGGGCGCATCCGCTGGATCGTAAACCATCAACTCGACGCCCGTGGCATGCCGTGAAAAGACCGCGAAGTTAACTCCCCCGGCGACCGGCCACGCCCCAAGCGGCAAAGGCCGCCCGCGTTGGACTTCCAATCGCGACGCGGTGATCGCGCCTGTCGCTGCCGAGCCGCCCGCCGCGCTCATACGATGCTCCGATCGGCCGCGATTACCCGGGCGGCCACGCGCGCCATGTAGAGTTCTTCGTTGACCGGAATAACGTATGCTTCTACGCTCGCGCCGTCAGCGCTGATTCGCTCTTCGCGGCCGACCGCACGCTGGTTGCGCGCGCGGTCGAGTTCGATTCCGAGCGGTTTGAGGCCCGCGCAGATTTCGGCGCGTACGGCTGCCGAATGCTCGCCGATTCCGCCGCCGAAGACGATCGCGTCCGCGCCGCCCAGCGCCGCGAGGTATGCGCCGATGTATTTCCTGACCCGATAGCAGAACATACGGATGGCGAGCGCCGCGTCGCGATTGCCGGCGCGCGCCGCCGCCTCGATTTCGCGCAGATCGTTCGAGACGCCCGAGACGCCGCGCAGACCGCATTCGTGATTGAGCATCTCCACCACTTTCGCGGCGGTGATGCCTTCGCGTTCGACGAGAAAGCTCACGATGGCGGGATCGAGGTCGCCGCTGCGCGTCGCCATCATCAGGCCTTCGAGCGGCGTCAATCCCATCGAGGTATCGATCGACACTCCATTGCGAATCGCGGTCGCTGAGCATCCCGCGCCGAGTTGTAGTGTGATCAAATTGACCGCGGATGTTCTCACCCCTTTGAGCTCCGCATATCGCTCCATCATCCATGCGTGCGCAGGCCCGTGGAAGCCATAACGGTGGATACGATGGCGCGCTGCGAGCGCGCGCGGGAGCGCGTAGTCGCGTACCCACTCCGGAATCGTGCGATGAAACACCGTGTCGGCGATGACCACCGCAGGCGTTTGCGGCAGACGCACGGCGACCGCGCGCAAGGTTGCGATGCTCGCCGGGTAATGAAGCGGATCAAAAACCGAGGCAGCCTCGAGCGCTTTCAAGAGCTTCTCATCGGCGATTGCCGGCGCGGTGAGATCAGGACCGCCGTGCACAAAGCGATGCGCGATCACGTCGGGCCTGAGCGGCGACTCCGAATGGGCCGATTCAAGCGCTGCAATTGCTTCGAGCGCGGCCGTCGGATGATTCGCGATTCTTCCGGCCTGCTCGTGCACCGCGCCGAACGCATCGACCAGCCGACGGTTGCCGCTCGCAGGCCTGCCGATTTCTTCAAAGAGGCCATGACCGAGGCTTCTGCCGCTGACACCCGACGCATCCAGCTCGATAAAGTCGAATTTGAGCGAGGACGATCCGCAATTAAAGACCAGCACGCGCATCATGATTAAACTCGCTGTTTGGGTCAGAGGAATGTTCCGACCCGCAGCGGTTTGACGCGCACCCTGCCATCGACGACGATCGCACCGGCGCCAGGGGCAAGAACCTTCACCGGGCTCAGATCGATTTCGCTGATCTCAGGCGCTACCTCAATCAGCGCCGAGACCCGCATGATAATGTCTATCAGGGCGGCGCGATCGGCGGGCGGGCTGCCGCGGTAGCCGTCGAGCAACGCGCTCGCGCGCAGGCTCGCAAGCATCTCGGCCGCGTCGGTTTCGGTCACTGGGGGCAGCCGAAACGCCACATCGCGGTTCAACTCCACTGTCACACCGCCCATCCCGCAAACCAGCAGCGGCCCGAAGGTCGGATCGCTGGTGACGCCGACCAACACTTCGAGACCGCCTGCAATCTCACGCTGAAGGAGAATTCCTTCGAGCGGCTTGCCGTGCTCCGCCATCCGGCGAACCAGTTGCGCAACTGCGCTCTCGACCTCTGCCGCTGACGTGAGTCCCGCGATCACGCCGCCGACCTCGGTCTTATGAATCACTTCGGGCGAGATCACCTTGGCAACCAGAGGATAACCCATCCGTTCGGCGATCGCCGGTGCATCGGCGATGGTTGTGCGGTCCGCGGGGGCGACAGCGATGCCGCAGGCCGCCATGAGTTCCATAAACACCGCATCATCCAACCACATCGCCCATTCCTCGCCTCGCAACAGCACCCGATTGATGAGTGCGCGAAGCCGGGTGCGGGTCGGCAGGTCGAAAACCAGCGGCTTTCCGCGCGATTGCGCGCGCCATCGCTGGTATCGCGCCGCGGCAGCCAGTGCGAGCGCGGCATTTTCGGGGAAATGATAACAGGGGAGCGGTCCGCGCGGACCCGCGTCGAAGATCGCCTGCGGTCTGGTCTCCGATAAGACAACGGCAAGCACCGGCTTGTGCGCCGGCACGACGGATGCGCCGCGCGCGATTCCCGCCGTGACTTCCTGCGCTTGGGCGAGAAACGGGGGTACATAGAGCGCTACCACCGAATCGATGGCCGGGTCATTGCCCACCACTCGAAGGGCGTGCTCATAATCTGCGGCGCTGGCGGTTTCGGTCATATCGACCGGATTGGCGAGCTGGGAACACCCCGGCAACGCCGCGCGCAATTCGTCGATCGAGGCGCCACTGAGCACGGGAGCGGTGAGACCCAGCGCCACGCAGGCGTCGCAAAACAGGCTGCCCGGACCAATCGCGTTGCTGACCACCCCGACTCGCGGCCCGGCGGGCAGCGGTTGCGCGACGAGCATCGCCGCGATATCAAGCAACTCTTCCAGCGTATTGGTCCGGATCACTCCGGCCTGTTCGAACAGTGCATCAACCGCAACGTTCAGATTGGCGAGCGCGGCGGTATGGCTGGTCGCGGAGCGCGTCGCGGAAGCGGCGCGCCCAGACTTGACCGCAACGATTGGCTTGCGTCGCGCGAGCTCCGGGGCCAGCCACGCGAATTTACGCGGATTGCCGACGCTCTCGAGGTAGAGCCCGACGACCGTGGTGTGCGGATCTTCTGACCAATAAGCGAGCAGGTCGTTGCTCGATAAGTCGGTCCGGCGTCCAGCGGAGACGAACGTCGAGAGTCCCAAGCCGCGGCTCCGCGCGTGCTCGATTACTGTGATTCCTAACGCTCCGCTTTGCGAGAAGAACCCCAGTCCCCCGGGAGCAGGAAGAAGCGGCGCGAGCGAAGCATTGAGTTTTATCGCCGGATCGGTGTTGAGCAGTCCCATGCAGTTAGGGCCCGCCATCCGCATTCCGAGCCCGCGCACCAGCTCGAACAGCCGCTCCTCGCTCGGCGCGCCGTCAAGCGCACCCGCTGCAAATCCCGCGCTGATGACAACCACGCCGAACACGCCCGCGCGGGCGCATTTCACGATCTCGTTTTCGACCAACGGCGCCGGTACGACGATGATCGCAAGGTCGATCGGCCGCCCAATCTGGTCGATTGCAGGCCACGCCTTGAGCCCAAAAATCTCTCCGCCGGCCGGATTGACGGGATAGATCGCGCCGCTGTAGCCGCCGCGGATCAGGTTCTGAACCATAATCGCGCCGAGCTTCGTCGGGGTGCGCGAAGCGCCGATCACCGCCACCGACCGGGGGTTGAGCATCCGTTCGATACTGCGCGCGTTGGCGAGCCGCTCCCGCGTCCGGCTCGCCTGCGAATGCTCGCTGGTCTCCTCGATTGGAAAACTCAGATGCACCACGCCGGGTTCGGAGGAGCGGCTGACACGAAAGCCGCTACGCTCAAAAACCTCAAGCATCTGTCGGTTGTCGCCCATTACCTCGGCTCTGAATTCCGTCACACCGGCATCGCGCGCGATGCGTCCGAGATGCTCCAGCAGCAGCGTGCCGATACCTCGTCCCTGGAATTCGTCCAGTACGGCGAAGGCGACTTCGGCTTGGCGGCCGTGATCGATACGGATGTAACGGCCGATACCGAGAAACCTTTCGTCTGGACCTGCGCCGAGCGAAGCGGCCAGCGCGACATGATCGACGAAATCGAGTTCGGTGAGCCGCACCAGGTCGGCTTTGGTGAGCGCCCGCTTGTAGCCGAAGAAACGTTGATAGATCGAGCGCGGGGTCAGAGTTTCGAAATGACGCCGGAGTCGATCCTTGTCATCCGCCCGGATGGCGCGGATGCGTATCGAGCTGCCGTCGCTCAGGATTTCGACCGCAGCATAATGGGCGGGATCCATCGTGAATCGCTCCACTAAAGCCGAGCAGGACCCTGATTGTTACGCCATCCGTTTTGATGCGGCGCGGATGCGCCGGCAAGCGATGCGAGCGCCTGCAGAACCGTCGCGATCGCCGGGTTGAGAGCGGCCGAGGTGTCGACCCCAACTCGCGCCTCCTCGGCAATCTCGCTGGGGGGCTCGAAGTCGCGAAGCTGGCGCGCATAGATGGCCGCGCTTGCGTCCGAGACTTCGCCGGCCCGGCGTTCGCGCTCGGCGATACGCGCAAGAGCCACCTCAGCCGGCGCGCGGCATTCGACGAACAGTACGCGGACGCCGGCGCGGGCCGCGACCTCGCTCGCCATCCGGCGCTCGTCGGCATGACGGAAGGTTGCATCGAGGATCACGCCGCGGCCTTTGCGCAATCGGTCTGCGGCCTCGGCCAGCAACGTCGTGTAGGTACGCCGGTTGAAAGCTTCCGTGTAGATACCCTCGCCGTAGCCGGCGGGAGCGCGGCTTGTCGGCGGTATCCCGGCCAGTTGTTTGCGGATCACGTCCGAGGTCAGGAGATCGAAACCCAGACGCATCGAGAGAGCGCGCGCCAGTGTGGATTTGCCAGTCCCGGAAAGACCAAAAACCACGATCAAAGCCGGCGCGATGCGCTCCATCGAGCGCCGTGCGAGCGTGATGTAAGCGCGCGCCGAGTGGCGTGCCCGGGCGCGCTCGGAGTCCGGCACCTCGCGTTCGAGGCTGCGCAGACAATCGACCTTCGCACGCACGACCGCACGGTAGCATTTATAGAACGGTAGCAGGATGCGAAGCTCGTCATCGCCGCACGCCGCGACGTAAGCGTCGGTCAGTTCGATGGCGAGGCCGGGAGCGGCGAGCCGATCGAGATCCATCGCGAGGAAAGCAAGCTCGCAGGCCACATCGCCATAGCGAAGCCGCTCGCTGAATTCGACGCAGTCGAAAACGATCGGCGCGCCATCGAGACAGATGTGCTCGCAGCGCAGGTCGCCATGCCCCTCGCGCACGCGGCCGCTGTGCGCGCGCCGATTGATCAACTCCCAGTTCGCTTCGATGAAACCGCGATTATAGACATCGATCGCGTCGAGATCACCGCGCTCAAGGATTGAGCCGGCGAACTGTTCGGTTTCGGCCAGATTTCCGCAGACCATCCGATGTACCGCGGCCGCCGACCCGTAAATCCATCCCTTGCTGGACTCGGCATGCTGATGAAAATCGGCGATTCGGGCCGCGATGCTCCGGATCTCCTGCGGAGTCGCCTCATGCCGCTCGACCATCCGATCGAGCATCCGCTCGCCTCGCAGGCGGCGCATCCGAACCGCATATTCGACCGCGTTCGCGTGAGGATTCTCGTCGAATGCGAATCCCGCTGCAGTCTCGACGATCGGAATCACGCCGAGATAGATCGTCGGCGCGAGCCGACGATTGAGGCGCACTTCCTCGTGGCAAAGTTGACGGCGACGCTCGAGGGTCGTGGCATCAAGGAACGGAAACCGCACCGCCTTCTTGATCTTGTAGACGTGTTGGTCGGCGATGAAGACATATGAGATGTGCGTCTGTACGAGTTCGACGCGTTCGGGACGCTCCGGATAGAACTCCGGGCGGAGCATCGCTGCGACCAGCGGCGGTAAGCGGTGATCCTTCGTAGATTCGGACGCGTTCGAGCGGCCAGCCATGTCTACTCTCCGGTCGCCCGGCCCCGGCGAGCGCTACGGCCGTAGCGGCGTCGATTCGCTCAGAACTCGATCGCCGCGCGGCGGGTCATTTGCCCTCGTGCTCCTGGAGGAAGGCGTTGAGCAAATCCGACGTGGTGATGATACCGACCAGCGTTCCATCTTCGACGACCGGCAGCGCTCCGATTTTGCGTTCGCGCAACAGGCGCGCCGCTTCCTCGATCGGCGTGGCGGGCGTCACGGTCACAGGCTGCTCGCTCATCGCCATCCTGGCTTCTGTATGCGGCAGGTAGCCGGTGTGACGGCGCAGATCGCGATCGGTCACGATCCCGACCAGCTTGCCGTCTTTAACCACCGGTACGGAGCGATAGCCGCCCTCCTGCATAATCATCTCGATATTCGAGAGTTTCTCGTCCGGCCCGACGCTGGTTGGATTGGTCGTCATCCAACCGGTCACACGCCGGCGATCGGTGGGGGTGATGTTGCGCACCGTCAGCACCGGACAGAGCGCCTCGCGCATCACGATTTCGGCGACGCTGCCGAGAATGACCCGCGAGAAGCCCTTGCGGCCGTGCGTCGCCATCACGATCACGTCCGCGTTGATTCTGCGCTGGGCGCTCAGGATTGCGGCCGGGGGCTCTCCGGTGTGGACCAGCAACTCGTGCTTGATCGCCGCCAACCGCTTCTTTGAGATCTCGTCGAGCTTTTGACGCGCGACCTGTTCCTGCTCCTTGTAAAGGTCGACGTAGATTGGCGTGCCGGTCGGCGGAATGATCATCGGCACGACGTGCAGGACATGAACGACGCCATCAGTTTGCCGGGCAAGCTGTACTGCGACATCCAACGCAACGAGCGAGTTCTCGTCGAAATCGATGGGGCAAAGAATCTTCTTGAACGGAAAGGCCATGACTTCCTCTCCTCAATTCGGAAGCGGTCGATCGTATTGCCAAGCGACAATTGTGCCATCCAAAACCGTAAAATGCCTGCCCTCTAAGCCCCGTCTTATTTCTGTGCGGACCCCCCTCGACGTTCTCGATGTCTCCTTTCGCGCCATCGGCGACTGCCCATCGGACCCAATCGGGATCAGCAGTCCGGCTTCGCGACTCGATACTCAGCCAAAGCCATAGCATTCACTACTATGGCAACCAACTTGCGTAAACTCTGCTGGGTTTCATTCTAAACCTTTAGGATCCGAAGGGGATAGCGATGCGCACAGGCGAGTATATGACGTCCAAGCCGACTGCCATCGGTCCGCGCGATCGACTCGACGCCGCGAAGGCGCTGATGACGGCCGAGAGGTTCCGGCGATTGCCGGTGGTCGAGGATGGTCGGGTAATTGGAATCCTGACCGAGGGCGATATCCGAGCCCATTCCGGCTATCTGAAGACGACGCTGGTCGATGCCGCGATGGTGTCCGATCCGCTGACTGTCAGTTCATCCACGCCGTTGGAAGAAGTCGCCACCCTGATGCTGAATCGGCAGATTGGCGGACTTCCGGTCGTTGACGATGGCAAATTGGTCGGAATTATCACAATCAGCGATATGCTGCGGGCCTTCCTCGATTTGACTCGCCATCAAAAAGCAACCGGTCGACCCTCGGCGGCGTAGCGGAGCGGCCCTCGCATCGAAAGGACACCCCCGATGGAGTTGACGATCGAACGCTGGATGAAGCTGACCGTCCATACTGTAAAACCGCTCGATTCGGTCGCGCATGCGCGCGCCCTGCTCGAAGAACATCGCATTAATCAACTTCCGGTCGTGCAGAACGGCAAGCTGGTTGGGATCGTCACCGATCGCGATCTTCGCGACGCGGGGCGCGCGGTTGAAATCGCCGCGAGCGCAGCGAGCGGACATGCAACAAAGGTGGACCCCGAACGGATTGCGGTCGAATCCGTGATGACCTCCAACGTGATGACGCTAAAGCCGACCGATACAATCGAGCAGGCGGCCGAGTTGATGCGCCGCGAACGATTCGGCGCGATTCCGATCGTCGAAAAAGGAACCTTGCGCGGAATTTTGACGCGCAGCGACCTGCTCGCGGTCTTGCTCGCGATGAGCCGCCGGATGCGTCAGGAGGGCGGCGTAACCTGACCGCGCGAGCGCGCCCGCAAATTCAACCACCATCATTCACCGGCTCGGCCGTTGCGCTCGACTTGGGGGGGATGCAGACGGCCGCCAATCTGTGCTATAAGCGGCGCAGCTATCAACACGTCGCGGAAACGGGGGACAGCGGCGGCAATGTGGTGCGGAGGTGAGTGGCATGATGGTGGCGGTTTCCGCGGATCGTACGCTGCTCGACAGTCTTTCTTCGGCAGCGCTCGATACCAGGTCTCTGGTCCAATGCGGCAACACCGGCGACGCCCTACGGGCGCTGGCCACCGGCGATGCGCGCCTGATCGTTATCGATGAGGATGCGCTCCTGCCCGGTTTCTGCGATTGCGTGATCGCGAGCGCGCGCCGCTTCACACCTGCCGCCAAGATCATCTACCTGACCAGTGAACCCCGGCCGTGGCGCGAAGCCGAGGTCCGCGGTGCGGGCGTTAATTTTTACGCGGCGAAACCGATTACGGATGAGGTGCTGGGCCGCATCGCGCGCGCTCTAACCGGAACGCAGCCGGCTAGAATCGCAATATAAACCTGATGTTGCCGAAGCGAACTTCGCTGCCGTTGGCGACAATGGTCGAGCCGCGCACCTGCTGGTTGTTGACGAAGCTGCCGTTGGTCGAGCCGAGGTCGGTCAACTCGTAGACGCCATCGCGCCGCATCAGCCGCGCATGCGCGCGCGAGACGCTCGGATGCGGGATGACCACATCGTTGTCCTCGCCGCGTCCCACCGAGATCTCGTCCTTGAACAGGCTGAAATCGTTCGGAATCGGGTCGACCGGCTCGATGGCCGTGAGATGCGCGCCTGAATTCGAACGCTGCGTCGCGACGGGCGCCGGCGGTCTGACCACGCCCGATGGTGGCGGCGGCGGAGCCGATGGCCGCGGCGGCGCGCGCCCGGCGCCAGGTATCGAAACGCGCGGCATCGGCGCTTGCGCCTGCGCCGCAACAATCGCGTTGAGTTCTTCCGTTGACACGCCGAAATGCATCCGCGAGAGTCCGAAGAGTCCGAGCAGCGCGATGATCGGCACGGCGAGGTTCCACCAGTTAAACGACAGTTGGGCGAGACCGGTGCCCTCGACGTTGGCGCCGCCGGCGCCTTCCTCCGGCACATTGATCGCCGCGCCGCCGACGCCGCGCACCTGGTAGGAGGTATCGGCGGTCGCCGTCTGACCGTTGTAATCAACCTGCAGCTCGACGCTGCGATTGGTGCCGTCCTCGATCGGCCGCGGGGTGCGGTAGGTCAGCGAATATTGCGTGGCGATCGAATGGCCGAGTTCGCGCACCAGCTCTGAGAAATGTCCCTCCTCGGTCACGATGTTGTACGAGCGGCCGTGCGTCGCATTTACGATCTGGGCATACTCGGGCGCGATGAACGGCGGCGGCACGACGGCATACAGCGTGATGCCGTTCTTCTCCAGCAACCGGGCTACGCTGCCTCCGGTCTCCTCGGTCACGTCCGCATTAGGATCGGGGTGATGCCTCTGATAGGCGAGGTCGCCCTCGCGATCGGGACCATCGCCTTTGACGTGCGGCGGCGCGTCGGTGATGAGTATCAGGATGACCTGCGCTTCAGGGCGATATGGAAAGCCGGCGGCATACACCAACGCATCGAGCGGATCCTCGGGGATGTCGCCGCCGCCGCCAGCATGCAACGAGCCGACCCAGGCGATGAATTCGTTCACGTCAGAAGTCAGCTTGTCGCGGTAGGCGCAGTTGCAATCGGGATACTTCGAGATCACGTAGTCCTCGAAGGTGACGAGGCCGAGCCGGTAGTCGCGATTGTTCGATTGCAGATCGCGAGCGAACGAGATCATGTTCTGCTTGACCGCATCGATGTAGGGTTGCATCGACTCGGTCACGTCCATCACGAACACGATATCGACGGGTCGGCCCTGGCCGACGCCCCGAAAATCGACGATCTTGGCCGGCTTGCCATCCTCAAATACCTTCACGTTGTCGGGGCGCAGATTGCCGACCGGCTGGCCGTTCTCGTCCGTAAGTCCGAAGTCGAGCTGGACGCCGCCGTCGGAGTCGAAATGCTGCAGTCCGGGATTGCCGACCGAGAGCTTGAGGTTCGCCGCGCGCGCTTCGCCTACGGCGGCTGCAAGCGCGAGCAGCGCTACAAAAAGGATGATCGTGAAGCCCGCGCGTCTCAGCATAGCGATTGGAATTTTTGTGGGCGGAATGCGGTCTCGTCAAGCGCGTGCTTACCCGTCATCGCCCGCCTCTTGCTTGCCTTCATCTACTCGTTAGGTTATCCCAAACGCTGACTTAAATCTCCCTGGGTGGGTTTCGAGTGAAATTTCGATCGGTTTTTCCGGCCGCGTTGGCGCTGGCGGCTCCCCTGCTGATGATTTTGTCCTTGTTGATGCCCTTGGCGTGTGGAACGGGCAGCTCACCGCCCACCTCGACGCCGCAGCCAACTACCGCCAGTCTTGAAATCGGGCTGGTGGACGATCCGTCGGTGAATTTTCAGGGCTTTCAGAACATCTTGTTGAACCTGATTTCGGTCCGCCTCAACCCCGCTGCCAATGCGACCGATGCGACCTCGGGATGGGTCAATGTTCCGGCTCCAAGCGGCGTCGGCGGACCGGTGGGCAGCGGCACGATTCTTACAAACATCAGCACCGGCGGCCGGTACTTCAACATTTCAAATCCTTACACCAATCCGGGCACCAGCGAGCTGCAGGTCGACCTGCAGACCCTGCAGGACAACGTGGTTATCTTCAACACTGGAGGCGTGCCGCCGCAGACCTATCACACCGTGCAATTGAAGATTGATCCGAATGTCCCGGGCACAATCGTGCCGAACTGCGCTTCGCAATCGCCCGCGCCGATCGAGGGATGCATCAGTTATCCGGTCAGGATCAAAGGCGCGTCGGTAACCGCCCAGACGCGGCTTCCGGTTAAGGCAAACAAACTCACGACCCTGGTGCTCGCGATCGCTGTTCCGACGCCGATTACTCCGCCGAACGTGACCGGGGGCAAATTCACAATTGGGCCACAAATCTCATTGGTCCCGAATGCCACGGGGTCTCCCGCGGTCAACAGCTTGATGACGCAGATTCAGGGCAGCGTCTCAGGCATCCCGCCCGGCCAGAAAGAGGTGGTAATTGCTGAGAACGCAGGTACCAGCAACCAAGTCGCTATCGCCGAAGTCCGAAACGGCGAATACGCGATGCAGGTACCGGCCGGACCGAACGGCACCAATTACGACATCTTCGCTTTCGGCGCCGGCTCCACTTACGACCTCGTCACACCGAACTCACCAAGTCCGCCGCAACCGTTACAACGCGGGATCAACAACATTGTAAATTTCACCGTCAAGAGCGCAAAGACCGGCGTGCTGACGGGCGTCATCAGCGACGACTGTACGATCAACCCGGCCGTACCGATCGAGGGCGCGACGGTTGAGTTGCTAACCTCGAGTAATGGCACCGACTGCACGACGGTTCCGACGCCAGCCGACTGCGTTGTGGTTGCGACCACCTCGACCAACGTTTTTGGCCAGTATCCGACACCCGGCCGCAGTGGGATGCCGCAGCCGTTCAATTTCGTGCCGTCCTCCCCCAACCCATATGCGATCCGCATATCTGCATCGGGCTTCGATACGATGATCGCACCGGTCACCAGCTCGGGCGGAAAGGTTACGTGCGGTACCAACCAGAATTGCAATTTCGCGCTCACGCACGCACAGATTACCGGGACGGTCTCAATCACACCCGGCGTAAACAGCAACGCTGAGGTCCAGGTGTTCGCTGAGGACACCGGCACCAACAACATCGTGAGTGCGTTACCATCCCCGCTCGCGATTCCAGCCTGCGGCTCGCCACCTTGCACTGCGGGGTTCCGCCTGAACGTGCCGCTATCGCCCGGCACCTATGACGTGTTCGCGACCTCGATCGATCTCTATAACGGCGCTCCGGCGCCGTTCACGACTCACGAGTATTCGGTAGTCTCAGGCGTCACTCCGCCGGGCAAATGCGAGGCGGCATCCATCAGCATCCCCACACTACTTTGTGCGGGTCACGGCAGCTTTTCGGGCACGGTGTCACTTCCCTTTGACAGCGGAACTACCGTCCAACTCCTGAAGGATGGCGTACAAATCGAGCAGAGTCAGGTCGGCGCGGCCGGTACCGGAAATTCGGGTAATTATTCGTTCTGCGCGCCCGCCGACGACTACGATGTCGAGCGGGCCGAGAATGGAGTGCTCGTGCCTCCGGCAATGAACGTGATGGTGCCGACGCCGATACCAACGTCGACGCCCTGCGTAATGTGCACCAACGGCGGCGTCTGTCCCGGCAATTGCTCCGACCAACAGGGTCCATCGCTCTGAGAGGGGAGTTGTCGATGCTCAGGGTGCTCAGGCAGGCGTCAGCTCCGCTCCTGGTGGTCGTGCTCGCGATGGCGGCCGCGGGCTGCAACATCGGCAACACGGTGCTCAGCACGAGTGGTCTCCCCAACGTCCAGGGTCAGCTCTCGTTTCGCGTCGTCGGTGTGATCGGCACGCCTTTCACGGCGATCCTTTCCGATGCACGCTCGTCGTGGCGGCTACGCGGCACCGTGCCGACCACGTTCGCGATCGTGAACGGACAGCTTCCCGCGCGAATGATCCTCACCAAGACCGCCAGTAACAAGAACCTCGTGAGCCTTGAAATCATCAATGGCTACCTGCCCACGATGCTCGCCTCGACCTACCAGCCGTATGGAATCGTCCAGGCCCAGATTGGCGGAACGCTCGGCGTCCTCGCCCCCCAAGCGGCCCCGGATGTCCGGTTCGGTCTGCGCGCTCCGCTGATCGCACTGGTCACCGGCAATATCGAGGATCTGAACAGCAGCTTCGCGATCGAGCAGCGCGTCCCGACGGTCTTCCTGTTCGACTCACCGAATGGCCGCGTCGACGGCATCTTCAACCTCGACAACCTCGGTGCCGGCTCGATGACGATTGATCTGCAGTATCAGACCGGCGCCAATCCGACGGTGGTCTGCGAACAGACCAGCAACTCGGGTCAGATCATCATCAAGTACCCCGGATGCACCGCAACTCCGGTCCCACAGGCAGCAGGTGCTGAAGCCCCTGATGCGACGGAACTGCCGGACCAGGTGGACCTTAACTCTTCGGACTGAGCTCGATCCGGCCGACGACGCGCTTATTTTCGACGTTACTCCCTGATGCGCACAGACCTTCTGGTCCGCTAGAATTAACGCTGATGGATTCAGCTTCGACCAATTCGCTCGGTTCCGAGGTCCCGGCCCTCACATGAGAGCACTGATCCGGCGCATCCTGCTGGCATTGGTGGTCATCGCGCTGCTCGCCGCTGTCATTCC
>Ga0209061_1000671_pt1 | contig 75709 bp, 72 predicted proteins | sample Coa_R1_10_FD_187157 | JGI IMG/M metagenome (GOLD analysis project Ga0209061, IMG submission 187157) | Surface soil microbial communities from Centralia Pennsylvania, which are recovering from an underground coalmine fire - Coalmine... | ecosystem: Environmental > Terrestrial > Soil >... | reverse complement strand
AGCTCTCGGCTCGTGCGCCCGGTCGCTCGCTGCGCACGCAGGTGCGTCAAGCCCTGCTGCTCGGACTGAGTTTCAATCTGTATCGCTTGTAGCATCACTGGCTTTGCTCAAGGATGTCAACAGAGCCAAACGCCCTCCGTATCAGGGGCGATGAAGCTCCGGCCAACCGCACATGGCACAGGCAAACGCAAATCAGCAATCTTTTCTGCCGGGGCGCCGGCGCAGCCGACGTTTTCCCTTCGCTTCCGCGGTGGAGGCGACTTGGCAGGAGACCAACGGCAAAGTCTTTCGCGAAACCGGACGCGCCACCGAAGTAAACGCGCAAGGCGGCTTGCTTGAGCTGAAGTCCTACCCTCCTGTCGGAGGCCAGATCGAGCTGACGAATCTCGTTTCGCATGAGACTTCGCACGCGAGGGTCGTCGGCGCTCGCCGCAATGCGGAGGGCCAGTTGCTGGGGGTTGCCGTCGAATTGCTCGCGCCAAGCGAGACATTCTGGGGCGCCAGTTTTCAACTGAAAAAGACCTGCGCGGATCTCGTGCGCCTGGAATACAGCATGCGTTCGGGATCCGTTGACGCGCGCGTGTTGCGCGAATTTCGCGACGCGGTCGATAACGTGCGCAAAACCGCGTGGGCCGTTCAGGAGTGGCAGGAGCTCGAATCGAAGAAGCAGCGTCCTGAAACAGTGATTCCGCTATTGACCGCGGAAGGCATTCGGCGAGCCACGCAGCTTTGCGAAACGATCGCCGATGCCGCTGCCGCGCATGAGATCAGCCGCGAAACAGTGGGCATTGACGAATTCCTGCGCGCCGTCGAGCACGTACTCCAGACGCTGGTCGAAAACTTGAACACTCCCAAGGCCTGAGCTCCGCACGAAGGCGCTAGGCAAGCTATCCGCGCCGTTTCTCAACGGTAGATAGGTTTGCCAACAGGGCCGAACTTGGTGAGCGTCTATCCGACCGCATGCACCGACAGCGGTTCAATCTTGTAGCTCACACGCACTTCACCGCAAGAAGCGGAAGTCCACCTATTACCGTGGCACGGGAACCGGCCCGGCGATCGCCAGCGAGCAGGCCGTATTCGGAGTGGCGCCTGATCACCTGGCGTGAAACGCAACCGGGTGCGGCGGCGTCCAACCGGACAGGTTTATTGCGGGCGCAATTTGCCGGAGTTACAATGCGCGGCGTTGAGCGTAGGCCACGGGAAAATGTTGAAGCAGACGAGGCAGTGCGGTTCATGAGGCTCGTCCTACAGTCGCGGACGAATCGAGAGTATTGCGGAACGAAAAGCAGACCCCTCGCCCGAATTTGTCAAGTGCGCGCGGCGGGCGCGGGATCACATCCATCCGATAATGCGAATTCAGAATTTTAAAAAAGGGGGAAAGATCGCATGCGAACGAAAGCAGTCCGATGGTTTGCGGCTGTAACGTTTCTGGCGGCAGCGAGCGCCGTTCCCGTGCTTGCACAAGGACCTCCGGGCGGACGCCGCGGCGGGATGATGATGGGACCGCCGATGCGGCTGTCGTCATCGGCGTTTCCGGATCTCGGCACGATTCCCGAAAAATACACGTGCGCGGTGGGAATGGCCAATTTCGTGTCGCCCGCGATATCGTGGGACAATCCGCCGACAGGCACAAAGAGCTTCGTGCTGCTGCTGCACGATCCCGACGCGCACATTCCCAAAGCGCCCACGGACATCACGCATTGGCTGATCTTCAACATTCCGGGAGACTCGACTTCGCTGCCGGAAGGCGTGAAGGCGGATGCCCCAGCGAGCGTTGGAGTACAGGCAAACAACACGATGAATCGCGCGGCATATATGGGTCCGTGCGCACCTCCGGGACCCGTTCACCACTACACGTTCGTGCTCTACGCTCTCGATACCACGCTTCCCCTGCAAGCGGGAGCGAGCCGCGTGGACGTGATGAAGGCGATGGAGGGCCACGTCCTCGCGCAGACGGTTTACATCGGAACCTTCGCGCGCAAGCCGGGCCAAGGCATGCCGATGGGCGGGCCGCGACGCTAGACCCGAGCCAAGGATGCTTTTCAGAAAAAATCCCTCTTCGCCGTCGATGGGCGGAGAGGGATTTTTAATTACCGAGCAAATTCTTAAAAAAGGCCGGGAATTTTCATGCCCGCGATACCCGGCATGCCTCCGGCGAGTTCGGTGACTTGCTTGGAGAGTTCCTCATCCACGCGGCGCGCCGCTTCGTTGACGGCGGCGATGGTCAGCTCCTGCAGCATTTCCTGATCCTTGCTCTTGAAAACTTCGGGATCGATCCGCACTTCGGTGAGATGTTTCTGCCCGTTCATGCGCACAACGACCATGCCGCCGCCGGCGGAAGCCTCCACCGAGATTTCGCCGATGCGCTTTTCCAGCTTTTCCTGCGCCTGGCGGAATTGCGAGAGCATCTGCTGCAAAGCTTTGACTTCCATGCGTTATTCCTCGCCGGGGCGCTTCACGTTGGCAATGCGCCCGCCGAACTTTTCGAGCATCGCCCGAACGATTGGATCGTCTTCGAATCGAGCGCGAAGCTCGGCGTTGTGAGCCGTACCCACCCGGCCTGATTCAATTTTAACACAGACGCGAAGAGGCTGGCCCGTCACTTGGCTGAGCACTGTGCGCAAACGCTCCATCGGGTCGCGGGCCTGCAACATTTCCGCGAGCGCGCGGCTTTCCACCGGAAAGAACAAACGTAATTCGCTCGCGTCGAGTTCCCAGCACGAAGCGTGCTCAACCATGGACCACAAAAACTTCTGCTCCTGCAGCGCGGATTTGATCGCGTCGATTTGCGCGGAAGCAAGTCCAGCCGAGGAGTCTTCCGCGGCGCGTGCGATCACGCGAGGCGACGACGCGGGAACGGGACGAGCGGCGGCGGGTGCTGACGGCACGCTTGGCGGTGAAACAGAAAATCGCGCGGGCGATTCGGCGCGGGCGGGCGCGGATTGGGAAGCGGGCGTTTCCGTTTCGAGAGCCATGCGCACGGCCGCACCCGAGCCAGTCGACGCGGATTGCGCGGGAGCCGCGGAAGAAGCAGGGGTGGCGCGAATCGCCGCAGGGGAAGCCGCGCCCGGCGCCTGTGCAGTTGCAGACGATGCGCTTGCGGCGCCCGAATGTCGCGCAGGACTCGCCGCCCGCGCGACGGGCGAACTTTCGCCGCGCAGCTCGGCGATCGCCTCTTCAATCGGCACCAGGCGCTGCGCGTTGATTAGCTTCAGCAAGCCCAGTTCGAGATGAAGGCGCGGATCGGGCTTGCGCCGCACGTCATCTTCGGTGGCCACCAGAATATTGAAAAAACGCGTCAAATCTTCTTCGCTAAACTGCGCGGACTGTTCCGCGAGGCGAGGGCGCTCGTCTTCCGGCGCGGCAATCAACCGCGAATCGGAACCGCACACGCGCGCCACCAACAAATTGCGAAAATGACGAATCGCTTCGCGGCAGAAATGCTGCAAATTTTGCCCGTCCGAGATCAAGCGATGCACCAGCGCCAGCGCCTTTTCGGAAGACTGGGCGCTGATGGCGGCGACGAGATCGTCGAGCACGCTTTCCGCGACCACGCCGAGGAGTTCGCGGACCTGGGCGTCGGTAATCGCATCGCCGGCATAAGCGATCGCCTGCTCGAGCAGAGAAAGACCGTCGCGCACGCTGCCTTCGGCGGCGCGCGCCAGCACAGCGATGGCGCCAGAATCGATCTTCAGATTTTCCTGTTTCGCGATGCGTTCGATCTGCCCGGCAATTTCCTGGAAGGTGAGCGAGCGAAACTGAAAAAGCTGGGCGCGCGATTTGATGGTATCGACGAGATCCTCGGGCTGCGTGGTGGCGAGAATGAAAATCACGCGCTCGGGAGGCTCTTCCAGCGTCTTGAGCAACGCGTTCGACGCTTCGTCCGTCAACTGATGCGCTTCATCGAGGATCACCACTTTGTAGCGCGCGGCGGCCGGCGCGTAGCGCACCATCTCGCGCAGCTCGCGAATCTGATCGATGCCCCGGTTCGAGGCCGCGTCGATTTCCAGCACGTCGAGCGAATTGCCGTCGGAAATGGCGCGGCACGAATCGCAGGTGTTGTCCGGCTCGGCGGTCGGACCCTTGGCGCAATTCAGCGCTTTGGCCAAAATCCGCGCCGCAGTGGTTTTGCCCACGCCGCGCACGCCAGAAAAAATATACGCGTGCGCCACGCGATTCGATTCGATAGCATTTGCCAGCGTGCGGGTCACGTGCTGCTGCCCCACGAGTTCGCCGAACGTCTGCGGCCGGTATTTTCGCGCGATGACTTTGTAGCTCATGCGATGGGTTGGATCATGCCGCCGCGCACCGGGTGCGCTTCGCATGCGCCGTGATGAGAGGAACTTCGGGTACTCCGCGGCACACGAAGCTGACCCGCTACCGTTGCTCCCTTCCGGGCCTGGCGGGGTTCACGGGACTTCATTGCACAGAGCCCGAAGTTCCACCGATCGGCAGTTCATGCCTGTTTTTTTGCGGCACAACCGCTACCGGAGTCTAGCACAGCGCTTTCGAGCACGAAAGCCGATGGCCGGCGAGCCTGTGAATCAGGTCGGCCGAGCGCTGGTTGAAAAAGTAAGCAGTACACCGATTGCAGACGGCACGGGGTTGAGGGATGAAATTCCCCGAACCGCAATTGAACGGTTCGTTTTATTAAAATCGAGTTGCACGGCTTGCACAACTCGCGCGCGCCATTTACTCTGAGCGAGCGCATGAATCCTCAATCGTTCAGTTCTCAATTCATAGTCATTGGCATCATCTGGTACATCGTGTTTCTGCTTTCCACCACGTGCCATGAGGGCGCGCACGCGCTGGTGGCGCATCTTGGCGACGATTCGACGGCGTTTCATGGCGGCCAGGTGAGCCTGAATCCCCTGCCGCATATTCAGCGGGAACCATTCGGCACGGTCATCGTCCCGTGGATCACCTAGTTTCTGCCGCCGCACTGGATGCTCGGCTGGGCCAGCGCGCCCTACGATCCCAACTGGGCGGAGCGAAATCCGCATCGCGCCGCCTGGATGGCGCTCGCAGGACCGATGGCAAACTTCACGCTGGCGGGGCTGGCGGCGCCGGGCATTCACCTCGGAATCGTATTCGGATATTTCCGGATCCCAGAGCAGGCAAGCTTCTCGCATGTAACGGCGGCGGTCGCGCGAGGCACGCCGGAATTTGCGGCCACCTTTTTGAGCATTCTGTTCGTGCTGAATGTTTTGCTTGGCACCTTCAATCTTTTGCCCGTGCCGCCACTCGACGGCCATACCGGCGTCACCGCGCTAATGAGCGAAAACACCGCACGAAGATTTCTCGATTGGACACGCAGCCAGGGACTCGGATTCGCGGGGCTGCTGCTCACGTGGGTCCTCTACGATCGCGTGTTTGACTACATCTTTCGATTCAGTCTTTCGCTGCTCTACCCCGGCGCGTTTTGACCACCGGAAACTTCACTCAATTCTCTTCGCGCACTTGTTTCAAATGCGCACATCTCACGCAAAAGAAACAGATGTTTGCGACTGGTTGTCGCGGATTTTCTTCTAAATGCTTCGGATTCAATACTCTCGGCGCGCGGCTTGTGGCAGCGAAGCTGCAAATTTCAGCGCGGAGGCTAGGCCATGGAATTTGACGGCAATCGCCGGCAGGATAGCTACGCTGTGGAAGTTTCCGGGTGGGATGTGGATGAATGTTTCTTCGTGGAGAAAACCGATCTCACCTGGGTTGCCGACGGCATGAAGGAAATCAGCTTGCGGCACCGTGTGCGTGAAGGCAGCGTCATTTTCGTGCGCCTCATGCAACCTGCAACACAAAATGAAAATTGCCCAATCGCTTGCCAGGCTGTAAAAGTGAGCCAACCTTCCGCAAATGGGCAGGCAGTTATTCAACTGACACAATTGCGCCCGCGTGCATTTTTCAGGGACACGGTTCGCGATTTGGCCTGTTCCCCATCCAAAGTCGCCTAGCACGGCATTTGCCCGAATCCTTGCGGAGCGTCGCATTGTTGCAGCACGGCTAGCGCAGCCGTTCGTTTCGGTTTGACACCCGCGTGCCACTTTGGGACTCGCTCTCAGTTTTGTTCTGCGCGCAATCGAAACGCCGTTCGTTCGCGCCTGACCATATCCTTCGCTCCTCCAGCAACTAACCCACGCAATTCAGCAGTCTTAGGGCGGTTTCGTGAAGCGCCTCGGCATCGCTGCATCCGTGCATCCATTATGTCGCGATCGCTCGGCTCTGGCATGGATCGTGCCCTTATGCCACGCATGAGCACCCTCATGGAACACCCCACAATTCCAGCTTCACGAAAAAATCTGTCGGTCTGCGTTTTGGACGATGACTCGGGTCAGGTGGAAATGCTCACTGCGCGGCTCGAAAAGAGCGGCTTTGCCGCCATGGGCACTACCAACGCCGAAGAAGCGTTGCAGAACGTACGGCTCGGCGCATGCCGCGTGGTCGTGGCCGATCTGAAAATGCCGGGGATGGACGGGCTTCAGTTCCTCGAAAAAGCGCTGCAGTTTGATCCCGGCATTTACGTAATTCTTGTTACCGGATTCTACGCCGTCGATTCGGCGATCGAGGCCATCAAGCGCGGCGCGCACGATTACCTGAGCAAGCCCATCGATTTCCGCCGCCTGGAAAAAACGCTCGACGATATCGCTGACCTCGTCTGGCGGCGCTCCGAAATCAAGGAGCTGGAGCACAAGCTTTTCCAAAATCATCAGTTTCAGGGGATCGTCGGCAAAAGCCCGGCCATGCTCGATATGCTCGACCTGGTGAAAAAAGTTTCGCGCCATTACTCGAACGTGCTGATCACCGGACCCACGGGCGCGGGCAAGGAGATCGTCGCGCGCGCGCTGCATCAGCTCAGTCCTGTGGCCAAGGAGCGCTTTGCCGTCTGCAACTGCTCCGCCCTCGTCGATACCCTGCTCGAAAGCCAGCTTTTTGGGCACGTGCGCGGCGCCTTTACCGGCGCCACCGATACGCGCCCCGGCCTTTTCGAATTCGCCAACGGCGGCGCGGTTTTCCTGGACGAAATCGGCGAAACTTCGCTCGCCATGCAGGCCAAGCTGCTGCGCGTGATCGAAAACCGAGAAATCCAGCGCGTTGGCTCGCCCGAGGTTCGCAGCGTCAACGTGCGGCTGATCGCCGCTACCAACCGTGACCTCCGCGCCGAAGTGCTCGCCGGGCGCTTCCGCGAGGATCTCTTCTACCGCCTGAGCAGCATCGAAATTCGCGTGCCCAGCCTTACCGAACGCCGCGAGGACATTCCCTTGCTAATCCAGCATTTCCTGAAAAAATACAGCGAGGCCTATGGCAAGCCATTTCAGGGTCTTACGCGCCGCGCACAGATTGCCATGTTGCAGCACGATTGGCCCGGCAACGTCCGCGAGCTTGCCAACGTCATTTCCGGCGCCGCGATCACTGCCAGCACCGACTTCATAGACGTCACCGATCTGCCCGAAATCCTGCAGCGTTCGGGGCGCCGCTCGGCCTCGCATGCGGGCGAAGCATGGCGTCCGCTGCCGCTCGATGAAGTCCGCCGCATCCACATTCAGCGCGTCCTCGAAATGTGCAAGGGCAACCGCGTGCGCGCCTCGCAGATGCTTGGTATCGGGCGCACCAGCCTCTATCGCTTCCTCAAGCGCTCCAACAAGCAGGCCGCCGCCGCGCGCGGCGGCGCCTAAGCGCCCGTTCCACTTCGGCGTATCGTTTCATCGCGCGCCACTCGGTCCATACGCCCCGGCGCGCAAACTCCGCATCACCAGCACCTTGCCAATGTGAAATTTGGCTCACCGGATGCACTTCCCCGCGCACACAAATGGACTACCAAAATTCACTTATTCTCGAATCCGAGCTGGTCGCGCGGCTGGAGCGCCGCCAGTGGCGCGAGTCGCTTCGCGTTCCCGTGGAAGTTTCGGGGTTCGACTCGCGCGGGCGCTTCTTCACCGAGCGGACATCCACGCTCGACGTCAGCGATTCGGGCTACTTTTTTCCCTCTTTCCCTCAACGCGGAAGCCGAAAAGAACAGTGCCGTTTCGGTGCGCGTGGTTCGGCGCCGCAATGGGCTGATGCTCGATGATCCGGCGGTGCTCTTCCGCGTCGTGTGGGTCAGGCAAATCCAACCGGGCTGGCCCAGGTGGACCGTGGCCGGCGTGAAGCTGCAGCCGGTTCAGCTCGCGAGCGTTGGTTTCCCCGCAGAAACCATCGACGCGTGCGCGGCCTCGTACATGCAGCCGGACGAACCGCCCGCCGCTTAGGGACGCGGTGACCGAGTTTCTGAGGCCCTGGCGCTAGGGGCGCGTGGTTCGCCGAAGCGAGCCGCGCGCGACCGTTCGCGGATTTCCCGCACGACCTATCGTCGCAGGGCGGTGCGCCACGCGCGGTGCAGGGCGGTGCCTTCCGCTATTGACCGGTCGCATAGGACGCATTCCGCAGCAGCGTCGCTGGAAGCGACAGCGTCGAATCCATGCGCACGATCATGCCGGTTTTGGCCGGCAGTTCCACGTCCTTGCCCTTACGCGCCGCGATGTAAACGCCGCTGCCCGCGAGCCCCAGCACCGTTCCGCGCATCACGCGGCTAAAGACCAGCCCCAGCGTCGCGCCGCCAGCCGTGCCCATGGCTGCGTCCATTACGTCGCTCTTCACGCTCTGGTGCTCCTGCACCACTTCCCCTTCAATCGTGGTCAGGTCCTTGCGCTTGGAAAGGTCGGAGCCCGTGCTGTAGATGCTGATGATGCTCATGCGCGCCGGGAATAGACGGCTTTCCACTTCCACCGAATCGAACACTAGGTTCATTGACGCTCCGCCTCGAAACGCGGAAAACCAGCGCGGCCGCTGCACGCTGATCACCCGCCCGTGAACGATCGCCCCCGCCGGCAGCACCACGTTCGTGCCGGAAAAGACCGGCTCGGTCACCACCGCCGTGAACGGATCGCCGGTCCGCGCCACGCGGCTGCTCAGCCCGTTGATAAGGCTCAGACGGACTTCCGTCCCTGGAATCACCTGCCGGGAATCGGCCTGCGCATGCACCGCTGGCGTGGCGATCATCGAACACGCCAGCACCACAAATACTGCAATCCAACGTTTCATTCCATCCTCCTGTTTCGGGCGGACGCGCACCTGCGTCCGCAAAGGCACCCTGGCGACACGAATGTTCGCTTCGCAATGGGTGAAAGGTCGAAGCGCCGCAGGACTGTTAGGCGGTCACTTCGCGTAGCCCCTCGTTTCGTGAGGGGTGCCGCTGGCGCAGCGGAACGGGTGCGGAGGATGCACCCAGCCAAAAAGATACACCATCTTTCGCCGCTTCGCGCAACTTTTCTGCGCTGTTCGACACAAAAAAGAACCATGTACTGGGGCCGCAGCGCCGTGCGAATCGTGAATGGCACGGAAGTGCCGAGAGATCCGGAATTACGAGGTCGGGCTTGAGTTCGGCGGTCTTTTCGACGGCCAATTGGCCGTCGACAACCTCGGAGCATACCCCCCGGCTGGAGCTAGCCTGCGAATGATGCTGGAGAGCATGGGGGCCGACGCGGTCGTTGTCGTCGCCGAGAAAAATGCGCAGCATGGCAGGTGCCGAGGTTCGGTCAGATTGTGCAATCCAGTTGGCCTCGTAGGCTGAGCGTGGAATTTCAAAGAACGAAATTTGGAGCGAATCCGCGATTGGCGCCGGCCGGAAGACCGGCAGACGCGTGACAACCGTCTGAAAGCAAAATACGAGCCATTCTTCCTCGCGCTGTAAGGAAGGTCTGAAGCGCTGGCAACCTACGCTGCAGGCGGCGAGGCGCAATCCGGCGATCGCCCGTTAACCAAAACAAAACACCGGGTGCGCCGCGGGAACGGACTTGCGGCGACGGCCCGATCGAGAAACCGAGCATTCGGCAGCCCGCAATCAGAGGAGTGCCAGCACGGCGTTCTAGCCGGTTGCAAAGGCTATGGGGTTGCGTAAGCCAGCTGGTGGATGGAGCTCGCGAGCGCGCGGATGGGCGCGGAGACGTGGACGCTAGCGGCGGGATCGTCAACATCGACGACGATCGAGGCGCCGGACTTGGCGACGTGGACGCGCTCGCCGGGCGCGTCCACATCGACGAGCGTAAAATCATCGGCATAGCGCAGGCTGGCCAGCGCGGCGTCGATCATGGGCAACTGCCTGCGGATTTGTTGCGCCGCTTGCGCGATTCCAGATGGCGAATCGGGGAATGCGGCGGGGCCAGCGAAGCGCGCGGCGATGGGCGCAAGGCGAACGACCATGGGCGCGAGCACGGCGGGAGCGATCACGTTGATGTGAACGCCCTGTGCGGCTTTTTCGGTGACGTTCACGCGGACGAAGCCGTCACTGCAGAGAACGCCCGCGCCTGCGAGCCCGAGACCGGCCATTCCGAGCACGATTTTTCCGACAAGGATCATGATTTCGCTCCTGAGTTCGTTCGAAAAGCGGGCGCAACGACGCGGCCTTACTGGGTGTTGCGCGAATCGATCCAGACGCGGACGCGCCGGCTAGAGTTCCGCACGGTAACGAGCAAAATGTCGCTGGCGTTATTCAGTGCGCGCAGAGCGGCGGCAACGTCGAGCTGTCCGTTGTTGGCGGTGGCGATCAGCGCGTCGGCTACTTTGATCGGGACGGTGACGTCGATTTTTTGATCCTGACGCTGCTTGTCGATGACGTGGACGATGATATTGCCGTTGGATTTGGCGACGCGGACGTTCGCGTCCTGGTTGTCAACGGTGACGAACTCGTTGTCGGGCGCGGTGGGCACGGCATTGAGAATGGCGCGCAAGTCCAGGCGCTTGAGATCGGGGTTGTGAAGCGAGATCATGCCGTTCTGCAATTCGGGATCGTGGATGGCGGGCAAAATCTGTTCGGCCATCGAGAGCGGGACGTTGACGCGCACGTTCGCGCTGGTGGCGGGGTCTTGGACGTTGACATGCAGGTAGCGCTCGGCGGGCGCGGCGAATGCAGAGGCGGCGAGCGACATCATCACCGCGGCGAGCAGGCAGAACACTTGCGCAATGCGCGTTCGACTTCGAATGGAGCATCTCATCTTGTGAACCTCCTCCGGCCTTCTGCGAGAAGGTACGGAGGGACGCGCCGAAATGTTCCCTGAGAAATCGAGGCGGGAGCCCAACGCTGGCGCTATCGCGGTATGCTATGGCGCGAATTTCCGGAGGCGTGGATGGCAGCGGAGAAGACGGCGACGAGGAAGGTAGCGTTGGTGACGGGCGCGGGGAGCGGGATTGGGAAGAGCTGCGCGCTGGCGCTCGCGCGCGAGGGATACGCGGTGGTGCTGGCGGGGCGGCGTCGCGAGCCACTGGAAGCGGTGGCGGCGGAAATTCGCGACGGCGGCGCGGCGGCGATCGCCGTGCCGGCGGACGTGACCGACGTGGCTTCGGTACGCGAGCTATTCGCTAAGGTGAAGGAGGCGTTTGGCCGCCTCGATTTGCTTTTCAACAACGCGGGCATTTCCGGCGGTTCAGTGGCGATCGAGGAACAGAGCCTGGAGCAATGGCGCGCGGTGGTCGATACGAATCTCACCGGCACGTTCTTGTGCACGCAGGAAGCATTTAAGATCATGAAGGCGCAGGAGCCGCGCGGCGGGCGCATTATTAACAACGGCTCGATTTCGGCCCACGCGCCGCGGCCGGGATCGGCGCCGTACACGGCGTCGAAGCACGGGGTGACGGGGCTAACGAAGGTCACGTCACTTGACGGACGCAAATACGATATTGCATGCGGGCAGATCGATATCGGCAATGCCGCGACGCACATGGCGGAGCGCATGAAGCGCGGCGTCCCGCAGGCGAATGGGACGGTGGCGCCGGAACCGACCATGGATCCGGCGGATGTGGCGCGGGCGGTGGTGTACATGGCGTCGCTACCGCTGGAGGCGAATGTGCAGTTCATGACCGTCATGGCGACGAAGATGCCGTTCATCGGACGCGGATAATCGCCGCAGCGGGCAAGAACCACTGTTCTGGGTAGCGCAGCGCGATCATGGAATCGACGCGCATGGCGCGGCCTGCGGGAATGTAGCAAGCGGCGAGCGCGACCGCGATGAGCAACGCGGCACAGACCAACGGAATACCCATCGCCTTCAAGTAGTCCGGCTGGACTGCATAGAAGAGCGCGCCTTTCATCTGGGACACGGTGGCGGGCTTGGGTTCGCTATCGAGCCAGAGCGCCGTTTCGGGATCGCCAGCCATCGGTGCGCCTCCTGCGATAAGCCAAGCGGAGGCGAAGACGAAAATGTTCCAATCGCGCCAGCACCGTCGTAGCGGCGCGCTGAGTATCAGTAGGCAGGCGCTGACTTCCCTCTGGGTCAAATACCATTTCGCTCACAGTCATAGTCCGAATCGGAACAAGACCGTTCTAAAAGAAGAAATAGACAGGAGCGGCGGTCCGGTGTGTATTGCTACCCAGAAGTTGGGTGTCCGGGGGGTGGCCTCGCCGGATTTTCACGACACGCCAAGGATGGTCGGGCCGCAAAGCGGCCGCGCGTTGAGGCACAGATGATCGAGCGCGCAATCTTTTGCTAGATTGCGCGCGGAGCTGTTGAGCGCGAGACCATCGAAGGAATGAACATGACACGACGCAATTGGGGCAGAATTGCAGGTTTTGTGGCGATGTTGCTTGGCGCGCTGGTGCTGAGCTTTTCGCAGGCGCGCGCGCAATCGGCCGGTACCGGCGCGATTGCCGGCACAGTGACCGATCCTTCGGGCGCGGCGGTCGCCAACGCGAAAGTCACGCTGACCAGCCTGGCGACCGGGCAAACGCGAACCGCGACAACTGGTCAGAACGGAGACTACCGGTTCTCGCTGCTGCAACCGGGAAACTACAGCCTGGCATTCAGCGCGCCGGGATTCAAGACAGCAACGGTGGCGTCGGTAGCTGTCGTGACGACCGAGACCGCGACAGTGAACCGGGCGCTTGAAGTGGGCGCCGTGACGCAGACGGTGACCGTGGAAACAACCACGCAAGTGCTGCAAACAGAGAGCGCAACTCTGGGCGGAACGGTAAGCGGAGATCAAATCAGGGCCTTGCCGATGGCGAACGGAAACTATACGGAAATATTGAGTCTTGCGCCTGGCACCGCAGCCCCTGTCGAGAATGCAACGGCGATTGGAAAAGGTACGCAGGACATCAGCGCGAACGGTGTCGACCCCGGTTCAAACAACTTCATGATGGACGGCGTCGCCGTGGACAATATCGCCAATTCCGGGAGCGCAAACGACGGCACAATCTACACGGGCATTCCAATTCCCAGCCCGGATGCCATTCAGGAATTTAAAGTTCAAACGTCTGCATACGACGCGAGCTATGGTCGGAATCCCGGCGCTATCGTCAACGTGACCACGAAGTCCGGAACTAATGAATTTCACGGTTCCGCATTTGAGTTTTTCCGCAACACAGCGCTCAATGCTAACAACTTCTTCTTGAAGTCAAGCCAACTGGCATCGGGCGTTGCTAATAAGCCGCCGGTTTTCGATCAGAACCAATTTGGCGGTACGCTGGGTGGCCCGATCAAGAAAAACAAACTCTTTTTCTTCTTCAGCTATCGCGGAACGCGAGCGAAAAATGCAGCAGCGCCGCAGGGCCAGACGTTCGGCGCGCAACTATTTCAGCCTACTGTTCCTGGGGGGCCGATACTCAAGACAATCGACAGCTACGCGGCGCTTGGCTCGCGTGGCACGTGTCCATCACCGGTTTTCGGCCCCAATGGTACCGACACACTGACCGTTTCAAACTGTGATGCGACTGCTCAGGCCTTCGCAACGGCGATGAACATCGCAAACAGCAACATCGTCGGACTTCGATTGTTTCAGCTGACGACTGGTACCCCGAAGAACCCCATGGCTGGGGGCGTGCCGAACAATTACTATATCCCGAGTCCGATTTCTGATCCGCAGTTTTGCAACGATGCCACCGGGATCTGCAATTTCAACATTCCTTCGATATACACGGAAAATCAGTACGTTGCGAACGGCGACTGGGTGATCAACAGCAAAGAAACCCTCTCGATGAAGTATTTCTATTCACACAACCCGTACACGACGTATCTGGGACAGGCCGGTGGAGACCTGCCGGGCACGCCGGAGGACATCATCTTCGGCAATCATGCCGCCCAGTTGAAACTCACGTCATTGGTGAGCAATACCTTCGTCAACCAGTTTACAGTGGCCTTTCAGCAAAACGTGAACGCGGCGACGGCGGCCGTGCCGCCGGGTGGGTGCCCAAATGCCGACAATCTGCCAGCGCCGTACGGATGCGGTTCGCCATCGCAACTTGGCATGAAGCCGCTCGACGCAAACTTCTACGAGCCGTTTTCCACAATAAACGTGTCTACCGGCTACGGGATGTTCGGAGGCCTCTTACCCGACAAGGGACCGACAAATCAACTGGAAGTCAGCGAACAGATTTCGTGGCAGCACGGCGCGCACAGCATCCGTGCGGGGTTTGAAAATCAGTGGACGAATTGGCCACTCAATGATCAAGGGCTCCAACAAGGATTGATGCTCATCTTCGGATACAGTTCGTTCCTCGGAACCGGAACAAATACCGGTGGTCCCCCGTGGAACGTCGGCTGCCTCTTCTGTGTAAAAGGCACCACACCCAGCGGTAACACGGGAGCGATCGTCCACTTCTACCAAAACGATAATCGCGATGCGTACATTCAGGACGACTGGAAGGTCAATTCGCGACTGACCATCAATATGGGGCTGCGCTGGGAGTTTGACGGCCTTCTCACCGACAAATACGGGAATCTTACTCAGGTGTGGCTGAATCGGATGGTCGCCAATCAAGACTTGCCGAATTCGCCGGGTGCGGCAGTAGCAAGTTCGCTCGGCATTCAGCAGTATTCTGTGCCCAGCAATTTCGAGGCCCACTACGGCGCGCTGCCTCCAGGCGTTGGGCTCGCGGCAAACAGATACAACATTCAAGGCCACGCGCCATACAGCAATTTCGCGCCACGCTTTGGCTTCGCATGGCAGCCAATCGGCGACAAGCTTGTGATCCGCGGCGGCGCCGGAATTTTCTACGACCGGGTCGGGTTGGATCGCGTCGTTCACGCCTTCGAACAGGGTTATCCCTACGCAGCCACTTACGACTTCGGCTTCGGGAGCCCGCGCTGGGCAGCCTCCACTCTGGCCGATCCGTACCCACAAATCCAGCTCGCATGCCTGCCTTCCGATCCTAGCTGCAATTCTGAGCCATTCGGCAAGGGATTCGCGGCGGCGTGGTTCGACCCGACGGGTGCCGGGACTGGCGTCCCAGGCGCGGGCTCTGGATTGAATACGCCTTACGATCCAGTCACAGTGCACACGCCGCTGGTCCGGTCGTACAGCTTGGGGATTCAATACGAATTTGAGCCGGGCTGGATGCTGGACGTCGGCTACGTGGGATCGAGCGGAATAAATTTGACGGACTACGGCCACAATCACAATGGGGCGCAGCTAATAACCCCCAGCAACGATCCTTATGGAATCTGCTCGGGAGGCACCTGCAACACCGCAGCAAATGTACAGTACCGCGTACCGTACGTAGGCTACGAGGCGATTGGCCTCCAAGCCTCGGATTTCAACGGGATTTCGAATTACAACAGCTTGCAGGTCTCCGTGCAGCATCAGTTTTCTCACGGACTTTCGATGCAAGCGGCGTACACGTGGGACAAGAACCTCTCCGATGTATTCATCGGCAACTCGGCGGACATCAACAACGCACTCTGCATGAGGTGTCAGTATGGCCGCGTGAGCTTCGACAGGCCGCAGCGATTGGTCGTTAACTACAGCTACGAATTGCCGTTTGCGCGCCATCAGCAGGGATTCCTAGGCAAGGCGATCGGAGGCTGGACCGTCTCGGGCGTGACCATCGCTCAATCCGGCGACCCGCTAACGTTCATCGATCCGCGCGCCGGTTCAGCTTACGGGACAAACACAGGCATCGCGTTCCAAGGAGTGGGCACCGCTCAATATTGTCCGAACATGGGAAACAGCAACGCTCTGGGTTCGGGCAGTGTGCTTTCGCGGGTCGTGAAAGGTCAATACTTCAACCCGGCCGCATTTTGCGCTCCGCCCACGCTCGCACCGGGTGCTCCATTTTACGGAGATGGCTCAGTTACTGGGTGGGGCAATTCGGGAGTCGGTGTCGTACTCGGCCCAAGCCAGTTCAACTGGGATATCTCGCTTGCGAAGGATACGAACATCACCGAGCGAGTTCGAGTTCAGTTTAGGGCCGATTTCTACAATGCGTTCAACCACTCGCAGTTCGCCGATCCGGGAAGTGGAGGTTTTGGAACGGTCGGATTCGAAAACATCACGGCTGCAAATTTCGGCCAAATCAGCAGCCTGAGCGTAGCTCCGAGGCTGATTCAGTTCGGGTTGCATTTCTTCTTCTAGACTGGGAACAGCGGTCTGAGTCCGGGCGCGGGCTGATGAGGCTCGCGCCCCGACACTCTCGCGCCTTCTCACCTACGCTGTCCAGTGCCGCGCTCTCAGTGATTCATCATTACCCGACCGAGCCGTCGCCCGCGCTCCCGCGCGCGAGCGCAGGTACTTTGGTCAACGCGCGGGGTGCGCGTCCAGCGACTGACGGGCAGTGATGCCTGCAACTGATGCAGAGAGGCTGCACAAAAAAGCGCGTTTTACCGGGCTTAAGACGCCGTTGAAAATTCGATTTTTACCGATTGGCGCCAGCGGACTGCGGTAGTTTTAGATTCGCCACACATTTGCCTTTGCGCAAGCGTTAGCGAAAATAAAAAGGGCGCGAATTTTGCGATTCGCGCCCGGGAGAAAATCGAATTTTGCCGTGTGCTAGTTTGAATCCGGAATCGGGGAGGCCTCGGGCATTTGAAGCTTCGCCTTCGCCAGCGCGCGGACGATGTTGGATTCCACTGCCTGCTCCGTCGTATTGCGCACGGTGGCCAGTTCGCTGACGAGAAGATATTTTGCCCGTTCGAGCATTTTCTTTTCGCGGAACGAAAGAGGCTTCGTGCGGCTGAGCGCTACCAGTCCCTTCAGGACGGCTGCCACTTCCATGAGCGACCCGGTGCGCATACGGTCTGAGTTTTCCTTGAAACGGTGTTTCCAATCGGGATGTGAGGAGGAGCGGCCCTTTTCGAGGTAGGAGAGAACTGCGCCGGCTTGCGTTGCGCGGATAATGGGCCGCAACCCTACGCTTTCGATATTGGTCTGCGGGACCATTACCTTCAGACCACTCGAAAGGATTCGAAGCATGTAAAACTTCTCTGATTTCCCGTTGACATAGCCGTAACTGATTTGTTCGATGAGCCCAACACCGTGGTTCGGATAAACGACTTTTTCGCCTAGCTTGAAGTCCATAAGTCGGATTCCCCTCCCCCGTAAATTACCCAATAAAATTGTAGGTCTAGCGGGGCGGCGCGTCAAGGAATTCTCCGGATTTGCGGGGAGAAAAATCGCGGAAAAAGGGCGCTTTTTCAGGAGTTTGGCAGCGGAATTGCCCTATAATTGGGCACGTGTTGATACTGGCGCTAGATACATCGTCACCCGCGGGAAGCCTTGCGGTTCTTCGCAAGGATAACCTAATCGCAAGCATTGGAACCGCATCCGGCGAAATCTACTCTTCGCGTGTCTTTCGCCATCTGGACTTTTTGCTGCGTGAGACTTCTTTGCGGCTAGAAGATTTCGAGCTCTTTGCGGTGGCCGCAGGACCTGGCTCTTTTACGGGTCTGCGCGTGGGGCTAACGGCAGTAAAAGGTTGGGCAGAGGTCTTCGGCAGGCCCATCGCCGCCGTGAGCGCACTGGAGGCAATCGCGGCGCAGGCGCCCTCGCGCGCGGCAAACGTTGTATCGGTGATGGATGCCCGGCGGAATGAACTGTACTGGAGTTTTTACAGGCGCGAGACGTCTGGTGCGGACGCGAGACTCGTGCAGGAAAACCACGAGATGGTGGGATCGCGCGAGGAGTTTGTCCGCGCGATCGCAAATTTTGAAGCCGCGAACGAGTTGGCGATAGCGACGCCGGATCCGGACGCGCTTGCGGCGACGATGGCTCAAATTCCGGATTTTGGTGATCGTGCGCGGCGGGTTGTCGTCGAACGCGTGTCGCCGTTTCTCGCGCCGCAGATCGGCCGGCTCGGATGGATGCGCGCGCGCGAGGGCCGCCTTGCCGATTCGCTGACGCTCGACGCAAACTACGTCCGGCGGTCTGACGCCGAACTGCACTGGAAAGGTTCTGCCGGATCTTGAACACTCGCCCGATCGAATCGCGCGACGTGGAGACCATCCTCGAAATCCAATCGGCCAGCCCGGAAGTGGCGCAGTGGACCGCGTGGGATTATAAGCGCGTGGCGCGCGGCGAAATGGCGGGATGGGTGGCGGTTGTCGAGGACGCGACCGCCGGTTTTCTGGTGGCCCGGCGCGTGGGCTCGGATATCGAAATCCTCAATTTTGCGGTGCGGCCGGAAGCGCGGCGGTGCGGCGTCGGCAGCGCGCTTTTGCGCGCGGCGCTGGACTGGGCCGAGGAACTGAACGCGGAAAAGGCTTTGCTCGAGGTGCGCGCCTCGAACTTCGCGGCACTGCAATTTTACGAGCGGCGCGGATTTCAGATCGTCGGGCGGCGCCCGCGATACTACCTCGCGCCCATTGAAGATGCGCTGCTCCTGAGCGCGGAGGTGGCGGGTAACCGGAGCAGCCGGTGATCGAGTGCCCGGAGAGGTTTGCTGCTAAAATTGCGCCGTGCGCACATACGACGTGGCGATTATCGGCGGCGGAATTATCGGCCTGTCGATCGGGTTCGAGCTGGCCGCCAAAAACTTACGCGTGATCGTGCTGGACCGGCAAGAGCCCGGGCGTGAGGCGTCCTGGGCCGCTGCCGGAATGCTGTCACCCGCGCCGGATTCACCCCGTGATCTGCCGCTCGTGCCCTTCGCGAATGAAAGCCTGCGATTGTATCCCCAGTTCGTCGAAGAAATTGAGCAAGCGTCCGGAAAATCGGCGGCGTATGCCCGCGCGGGGGCCCTGGAGGTTTTCTTCGGCGAGAATGGCGCACATGAATGTGAGCTTCGCTTGCGGGAACTTCAACAGCTCCGCATCGCCGCGCACGTCGTGGGGACCAACGAAGCGCGCGCGATGCAGCCTGAAATCGGCGAATCGGTGAGCGCCGTGTTGCATTTGCCCGAGGAAGGCATGGTTGAGCCGCGCGCCCTGATGGATGCGTTACTGACTGCGGCGCGGCGTCGAGGCGTTGAGATTCGCGCGGGATCTCCCGTGAGCCGCTTCGTGCACGAAGGAACGCGATGCACCGGGGTGATGGCCGGCAACGATGGAATCTCCGCCTCGAATGTCATACTCGCGGCGGGATGCTTTTCCGGCGAGATCGCGGCCAAAGACTCGTTCAAGCAACTTGCGCCGACACGCCCGGTACGCGGACAAATGATCGCGTTGCGCCCGAGCAATCGTGCCGGCGAATTGCGACGCGTGGTGCGCTCGGAGCGGGGATACCTGGTGCCGCGACGGGATGGACGTATTGTCGCCGGAAGCACCAGCGAAGAGGCCGGTTTCGAGAAACAGGTTACCGCGGCGGGCTTGCGGAAAATTTTGGGTGCTTCGCTCGAAATGTGCCCTGCCCTGGGACACGCTGAAGTAGTGGAGATGTGGTCGGGGCTGCGTCCTGGAACGCCGGATGATTTGCCGATTCTTGGACCGACCGGTACGGCCGGTTTGTGGATCGCAACGGGGCACTATCGCAACGGCATTTTGCTCGCAGCCGCAACGGCGAAGCTTTTCGGCGCCTGGATCACAGGCGCTGTCCCGCCGCTCGACGTCGATCGCTTTTCGCCTTTGCGATTCGGACGCCGTGAAGCATCGGCGCAGCAGGTGGGCTAGACTCGGACGACACCGGCCATTGGCTGGCACGCGCTGCTCTTTGACGCGGAGCAGCTACCCGATACGGCCCCCGTCGCATTCGGCGCATATTTCGTCGCATCCATTCTCAACGCCATCAGCGGCTTTATGCACCACTCTTGGGAAGGCACCATCTGTGGGACCGACCTATCAGGTGCATTTCAGCGGCTATGGCGAATCTCGCGCCGCACCGCAAGCGCGCCGCGGTCCACGCAAAAAACGAGAGATTTGTCAGCTTAAGCTTCCGAACCGCTCGCGCGTTAACCCCGCGGGCCTTCAGAACGGAGAAGGATAGCGCCGCGGCTCGCGATCCGGCGGCCCAGGAATTGCGGAAGATTGTCCGGGACTGGTGAACTTGACCTTGTCCGCATCGAGATAGATCGGGCGGTCGAGCACTGCGTCGAGAGTGGTGCCGCGAGGCAGTTCCGCTTCGGGACCGCGGGTCAAGAGAACTTCGGTAAGTCCAGCGACCGCACCGATGCCGGCGCCAATGCCCGCACCGCGAGCAATATTTCCAGAAGCGGCGCCGACGGCTGTACCCACGCCCGTTGCTTCAGCAGTGGTATTAATTACGGTTCCGACGTCCGCGGACTTGTTGCTGTCGCCCTTGATTTTTCCTTCGCTATCCATGGTTTCATTGCCGCCGGTGCCAGCCGAACCACCTGGCACCGCATTCAATCGCACCATATACGTGTTCGGCAAAATCATGGTCGTCAGGCGGATCATCAGCTGCCCGCGGCCATGAATCCGTCCTGGACGCTTCGATTCGGTCACTTCCCCACTGACATACGAGCCCGCGGGAATCACCACTTGTCCATGAACCATGACCGGAAATGAAGTTTCGAAATACACAGGGTCGCCCGGCCGAGCCGTTCGCGTCGAAATGGCATTGTGCAGAATCAATGGGATATGCGTCCCGACTGGCACCACGATTTTCGCGTCTTTCGAAGACGAGTCCGCGGGCGCTTTTGCATTGGTCGAGTTTCGCGCGGATTCCGGAGTGCTCGAAACAATCACTCGGGAATGAGCGCCGGTTCCAGTGGCGTTCGCCGGCGGCGGTAGCGGACTGGCCTCTTGTGGTCGTGCGTAGACGGCGACCACGCAAGCAATCATCAAAGCGGCGATGGCCAGTGCCGAGGTGCAGCGTTTGCTCATGATCGCACCCTTATTTACGATCTCGCGCTGAAAACTCTCCCTAAACGATGTCAACCGCCCGAGACAGGATGCCTTGAGAGTAATCCCAAAACAAGCACGGCGCCAGCGCCAGGCCAATCGAGGGTAGCGTCCATGCGACGGAATGGATTACTCGATTGGTTATGCGCGGGGGTACACGACTGGACACTCGATCGACCGGCAGGTCCAGAGCCGTCCTACACTGAGGGTTTAAGTGCTGAGATCCTATAGATGCCATTGCGGTTGCACACATCACTTCGCGGCAAGACGCTGCTGATCGTTTTCGCAACCCTGGTCGGCTTGGTAGGCGGTCTTTACGCTCTCTCCCGAATTGCGCTACTTCGCGAATTTTCAAGCCTTGAGGATGATTACGCCCGGCAGAGCCTCCAGCAAGCATACAGCGCACTAAACTACGAGATCTCAACCCTCCAGGAAGCAGCCGATGAGTATGCCGCTGAAGACCAAACCCTTATTAACCTGCAAAATAAAAACGTAAGTGCGCTGGCTGCGGAGTTCTCAGCGCCAGTTCTCGGACAGATGCGCGCCAATTTCGTGGTGGTGCTTGACCGCGACAACCATCCGCTATTCGAACAAGGTTTCGATTGGGGAACGCTCGAGCCGGCAGCAGTACCGCGGGGATTGGATACGCAGTTCCAGAGTGGATCACTTCTCGTCGGGCGCATCAATGCGGCAAAAAATGCAACAGGCTTCATACGAATTCCCGCCGGAACCATCATGCTTGTGTCCAGTCCCTTGGCAGGCAAAATGCCGGAGAACTCGCGGGTCGGAACCCTCATCATCGGCCGTCTGCTCGACGGAGATGAGGTCAGCCGCCTGGGCGAGTTGACGCGTCTCCCGATCGAAATGCAAGGTTTCGATTTGGCCTCCGATGACGGCGGATTTCGCGCCGCCGCGCGGAGCCTTGCCGCCGGAAATCCCGCTGTGATCGATTTCCATGACTCGAGCGAGCTGGCGGCCTACCAGCCGGTAATGGATCTTTACGGAAGGCCGGCAGCGATCATGCGCTTAACGCTGCCGCGAAAAATCTACCACCAGGGCCAAACAAGCATCGTCCAGTTTCTGCTGTTGCTGGTGGCGGCGGGTTTTGTTTTCGGCGCGGTGATATTGTACTTGCTCGAAAAATTCGTGCTTTCGCCCGTGGCCGCGCTCAGCGCGAATGTGGCCAAGATCGGCGCGAGCGGCGACCTCGCCGCGCGGATCGAGACCTCCGGCAAGGACGAGCTCGCATTCCTCGGCAATTCAATCAATACGATGCTCGACGATCTGGAAAAAGGCGAAATCGAGCGCAACCAGGAGCGCGCGCGTCTGGCGATGATGCTCGAAAACGTCCCCGCCGTGCTCTGGACCACGGACGCGCAACTGACGATTACGTCGGCGATGGGAGCGGGACTTTCAGGGGTGGGGCTGCCTTCGCGCGAAGCGCCCGGCCTCCCGATTCTGGACTTCTTCCGCACGCGCGATCGAGACTTCCCGGCCATCGCCGCGCACCGAAAAGCCCTTGCAGGCGAACCGACGTCGTTCGAGACGCCGTGGCAGACGCGGCAGTTTCAGGCATATGTGCGCCCGCTGAAGGGCGCCGATGGATCCGTGCAGGGCGTGATCGGCGTGGCGCTCGATGTGTCCGATCGCGAGCGTCTCGTGGACCAGCTGCGGCAGTCGCAAAAAATGCAGGCCGTGGGTGAGCTGGCCGGCGGCGTGGCGCACGATTTCAATAATCTGCTGATGGTCGTCAAGGGCCACGCCCAAATCCTCTATGACCGCCTTGCGGAAATGCCGTCGCTCCGGCAAAGCGTGGAACAGGTCGAGAAAGCCGCCGACCGCGCCGCTTCGCTTACGCGACAACTTCTGGCGTTCAGCCGCAAGCAGGTACTGCAGCCGCGCGTGCTGGATATGAACGAGGTGGTCGCCGGAATGATCAAAATGTTTTCGCGCGTGATCGGCGAAAATATCGAGATGACGTTTGTGCCCGGCTCGAATCTGGGACGCGTGAAGGCGGACCCCGGACAAGTCGAACAGGTGCTTTTGAATTTGGTGGTGAACGCGCGCGATGCGATGCCAAACGGCGGAAGGTTAACCATCGAAACCAGCAACGCCGAACTCGACAAGAGCTACATGGCAAAGCACGTCATTCAGCCCGGCCCGTACGTGATGCTGACCGTCACCGATACGGGATGCGGAATGGACGCGGAGACGCAAGCGCGCATCTTCGAACCCTTTTTCACCACGAAAGGGCCGGGCAAAGGCACGGGGCTGGGTCTGGCAACCGTCTATGGCGTGGTGAAGCAAAGCGGCGGCTACATTTGGGTGTATAGCGAAGTTGGCCACGGCACCACATTCAAGATCTACTTGCCGCTGGTGGCCGAAGAAGTCGAACGCCCCTCCCCCGATCAAGACAAAAAGATCACGGCGGCCGGTTCCGAGACGGTGCTTTTGGTCGAAGATGAGCAGAACGTACGCGAACTGGTGGCCGATTACCTGCGTGGCGCGGGATACCAGGTGCTCGAAGCCGAAGACGGCGATCACGCGCTGAAAGCGGCCTCGGCGCACAAGGGCCCGATTCACATTCTGGTAACCGACGTGGTGATGCCGCATATGAGTGGGCCAGAACTCGCGGCGAAATTGACCGATGCCCGGCCCGCGATGAAAGTGCTTTTTATTTCCGGCTACACGGACGACACCGTTTTCCGCCACGGAGTGCTCGAAGGCGGCGTCGCTTACTTGCAAAAGCCATTCAACTTGAAAGCCGTCTCGCAAAAAATTCGCGAGGTGCTCAGCGGACGCGTGCCGGTGGAAGTGTCGCCCGGCCCGGCGGAATAGATAGATTGTACGCGCGGCAACTTTTCCGCTTAAACTGATATCTCAAGCCAGTCAAGATTTTCTCGGCGGTTCGGGAGCGCCTGAATGCGCGGCGGTCACATCGCGCGAAACAACGGCGAATCGAAAACTTTCCTTGGCGCTCCGCATGCGCTCAGCTTAAAGACAGCCATCGCGATCGCCGTAATCGCGTGCGCCATTGCACCCATTGGCAAGGCTGCCGAATCAGCGCCGCGCCGAAACGACCGGCGCAGCCCGCCTCGTGTCAAAACGGCGGCCCTGCGGTCGATTCCCACGCGCGGCGCGGTTCCGCCGCCAAGGCGCCGCGAAGTAGCCGTCACTTTCGACGATTTGCCGGCCCCCGCCGATTCCGTCGTCTCCTATGATCCCGCCGCGCTTCAAGCCATGACCGCGCGCCTGCTCGCGGAATTGCGAGAATATCGGATTCCGGCTATAGGCTTTGTGAACGAAGACAAGCTCGATCGAGGCAATTTCGCGCAGCGCGTCGATATCTTGAAAATGTGGTTGAATGCCGGCTTCGCTCTTGGCAACCATACGTATTCGCATGCGGATATCGATGCCGTTCCGCTGGGCGCCTACGAGATCGATTTTCTGCGCGGCGAGCAATTCACGGAGCCGCTTCTCCGCGCGAAAGGCATGCGGGAGCGCTATTTTCGCTATCCATTCCTCGACGTGGGCGCGACGGAAGCGACCCAACGCGCGTTCCGGCAATTTTTGGCCCGTCAGGGGTACGTCGTTGCGCCGGTCACAATCGACAACCAGGAATACATGTTCGCAGCGGTGTACGCGCACGCCATGGCCGCTGGAGATACGGATACCGCCGACCGGGTAGCAGCATCGTTTTTGAGCTATATGAACGACATTTTTGATTACTTCGAGCAGTTTTCCCGTGCGACGCTCGGATATGAACCGCGCCAGGTTTTGCTGCTGCACGCGGACGAGCTAGATACGGACCAGATGGGGAATCTCGCCAAGATGATGCGAGCGCGGGGATACACGTTCATCTCCTTGCGCCAGGCTCTGCGCGATCCCGCGTATCGCCGGCCGGATAGTTACGACGACAGCTTTGATGGCGGCGTCTCCTGGGTCGAGCACTGGGCCCACGACTTGCACAAGGATGTTCCGGACGGCCCCGAGCCACCCGCCTACGTGCAAGCCGCGTACGACAAACTCCAGTAGTTCCTTTTCGCGAAATCGCCGCGCACTGGGATAGAGCCTCCATCAGTCGGCTGCAGTGCGCCTGTGCTGATTCCACGCTTTCGCCCGAGCGCGGGCGGCCTCTCTCGAAACGGGCGAGAGCGCGCTCTGCAACGCAAACCATCCCGGGTTGAACATTCCGGCGACTAGGAGATGCACCAATCGCCGTCGCCGCAAACTTCGCGGCCAGCCGTCGCGTGCAAGGTACAATGAATCCATGCCCATAAAACTAATTGCCATGGATCTAGACGGCACGCTGCTCGATTCACGCGGAAAGTTACCGGATGAGAATGTGAAAGCCGTCGCGGAAGCCGCGGAGAACGGCGTCAAAATCGTTATCGTCACCGGTCGCCGGTTCAATTCGGCGCGCCTGAGCACGCAAGCTCTGCGGTGCGACGTCGATTTCATCACCAGCAATGGCGCCCTGATCAAATCGAGATCCGGTGAGACATGCTATCGAAAGTTGTTGCCTGCCGGGGTTGCTCGCCAGGTGCTGGAATTCACGGCGGAATACCGCGCGTGCGCGGGCGTGATCTTCGATCGGCCGCTCGAACGGCAGGTGATTTTCGAACAAATCGATTGGAACGGCGCGTACGTCGGTCCCTATCTCGCGCGCCATCGCGAACAGGTAGCGGAAGTGCGGCCGCTCACGGACTGCCTGGATGGCGAAGACCCGGTCGAAATCTTGTTTTTGAGCGACTGCGCCGCGATCGCGCGCGTGGCGCGGCTTCTGTCTCAATCGTCTCTCGCTTCCCACTACACCCTGGCCATCACCGAATACCAGGCGCGCAATCTCTCCATGCTCGACGTGCTCCAGCGCGGCGTCTCGAAAGGCGCGGCGCTCGCCGAATGGGCTTCCCGGCAAGGATTCGCGCGCGACGAAATTCTGGCCATCGGCGACAACTGGAATGACCGCGAGATGCTACAATACGCCGGTTTCCCGGTGGTAATGGGCAACAGCGTCGCGGCGCTGAAGGAATCGGGCTGGGAAACCACGCTTTCCAACGACGATTGCGGCGTGGCTCACGTTATTCGAAAATACGTGCTGGCTGCTCCCGCAATTGACGGCAAGCGATAAGCGTCCTTACCTGCTGAGGAGGATGGGAATGAAAACAGCGCTCGGAACAACCGCCGTTCTTCTGATGAGCTTTTTCGGTGCAACGTCGGCCGCGGCACGCCAACGCCCCGCGATGCGAATGCCGAGAGGCCCGGCGACGCTTCAATCGACTCTCGACATGCAACTCACGATGGTCGAGCGCGAATTTGTCGGTGCGGCGGACGCGATGCCGGCCGACAAATACGATTTTGCTCCCACCAACGGCGACTTCAAGGGCGTGCGCACGTTCGCCCAGCAGGTGAAACACGTCGCAACCGCCAACGACCGATTCTTCGGCGCGATCCTCGGACACCCGCCGGCCAAGGCGCCTAACTATTTCGAGCAGGAAAACGGCCCCGACTCGATCAAGACTAAGGCGCAGATCATGCAGTATCTGCGAGCGTCGTTTGCGGAAGGCCACAAGGCGATTGCGACCATTACGAATGAAAATGCCTTCCAGCCTCTCAGCGACGCCCCCGTTCCTTTCTTGCGAACGCGCGCGGCCATCGCAATATTCGCCTGTGTGCACGCCAATGATCATTACGGCCAAATGGTGGAGTATCTGCGCGACAATGGCATCGTTCCACCAGCCAGCCGCAACCGCCCCTTGGCGAATCCTCCTGCGCCGCCCGCTGGAAGATAATCCGCATTTTCGCCTGCGGTCCAGGGACAAGTCGAGACCGCAGGCGCGGCAATACGGAAGCGCGCAGTTTTCCTTCAGACTTTCCAAGTACGCCGCGGTGTCGCGCGCTTAGGAAGGAAGCGTCGCGGGAGCGCGATCTGCCCGGCTCGGCGCTGTACCCGACCGCGCCGCCCTCCTGCCCCAAATGGGTGCGTGGTGTGTCTGCTATTGCGTCGCCGTGGCCGAACGCTCTCCGAGCCGCCGCATCCGTTCTTGCAGCTTCTTTCGCAGCGGAGCCGGTGCATTGGGATTGAACGCCACCAGATACCACAGCGGCTGCGTCCGGTCGCGGCTCAGGCGCGCCAGCGTTGCCGCGTCGCTATTCGGATGGCGGGCGATGTTCTCGCGAATTGCCGAGTATGGGTGGTGCGATAGCCGGCTGAGCGTTTTCGCGGGAACTTTAGGATGTTCACTAATCAGCCGCAGCAGATAGTAATCTTCCTTGGGAGCCTGGCGCGAAAGCTGGTCGAGCGCGTCTGGTTTCACTTCCGCGCTGAGCACTTGTCCCACTTTCTCGTCCCAGCCGGGGTTAATGCGATTCAGCTCCTGCGTCCGAGCATGAATCAGTTGTTCGATGATCCGCCGCTCCTGCTCCATCCGTGCGGCGGGCAAAGCGCTCCGCTCCACCGAATCGAGCACGCGCAACAGATGCTGTCTTTCACCGAAAACAATCTGCGAAGTACGGGCGCTCTTTCCCCTCGATGCATTTCGCACCAAATCTGAACGTCTCATGGCTGTGTCTCCCAAATCCTTCCGAATTACGGCTCCCAGAAAACCCGCGGATATGCTCCGGTCGCTTCCGGCAAAAAACCGATCAGGATCGGATCATCGCCTAAGTTGGCAGGTCCGACGCTCGATCCAAAACCACGGCGCGGCATCGACGACGCCGGTCTGGAAAACGCCTTCGAACGCTTACCACGCGCTCGGGGCCGGCGGCACGCGCTTTCGAATCGGCGAAATTTCCATCTCGATGCGCTGAATCGCACAGCGATTATCTTGGTTCCCTACACGGCAAGTAAAGAAAGCGCAAGCGGCCATGTTCCTAGGTTTGCAATAGATAGTTCTAGGACTAACCCACCCCCGATGCCACCTGCAGCGCATTGGCTTACCTAAGGAACGGGTTATGAGCCCGTTCGAACCCGATCGTGGTCTTGTTCCCGTGACCCGGAATGACGACCGTTTCATCCGGCAGAACTAGCAGCTTTTCACGAATGGATTCAATGATTTGCGGATACGAGCCGCCCGGAAGGTCCGTGCGCCCGATGCTGCCCTGAAAGAGCGTGTCTCCGGCGATCAATCGATCCGGCTTCGAAGCCGCATGTCCGTGCGCGACAGCGCTTCTATCATTCGAGCCGCGCTTTGGACCGCCTGCCGAATTTACAACCAGGCTGATGCTTCCCGGCGTGTGCCCCGGAGTATGCAACACCTGCGCCGCAAAATCTCCCCAACGCAGCGTGTCCCCTTCCTTCACAAACTGGGGTGCGCGCACGATCTCCGGCGTCGGAATCCCCAGCCATCCCGCCTGCATATCAAGCGCACGATAAAGACCGAGATCTTCTTCATGGATCAGCACCGGCGCGCCCGTGGCGCGGTGCAACGCCGCCAGTCCGCCCACGTGATCGATGTGTGTGTGCGTGCTCACAATCGCCCGCACCTTCAGCCCATGTCGCCGAATCACTTCCAGAATGTGGTCCGTTTCGTCACCCGGGTCGATCACGACCGCTTCGCGCGATTCCGGATCGCCCAAAATCGAGCAGTTGCACTGTAGCACCCCGACCGGGATGATTTCGTGGATCAGTTTAGAAGGCACGCTGTGTAAAGTATACCAACTGCCGGGAAATACGTGTGGAGCTCTGGCGCCACGCTGGAACCATCGCCGGACTTCACGCGCTTGTCTCGCCCCAATTCGGCGCTATCGGCTTCTGCTCGCTCGGCAGCGCCCCGGCCACCTCTGCCTGCACGCGATCGATCAACTCCGCGCGCTGATCGATCGTATAGTGCGATGCGTCAATCGCCGGACAGAACCGCACCGTCACTTCTCCGGGGTGCAGCTTCCAGTCGCCTTTGGGCATCACGGCCGGCGTGCCCGCAATCGCCACCGGCACGATCGGCACGCCCGCATGAATGGCCATCAGCGCCGCGCCTTTTTTGAAGGGGCGCAGGCGCCCATCCGGGCTGCGCGTCCCTTCCGCAAAAACCAGAAACGACAGCCCGCTGCTCAAATGTCTCGCGACTTCGTCGAGATTCACCGAACCTTCCTTCGCGCCGCGATCGACCGCCACGAATCCGGCCCGGCGCATCCCCGCCGCCAGAATCGGAATGCGGAAGAGTTCGCGTTTCACCAATATGCTGACGCGCCGCGGAATCGCCGGCACCAGCACCGGCGGATCGGCATTCGAGGCGTGATTGCACGCAAACACGCACGCCTTCTCGGGAATATTTTCCGCCCCCTCAATTCGCACGTGAATTCCCACGGCTCGCACGGCAAAGCGCACGAATTTCATCGCGGTCCAGTACATGAATTCCGGATTCCCTGCGATGGCCGTCCATAAAATCAGCCAGGGAAGCACAAGCAGAATGGAAAGCCCGCAAAAGATTACGACGAAAACCGTGCGAATCATTCAGTGGTACCGCGAAGCATGCCTTCTCGAATTCGCAATTGGCGCGCCGAGGGGTGCGGAATCTCCTCGATGGTCGCCGTGGGATCGCTCGGCTGCGTGACGTCCATCGTCAGTTGCAACCCCGCGATTGAAAGAAATTTGTCGTAAGGAATCTCATCCGTTCCGGAAACATAATGGCGAAAAAAGCCGCTGAAGTCTTTGCCCACCACTTCATTCACCACCCGAAGCACGCCGTTACGATCGTCGTAATACCGGCCGCGCTCGGCGTACTCCTCGTTCATCCGCCGCATAACGTCATCGAGCGACTTGCGATCGTCCGTCGCATCGCGAATCGCCAAGTCGAGCATCACGCCGAGAATCTGCCCTTTGTCGTAGTACGAAATGCTGCGGCTCGGCCGGTTGTAGCCGTCGTATTTCTCGAACCACGCATCCAGGCTCGATTCCTCCGCGCTTTGCCATTTGCGCGCCGGCCGCGATTCCAGATCCGCGATCTGTGAGGCGAGGTCGGAATAGAATTGATTCCGGGTCCACAACCCCGTTCGCTCCAGCGTAAACGAAGCGTACGTGTTCGTCACGCCCTCGGCGAACCACAGCGCGCGTGTATACTGCTCCTTCGAGTAATCCACCGGCTGAAGCGCTTGCGGCCGGATCCGCTTCACATTCCATGCGTGAAAGAATTCGTGCGCCGCAATCGCCGCCGCGCTGCTCGTGGAACTCGCGGCGATGGCGGTCGAATTCATATGCTCCATTCCTCCGCCGCCCACATCCGCATACGGCCCGATGTGAAAAATGAACGTGTACTCCGAAAATGGCGCGCCACGCATTAATTTCACTTCATAGCTCGTGATGCGGCGCAACGCCTCGCTGAGCACCTGTCGGTCCCAGTCCCGCGCTTCCACGGCAACGCGAAAATGCGCCCCTGCATTGTCGAAATCGAATTCGTCGAAGTTCCCCGCTTCCACGGGCGCGTCCACGAGCGCGTCGTATCCCGCCGCCGCAATAAACGAATCCGGCGCCGTGCCACGAGGCAACTCCGCGATCACTCGCCAGCCCGATGGCACATCGACAAAATCAACTTCCGCGCTTTCGCCGCGCCGGTCCGGCACATACATCAGGACTTCCGCCAGGTTGATGAACGCGTGGTGCTCGTCGAGCTGCGTGCTGAATGGCCCCGGATCATTCCACAACACCGAGTATTTCACAATCTCATCCAGTGCCGCGGTTTCGGGGCCTTGGGGCCCGCCCGAAAGCGACCAATCCTGCTTGTCCAACTCTTGCGCCAATCCAAAATGCGGCGACGCCTCTCCGCCGCCGGCCGCGCTAATTTCCACGTCGCGAACGTGATATGCGAAGTCGCGAATCTGATACAGCGCGTTCCACGCCGGCATGGCGATCGTTTCACCGCGCTTTACCCGCGAAATGTACATTTGTACATGGAATAAGTGCTGGTCCGGCCGACCGAGCGACACTTCATACCGGATTGTCGCTAGCGCCCGAGGAGCGCACGTCAGCGCGAAAGCTCCGAAAACCGCAACGCAAAGCCCATCGCGCAGCGCCGCTCGCGCCGCCGCTTTCCAGTCATGCACGCCGTGCCGAATCATCAGGCGCGTACACCGGCGCGCGATTTTAATTTTTCCAATAGTTTCGACGTAAGCCCGTCGAATCCGCCGTTCGACATCACCAGCACCAAATCTCCCGGCGCGGCATTCGACGCCAGATGCTCCGCGATGGCTTCGGCCGAATCCAACGCGCGGCTTTCCCGTCCGCGCGCCCGCAGCGACGCCGCGATCGACTCGGGAGAGAGCCGTTCCGCTTCGCCCAGCAGTTGCGCGCGGTTCACCGGCCCAAACAGAATCGCATCCGCCAGCGCCAGCGAATCCGGTAACGCATCCTGAAACACTTTCCGCCGCATCGTGTTCGACCGCGGCTCAACCGCCGCCCAAATTTTTCGCTCGGGCCACCGCGTGCGTGCGCCTTCCAGCGTCAGCCGGATCGCCGTGGGATGATGCGCGAAATCTTCTACCACCAGCACGCCGTCCGCCTCGCCCTTGATCTCCATCCGCTTGCGCACCGATTGAAAACTCGCAAGCGCCCGCCGGATTGCCTCCGGTTCGATGCCTCGTCCGTGTGCCATCGCAATCGCCGCCAGCGCGTCCATCACGTTGTGCCGCCCGGCCATCGCGATCTGAAATTTTCCAATCTCTTTGCCGCGTTGCGCTACGCGGAATTCCGTCGCCCCGTTGCCCCAGGCGACATCGCCGGCGAACCAATCACAATCCGGGCTCAGCCCAAACGTTTCCACCTTGCAGAACGCCTTAGCCGTTACGTCCTTCAATTCGCGGCTCTCGCCCCAGATCAATATTCGTCCTCGGCGAGGCACCAGATTCACCAGCCGCCGGAATTGCAGCGCAATCGACGCGAGATCGGGATAAATATCCGCGTGGTCGTATTCGAGCGACGTCAGAATCAGCTCATCCGGATGGTAGTGCAGAAATTTCGAGCCTTTATCGAAAAACGCGGTGTCGTACTCATCTCCCTCGATGATGAACTCTTCCCCGCCGCCCAGCCCGTAGTTCCGGTCGCCGAAATTCGGCGCCACTCCGCCAACCAGAAAATCCGGCCGGCGCCCTGCGGTGTGGAATATCCAGGCGGTCATCGCCGTGGTCGTCGTTTTGCCGTGCGTTCCCGCGATCACAATCGACGTGTGCCCCGGAATAAAATAATCTTCCAGCAGTTGGGGCATCGAGCAGTACGGAATTTTTTCGTCGAGGATTCGCTCCAGCTCGGGATTCCCGCGCGAAATCGCGTTGCCGATCACCGCCAGGTCCGGCGCGGGCGCAAGATTCTCTTCGCGATAGCCTTCGTTCCACGAAATTCCCAGCGAGCGCAGCAAACTGGACGCCGGCGGATAAACATTCACGTCCGTGCCGGTTACCTGAAATCCGCGCTCCTTCAGCATGCCCGCCACGGGCGCCATGGCCGCGCCGCCGATCCCGAGCAGATGTACGTGATGCACAGCCGTCTTTCGCGCGGAAAGCTTCATGATCTGCACGCGGGTTCCAGAATTTCGAGTTTTGCCGCTTCATCCGCGCGCGCTGGAACCGACAATCGCGCGCGAACGCCCAGCGGCAGCGTCAACGCGGCGCGGTCCGTGTGCCCGATCGGCGAGCCCCATACGAGCGGCACTCCCAGCGGCTCCAAAATCCGCCTGACCACTTCCCGAACCGTTTCATCGCCTTCGGCTGCCGCGCACTCCGGAAAATCGCCCAGCACGATTCCCGCGACGCCCTTGAATTTCCCCGCCTGCTTCAAATGCATCAGCGCGCGATCCACCTGATACGGCCGCATGCCGCGGTCTTCCAGCACCAGAATCGCGCCGCGCGTCTCCAATTCCCATGGCGTGGCCAGCGAGGTCTCAATCAGCGTCAAGCATCCGCCCAGCAACAAGCCTTCCGCTTCGCCGGACGCGACCGTTTCGCCCTGCGGATCGAGCGTCCAGCCGTGCTCGGTCTCCGTCAGCGCGCGCAATAAGCTTTCGCGATCGTACCCGTGCGCCGCGCCCGCGCCATGATGGAAATTCGACGCGACCATCGGCCCGTAAAAGGTCACCCAGCCAAGTTTCTGCCACAAAAAAATCTGCAGCGAGGTGATGTCGCTCGAACCCAGCAAAATCTTCGGCCGCCCCTCCACAACCTCCAGGCCGTCGAGCAAATAATTCGTGCCGTATCCGCCGCGCGAACAAAAAATCGCCCGCGTCTCGTTCTCGGCGAGAGCGCTTTCCAGCGCCGCGCGCCTGCATTTCGTCGGGCCCGCGAAATAACTTTCGCGCGCCAGCGTCGTCGCGTCGTCCGCTTTCGCCGCGTATCCGAACCGCGCGATTTCCTCGCAGCCTTTGCGCAGCAGTTCCGCCTTCACCGGGCTCGCGAGCGAAAGAACGCGAATCGCGTCGCCGCGTCGCAGCGCCGGCGGCTTTTGCGAACGATTTTCTGGATTCGCCATGCGGTGGATTTCCCGGTGAAATTCGAGAATAAGGAATTTGCCGCGGGCAGTCCAGCAGGCGCGCTGCGCGCTTTGCGCCACGTGCAACAATCGGCGCGGCGCGCGTCGTCGGCGCAAGGGCCGGCGCATTCCCGCGCCTCTACTGGATCGTGAACGTCGCGGTGCCGGACGTGCCGCCGCCCGGCGCGGGATTCATCACCGACACAGCCGCGCTTCCGGATGCGGCCAGATCGGCCGCCGGAACCAGCGCCATCACCGCCGAACTGCTCAGATACGCGGTCGCCACCGGCGCGGAATTCCACAGCACCGTCGAATTCGCCACGAATCCCGAGCCTTTCACCAGCACCTGCAGATCGGGCGATCCCGCTGCTGCCTTCGACGGCGAAAGCGAGCTCACCGACGGCATCGGCGCATTCGGCCCGGTGATCGGAAAATTCACGGAAGGCGCGGCATTCACCAGCCCCGGATCGCTCACGGTCACGCTGGCGCTGCCCGCCTCCGCCAGATCGGTCGCCGAAGGCGTAATCTGCATCTCCGTCTGGCTCACGTACGTGGAGCTGGACGCGCGATCCTGCCCGTTCCACACCACCACGTCCCCGAGCGCGAAATTCGATCCCATGATGCTGATCGGCGCGGGCTTGGAATTCACGGCCACGCTTGCGGGCGAAAACGAGCTAACCGTCACTCCGCTCGGCGGCAACGGCTCGATCGTGAACGTCATCGCCGACTGCGCCTCCCCGCCACCTGGTCCCGGATTGATCACCGTGACTTGCGCCGAGCCGGGCGCGGACACGTCTGACGCAGGCACTGCCATTTCCAATTGTCCGGTCGTATTGTTGTAATTCGTCGAGCGCGGCGAGCCGTTCCAGTAGCCAAACGACACGCCTTTGCTGCTGGAAATAAACCCTGTCCCCGAAATGAAAATGACGAAACTCTGGCTCCCGGCTGTAATGTTCGATGGCACAATCGCCGTAATCGCCGGCGTTTGATTATACGGAGGCCCGCTATTGCCTCCGCAGCCTGCCAGCACGAGCAAAATTCCCGCAAAGGATGTCGTCAACACCGACCGCGCCACGCGCCAACGCAAAGATTTCAACCCCTTCTCCTGTAGATGCGCACCAAGCCTTCGCCCGCCCTGAACTGATTGACTCGATGAGCACTTAGAGACTCATCGGCCACCCGAGGATGCCTCGCCCCGCGAACCACACGGACGCTTGATGGCGCGGAAATGAATCTGGATTCATAGCACCCCGCTATGCAGCAGGTCAACTCCCCTGCTCTATTTCCTGCTGCCGGGGTCATCCGTCCATTTTTTCGGCTGCCTGTGTCCTTCTCGGTCCTAAAGGGTGTGTATCCGCTTGTGGAAGCCCCACAACGCCATGCTACTTTCGATCTGAGTCATTCTATCTACGTCAACTCTAAAAGCGCCGGCACGAATCCTAGCTCTGATCAGAAGCTCACCGGCCTGTGGGCGACCGACAACTCGAATCTGGGCTGAATCACCGCCCAGTTGACCATCGGCTCGTCCGGCCCGTACAACCTGACCTTTTGTCAGCCGGAGCCGTCGAAAAGCAATAGCAGTAGGTTCTCTCTCCTCGCTGGAAGCAGCGCGACGCTTCCCCCCCCGCAGATGCTCTCCACGAGCTAACTATGTACGACCGCTCCGGCTTCCCAAATTTTCTCCCGCACGCGCAATCGTAAAAGCGCCGTTCCCGAAATGGGAATCTTGGTACTACCCTCAGATTGAACCTCGACGCCACTTCACTTCCATGCTACCGTGGGCCGTTTTTATTGCCCGCTCGGAAGCAACTGAGGGCGGGCAAGGTGGTTACGGAATATACCGACGGAAGACGCGGCGTGCGTGCCCGGCGCGGGCACGGAAGGGAGTACCTTGGTGCTGGGCGGGAACTTCTTGGCGAAGGGCCAGCGGTTCAAGGACCTTCCAGCCCCGCATTTCGGAAATCTATTTCGGATACTCGCGCGAGTAGAAACGTGCCCGACTCGCCGAACGAAAAGCGCCGCATCCTGCTCTGCCCGCAACATCCCGTGTCATCGAAATCTTCGCCAAATTTTCTCTTCTGGGATCCGGCCGGGCAGCTCTCATCTCACGCGAAAGGGCGGAACACTCAATCGACCTTGCACACACGTAAGTTATAGAAAACAAACAGTCGAGCACATGCAAGGGCGGAACGTCCCGTCACGGCCGCATACGCGGGAAGTTCGGACAAAACATTTTGCGCTCCGCTTCCCCGTTCTCTCCCCGAACCTCTGGGAACCGGTGCTTCCGGTGATTCGAGCTTGCGCGCTGGGGTGGGAGCCTCAAGCTTTCGGAATGTGGGATGTCCCGCTGCACACATTCTGCACCCTTTGGGACCGAAATTTCGCGCGCGGCCGCGTGGGTTTCCGGCGCCCAGGGCAACATCCGCTCCGTTCCCAAACGTCGCGCAGGGAGCGCCAGCCGAGTAAGCCCAACCAGGCGCGGTTAGTTGCCAGCCGAGTGTTCGCGTTTCAGACCGGCCTCGACGGAGCGAATCCAGGCGAGGATGGGGCCGGAGACGGTGTGATCGGGCGTATCGACGGAGAAAATCTCGGACATGTGGCTTTCGCCCTTTTCGTAGAGCAGCGCTGGGCAATGGCCTTTGCCGCTCACGGCGTGCGGGCCATCGAGCTTGCACAGCTCGTCGTGCAGCGCCTGATTGAACGGAGTGGGGCCGCCATTCGCGCCGGGATCGAGTTCGGCGGAAGCGAGCAAGATTTTCGCGTGCGTCTTTTCGAGACCCGGAAGGCTCGATTCCTCGATTTGCACCTGCTTCGAAACCGGCGGGCCGCCGAACCGCAATCCGCCCTTGGGCATGACGAACGGGGCCTGACCGCCGGGCTGATCGGGCGAGCGGCCCGGGAGCACGCCTTCGGTGGAGAAAGCGCCGCCCTTCAGCCCGCACGTCTTTCCAGCGCGCGCGAAGAGATCGGCGCCGCCGCCGAAGCCGGAAGCGGCCGCGGCGGGAACGGGATTGGTCCCATCAGGACGCAAAATATCGAACTGCCCGGACATGAAAATGATGCCGACGAGGCCGATCCCGCGCGGCGTGTAGAGCTCGGGATGGCCAGCATAAATGCCGAGCGGGCCGTTACCGGCGGACTGCGCCCAGGCGAAGATGACGTTCGGATTGCCGTGGTAGGTGGAGATGTGCGACTGGAGAAATTCGATCGCGGCGGCTACGTCCTTCGCCCCCGCGTAATAGTCGGGCTTTTCGCCGGGCGCCTGGCCGTGGCGCTGCATCAGCACGCCGACCATGCCGTGCTCGGTGGCCCAGCGCGCGATGTTGTCATTGAAAGCGTTCGCGGCGCGATTCTGCAGCTCGATTTTGTTGCCCACTCCGCCGGGAACATACAGCAGGACGGGACGCGAAGCGGGGCCTTTATCGGCGGTGAAGATGTCCACCACGTCCTTGGGATTGGGGCCGAAGGAAACGTCGCGATAAATGGTGATGCCCGGATAGATCGGAACCTCGGAGCTGGGCTTATTCTCCGCTTTCATTTCCGCGAGCTGATCGACGATGTCTTTCTTCGGCATCATGGGGCGGTAAAGGACGGCCGTGCAGCCCGGATCGACAATGTGCCCCATCCTTTGCAACTGCGCTTCGATCTTCGGCGGAACTTGCGCGCGCGCCGCGCTCGCGGCGGCGGAAACAATCAGCGCGGCGACGGCGAAAATCGCTGCCAGAAAAACTCCCGGTCGGAAGAAGCGATGCTCGGAGATCATGGCTTACCCCCATTAATGCCCGTTAATCTGCGATGCGTAAGACGCGGCACTGAAACCGCGCCGCATCATAGATTCGAAGCGCGCGGGATTCAACAACGAAAGATGTCGTGGCGGGAGCCGGCGCGCGCGGCGGCATGCCATAATTCGAGGCATGCCGCGCAGCGACTCGCTCGCCGAACACAAGGCCAAGGTAGCAGTCGCGCTGATCCTCACCTTTGTTTCCGCATTGGTGGATGTCGCCGGTTTCCTCGGAGTTTTTCGCTTGTTCACCGCGCACCTCAGCGGCACGACGGTGCATTTGGGGCGCAGCATCGTGCTGGGCAGGGCGAGCGACGTCATCGCCGCATCCTCGATCGTACTGGCTTTTTTTCTGGGGTCGGTCGCGGGCCGCGCGATCATCGAGGCAGGGGCGCGGCGGCGGTTTCGCCGTATCGCGAGCGTAACGCTGGCGATCGAGGCCGCGATGATCGCGTTTGTCGCGTGGGCCAATCTTGTTTACGGCCACGCAAGCGGGGATTTGAGGTCGGGGGCGTTGCCGCACGTGTATGCCTATCTGGCGATGCTGGCGTGGGCCATGGGCATGCAAACGGCCACGCTGACCGGCATCGGGCCGCTGACGGTGCACACCACGTTTGTCACGGGCATGGTCAACAAGCTGGCGCAGCTGGTGTCACGGATTTTGTTTCGTGCATTCGATTTCGCGCGCGGGCGCGGAAACACGCCGCAAAAGCACGCGCAACACAGAGCCGAATCCGAGCAGGCGATCTTTGTTTTTTCCATTTGGGCGTGCTACGTGCTGGGAGCGGCGGGTGGAACGGCGGTCTACATGAAGTGGGGAATGCGCACGCTGTTTGTGGCGAGCGCGGGGCTAATTATCGGAATCGTGACCGATCTTTTCACGCCCCTATCCGTGGAAGAAGAGCGCGAGCAATCGGAACGGTAATCACCACAAACGCGGCAGCGCCGCGTTGCCCGAAACGAAAAGCGGATTCGCCACCGCCGTTCCCAACCGAAACCATCCAGACCGGATTCGGTATGACGAGCCCCGACCAGCTAGAGCTGGAAGGCGGTCAATTTGGCAAAGCGGCGGGCGCGGTCTCTGATCTCCCGCGGCGTAACTTTGGCCAGGCGCTCGACGCCGAATTTTTCGACGGTGAAGCTGGCCAGCACGGATCCGTAAACCATCGCGCGGCGGAGATTCTGCTCGCTCATAGTGCCAGCCTTGGCCAGATAACCCATGAAGCCGCCGGCGAACGTGTCTCCCGCGCCGGTGGGGTCGTGGACTTCCTCCAGCGGAAAGGCGGGCACGGAGAAGATAAATTTTGGATGGACCATGAGCGCGCCGTGTTCGCCGCGTTTGACGATGAGAATTTTCGGGCCGAGCTTGAAGACGTGGCGCGACGCGCGCAGCAGGTTGTGTTCGCCGGTAAGCTGGCGCGTCTCGTCGTCGTTGATGGTGAGAATGTCCACGTGCTTCAGGGTTTCGCGAAGCTGCGCGTTGGAGCCCTCGATCCAATAGTTCATCGTGTCGAGGCCGACGATGCGCGGGCGGCCGTTGATCTGCTGGAGCACGGAGCGCTGCAGGCCGGGATCGATATTGCCGAGGAAAATGTGCTTGGTATCGAGATAGGTGTCCGGAAGAGTGGGTTTGAAATCCGCGAAGACGTTCAGCTCGGTGGCGAGCGTGGTGCGCTCGTTCATATTCTGGCTGTAGCGCCCGGCCCAGAAAAACGTCTTGCCGTTGGCGTGCTCCAGGCCGGAAAGATCGATCTTGCGGCCCTTGAAGATGGCGCGATGCTCGTCGGTGAAATCCTGGCCGACGACTGCCACCATGCGTACGGGCACGAAATGGCTGGCAGCGAGCGCGAAATAGCTGGCCGCGCCGCCGAGCGTGCGGTCCACTTTGCCGAACGGCGTTTCGATGGCGTCAAACGCGACGGAACCGACGACGAGCAGTGACATATTCTCTCCCCGCTGCGAGTTTCAAAAGATGGCGTGCAATCGTGCGCAACCGCAGCCACGCGGTCCGCTATGAAATATACTTCCCGATGATGGGCGCGAGCTGCTTTTTCACCGACGCGGGAATCAGCTTGCGGTCGGTGAGGACGGCATGCGCCAAAGCCGACCCGCACTTGCAAGGACGCGCATCGTCGAGCGCGCGAACAGCCTCGCAAATCGCGCGCTGCACGTTTTCCGTGTTTTTATTCAGCACCGAAATGATCTGGTCCACCGTGACGGCGTCGTGCATCGGGTGCCAGCAATCGTAGTCGGTAACCATGGCGAACGTGGCGTAGCAGATCTCCGCCTCGCGCGCGAGCTTGGCCTCGGTCAAGTTGGTCATGCCGATAATGTCGAAGCCGAGCTTGCGGTACGTATTGGATTCGGCGAGCGTGGAAAACTGCGGGCCTTCGATGCACACGTACGTGCCGCCGCGGTGGACTTTTACGCCGACGCGTTCGGAAGCGGCGGCAAGCTGCGCGGAAAGGTGCGGGCATGTGGGCTTATCGAAGCCAACGTGCGCGACGATCCCTCCCGTGAAGAAAGTCGAGACGCGAGCGCGCGTGCGGTCGAAAAACTGGTCCGGCACCACGAAATCGAGCGGGGCCACGTCTTCGTGCAGCGAGCCGACGGCGCTGACGGAGATGATGCGATCAACGCCAAGCGTCTTCAGCGCATAGATATTGGCGCGGAAATTAATTTCGCTCGGCGAGATGCGGTGGCCGCGCCCATGCCGCGCCAGAAATGCGACGCGGCGGCCTTCGAGAGTGCCCGCGACGATCGCGTCGGAGGGATCGCCGAACGGAGTTTTGACGCGCATCTCGCTCGCGGCCGCAAGGCCGGCCATCCCGTAGAGACCGCTGCCGCCAATGATGCCGATGGCGATCGGCTCGCTTCCCTTGCCTTTCGGATTTTTCGTTCTCGTTGCTTTCGCTTTCGAACTGCCGGGCCTGGGCATTCACTCTCCTCGTGTGTGAGTAAACGAAAACAAACGCTGCTCGCGAGTAAAGGCGCGGCAAATCGCGCCCCGGCAGCTCTTTATGTCGCGGCGCTCGGCTCGTTGATCGTCACCGGCTCGGGTTCCCATTTGCCTTCCCGTTCGCGGAGGTACGCGGCCGGAACGCGCGGGTCGTGGGCGAAAAGCGCGAGCCAGCCTTCCTTGACCACTTGCGGAATCCAGCGCTTCTTGTTCTCCAACGTCGTGACCGGATACAGATCGTAACCCATGATCCACGGGAGCGGAAGATGGGCCGTGGTGGGAACGAGATCGGCGAAGAAAAAGGCCGTCTGACCGCCGCCGGTGAGCCTGACGCACTGCATGTGCGCGGTGTGGCCGGGCACGACGACGACTTCGACACCCGGCGCGATGACGGAATCCCCATCGAGAAGCGTGAACATGCCGGCGCGATTGAGCGGCTCGTAATTTTCGCGAAAATAGCTGGCGTGATCGCGTTCGTTCGGGTACATGGCGTGGGTGAATTCGCCACGTTGGACGTAATAGCGAGCATTCGGGAACACGGGCACGATTTGGTCCCGTTCGAGGCGCGTATTGCCGCCGCAATGATCAAAATGGAGATGCGTGTTGATGATGATATCGATCTGCTCGGGGCGCACGCCGAATTTTTCGAGGCTGGCGATCAGCGTTGGGCCGTCGAGACCGTAGATATCGCGAAGCTTGGGCGCCATTTTGGCGCCTGCGCCGGTTTCGACGAGAATGCGCTTGCCGCCGGCATGAATCAGCAGGCAATTCATCGCCAGCGTGATGCGATTGCGGGCGTCGGGCGCCGACTTTTTCTCCCACAGCGGACGGGGAACCACGCCGAACATGGCGCCGCCATCGAGAAGCACGTGGCCGTCGCGAATGATGTGGAATTCGAGATCGCCGAGTTTCATCGCAGAACGTCCAAAATACGGGCTCAGCGCAGCGCAGTCAAGGCGTCAGCCCGCAACACCTTGCTGGCGATATCGCCTCCAGAAACGCTTCGCTTGCCGATAACTCACCCGCAGCCGCCCGCGGCGAACAGATTGCTGTACGCCGGATTTTGGTAGAACTTCGGCCAGTCGCGCGCTTCCCATCGTTCGTAGGGTTTGGCTTGATAATCCGCGTCCACCCGCATAAATCCATTCGGCGCAAAGACTCCGGCTGTGATGTCCTCGCCCTTGCGATTGAAGGCCTTCAGCCCCACGCCCGAAAACGGCGGCAGAAGCATCGCCATATCGAACGTGATTTGGCGCTCGTCGCCCTCCAGTGTTTCGTAAAACGCGCGGCCGGCTTCCACCTTTTTTACGTGCGCGCGCTTGATCCAATCGATGCCGCGCTCCGCAAAAAGCGATTCCGTAAGAATGCTGCTCGGCGTGACATAACCGAGATGCTTGATGTGCAGGCCGTTTATCCCGAAATCGCCGAGTTCGTACTCGTTCGTCAGAAACACAATCTGCGCTTTGTCCCGCACGCCGCGGGCGCCCAGCTCGAACTCCAGGTTCACCACATACTCGAAAGCGGCGCCCTCGCACGTGCACGTCCCGTGCCCGGTGCCCACCACGAACCGCCTGCGGGCTCCGCGCTTCATTTCCTCCACCTGACGCAAAAATTCACCGGCCGTTTGCTCCGCGTGCTCCGCCGTGCACACGGAATAGCTGTATCCCGACGGCCCCAGCCCCTCCGTTGCGGCGAAATTCAATTTCGGCCCCGTGGCATTGATCAGAAAATCGTATGGCACGCGTTCGCGCTCGCCGGCCTTGCCTTCGAGCGTCCATTCGATCTCGACAAATGGGGCGGGGTCCGCCTCCGCGCCTTCCGGATAAATTGCCAGCGCTCGCGCTTGCTTGAATTCAATGCCATGCCTGCGATAGACGGGAGCGAGCGGGAAAATCACCTCCTCTTTCTTGCAAAGGCCCACGCCCAACCAAATATTCGAGGGGATCCAGTTGTAAGTCGGAAGGGGAGAAACAACCGTTACTCGATCATCCTTGCCGAGCCATTTTCGAAGGTAGGCCGCCGCCGTATGGCCTGAAATGCCTGCTCCCAGAACGACTACTCGCGCCATGCCTGCACCTCTGACCGGCTCAAATACAGCTTGCGCGGGAGGGCCGTCCGTGACTGCGACGCCCAGCACACTCGAATGTGACGGCCCTCACAAGTTTCCCTAAGGCCCCTAATTCTGCGAAATTCCCTTGTTCGCGATGCAGACAGTTTGAAGCCTGTGTTGTTGGAATGTGCTGCTGCGACTGCGATCCGTGGCTGCTTCGATTTGTGTTTTTTGCTTGCGGCAAAACCATTCCTAGCTGCGTGCTTCGTCACGAATTCGGGAGAAACGCTTGCGCCGCGTGGTATCCTGCTAAATGAGGTATTTTGGAGATCGACGGTGGCGGGAAATCCTGAAAGGAGGCGAATGGAAGTGGCAAAAGCGGACGTAATGGCAAACATCGCTCCGAACTCCTCCTGCCGCGAGCCGTCTCCCGTCCCGGATTCCCGCCGCTCGCCTCGTGTTCGCCGGCTTGGGCACAAATGGCCTCTTACAGGGCGGAACACTCAATCGGCCCTTGCGGCCGCTAAGTCTTTCCGGAACAAGATGATCCATTTTCAAGGGCGGAACGTCCCGTCACCTGCGCCTTTCGCGTGTCTGCACCAGCGCTGCGCCAAGATTACCTGGGACACGCAATCCAGCCGCCCCCTTTTTCGGCGCGTCCAGGACCGAGAGTTTTTCCCTCTCGCGCCAGTCCTCAATGGGTCTTCATATTCAGCGAAGGGATATAATCTCTAGCGCCATGCCAGCAAAAACACTCTACGAAAAAATTTGGGACGCGCACGTTGTGCGCGAAGAGCCCGGCAAGCCGTCTCTTATTTATATCGACCGTCATCTGGTGCACGAAGGCACCTCGCCACAGGCATTCGCCGGGCTAAAAGCCGCGGGGCGGAAAGTTCGCCGCCCAGAACTGACCTTCGCGGTGATGGATCATTCCGTCTCCACCAAGAATCGCGCGGCGCCGGTCGCCGATCCGGACGCTCGCGCGCAATTCGAAGCCCTCGCACAAAATTGCCGCGACTACGGCATCAATCTTTTCGACATGCAGAGCCGCAATCAAGGCATCGTGCACGTGATCGGCCCGGAATTGGGCATCACGCTTCCAGGCTGCACCATCGTTTGCGGCGATAGCCACACTTCCACGCACGGCGCGCTCGGCGCACTCGCCTTTGGCATTGGCACCAGCGAAGTCGAGCACGTGCTCGCCACGCAGTGCCTTTCGCAATTCAAGTCCAAGACTATGAAAATCGACGTGCAGGGCAAACGTCCGCACGGCGTCACTGCAAAGGACATCATCCTCGCCATCATCGGCAAAATCGGCATCGGCGGCGGCAATGGACACGTCGCCGAATACACCGGCGAGGCTGTCCGCAGTCTCTCGATGGAAGGGCGCATGACCATGTGCAACATGTCCATTGAAGGCGGCGCGCGCGCCGGAATGGTCGCGCCGGACGAAACCACGTTCGCTTACGTTGAAGGGCGTCCTTTCGCTCCGCGCGGCAGGGATTTTCAGGAAGCGGTCGAATACTGGAAATCGCTGGTCACCGACGAAGAAGCGAAATACGACAAAGTGGTGACTCTGCAGGCGGCCGACATCGCGCCGATGGTCACCTGGGGCACCAATCCGGGCATGGTCGCGCCGATCACTAGCCGCGTCCCCGATCCAAGCTCGTTCTCCGATCCGGTCGACCGCAAAGCCGCTGAAAGCGCGCTCCAGTACATGGGTCTGAAGCCCGGCACCGCGCTCGAAGATATTCCGCTCGACCGCGTGTTCATCGGCTCGTGCACCAATTCGCGCCTCGAGGATTTGCGCGCCGCCGCAAAAATCGTTGCCGGCAAACATATCGCCAAGACTCTGAAGCAGGCGCTCGTCGTTCCCGGCTCGCGCGTGGTGAAAGCCGCGGCGGAAAGGGAAGGACTCGACAAGATTTTTCGCGATGCGGGATTTGAATGGCGCGATGCGGGCTGCAGCATGTGCATCGCCATGAACGACGACGTGCTGCTCCCGGGCGAGCGCTCCGCCAGCACGTCGAATCGCAATTTCGAAGGGCGCCAGGGCAAAGGCAGCCGCACGCATCTCGTCAGCCCGGTGATGGCCGCCGCCGCCGCGATTGAGGGCCACTTCGTGGATGTCCGCAAATGGCCGGGCGCGGAAGGAGCGGAATAATGAAGAGCCTACACCGGATTTCGCTGCTCCTCGTAGCCATCCCGCTGGTCGCGACTTTGTGGTCATCGCTTCCCATGCTTCTATTCGTCCAGCACGAACGCCTCGAAATCGCCGGCAGCCAGGTAGGTTTTTACTACGCGAACTTCGTGCACGAGGCTGGCTTCGCGAGATTGATGATCGCCATTATCGGGCTGCTGATTCTCTTCATTCCCTTCCGCAAAGCGGAGCGATGGGCTTTCGTGGCCGTGGCGCTGCTGATGGTTTGTTACGAGTTGCCGGTCTTTTTCTTCCTCTCGATGGAGCGTTTCGGCTCATGGCCGATTTTTCAGGGCCTCGCCAATCCAAAAGTGGTCAGCTTCCAAACCGTTGATTTTTATAGGTACTTCTTCATGATCCTGGCGCTGGCGGGACTCGCCATCGCCATGCCCACCTTCATACGCAGGCACAAAATTGCGCCGGTCGGGGGAACATAAGGCACTATGAGACCATTTACAAAGCATACCGGACTCGTTGCGCCGCTGGATCGCGTCAACGTCGATACCGATCAGATGGTGCCCAAGCAATTCCTGAAGCTCTGCACGCGCGAAGGATTCGGCCGCACGCTTTTCTACGATTGGCGGTATCTGCCCGGCGAGAAGCCAAACCCGGATTTCGTATTGAATTATCCGCGCTACAAAGGCGCGAGCATTCTGCTTGCCCGCGCGAACTTCGGTTGCGGATCAAGCCGCGAACACGCGCCGTGGGCCATTCTTGATTACGGCTTCCGCGCGATTCTCGCGCCCAGCTACGCCGACATTTTCTATAACAACTGTTTCAAGAACGGCATCCTTCCCGTCACGCTTTCGAACGAGCAGATTGACGAGCTTTTCAGGCGCACGCTGGCGACCGAAGGCTATCGCGTCACCGTGGATCTCGAGCAGCAAGTGGTGACCGACGACAAGGGCCTGCGCTACTCGTTCACCGTCGATCCCTTCCGCCGCGATTGCCTGCTGAAAGGTCTTGACGACATTGGCCTGACGCTCGTTCACGAAGCCGATATCGCCGCGTACGAAAAGAAACACCTGCGCGTGCCCGCGATGCACGAATCGCTGGACGTGAAATACCACCACAACTAATTTCCCGCCGCCGGGTTTAACGATCGAGCAAGCAGCGCGGCGCATTTCTTGAAATGCGCATTCCGCCGCGCCAAGATGGAAGCGCACTGCGATGCCACGGTTCTTGATTCATCATTCCGGCGAAGACACGCGCGTATTCGAAATTACCGGCGACCGGCCGATTTCCATCGGCCGAGCGAAATCGAGCAACCTCGTGCTCGACGACCCCAGCGTCTCGCGCCAGCACGCCGTGGTTCACTCCACGATCGACGGCCGCTGGCAGATCATCGACCGCTCCAGCGCCAATGGAGTGAAGGTCAACGGCCGCGTGGTGAAAGAGGCCACTCTCAGCGGCAATGACGAAATCCTGCTGGGCGAATACCGCCTGCGCTTTTTCGACGACTCTACGTCGCGCGAAATGGTCTCCTACGGCACGGCGAAATTGCCTTCGAGCGTCACCAAAGCGATGGGCAAATCGGCGTATTCCGGAACGTTCCTCCCCGTGCAGCCGCTTGGCAATCTTGCCATACCACAAGCGACGGCAAGCAAGGACGAACGGCTACGTTCACTGGATCATGAGAAAAAGCTTCTCGCGTTGCTCCATCGGGTGAGCCGCGAGCTTGCTGAACTTGCCGGTGTGGACCAAGTCGCGCGGCGGGCGCTCGATCTGGCGCTGGAGATCGAAGGCGCCGAGCGCGGTTATTTCATGTTGCTCGATGCCGAGTCCATGGGAAAGCACGACTTCAGCAAAGAGCCTTACGGATTCCAGCCCGCGGTGATTCGCAATCGAACGAACAGCAAGCGGGGCCAGCCGAGCAGCGTGCCGAGCCTGACGATTTCGCAGAGCATCATCCGCCAGGTGATGAACGGCCGCATGCCGCTGCTGCTCACGGACCCCACCGCCGATCCGCGCTTCGCAGCCAGCAAGAGCGTGATTGCCGCGGGAATTCAGTCCGCGATGTGCGGGCCGCTGGGAACGAAGGAGCAAATGTTCGGGCTGCTCTACGTGGATAACCTCTCGCAGCGCGGCATGTTCACGGTGGATGAGTTGAACGTGTTCACGGTAATCGCCGCGCAAGCCGGGCTTGCCATCGAGCGGGCGCGCTCCCTCAATTCCCAGGAACCCCAACCGCAACCAACCGCCGCTCGCGAATAAAGTTCGCGCCGCGAATTTGCAGCGTGAAAACCACAGCGTCGCTGCTATCGGCCAATTTGAATGCCGCTCACGGAGCCACATCGCGGATGTGCGTGGCGATAAACCAGAGATTGCCGAAGGGATCGCGAACTTCCGCGCTGCGGTCGCCGTAAGGCTGATCAGTCGGCGGCTGAATGGACTCCGCGCCGGCGCGGAAGTCGGGATGGCTTTGGTGCGCGTGCTCCGAGCTTGCGGGAAAGACGAGCGCCAAACGCCAAAAACCACCGCCGTCATTGTTTGATCTCCGCAGCCTCAATAGATAAAACCGCCGAGGCGATGAAAGGTTACGCAAGTTTCTTGAAGATGGCTAATCGAGCGCGCCGGCGACTGGTTCGGGCGATTCGGCGGCAACCGGAGCGGGCCCCATAAGCTCGGCCAGCAAAATCCCCGCGAGAATCAGAGCCGCGCCCGCCAGAGTGCGTGGGCCGAAATGCTCACGGTAGAAGAGCCAGGAAGTGAGCGCGGCAAATACGGGCTCCAGGCTAATGATGATGGCGGTGTGCGAGGGCGAGGTGTGCTGTTGCGCCCAGGTCTGGAACGAGAAGCCGATCACGGTGGACCCGATCGCGGTGATAAGGATCGCGAGCACCGCTTCGCGGCTCAACACCAGACGAGGCTGTTCCCATCCCGTCGCCGCCAGAATGGGAAGAAAGATGGACGACAGCACGGCGGTGGTGGCTACCTGCAAAAACGCCAGCGCCCCCACGGAATGTGCTCCTACATAGCGGCCGATGAAGATTATGTGCAACGCGAACATCACGGCGCAGACAAACACGACCGGGTCGCCGCGATTAAGCGCGCCGAGGCCCTGAGGAGGAACAGTCAGAAAATACAATCCGATCATCGCGGCGATCACGCCAACCCACACCCATCGCCCGATGCGATGCCGTGCGACCATCGCCAGCAGCAACGGAACCAGCACGACGCACATTCCGGTGATGAACGCGGCCTTTGCGGGCGTAGTGTATTTCAGTCCGGTGGTCTGGAACACATAACCGCCGAACATACAGCAGCCAATCTGCACGCCGGACCACAGCGTGCGCGCGTTCATCCGCCGGACATCGCGCCAAAAAACGACGGCCATTACCGCGGCTGCGAGCGCAAATCGAACGGCCATGAACATAAAAACGGACATATCCGCGAGCGCGTCCTTCACAAGGACAAACGTGGCGCCCCAGATCAGGGAGGCAAAACCCAGGGCGAGATCGGCAAGAAGGCGTTTGCTCATCGCGGCTGTTTACGCAGCAGGATGAAACAAAGTGTATGCGGCGCGTTGAGGCGCGGCAAGGCGAACTTAACAGGCGAGCAAGATTTCGTCAGCTTTGAAGGCCGGCGAGAGCAACAGCGATCAGGAAAAGCCGCTTGAGACCTAGTTCGCGACCGGCGGGATCGTACCATTCGTCGAGGGTGTGCGCGCCGCCGCCCGACCCGCCACCGCCCAGCGCGACCGCCGGAATTCCCAGCGAAAGCGGAAGATTTGCATCGGTCGAACTGCGTTCCATGCGCGAACGGTTGCCGAGAAAGCGGTCGATATTGAGAAGGGTGGCGAGTAAAGGCGAATCCGGCGGCAGCTTACCCGCAGGCCGCGCGCCGAGCGAGCGAATATTCAACGTGAGCGCGTCGGCAGGCTGGGCGGCGGACGTAAGTTCGTCGCGCAAGCCGGTCTCCATTGCGTCGCGCAGCGCGGATTCCATCCGGCGAAGCTCGGCTTCATCCTCGGAGCGCAAATCGACCTTCGCCCACGCGCGCGTGGGAATGGAATTCACGGCGCTGCCGCCTTCGATGACGCCGAAATTATACGAACTGCGCGGATCGGTTGGAACGCGCAACGAGGAAAACCGCACGATACCGCGCGCGATCGCGGTGATGGGATTGGGCGAGCCGAAATTCGACCAGCTATGGCCGCCCGGCCCGGAAATTCGGATTTCAAAGCGCCGCGACGCGACGGCCTGGGTCGTGATGTAGTCGGTGGACGGCCCATCGACGGCGATGACCGCGGATAACCGGTCGCGATAGGTTTCGACGAGCCGCCGAATCCCGCGCAGATTGCCTTCGCCTTCTTCGCCCACGTCACCCGCGAGCACGATGGTCTTCGCGGTTTGCAGGCGCGATTCGGCAAGCGCGTGCGCCAATCCGACGAGCGCGGCGAGCCCCGCGCCGTTATCCGAGATTCCCGGGCCGACGAGCCGCCGGCCTTCACGCGCGACGCGCACGTCGGTGCCTTCGGGAAAAACCGTGTCCATGTGCGCCGCGAAAAGGACCACGCCGTGCTTGTCCGAGCCGGGCCGCTCCGCGATCACGTTTCCCGCTGAATCGATGGAGGTCTTCAAACCACATGCATTGAAAAGAACTTTTATTGCTTCGGCGCGGCGCGATTCACGCAATTCCGGGGCGGGAATTTCGGTCAGGCGAATCTGCTGCTCGGTCAGCCAGCCGCCGTTGCGCTCGATCCATGAAATGCCCCGCGCGCAGCGCGCATCGGCAGCAAGCCGTGCAATGGAATCGTCGGTCGCGCGGACGGAAAGAGCGGCCATCCTAGGAAAGAGAGAGCAAACGCGCAGCGCTTTTCATGGTGATGCGAGGATTTTAGCGCCAGTCGTCGAGGATGTACACGCCCGCCCGATTGTAGCCGGAATGGGCGTCGCCGGTTTCCATCGCGACACCTTACATGCCGGCGCGAAATCCGAACGCGAACATCTGCTGAAAGGCCTCGCGGCGCGCCAGGTTTACTCCCGCCGTGATTTTCACGGCCGATTTGGCGCGCGCATAATCCTCGACGGCATCGAGCAAGCGCGCGAAATGAACCGCCGCCCGCGCGCCGGGACGAACGGCGGCAAATTTCACGTAGCAGATGCCCGAACCTGCCTCGCTGCCGGGTCCGGTATGGCAGACGGCAAATGCGACGAGGCGGGAATCCTCGAACATGAGGATGGTCTCGCCGAGTTTCTGTTTCGCAACAGCGCTGATTTCGCGACCGACATCGAGGCCCTCGAAAATCGCGTTGGTGAGTTCGCGGCAAGCAGCCAGCAATTCCGCGCGGCGCGCGGGCGCCACCAGCGAAAAATGCGCGACATCCCATTCGCGGGAAATCGCAGTGGAATCCGCGGACGCGGGCCGCACTTCCCGCGCCATAATGGCCACCAGATCGCGCGGCCAGAAGCCGAATTTCTGATAGAGCGCCATGTGCTTTGGGCTGTGCGCGAAGGTGTAGAGTCCCAAATGGCGATTGCCCCAGCGGCGGAAAATCTCCATCGTGGGCGCGAGCAGTTGCTGGCCAACCTTGCGGTCCCAAAATTCCGGCTCGACGGTGAGCGGCCCGAAAAATCCGAAGCTGCCCCAGTTCGTCGCGAAATTCGAACCAATCAGGCGGCCGGCGTGCTCGGCGGCAAGGACGGAGCCTGGGTCGGCGGCCCAACGCGAGTGCGCATAGTCGCTATCCGCCGGCCCGCGCGGATCTTCGGGCGGCAAGCCGAGAAAAGCGGCGAACGCAACGCGAATGATGCGCGCGGCTTCGTCGAGATCGCCAGCGCGCATCGGCCGAATGATTACGCCGGGAGCAGGCGAGGCGGAGGACATGCGCGTATTAGACAGGCGAAAGCAGCCAAAATGCAAGCGCTCCGGCGGGCGGCAGCCGATTTCAGCTCGCAGCCGGCGATTGGACCAGCGCGAGGATTTCGCTTTCGGTCAGGATCCGCGAGGATTGTTTCGCGGCGGTGAAAATGCGATCAACAATCTCGTCAGCGGGAGAAATGCCGCGCTTTTCGAGCCAAAAGACGACATTGGAGCGGCCGCTCAATGGGCCGATCTCGATCACTTGCTCGAGGCCGAAAAGATGCGCGGGCACGCCGCTGTAAACGGCATCCGCGAGCTTCAGGTCGCCTTTTTTATATGCCTTTGCGATGGCGGCGGCATGCACGCCTGTCGCCGTGCGAAATGCATCCCGCCCGACCACCGGATAATTCGGCGGAATCACCGTGCCGGTGGCGCGCGCGACGGTTTCGGAGTATTTCTTCATGTGCGAAAGATCGTGATCAATCAATCCGAACAGCCGCAGATTCACAAGCAGCAGCTCCATCGGCGTGTTGCCGACGCGCTCGCCAAGCGCCAGCGCTGTCCCGTGGATTTGATCCGCGCCCGCGGCAATGGCCGCCAGTGAATTCGCGACGGCGAGCCCGCGGTCGTTGTGTCCGTGCCAATCAACGCGGACTTTTTCGCCCAGGGGCTTCACGACATTTTCAATCACGAACTTCACCAGGTTGTATGCGCCGCGCGGAGTGGCGTGGCCGACTGTGTCCGCAAGCACGATGGCGCGGGCGCCAGCCCGGATGGCGGACGAATACAACGCAATGATCGTTTCGGGATCGGTGCGCGTGGTGTCTTCGGTCACGTACATTACCGGCAAGCCCGCGCCGGCGGCGAATTTCACGGATTCTTCCGTGGTGCGGAGCAGGTGATCGACGCTCCAGTCTTCCACCCATCTGCGGATCGGACTGGAGCCGAGAAACATCGCGCATTCCATGGGCTGGCCAACGCGCTGGCAAACGTCTATCATCGCCTGAACGTCCTGCTTGTGAGTGCGGCCGCCGATATTCGGGCGGAGCTTCATGCGCGAACCGTAAATTTCGTGCGCCAGCGCTTCAGTAGCGGCCATGGCGCGCGGGCCGGCGCCGGGCAAGCCGATATTGACGAGATCGATGCCGAGGGAGTCCATCAGATGAAGAATTTCGATTTTCTCGGGGATCGCGGGATCGCGAACGGAAGGATTTTGCAAACCGTCGCGCAGCGTCTCGTCGTTGAGCATCACGCGGCGTCCGGCCGGAATCTCAGCGCCCGCGTAGGTATTCCAATCGTGGATTAGATCATCGGGCATGGCGTATGGCGCGGGACCAATTCGTGAATTTTAGCGCAGTTCACGGCACGCGTCGCGAGGTTGCAGACACAAGAGCGCTGAGGCGTGGCGGATGCGCCTCAGTCGCCTACCCTACCCGTGCGTCACTCGGTCGATGCGTTAGCGGAGGCCGCCAAAATGGCCGACGCCGCCGCTGCGAAAGCCGAACGAGTTGCCGGACCGGAAACCGCCACCGAACAATCCGAAATGTCCGCCGGTAACAGCCCCGCTCCCGCGAAAACCGCGAACGCTATCCGACGGTTCGTGCATGGTGCCTTCACTTCGCTCAACGCCGCGAAACGTCCAACCATCGAAGCCGCGATCAAAGCGCCGCTGGCGTCCGCCTTCGACCGCGTAGGGAGCAGTACGAACGGCGCGCGGAGAGTAAAAGCCCCAACCGAACGGGCTGTAATAGACGCCAGAACCGGGGATGAAGGTGTAGGCGTCGAAATCTGGATCCCAATACCAGCCCGGACCGTACCAGCCCCAGCCCCATCCGGGTCCGTACCAACCGGGTCCCCACCAGCCTGGCCCCCAACCATACCAACCATAGTAGCCTGGACCCCAACCGTAGACGTATGGCGCGACGTTTACATTGGCTTCCGCGAGATATTGTGAGCGGAGTTTGCTCCAAGCATAGAGCGGGTTTTGGTTCTTGTACTGGCTCACGTCGAATTTGGCGGCCTTTAGCCGCGCGGTCTCGGGGAAAAGTTCCACTTGCTGCCCGGAGTTGAGCCGGACGTGGCGGTCATTACGCAGAACAACCGCTTGTCCTTTTAGCACGCGAATCAGGCCCTGCTGAGGATCGAAATCGTAGAAGCCGGTGTGAACGAGGTAAGCGGTTGCATGGTCCTCCGCGATAATCAGGTTGTTCTGGGAATGAAATTCATCCACCTCCGCGGTCGCTTCGCCAGTGTTCACCTTCACCTTAGTATTGGTGAGGCTCGGCGAAATCATCGTCACGGAAGTGTTCTGGCCAAGCCGCAGGAAAACGCCCGGAGTGAGAAGCATTTCAACTCGGCCGTTCTCGGTTTTGAGCGTCTCTCCGGTTTTAAGCACAACCTTGCCAACCGATTGGGAGCTGAGTACTTCGTGTCCGATCTTCGCCTTTCCTTCGACATAGTTGATGGCACCGGGCACTACCTGTTCCAAATGTTCGGATGGGGCGACCGCGTCACCGTGACCCCACGCGGGTAGCGAAACGAAACCAGCGAGCGCCACGCAACCAAGGAATCCGCTTATGAGTTTCGATTTTAGGTAGCCCATGTGCATTACCTCTCAATCATTAGACGCGAGTTTGGCAGAGTCCGATACCTTGGAAAGACCAGGCAAAATTGCCACCCAGCGAAAATCCAAGGGCAAGCGATTGATTCCACACAGGTTGTTTGCATGGATTCGCTTGCACGCAATTCCCTTGCGCCGGCATTCAGCAGCATGGTAGGTTTAGCGAACAAAAAGCGAACATGCACGCGGCCGCATTGGCAGTGAGGTTCAGGAAGGGGTGGCGAATGGCAAGTGGAACTCGACATTTGGCGGTCAGGGCATCGGTTACTCTCGACAGCTTGCAGGAGGCGCTGGGGGCGCTGGCGGCGAAGCACCGCAACGACGAAGTCCTTACTGCAATTCGGCATATCCCGGCTCGCGAGGCGGAATTTCGCCCAATGCCGGCGTGGATTCGCGCGGAACTTGCGGCGGCTTACAGCTCCAAGGGGATCGGGCAGTTGTATTCGCATCAAGCAGCCGCAGCCGAGTTGGCCCGCTCCGGGAGCGACTTCGTCGTGGTCACGCCTACAGCTTCCGGCAAAACGCTCTGTTACAACTTGCCGGTCCTAAACGCGATCTTGGAGAATCAGGATACGCGCGCGCTGTATCTATTCCCTACCAAAGCTCTGGCGCAAGACCAGTTGGCTGAACTGCACGACCTGGCGGCAAGGCTGGAAGACCGTTTCGGCGTATTCACGTATGACGGAGACACGCCCAGCGACGCGCGCAAGGCGATCCGGGAGCGCGGCCATGTGATTTTGACCAATCCAGACATGCTGCATACCGGTATCCTGCCGCACCACACGAAATGGATGCGGCTCTTTGAAAATTTGCGGTTCATCGTGCTCGATGAATTGCACACGTATCGCGGGGTGTTCGGCAGCCACCTTGCGAATGTGCTGCGGCGCTTGCGGAGAATCGCGGAATTCTACGGCTCGCGTCCGCAGTTCATCTGCTGTTCGGCTACGATCGCAAACCCAGACGAACTTGCGGCACAATTGATCGAGCGGCCCGTGACCGCAATCGAAGAGAACGGGGCGCCCGCGGCGGAAAAGCTGTTCGTCTTCTACAATCCGCCGATGATCAACCGCCATCTTGGCATTCGGCGCAGCTATCTGAATGAAACCGCGCGCGTGGCCAAAGAGCTATTGGGGCGCACGCTGCAAACGATCGTTTTCGCGAATAGCCGCCTGCATACGGAAGTGCTGCTTACCTACTTGCGGCAGGCCTACCCCGCGCCGATCGGCGGCGCGGAACCCATTCGGGGTTACCGCGGCGGATACCTGCCGGGGGAGCGGCGCGAAATCGAACGCGGTCTGCGTGAAGGCCGCGTGCGCGGGGTGGTCGCCACAAACGCGCTGGAGTTGGGCATCGACATCGGATCGCTCGATGCGTGTGTGATGGCCGGATACGCGGGGTCGATCGCATCCACCTGGCAACGCGCCGGCCGCGCCGGCCGCCGCGGCGGCACATCGTGCGCGGTGTTGGTGGCGTCTTCAGCGCCCCTTGATCAATTTATCATCCAGCACCCGGACTACTTCTTTGAACGTTCGCCCGAACATGCATATATTCAGCCGGACAATTTGGAAATTCTGGTGAATCATCTGAAATGTGCGGCGTTCGAGCTGCCGATAGCGCCGGACGAAAAATTCGGCGGCGTCGATGTGCAAGCACTCTGCTCGCGGCTCGCGGAGGCCGGCTATCTGCATGGCAGTGGCGGAAATTGGCATTGGGTGCAAGAAGCATATCCGGCGGATACCGTCAGCCTGCGGTCGGTTACGTCCGATAATTTCGTGATCATCGATACGAAAGGCGGCGAACACGGCCAGCCGGAGGTAATCGGCGAAGTCGATTTCTCATCGGCGCTCACGACGGTGCACGAAAAAGCCATTTACCTGCACCAGGGCCAGCAGTATCACGTGCAGCGGCTCGATTTTGAACAGCGGAAAGCGTACGTAAGGCCAGTAAACGTCGATTACTACACGGACGCAATCCGCTATACGCAAGTTCGCGTGCTGGAGATCGCCGAAGAAGAAAGCATCGCCGGGCCCGCGGCGAAAGCGCACGGCGACGTGCTGGTGCGTTCGCAAGTGATCGGATTCAAGAAAATCAAGTTTTTCACCAACGAGAACGTCGGCGACGGGAAGCTTGAATTGCCGGAGAACGAAATGCACACCACGGCCTTTTGGATCACTCTGGAGCGGCCATTGCTCGAAAGGCTTCCCTTCACGCTTTCGGAGCGGCAGAGCGGGATATACGGTCTCCTCTACGCGCTGGAATCCATGGCGGCGCTGTTGCTGATGTGCGACCGCCGCGATCTGGGAACGGCAGTCGGTGAGCGCTCGCCGAGCCCCGGCGTGGAGACGGAATGGCATAAAGCGCCGCCCTCGATCGCTGAGTGGGACGACGTGAAAGAATTCTTCGAGCCGAATTTATACCTCTACGACGCATATCCCGGCGGAATCGGGTTCAGCGAACCGCTCTATCGGGTGCACGACCTTCTTTTGCGGCGCACGCGGGAGATGATCGAGGGCTGCCAATGCGAAAACGGCTGCCCATCCTGCGTCGGCCCCGCCGGTGAAAAAAGCGAACGAACCAAGGACGCGGCTCTGGCGATTTTGGCCTCGCTGTGCGGGGCGAACCAAGCTGCGAGCGCGGCATGACTGAATCGCGTGCGGCCGACGAGGCGAGGCGTCCCATATGAGCCAGGCGCGCGACCCATTTTCGGGGCTTGCGGCGCTCCGGCCAGCGCGACGACGCGAGCCTCTCTCCGGAGCCGACCCGCAATTTTTTCGCGGACCATCGCCCGATATACCCGCGGGCGCCGAACGGCTCGCACAAATGCTGGGCGCGACGTCGAGGCGAAATCGCTTCGGCGAACATTTGGGGCTGCGCCGTTGGTTTTCGGAACAGGTCGGCATTGCGGCGCAACTCGGCGCGCCGGAAAGCGAAATCGATCCGGCCGCGCTGCGTTTGATCGCTCCGGATGCTCAAAGAGAAGTTGCCGATCCTCGCCAATGGCTTTTTCTCGATACGGAAACAACAGGAATGGCGGGGGGGTCGGGCACGTACGCGTTCCTGGTGGGCATCGCCTGGTGGGACGCCGGCGGCCTTGAGGTCGAGCAGTTTTTCATGCGCGAACACAGCGAGGAACATTCGGTTCTGCTGGAGCTTTCGGAGCGGATGAGAGAGCGGCGCGTGCTCGTCACATTCAACGGAAAATCATTCGATTGGCCGCTGCTCGAGACCCGTTATCGCATGACGCGTGCGATCCAGCCTCCGGTGCCGCGCGCGCACCTCGATTTTCTGCATCCGGCCAAGAATTTGTGGCGGCCGAGGCTCGGGTCCGTCCGGCTGGCGGAACTCGAACGGCACATCCTGGAGTGGGATCGCGGCACGGACATCATGTCCGAGCTGATTCCTTCCATCTATTTCGATTTCCTTCGCGGCGGCCCTCCGGACGGATTGGTGCCAATTTTTCACCACAACCAGATGGATTTGCGGGGACTCGCGGCGCTCGCTCTGCGCGTAATATCGCTGTTCGCGAATCCCGAGCAGCATGGAAAGGACGCGCTGGAGCTCTTCGGAGTATCGCGAATTTGCGAGCGGCGCGGCGATCTTCGCGCCCGGCAGTTCTATGAGCGCTCGATCAGCGGCGGACTTCCCGAAGATGCCCGGCGAAAGGCGCGGCGTTCGCTGGCGGCGATAGCCAAGCGCGCGGGCGATCTTGAGAAGGCCGAAGCGCTGTGGACGGCCATGCTCGGCACCTCGCGTGAAGGCCTCGAAGCGTACGAACAGCTCTCCATCCATTACGAGCGTCGCGCGCGCGATTATTCGCGAGCCGCCGCACTCGCGCGCGAAGCGCTGTCCGCGCTGCGAAAGTCCAATCGCATTGGAGCAATTCATCCCGTGGTCTATCGCCGGTACAAAGAACGTTTCCGGCGCCGCCTGGCGCGGCTGGACCGGAAGCTTGAAGCTCAAGCTACTGTGCCGCTTTCCTTTTCGGAACCCTACCCCGCCTGACGTACTGCGGCACATTCATCAGCAACATGGATGCGAAAACGGCGTCAAGCGCCGCAACGGGATCGGCTGGCCTGCAGTTTCCTTGTCTTTTGCCACTTACAAACCGACGAGCGCGCCGGCGTTACTCGCTCAAAGGCCGCTCAAGGCCGATATGCGTCACCGGCGCGTTAAACACGCGAACGCCGCCGAGCCTGGAAGTTTCCGCCAGACGCTGCAATTCCGGGACGATATATGCGGCGCGAACGGATGCCTCATACAGTTCGCGCATCTTGCCGGAATAATGGCGTCCATGGCGGCGCACGTGCCAGCGAAAGGCCAAGCGACTCGGACGGCGCAGGTCGCGCAGCAGAACGGCGCCGCGCGGCTTCACCACGCGGGCGATTTCGCCGAGCAGGCGTTCCGGTTCGGCCATGTGGTGGAGAACGGAATTGCAGATCACCAGGTCGAATACGGCGTCGGGAAACGGCAGCGCGTTGGCGTCCGCAACATGAAATTCCACGCGGCCGGCGATCTCGGGCCCTGCCGCGGCGAGATTCGCCACGGCATCGGCAATCATGTGCGACGAGCGGTCGACCGCGACAAACTTCCAGCGCGTCAAATTCCGCGCGAGTTTTACGACGATTTGCCCCGGACCGGTGCCGATGTCGAGCGCCCGGCCGCGTTCGCGCCGATGGACGAGGCGCAGCGCATGCGAGACAAAGCTATCGTCGATCTTGCTCAGATGCGCTTGAGCCGCCGCGGACGAATAGGCTTCGACCTCGCCGAGATCGTCCATCACTTCCGGTTCCGGAAAACGTTGTAAATCAAACATGCAAGCCGGATATCCCTGAATTTTAAGGTCCGCCGGCGATCGGCGGGTGCGACGCAAGCGCGGTTTGTGAGCGCGATTCGCCACCCGCGGAGATAACAGCCGTTGCGGCGTCGGCGGGAGCGGGCGTCCAGCCGATCGCGCGATCAATCGAATCAAACGTTTCGCGCGATGCTCCTTCCACATCCAGACATTCGCCCGCGACGCAGCGAAGAAACACGCCGCCGCCATCCGCCTGAAACCGCAAGAATTCGGAATTTTTGCGAACGTGCGTTCGCGATGGATATTTTTTCGCCAGGGCGACGCTGTATTCGTTGAAGAACTCCGCGCCATGGGCATCGCTATCGAGCGCCACTCGAAAGACAAGCGGCGTCTGGCCAGTGCGCGAATCTTCGAAAACGGCGTATCGGTCGCCCTTCCAGGCGGGAGCCAGCGCGGCGGCAGCGCCCGCGCCAAGAAATTGCTTCAGCACTTCCCGCAATCCGAACTCGCCCATTACATTTTCGTCAAGCAGCTTCCATTTTTTCGGCGCAACATGCTTCCAGCGAGGCAGCCCCACCTCCACGGGCGTCACGCCACGCAAGTAAAGACTGGGATGGATGATTTGTTGCGTGGAAACCGGGGGATTTTGAAAAAGCAGCTTCAGATCCGCCCATCCGCCGTGCGCTTTCAGAAATTGCTGCGAGAACGACGTCCCCTCCAGGTAAGGAAACATCAGCGAATCGCGAATGTACAGTGGCGCCTGCGCCAGCACCGGATCCCCATTCATTTGCGAGAGCGCGCTCATTCCAATGAGCGAATTCATATTCGGCAGATCGCGCACGCCAACGTGCTGATCGCGCAGCACGTAGTCGATCATGGCCGCGAGTGCGCTGCCTTCGCTGACCGAGTCGCGGGCCAACTCCGCGTCGTCGTTCGGCCGCGCGGCCTTCATCCACGAGTCCACGTGAAACGATTGATCTTCGAGCGCGTGCGTCAATTCGTGCGCCATCACTTCGCGCTGGTCTGAAACCGGAATCCAATCGGCTATGTAGAACTCCTTTGCCTTCGGATCGTAAATCCCCGCGATTTGATCGGTAAGCACCTTGATCATGAAGGAATTGAGCGGGAAGTTTTTCGGAATCAAACCGAACGCTTCGAGCGATTTTTCGTCTGCCCGGAGCTGCGCCTTGTTCTTATCACCGCTTTCTTGTTTGAGGAGATAAGCGCGTATTTGGTCGCGGGAACGGAGGCTCTTTTTCAGCGGATGTTTGATCGGCAGGTCGAGAATTTGACTCATCTGCCGCAGCACTTCGTCGGCGGCGCTTAAAAAGGCCTGGTTCGATTCCGGCGCGGTTTGCTTTCCGGGCGAAGGCGCGTCGGCCCGGGCCGCGCCCGAAAAATCCGTCGGCTTATGCGATGGCGCGGACCGCGTAGCTGGTTGATTCGGGGCTGACGTCACTTGTCGAGCCAAAGCTACCGCAGCGCACGCAAGCGCAAAGGCCGCAGCAAGAATTGGAGTCGCCCGACGCAGCCGAGGAGACATTGCAAAGGTCAGGATACGCAGAATGTTGCCCCTTCCAGTCCGCGATTCCAATCGCGAGATTTACTCCGGCGCGAAAGCCAACAACACATTGCCCGGCTGCGCATAAATTGACCCATAGCCGGAATCTACAAACAGCATTCCTCCGGCAATCGCCGGGCCTCCTCCATCGATCGCGCCGCCTCGCGCGGGAATTCCGTTGACGGTCTTGAATTCCCGCGCCGCATTGAAATCCCACAAAATCTTGCCATCGGCCGTTGAATAGGCCCGCAGATGACCATCGTCGGCGCCGGAAAACACCACGCCCGGCATGCCCGAAACCGCCGCCGACTGTGCCGGACTGCACCGGGGCTCCGAACAGCCTCCAGGCGGAGGAAGTGTTTTCCAGACCAAGTGACCATCGCTCAGCCGCAGCGCAAATATTCCGCCGCCGACTTTCGGGTCGGGAATCAGTCCTTGTGGGCTCTGCGTAAAGGTCAAAGCGGAAAGCGCGGCAAAAACAGTATCCGCATTGGCAGCCGGCCCCCATTCGATCCCGCCGAGCGGACCGCCGGGCCCGATCCGTGTCTGCCAGACGATTTTGCCGTTGTCATCCGGATCGAGACCGAAGACGATACCGGACTTTTGCGCCACGATGAGGATGCGTTTTCCGTTCGGCAGCTTGCGAAGGATGGGGGACGAACCGAAATCGGAGTCGGGGCCCTGCTTTTGGGGACAATTCACAGGATCGTCGCGATAGCAGCTCACGTTGTACGTATCGTCGGGCGTGATCTGCCGCGACCAGACTATTTTGCCGCTCTCGAGATCGATCGCCAAAATCGCGTCGCTCATCGGCGTGGCCGGATCGGAGTAATTGTTTCCCGCGCCGATGTAAAGAACGCCGCGCTCGCTATCGATCGTGGGCGTGGACCACAGCCCCGCTCCCGACGGGCCGAGCAGTTGAACGCCGATTTTATTTTTGTGCGTGGGGCGCGCGGGCTCCGATATCGTATATCTCGTCCATAGAATTTTTCCGGTGCGCGCATCGAGAGCCGTAATCAACCCGCGAAAGGTACAGCACGGGTAGTGCGGGTCGGCGGCCATCCATTCTTCGCGCGAAGAAACGGGAACGTACAGCACACCTTTGTAGAGCACCGGCGAACCGGTGATCCGCGCGTAAGGATGCATGCTCAGGCGCGTCTGCCAGATCGGCCGTCCCGTAGTGGCGCTGACGGCGTAAACGTTGGCGCGCAAGTCGCCGAAATAGGCCCGATTGTCCGGTCCAATTGTAATCGCCGTGCGCACGCCCGCATTGGCCTGAAAGCCCCAGTATGCACAGCCGGTTGAAGCGTCGAGAGAATAGACCCCGCCAAGCGGACCGCCGACGAAAACGCGCCCGCCCGCAACGGTGGGCTGCGCGTAGGAAGTGAACCCACCGCGAAGTCCGAACGCCCATTTCAGCTTAAGGTGCGTCACTTGCGAAGCGGACAATCCGGCGTTCTCAGCGGACTGAAAGCGTGTGTTGTCCAAATCAGCGCCCCAGCCCAGCCATTCCGGTCCGGAGAAATTCGCGGACGCGGGTCCGGAACATGAATTGCGAGGATGAGCAACGGACGGAGATGCTCCAAGTTTTTTGCCAGTGATGAATTCCGCCACTTCGACGCGCTGTTTGCGGGTAAGCCGCGCGCCTTGCACATGCATCGTTCCGGCGGAAAGCATGTACACGATGTAATCGGGCGAGGCCTCCTTCAGCACGTTGTGGTTCAGGTAGGGAGGGCCGCCTGCTTCATGGCATCTGGCGCAATATGTGGCATACACTTCGCCGCCCGGCATAGCCGCCGCCCGTGCTTCCGCACCCTTCGCCGCAACGGGATTGCTGGAAAAGGAAAGAATGTAGGCGACGATTTCGCTGATTTGAGTTGGCGTGTACGTGGTCTTGAAAGCCGGCATTCCCGCGCTGGTTTTGCCCTCCGAAATGATGGTCTCTATCTCTTTCACACTGATGCCCAAATTGCGCAGGCTGGGCGCCTGTGCTCCGATGGCGCGCTGCCCGTGACAGAACTCGCACGATTGCGAATAGAGTTGCTCGCCGGCAGCGGCTCGCGGCCCGAGCGTATCCCCTGGAATGGAAGTCGCCGACGGATTCGCCTCAGATGGAGCTGCCAGACCGATCAGAATCAACGCGCAAAAAATCCCACCGATCAAGCGGATTACCGTCCGCATGCGATTGCACCTCAGCTGCAAAATTGTGCCCGATATTTTTTCACATTCCTTCCCGGATGCCGTGCGCAACGTCTGTCATGTCGCAAAAAGAATGATGCGAATTCGTTGTAACGGCAAGCACTAGTTTATGGCGGCCGGTAGGATCCCGCTTACGTCCGGACCGGGCTGGGAACCGCTGCGGAGGTCAGTGCCTTAATGGCAGTAACAAATGCCTCGATTGGGAACGGCTTTCGCAGTATTGGGCAACCTGTCCCTCGCAAGAACCGCGACATATCTTCTTCCCCGGCGCTGGAGACAGTGAAGAGTATTTTGGACGCCAGTTCGGGCCGATGCTTTTCGGTCCATGCGTAGAGCTCGGCCGCGGAATCTCCGGTCTGGAGTTTCGCGTTGCAAACGATGGCATCTATGCAGTCGCGCTTCAGGATTTCAATCGCCTGTGGCGCGGATCGCGCCGGGCGCACCGAAGCGCCCGCTGCGGCGAGCACCTCTTCCTCTAATTGGAGAATCGTTTCCTCATCTTCAACGAGCAGAATTTTCCCGGAAACCATGCTCTTCGAGCACGAATCGCCCTGCGCGGCCGCCGCCGGAGCTCCAACCAGGAGCGGTAGCGTGATAACGAATGTGGCGCCGCGAGGCGGAGAATTTTGGGCTTCGATTTCGCCGCCATGTTCTTTCACGATGCCGTAGCAGATGCTCAAGCCCAGCCCGGTGCCCTTGCCGACCGGCTTCGTGGTGTAGAACGGATCGAAAATGCGATGCGGGTTCTGTATGCCGGGGCCGCTGTCGGTAAATTCTACGCGCAAATGACCGGGCAACGCCTGGGTGCGTATCCAGATTTCACCGGGCCCGCTGGTTTCGTCGATCGCATCGATCGCATTATTGAGGATGTTCAAAAACACCTGCTGGAGTTGATTGAAATCGGCGGAGGTGGTTGGAAGTTTGGGATCGAAATACCGGTGTACCCGGATTTTTTTCAGCCGCAGGTCGTACTCGCGAAGGATCAGCGTGTCTTCCAGGATCTGATGGAGGTTCACCGGAGCGCGCTGCGGCTTGCGCTGCCGCGCAAAACTGAGCAGGCTCTGCACGATATGATGGGTGCGCTGCGCCTGGCGGTGCAATTTGTCGATGTATTCCGCGCCGCGATTTGCGGAGAGGTCTTCGGACTTGAGCAGTTGGCTGTAGCCCAGAATCGCGGTGAGCGGGTTGTTCAGTTCATGAGCAACGCCCGCGATCAACTGCCCGACAGCCGCCATTTTTTCGCTCTGTAATAGCTGCTGCTGAGTACGGCGCAACGTTTCATATGCCTCGCGCGTCTTTTCCAGAAGCACCGACTTGTCGATCGTGGTGGCGATCTGGTTGGCAACGGCGGAGAAGAGGCTAAGTTCCGCCGCGGAAAACTCCCGCGACTCCCGGCAACCGACCAGAAGCAGTCCCACAATCCGATCTTTCGCCCAGAGGACTGCCACCTGCGACACCGGGGTGCCTTCAGCGCTGCGCAATTCGTGAAATTCCTCGGGCAGAATCGGAGCGGCTCCGGATATCACCGTGGCGTGGACCCGCCGAAGCTGCTCCAGCAAACCGGCGGAAAGCTCGATCTGATCGAAACGGCGCGCCGCCTCCGAGCGGAATCCGACCATTACCGGGCGGACCAGCTTGTTGGAATTCTCATCCAGAAAGAAAACGGCGCCGAGATCGAGAGCAAAGAGTTCGGTGATTCGCAGAAGCGCGGCACGCAATCCATCTTCCAGCACCGGACTTTGTCCAAGCACGTCCGCGATTGCATTGAGCGAGAGAAGTTCCTGATTCCGGCGGCGAACGTCGGCCTCCGCGCTTTTCAGGTCGGTAATGTCGAGCAAAAAGCCCTGATACGCGACGATTGCGCCTGAATCGTCGCGGGTAGCGAAGCTCGATTCATGCCCAACGCGAATTTCGCCATCGCGCCTGCGGAAACGGAACTCGAAATCGGCGATTTCGCCGTATCCCCTCAGCAAACGCTGCCGCCTTTCGCGATCGGCCGAATCGACATAAAACTGCCCGGCGTCGGCGGCGGCCAGTTCCTCGGGGGAGTCATATCCCAAAATGCGCATGAACGCATTGTTAAAATCGACGAACCGGCCATCCGGAGTGGAAATGAACACGCCCTCTTGTACGTTTTCAAAGAGGGTCCGAAACTTGTTCTCGGCCTGGCGACGATTGGTGACGTCGCGAAGAACGTGGATGGTTCCCAGACGCTTGCCATCGGAATCATGCAGCGCGGAATCGGTGGATTGGAAATAACCGGCAAACGACGGATCGAATTTTTCCGCGTCGCCCGCGGCCTTTTCGCAGTAAGGGCAGCGCTTCCACGAGATATTGCCGCGGCGCAAGGCATCACAAACGGCGCGCCCGGCAAGCTCGGCGGGCTGCGTTTGCAATCTCACGGCAAGAGCGCGATTCACCTTGAGAATCTTGCCCTCGAAGTCGTGAACGAGGACGAGGTCGTCGATCGAATCGAACGTATCCTCCCATTGCCGGTGAGACGACGAAACGCTTCCCATCAACGCGAGATTTTGCACCGTCAATCCCAAGAGGTTCGCCACGTTTATCACGTAGTGCTCTTCCTCGCGTTCGTACGTGCGCGTCGCGGTTGACCCGATGACCAGCAGTCCAAGCGGCGCCGTTTTTCCGGGAATCCGGACCAGAAGCATGGTGGAAAGCTTTTCGGACCGTAGCCATCGCCGCAATGCCGCGTCGCCCGCATCCGCATGGGCAATCACCGGGCGCTCGCTACGAAGCAGATTTTGAATCCATGGTTCGTCTGGCGGGATGCGCGCGAGGAGATCGGACTCGCTGTCCGAAAAACCGATCCGGCCGCGGATATTGAATCGCGCAGGCCGGGCTGGATCGTCGAATAGCAGCACAAGCCCGCACGTGCCGCCGAGGCTTTCGATCACGTGATGCAGAATTCCCTCAAACGCGTCGTCTGAGCGCCGCGTCTGCATCGCTTCGGCGCTGATTACGGCCAGCCGCCGCAAGCGCTCGTTCAGGTCCTCGGCCCGGGAACGACCGGCCTCCAGGACCAACACGGCCATCGCTCCCCCCATGGCGATTCCCAGCAGACCGTGAAATGAAATTCGCAGCAGCCCGAACTGTTCCGCGAGCCAGAGCGGGCGGTCGAACCCGTCGAGCCCGCGCAGCAGCAACGCCGCCGCCAGCAACTTCCAGCCCGCGCCGCGGTGCCGCGCTTGCGATTTCCAGAGGATCCATCCGGCCGCCAGATACACGCACGCAACCAGGCTCGAACTCGCCCATTGCTCAACCCGCGGAACGCCCGCCACCCATCGCAGCCCGATCAGGCCGCTTTCGCCCATGACCAGCGACGGCCATAAATACCGGAGAACCGATCCATTGGCGGCGCATTCAGCAACGGCCGCCAAAACCAACGCTGCGACGATCGGAGAGATTAGCGAAGTAGCGTTTGTCTCGCCGTTTCCGCCCGCCCAGATCGCGGCAGTCCGTACGCATTCCAATCCCGCATAAACGCTCCACGCCCCAAGCCAAAATCGGAAAAAGCGGGTGGGAAAATCTGGCAATAGCAGCCAATACAACACCAGCAAAAGGAAAGCAGCGGAACACTCCATGAAAGCCACTGCGAAAAATCCCAGGTTGGACAAAACATCCATAGAACCGTCCGATGGCGACACGAATTCCTTCGTATCGCGCCGGCCTTAGAGTTTTCCGCGGATATCAGGAAGCCATTTGGAAACCTAGCACACCGTTAAACAATACGGCAACTAACGCTCGTCGCGCCTGTGCCGTGCCGTATAATGGGCGTCGCTACGGAGCTTGGATGCCGAGAGAAAAAATACTCGTCGTGGACGACGAGGAAGCCATTCGCGAAGTGGTATCGACGTTGCTCGAAGCACAGGGCTATCAGTGTGTTCCTTGCGCCAACGGCCGCGCGGGTCTGGAGGCATTCGGCAAGGATACATACGATCTGGTGATGAGCGATATCGTCATGCCCGACATGGACGGCATGAAGCTGCTCACGGAATTGCGCCGCCATGATCCGGACGTGCCGGTAATCATGGTCACCGCGATGCACGATATCTCCATCGCGCTCGAGGCCATTCGCGCCGGCGCGTACGATTACATTCTCAAACCGTTTGAGAAGGATCAGCTATATCTGAGCGTCCGGCGCGCGCTCGAACACCGCCGCCTGGTCATGGAAAACCAGGCGTATCAGAGCGACCTCGAGCAGCTCGTAGCCGAGCGCACCCAGCAGCTTTCTGTCGCTCTTCAGGATCTCGAGCAATCCTACGATTACACGCTCGCAGCGCTTGGTAGCGCGCTCGACGCCAAGGACGCGGAAACCGAGGGCCACTGTCAGCGCGTCACTGCGTTCACCATCACCATCGCCAAGAACATGAACGTCGATAAGGCCGCCCTGCGCCAAATCGCGCGGGGCGCGTTCCTACACGACATCGGGAAAATGGGCATTCCCGACCACATCCTCCGCAAACCCGGGCCGCTCACGCCGGAAGAGCGCGAAATCATGCGCCGGCATTGCGAGATCGGCTATTCCGTGCTCGCGCGAATTCCCTTTCTCCATGAAGCCGCCGAAATTGTCCTGGCGCACCAGGAGTTTTACGACGGCACCGGTTATCCGCGCGGCCTCAAGGGCGAAGAGATCCCTCTCGGCGCGCGCATATTCGCCGTGGCCGATACGTTGGACGCCATGATTTCGGACCGCCCGTACCGCAAGGCCCTGCCGATTTCCGCGGCGCGCGATGAAATCAAGCGTTATTCGGGAACGCAATTCGATCCCCGCGTTGTCGAGGTCTTTCTGGCTCAGCCCGAGACTGTCTGGCTCGATCTTCACCGCAAGGACGCCGAGCCCTTCATGCTCGCCGAGCTCGAACGCGTCTAGGGCCGTCGCCGCGTCAGTCGCTCTTGCAGTGCCGGGCGCGACCCGAGTCCTCAATTGTTTTCAATCTCTGCCGCTTTGTGCCTATAATGCCGGATTGTGCAACACCAAAGGAGGTCGTGCATGATGCGATTGGCCACCGTTCTCGCTGGCTGCCTCGCTTTCTTTTTGCTCGCGGCCCGGGTTCCCGCGGCCCCACAACAAAAAGATGTGATGGCGGAGACGAATCTGAAGGTCGGACAAATGGCGCCCGATTTTACTCTGCCGAGCGACCAGCAAACTTCGGTCAAGCTGAGCGATTATCGCGGCAAGAAGAATGTGATTCTTGCGTTTTACATTCTTGCCTTCACACCCGGTTGAACCAACGAGTTGAAAGCCTATCAGTCTGATTTGGCTAAGATCAAGGCAAGCGACTCGGTGGTTTTTGGAATCAGCACGGATAGCCCGCCGGCGAACGCCGCATTCGCCAAGCAAATCGGCGTGACGTTTCCGTTACTCAGCGACATGAACCGCAAGGTTCTCACCGAGTACGGCATCCTCAAGAAATATCCGATGGGTGGCGACAGCTACGAATGGGCTCGCCGAACGACTTTCGTCATCGACAAACAAGGCAGGATCAAGCACATCGAGTTTGACGAGAGCGCCATCAACCCGAATACGGCCGTCGCGATTTGCACCGGTCTCGGTCCTAAAAAATAACTCGCGTTCATGGCGGGAGCTGCTCGTCGCCGCTCCCGCCATTGCGCTTTGACGCAGGCCGTCACCGGCTGATGTTTCGTCTGCTATAAATCAGCCCGAAGATTCCCACGAACAGGCCGGCCGACGGCAACAGTAAAACCAGAATTCCATGCTGGAGCGCCACGCGGCTGTGATCGTTGCCTGCCGCCGCGCTCTGGTAGCACATCGCGCAGCCCTGCGCGAGCGCTCCCGGCGCAATCGCAGCGATTGCCGTCACGCAACCCAACGCCGCGGCAATCACTCGAACCGCAACGCCTCTACAGCCCCCAAAATGCGCGATCATGCACGCCCTCCGAAGATCAAAAACAGAAAAAGAAAAATCCATATCGCGTCCATCGCATGCCAGTACCTAGATGCCACTTCCATCGCTGTAATCCGCGCCATCCTTCTCACCGGACGGAACGCGGCCAGCAGCAACGCAATTATGCCTGCCGCCAAATGCACGCCGTGCGCGGCAGTGGCCAGATAAAAGAAGCTGCTGCTCGGGTTCGTCGCAAGATACAGCCCGGCCGCCTCGAGCAGACGCCACGCCAGAAGTTGCCCGGCCAGAAACAAAACGCCAAGCACCGTCGTGACCACCCACCAGCGGCGAAAGCCATTCTCGTCGCCGGATCGGCCGCGCGACCGCGCATGCGCCAGCGTGAAGCTGCTCGCCAGCAGCACCGCCGTATTCAGAGATAGAATCTGCCATAGCTCGCTGCCCGCACGGATCGGCTGCCAGTCCCCGCTCGGCGCCCCTCTGCGCACCACCGCCGCGCTCACGATTGCCACAAAAAACATGGCAATGCCGCTCAGCGCGATCGTCATCCCGGTCACGTACGCCCGGTCCGGCGTTTTCGCGGCACCAGATCCGCCACGGCGCCCGCCGCCGTCAATCAATCCGCCGCCGCTGCCGATGTTTCCGGCGGCCAGCCCCGCGCGGTCCGCTAGGGCGCTCTCATGCATTTCTTGCGCCCTCGTTTACTAGCATGGCCTCCGGCGGCAGATGTTGCGGCGTGAAATCCTCCGCGGCGCCGGGAACGCTGTACTCGTACGGTCCCCGGTAAACCCGCGGATACGCTCCAGCGAAGTTGTCGATCGGTGGAGGCGAGGCCGTAGCCCATTCGAGCGTGGTGCCTCGCCACGGATTGTCCGCTGCCTTCGCTCCACTGGCAAGGCTGCGGAAAAAATTGTAGAAAAAAATCAGCTGCGCCGCCGCCGTCGCGAGCGCGGCGACGGTCATAAATTCGTGCATCGGCCGCAGCGCCGCAAGATACGTGGCTCCGCTCCAGTCCGAGTACCGCCGAATTCCTCCGTAAATCCCCATGAAGTGCATCGGCATGAAAATGCAGTACGCGCCAATAAACGTAAGCCAGAAATGCAGCTTGCCCAGCTTCTCATCCATCATCCGGCCGAACATTTTCGGAAACCAATAATACGTCGCGCTGAAGATCCCGAAGATCGCCGCCACTCCCATCACCAAATGAAAATGCGCCACCACGTAGTACGTGGCGTGCAGCATGTTGTCCAGCGCCGGCTGCGCCAGGAAAATTCCCGAAAGCCCGCCGGTGACGAAAAACGACACGAATCCGATCGAAAAAAGCATCGGCGTGTCGAACCGGATCTGGCCGCCCCAAAGCGTTCCCAGCCAGTTGAACGTCTTCACGGCGGACGGCACGCCGATCGAAAGCGTGAGCGCCGAAAACGCCAGGCTCGAATACGGGTTCATGCCGCTCACAAACATATGATGGCCCCACAGCAGGAATCCGAGAAATCCGATGGCGCAAAGCGTGGCAGCCATGGCCCGATAGCCGAAAACCGGCTTGCGCGAAAAATTCGAAAGGATGTGCGACGTCACTCCCATTCCCGGCAGAATCGCGATGTAAACTTCCGGGTGCCCGAAAAACCAGAACAGGTGCTCCCAAAGCAGCGGCCATCCGCCGCTTCGTCCCGCCTGCAGTTCCCCATTGACCACCAGGCTCGCGGGAATAAAAAAACTCGTTCCCCCCGAGCGGTCCAGCACCAGCATGATCAGCGCCGCCAGCAGCACTCCAAACGACAGCAGGCTCATCACCGCAGTCACGAACCACGCCCACACGGTCAGCGGCATGCGCATCAGATTCATGCCCGGCGCGCGCATCTCGATTGTCGTCGTGATGAAATTGATCGACGCAAAGAGCGACGCAATGCAGAAAATCCCTATGCTCACGATCCACATCGTCTGGCCCATGCCTTCGCCGGGACCAGTCACGTTTCCGAGCCCGCTGAGCGGCGGATAGGCCGTCCATCCGCTGATCGGCGCTCCGCCCGGAACCACAAATGCCGCGAGCATGCACACAAACGCGGCAAACGTGAACCAAAACGACAGCATGTTCAAACGCGGAAACGCCATATCCGGTGCGCCGATTTGAATCGGCAGGAAATAATTGCCGAAGGCTCCGAGCGGCGCCGTGGTCAGCACGAAGAAAACCATGATCGTGCCGTGCATGGTCATCAATGCCAGATATTGCTCCGGCCGCAGAATGCCGCCGCTGACGAATGGCCAGTGCGCCTGCGGCCACGCCAGATGTATGCGCATCATCAGCGACAGGACGATTCCGGTGGTCACCGCCAGCAGCGCCAGAAAGTAATACTGCAGGCCGATGATTTTGTGATCCGTACTGAATACGTACCGGCGGAAAAATCCCGATGACGCCGCTGCGGGAGTGTGAACCGGCTGAGACGCGGCACTCACGCGAACGCTCCATTTGCCTTACGCACGTTCATCGTGCTTCCGCCCGAGCGAGGAATTTCTGGTAATCGGCGTCCGATACAACGTCGAGGAAGCTATGCATCTGGTTGTGGCCCATTCCGCAAAGCTGCGTGCACATGATGTAGTAGCGCCCGATGTGATCCGGCGTGAAATGCAAAGGGACTTCCATGCCCGGCACGGCATCCTGCTGCAGCCGCAACTCGCGCACAAAAAAATTGTGAATTACGTCCTGCGAAGTGATCGTCAGCTCGATCGGATGATTCACTGGTACGGTGAGCGTCGACGCGACGATATCGTCCCTGCCCGCCGGATCGTTCGGATCGATGCCCAGTGGATTTCCGGTCGGTGCGCTGATCAAATCCGGGTCGATGCGCCCGAATTTCCCGTCCGGCCCCGGATAGCGGAAGTAGTACACGAATTGCTGTTCGGTCACATCCACGCGGATCGCGCTGGCCGATGCTTTTGCGATTCTGGTTTCGGCCCACGATTTCGCCGCCAGCGCGCCCAGCCCCAGAAACACCGCCGCCGTCATGACCATCCACGTGATCTCAATCGCCGTGTTGCCCCGGGTGAATCGCGCAGGCTTGCCCCGGTCGCGATAGCGGAAGACGGCCCAGCCGAGCCCGAGCTGCGCCAGCACAAACGCGGCTCCCGTGGCGTACAGCGTCAGGTCGTATTGATGATCGATTTGCACGCCGACCATCGTGATCGGCGGCGGCGGCGAGAAATAATGAATCGCGAAGAGATAGACCGTGATGCCAACGAAAATAGTAAGTGCAAGGAACAGCAGCAGGCCGGGCGCGAGGGAGCCGCGCATCCGCTTTCGCGCGCCTGTTCCAGGCCCGCACGCGCGCCCGCGCCGGCAAAATGCAGGAAGGAATCGCATCTCGATTCGAACCCGCCATGATACCGAAGCGTGCGCCGCATGGAAAGCACGCTGGCAACCACTCGGATTTTTAAGGGAGGAAGAATGGTGCGGGAGAGAGGATTTGAACCTCCATGGTATTGCTACCGCCAGCCCCTCAAGCTGGTGCGTCTGCCAGTTCCGCCACTCCCGCAAAGGACTTACGCAACGTTGTTACCGCCTGTGGCTAATTTGAGACCAATTCTCCGTGCATCGAGTTTCGCCGCTGCCTCGATGAGATTCGATTCCTCAATGATGTTATACCTTGCAAAAATTGAGTCGGTCTTGTGCCCAGTGATCCGTTTCGCGGTATCTCGATCAATACCAGCCCGGAGTAAATTTCGTGCGGCACTCCGTCGCAGATCATGGAACAACAGACCGGGAACGCCCGCTGCTTTGGTCACCTGTTCCCAAGTCGTTCGGAAATCTTTCACCGGCTCACCATCCGGCCATGTGAAAACAGCGTCGTCAGGATTCTTTCCCTCGATGCACGGCCTCAGTAAATCATAGACCTCTTGCGTTATTTTCACAACGCGGCCTTCGCCCGATTTTGTCGCGCCGGGATTCAGACGGATTGTGCGGCTCACAAGGTCTATCTGTTTTACGAGCATCGGTGGCTGGTTTCTCTGCGGTCTCCCGACTAACTCCGCACGACGGAAGCCAAAGGTATAGGCCACGGCGAGTGCCGCCCGAAGCCACGGATATTTCGCACACTTCTGGAGAGTCTCGTATTGCTCATCTGTGATGAAACCGCTGCGAGGCGGCGGCTCGGCAAGTTTCGCGGGAAATTTCGGCACATGATTTATCTTCGGCGGCGTGTAGTCCAGCCCGTGATTGAATATCGCCCGAAGAACGGTGAGGTCTTTGTTGATCGTAGTGGGGCAATCCTTCGCGTCGAGCCTTTCGTTCCGATACTCGATGAGCTTCTCCGTTGTGATCCGCGACGCCAGAAAGCCACCGAAGAACGGTTTCAGACGATTGTGCCACACAGAGTTTAGCCACTCGTACGATTTGGGCTTTGCGCCTTTGCGATCCGCCAGATACAACTCAGCAAGGTGATCGATTGTGACACGGCTTTCTGCCGCGTCGAGTTTTCCCGCTTCCTTCAGAGCGAGACGGAAGCGAAGAGCTTTCCGAGCTTTTGCTTCGGTCGAAAACGATTCACGTCGTCTGCGACCTTCGTTGTCGTAATACGAAATTTGCCATCTGTTGCCGCGTCGAACAATGGAGCCTTCACCGTACTTTCCGCGACGGCGCGGAATTTCCAGCACCGATGATGAGGTCGCTTCGTGCATTGCGGTTTCTCCGAGTGAGGATTGTTCCGACGCACCAGCTTAGCACGCGCCAGCCTAAATAGCCACACGATGTGTGAGAGCAAAATTTTTTGTGCTAAGTACTAGTACGTTTGGTACTATAGTACTAGAGCGACTGAGGTTGCTCAAGATCACTAACCGAAAGGAACGGTTCCATGTCTGCTAAAAACGAAGTCCCAACAAATACAGAACTGCTGAAACTCCCCGCCGCGTCACGGCTCCTCGGAATGTCTATTTGGCAGCTTCGAGGACTGATTGCACGTCGAGCGATCCCCGTCGTGCATGTCGGTCGGACCTTTTTCGTCCGTCGCGCAACGCTGCTGCGCTGGGCCGAGAGGGCCGAAGCTCCAGTCCGGGGCTAAGTGACGCGCCATGCCTTGCCACGCCAAGCTGTGCCTTGCCAAGCCACTTTTTTTGCGGGAGCGTGAGAAATTGCACCACAATGCAGCACATCGAGAAACGCCACTGTTTATGCGGGTTTTTGCACTTTTTGACTATCCAAAATCAATTAGGAGACCAAAATGATCCGGTACGTGACCGCAACATTCGCAACCAGCCCGATGGACCTCAAGAAATTTGACATCGAGGCACGGCGACAGAAAAAGACCCGTAGCGAGCTGCTGCGGGAAATTATGGCCCAGTATTTGGCGCAGCGCGAGAAGGTCAAGACCGCACCGCTGGGCGAATAGATTTGGAGCAAAAGGCCAGTCGCCGGGCCGAGCAGGATTACGGCGGCAGAAACGAGGAGAGATGGAAATGGAAAAAGTCATCATTGCCCGAAGCATACCAGAGGGCGGCTACCACTTCGGCATCGGGGCGGACCGCCAGGTTATCTTTATCCCCCAAAAGCTAGTAGAGACAAACCGCTGGCTACAGCCCGGCGACGTGGTGTTGTGCGACGTCGTCCCAAATCCGAAGAAACCCGGCTGGCTGGTGGGAACGAATGTCCGTTATGTTGGCCCCGCACAGCTGACCCAGGGCGAGACCAGCGAAGGGGGTCAGCCATGATGCACTATGACACCCTCAACTGGGTGCTCCGGGCGCTCGAAGATGGGCGCATCACGAAAGATGAGTTTGACGTCCTGCTGTTCTGTGCCGCACGAATGGACTGGAAGCGCTATGAAGTGCGAGCCTATTCCTCGGCACAGGTGTGCCGATTCTACGGACAGGACGCAACCGACGGGAACCGCAAGAAATACCAGCGGGCTAAGGAATCCCTGATTCGATTAGGGGTTCTGCGAGATGATTACCAGGCCGGGAAGGAACGGCCCTACAGCGTCTTTGTGCCAAAGAAAGACCCGTGGGGAGACCCATCGCGGCCCTATGAGGCTGCGCCGGGGAATAGAGATGAGAGTCTCTCTCTCTGTCAGGGCTTGTCCCAGCTTCCTGTCCCAGCTTTTGTCGCAGCTCCTGATTCTCTAAATGCTTCTGAATCAGAGGCTTGCAAACCTAATTCTGAAAGTGTGTCCCAGCTTTTGTCGCAGCAAAAGTCTATAGGTCTGTCCGCTACTAATCAGTATGCGACATGTGAGAGAGAGAAAGACCCCCTAAATCCCCCTGCTGGGGACTTGACCACCCCCCGCCCGCCTGTAGGCGGGGGCGCTCAAACGCCGCTGGGCTTTTCGCCCCCCACCCCGCGCCCCCCGCTGGGGGGCGAGCCGCACAGTGAGGGGGAAGGAACGGTCCAAGACCGCCCGGCTCGCGTGCTAGACGAAAAGCAAAGCCAGCGACTCGCACAGATCGTCGAGGAGTTTTGCGCCCTCTGGATGCAGCACGGCGGCTTTGTGCCAGACCGGACGGATACTCGGCGACTACTCCGTGAACACTCGCCTCTCGAAGTTCTCGCCGCGTACTTGAGCATCAGTGGGAAGCCCAGCAATGCAGTAAAAGCCCGGTTCTTCGCCACAGGCGCTCCCGTGCTCATCGCCCAGCGACGCCGCGAGGGAATCTCGTGCGAAGTGCCGATTGGTCGCGTCGTGGAGTCCGAAGATCAAGCGCGAATCCTCAAGTTCTATGCGCTCGAAAAACGCTGGCGCGAACTATTTGGACTCGAAGTACCACCGCTTCGGTCCAATGTCGAAAAGTCTCAGGGAGTATTCCATCGGATGGTCTATGTTGAAGCCGAGCGTCGGTGGCGTTTGAAGGAGCAACCAATTAAGCCCGTGCCCGCAGTAGCGGCACCCGTCGCGGTGCCCGTTGCTGTGGCAGAAACGAAGGGATAGGCGACACTATGAGCAACCAGACCAAAACGAAAGGCATACCGCGTGACGAAATTATGCGCCGCATCGCAAGTGAAAAGTGGCTGTGGCCGGACCGTTTCGCCATTGGGCTGAATCTGATTGTTGGCGATTTTGGCGCGGGCAAAAGCCTGCTTACGTGTTACCTCACCGCTTGTGTGACAACCTTGCGACGATTGATCTACTCGGTCACATTCAACCTTTGCAATCGCAGCATTTGATGTTGGGAGGCATGTTATACAGTAAATGGGAACCACAAAAGCACTCGATTCGGTCTTGGCTACGGTTGCCTCGCCAGGAGTAGGACGTAGCAACTGCCAATTGGATGAGCGTCAGGAGAAATTCCTTGTGACGTTTCAGGTTGCGCTTGTGGGAGCGGACTGCACGGTTGTCGGCAGCGACCGTTTGTTTTCTGAATACTCTCGCCATGAAGTTCGCAATGTGGCCCAGCGCGCCCCAACCTGCAAGATACTAATCGCTGCTGACAGGTCTTTCGTTTGCGCTCATGCTGGCGGAGCGCAAAGTCGGGAGATGGCGCGGGAGGTCGTGAACAAGTGCCAGCCGCAAAACCGATCTCAAGCGCAGTGGGAGAGTCATCTCAAGGAGATTTTGGAGCCAATCTGGGGCACCAGCGGTGAAATCGTCGATGAACTCATTATCGCTAGGGCGGGTAGTGCTGTTCTAACAATCGCCAAACGCAAAGGTGGTACACCAACGGAAATAGCCTCTGTAGAAAATTACATTTGCGCGGGAGACATCTACCTTCCCGCTCGTTTCTTGCCAGTCCACCTGTGGCGAGAGGATATGCCCGAGGACAGCTTGAAGAAATTGGCCCTGCTCACGCTGGCTTGTGCCCACGAGGACAATCCGTCAGGTATCGGCTGCGGATACGATATAGTCACGCTGCGAAACGATGCCGCCACAATTCAGGAAGACAGATTCACTCTGAATGATGGTCGCAAACAGTATGAGGAGTTTCGGTCTAAAGCTCGAAGCCTGATCTAACCGACAATTTGCACGCCGCTCCCGCTGACTTGTCGATCTCCCCGGTAAGCCCACCTAAGATAGCCCTGCCGTTTACTCTTTGGGCACAAAATTCCGTCACAGAACGTTTGTGACTGGAGTTGTCCCCATTTTTGAGACAAACGGTTAAGACTCAAAATTCAGCGAATGGGGTGAAAATCCCATCGAATGGAGGGTTGAGTCATGGGTTTGTCTCGACGGCAGTTCACACGGGAGTTCAAGCTGGCCGCCCTGCAGCGGCTGGAGGCGGGGGCCTCGGTCGCGGAAGTGGCGCGAGCCTTTGAGGTCAACCCCAACGTGCGGATTCCGACGGAAGCCGATCAGGATTCCGGGCTGATTCCGATCACCATTCCGAACTGATTCCGATCACTGTTCCGGGCTGAAAGCGATCACCGTTCCGGGGCCAAGCCGATCACTGATCGGCG